>Ga0208192_1000027_pt1 | contig 172892 bp, 172 predicted proteins | sample June2015DPH_13_1_2_FD_184711 | JGI IMG/M metagenome (GOLD analysis project Ga0208192, IMG submission 184711) | Peatland microbial communities from SPRUCE experiment site at the Marcell Experimental Forest, Minnesota, USA - June2015DPH_13_150... | ecosystem: Environmental > Terrestrial > Soil >... | reverse complement strand
TAAATCACCACCCGCATCTCCGGTATTGAGAGTTCCTGCCGGCTCAATTAATAAAATCCTACATTCTTCCTTACAAGACGGTTTATGTTCTACTCCTTTTGGAATAACTACCATCTCTCCTTTTTTAAGTGGAGGGTTTTATCTCTCAAATCTATTTGGAGATTACCATCGATTACCATGAAAACTTCGTCAGTTTCAGGATGCTTATGCCATATAAATTCTCTTTGTGCTTTAACCAATTTAAAATGATAGTCATTCATTTGAGCAACTATTTTATAGGAGTGTTGCTCATTTATTTTTTCAAATTTCTCCCCAAAATTTATTACTGAAATATCCATGGGTTATTCTCCACGTTTTACGTTGATGCTATGTTTTTACCATAGGCCAAAGCTTTCCGCGTCTTTAAAAGCTCACTTGACTTCTAGAATGGGCCTAACTTTCAATGATGGTTTACATCTTATACTACGATTAAATTTTTTGGAAGTGAGAATTCAGGAAGAAAGTGTTGCCTGACTTGCGGTGTCCGTGGAGCCCCACGGGCAGAACTCGGGGTTCCTAATCAACGCCCCTGTGGGGCGACATCCCCCGTCTAACGTCGGGACAGGCCGGCCAAACGGTGTGGCTTTCTGTTGCCGGGGTAAGGTCAATCCTGACAAATACGAAAGGTAAGATTATGATGACCTTCCATGTGAAACCAGATCATTTCTTTTGCTTCTCAAGTTTTCATCAAGTCTCTCTTCGACCATGTACAACCTTCCATCCTCATTCTCAAGAATAATACCTCTTTTTATAAGAATTTGAAGCGCATATTGCTTATAATCACGTGGTCTCGTCATCCTTTGGAAAAAATCTGGACGCTCAAGTCCAAGCTCATATACCGTCTTGGCACCTTCAATCCCCAGAGCATTGTGTTGATAAAAAATCTTTATTACTTTGAAAATAGCCCTCCTGGTTAAAAAAGTGCGAATGTATAAAACCCCACCAAAGGCTATAATCATAAAAATTAAAAATAGAAAAACCCTACTATTATTTTCTGTCACAAGAGGTCACTCCTTCCTTTTTGTACCAATAATATAACTCGTGGATAGTTCTAACGGCAATAGAAAATCCCTTATGCCCGAAGTGAATTAGAAGAAAAAATGGGACGGTTGTTCTACGAGGAGGAACTGACGACGGCGAGGAAAGCGAGAGAGGCTCTAAGAGTGAAAAAGCTGTTTTGTTAGCAGGCGGGGAGAAATATTGGGCCTACGGAAACCAGCGTTGCACAGACACATACTGGAGAATCTTGCTTTGTTATGTTGATATAGTATGATTAGGATGGTCGCTTAGTACGATGGGAAGCAAAAAATAATCACATCCAATGGGCAACGAAACGGATACCTTTTGAATGGAGGACTGCGCATGAAAATGCGATTGTATGTTTATACTGGAACCGGCAATTCGTTATGGGTTGCACGTCAGCTGGCACTGGAATTAAAAGAGGCTAACGTTGAATTTATGCCGTACTTATCAAGAGATTTCAAGGTAGAGGCCGATGGGGTGGGTATCATTTTCCCGGTCCATATCTGGGGATTGCCTATTCGCGTCATCCGGTTTATCAATCATCTTCAAGTCAAACTCGAGACGAACTTTTTTGCCCTGGCCATCAACGCCGGGCAGCCCGCCGCCACACTGTTGCAACTACAAAAGTTAATGTCAACCCGCAAATGGTCGCTCGCCGTGGGCTGTTCCATTGTCATGCCTTCCAATTACATCCCCTGGGGCGGTTCTGGACCGATCCACACTCAACAGCGGCTAATCAGGGAAGCCCGGGAAAAGGTGAAAGTGATTGCCGGAACTGTCCTCCGGGGTGAACGAAAAAAGGTGGACAGGGGACTTCTTTGGCAGAATATCCTGTTTTCCTGGATCTATAAGATGTCTTTTCGGTATGTTCCCAAATTGGATAAGAATTTCTGGGTTGACGATAAATGCAATAGCTGTGGAATCTGCTTGAAAGTCTGTCCGGCCGAAAATATCAAGATGATAGATGAAAAGCCGGCGTGGCTTCACCGATGCGAACAATGCTTGGCCTGCATTCAGTGGTGTCCGCAGGAAGCGATTCAGTATGGGAGAAAAACCGTCAGATACCCTCGGTATCATCACCCTGAAGTCATTCTGGAAGACATGCGCGAACAAGCGAAAGCTAATAAAGTATGAAACGTGTCTCATGTCAACGGCGGTGGCTCGGCTGGGACCAAGGGTAAGATCGGATAAAAGCAAAACCATAGAGAAGGTCGAGCTACTAATTTACAGGCAAAAATAAAGTGGTATGTCTTGAAATGTCAGCAACCAAATTAGTTGTTCCCTTCCCTTTCGTAACCCGAAACTATCTCGAAAAATAGGATGTGTCCCCATCTTACCTATTTTAATGATTAATGCTGAAAGGACTATTTTGTAGAATTGTAATAAAGCTTGATCTCATCGGAAGTAAGCGCCCTGTTATAGATAGCCGCTTCGTCAATAACACCTTGAAAAGGAAAATTATGGTATGTGCCGTTATAATAGGTACTTGTCTGAGCGCCGATATTTAAACTACCCGTAGAGTTTATTGCCACGCCTGTACTTGTCGTCGAATTATTCAGAGTGCCGTTGACATAAATACGCATGCCTGTTGAATCCCATGTGCCTGCAACATAGTACCAGGTGTTTGGAGAGAAGGCCATAGTGGTTTGTACCATGTACTGGCCATTGTTTAAGCCGAGAATGATCGTGTTGCCAGTCCAGAACTGGAGCGTATAAGCTTCATCAGAGAAATCCGTCATGTCACCTTTATGGATAATACCCCCGAAAGGCGTTATCGAGTCCATATAAATCCATGCCCCAACAGTACCCGCCGTGGTCAGGTCGAGGGTAGGCGAGTCCGGTACGCTTACCCGGCTGTCAACCCCATCAAAATGCAGTGCGTCTCCTACTTTTCCGCTCGTCCAGACAGCGTTGCCTATTATCTGGCCCTGATATGCCCCCTGTCCGGTAGTTGCACCGCTCCCCTCATTCATGCTCCAGTTAGAAACTAATCCGACGTTCGCGTCAAACATTCCTGTTACTGGATCATACGTATAGATGTTGCCTGTGGGGCTAAGATAAGAAAGCCCCGATTTAGACCAATTAACTGTGACTGGTTGGGAAAGAACGTTGGTGAAAAAAGGGTCGCTCGGAGAAACATTCCCGTCGGCGGCATTGTCAAGTACTGCAAGGAAACGAGGGGTCCTGTTCTTCGTTGACGAATCGGCGCCATAAAAGCTTATACCTGTTCTTATGGCACCCACCGCATTAAGCTCAGCAGCTCTGTAGCTTTGTGGAAGAAGATTGAGGTACATGACAACTACAAATGTTGCAAGCAACCCCACGATCACTAGGATAATGACAAGTTCAATAAGAGTGAAGCCCTTCTGTCGCATCATCATACTCCGTTTATTGTATTCTAACCTTTCTTCCCACCTAAGCGTTCACTTCTCTTAGAACATCACTGAGCCAACCATGGATATAGGCAAAAGGGATCAAGTCATCTCTTGGCTCTTTGGGTTGACCAAAGGAAATTTTTCTATCTACAGTACATTAATGATAAGAACGCTTGAAAAATAATATGGAGTCCCTAATTTCCCCTTAACTTCGCCCCCTCTCCCATAGTTTGTATTTTAAACCACGCCTAAAGTTTTTGGAAGTGAGAATTTCAAAGAAATCGCATTCTCATCTCAAGATCGAATCGGAAGGAAAAGATTTTTTGCGGGAAAGACTCTGTATGCTCTTAGGAAAGATTGATGATTCGGGGATTAATCAAGCACATTCTGCACGAACATCCCAATTTCAAGAATGGAAGAAAAATACTTTATTACGACTACCCGACCCGAAGTCGTGGCAAAGAAACCCGACCGAGGTGGGGATTGTGTCACGGCAACTGCCTCAGAAATTCCGCGACATACGGTCCCCACAACGCTCCCTTTGACTGGTTCTGATGGCCCAGGGTCTTGCCTCCCGGGGGAATGAGAATAGAGCTACCCTTCATCACCCTCGGCATCTTACGTTCCATGACCTTGAGCTCAGACGGATTGAGCAAATCGTCTGCAAAGTTGATCGCGAGGAATCTCGCCTTGATCTTCTCGAGGTCAGGCCCTGGGTTGTAGTCGGCTGAGGCTTCCCAGCGATACAGGTAGTCGTTGGCGTCGAGGCACTTCGCACTTTGCACGATCTGGTCATAGTACGCGTTGGCCTTCTCGCGGGTCGGCGCGATCTCCTGCAAATGAATGGCGCTGTCCACCATGAGTGTGAAGATGGGGACGATGGAGGCAAAGCGAGTCGGCGGTGTTGTGTAGTTGCCGCCATTCCAGTCAGGGTCGTTGCGGATTGCCTCCACAATGACCCGCCGCCAGAGTAGGTTTCTTCCGGAGATCTCCACGGGTTGGCTCGTAATGGCAACCGCGCCGTCCATCATGTCGGGGTAGCGCGTAGCCCAAAGCCACGTATGCATTCCGCCCATCGAGGTACCAAGGATCAGCCGAAGGTGTTTAATACCAAGACCTTCAGTGACGAGTCGGTATTGAGCGTCCACCATATCGCGATAGCCGTAATGAGGAAACTTGGCCTTTAGGCCGTCACTGGGTTTCGCGGACCGGCCCAGGCCTATGCTGTCAGCAAGAATAAGATAGTATTTGCCGGCATCGAGCGGCTGCCCTTCTCGGAAGAGCGCCTCGGTGAGCGATGGTGCAAGCCAGTTCGCGCCCGTGCCTGTTGTGCCGTGCAATAGGAGCACGGCATTGGTGATGTTGCCAGAGGAATCTCGCTGTGGTGTGCCGAAGGTTGTGTAGGTAAGCTTCAGCTCCGGCAGGGTTTCGCCGCTTTGAAACCGGAAATCAAGTGCAACAAAAGTGCCCTCCTGCCGCTTTGGCAGCGGCCGCACCTCCTCTGCGCCGTTGGCAAAAACTACTGGGCCGAACATCGCAAAGGCAAGAAAGTAGACAAGACAATACGTTCTCATGGCTGCTCCTTTCCCATTATTTGTCAGCGGCTTTGTCGAAATAGCTCGATTGAACATTAAAGTTTCGAAACTGCTTCCTTGGTGCATTGCGAACGCGCATTGTATATAGGACATAAGGTCATGTCTTGAAATATCACTTTCTGCTTACTGCTGCCTTCGCTATCACCTTGCTGACGGTAGTATAATGAATTCGCAAAGAATGCGCAATCTCTATCAGAGTATATCCATGACCCATGTGAGCAGCATTGATGCTGATATCTATCAAAGTCCCAAAGCTTTTCTCGTTTTAGTTATCCGACCATCATGGGTAGTGTTGCGAACCACTAATTATGGTTTTGAATATACACCGGACTCAAACTTTTTGGAAGTTAAAATTTCAGGAAACTCTCCAATTGACAACACCCTCGAAAAAGAATAAACAAAAGAAGGGTTCAAGGGGCAACCCAATTGCGGAATATAGAATTCGGAAGGCGGAATGATAAATCCTTATTCTGAGGAACCTTAGAATCCTTTTTATAGACTAAACCAGTGAAAAATCAGCCGAAGATCACTGTGGGGATTATGGACCGGCAGACCGAAATCTTCGGTCGTCTGGATGGAAATTTCCGCGGGGATGGATTCGGTCCTGTATCAGGCCGGTTTTCAGCAAAGGCTACGGCGGGAATGATCGTACTCACTGGTGAGGCCCATCATGAAATCTGCCGTTCTCCATTGATCAGGCTTACAGGACTTAAAGATTCGACCTTCAAATTATTTAACGTCACCATTGGAAGCCGCTTCCACTGGGAGAGGAAAGAAGATCAGACCTTTCAAGGGAACCTAATCCTTCAGGCTCGCAATGACGGAACGATCATTGCTATCAATGAAATTCCCCTGGAGGATTACCTCACAAGTGTGATCTCCTCGGAGATGAATGCTGAAGCTCCCATAGAATTTCTGAAGGCTCACGCAATACTATCCCGAAGCTGGCTTCTGGCTGGCCTCGGTCGTAGGGAAAAAACAAAAGAAACATCCACAAGGGTGAGGAAGATCATTGAAAAGGAAGGAGAGGTGATACGCTGGTATGACCGCGAGGACCACGACTTCTTTGATGTCTGCGCTGATGACCACTGCCAGCGCTACCAGGGCATCACGAAAATCATATCCAAACAGGCCGAAGAAGCTGTCCGGGAAACCCGCGGAATGGTGATCACCTATCAGGATAAAATCTGTGATGCCCGATATTCCAAGGCTTGCGGAGGATTAACAGAAGAGGTCGCGTCGGCCTGGGATGATAAACAAATCCCTTATCTAACAAGTGTTTCGGACGCATCAATCCCTAATCGTCCGATCAGGACGGAGGAAGAAGCTTCTGCCTGGATCCTTTCAGACCACGAGGCCTACTGCAACACAAAAGACGAACGTCTTCTCGAAAAAATCCTTCTTGACTATGACCGCGAGACAAAAAGTTTTTTCCGCTGGACGATAGAATATTCCAGGGAAGAACTTGAAGAGATTTTACGAGAAAAATCGGGTTTTGATTTCGGAACTCTGAAGGAAATCGTACCCCTTAGCCGTGGCCCTTCAGGCAGGATCTCGCGGTTGAAAATCGTCGGTTCGAAGAAAAACATTATCGTGGGAAAGGAGCTCGAAATAAGGCGCTGGTTCTCCCGTAGTCACCTTCTCAGCAGTGCATTCGTTGTGAAGGTGAAATATAATCCTCACGGGGAAATTGAGCGATTTACCATTCATGGTGCCGGCTGGGGACACGGCGTGGGACTCTGCCAGATCGGCGCTGCTGTCATGGCCACCAAGGGATTTTCAACAGAGGAAATCCTGAAGCATTATTTTTGGGGCATAGAAATAAAGAAGTTCTATTGATAAAGAGGATGGTTGGAATAATGGAATGGTGGAATAATGGGAAAAGAGTAAAAAAGTGAAAGAGCATGGTCTCTTCTTTTTGATTGTGGGTTAAACCAATATTCCAATATTCCATTTTTCCAGTATTCCAGTGGCAAGAGTATGTTAAAACAGAAACCGACATCGCGAAATCCTTGGGCCTGGGTTCCCTCTTTGTATGTTGCCGAGGGAATTCCTTACATCATGGCGATGACGGTTTCGGTGGTCCTCTATAAGCGTCTTGGCATCTCAAACACCGACATCGCCCTTTACACAAGCTGGCTCTATCTCCCCTGGGTCATCAAGCCGCTTTGGAGCCCCTTTGTCGACCTATTCAGGACGAAGCGCTACTGGATCCTTCTGATGCAGCTCCTCATCGGGGCGTCACTGGCCTGCATTGGGTTCTTCATCCCGGCTGCCCGGTTCTTCCAGTATACCCTTGCCTTCTTCTGGCTTATGGCTTTCAGCTCGGCAACCCATGACACCGCCGCCGACGGCTTTTATATGCTGGGCCTCCCGGAGCATCTCCAGGCCGCCTTTGTTGGGGTGCGAACGACCTTCTACCGCATCGCCATGATTGCGACCCAGGGCGGGCTCGTCATCTTTGCAGGCTTTCTTGAAGGAAGGGGTCATGATATCCCGCAAGCATGGTCCATCACCTTCTTTGTGGCGGCTGCCGTCTTTGCAGCCCTCTTCCTTTATCATTTTTTTGTTCTTCCCTATCCGGCTACGGACCATCCAGCTAAGCCCAACCCTTCGACGTCCTTCACTCGGGAATTCTTCCACATCTTCGGCCTCTTCTTCAGGAAAAAGGGTATCGTCACCATTCTTGCTTTCTTTCTCTTCTACCGACTCGCGGAGACCCAGCTCATCAAGATCATAGCACTCTTTCTGCTCGACCCACGTTCAAAGGGCGGACTGGGGCTCACCACCTCAGAGGTGGGAATCATCTACGGCACAGTAGGTGTCATTGCACTCATGCTGGGAGGGCTTCTTGGCGGGTATGCCATTTACAGAAAAGGGCTCAAATTCTGGATCTGGATCATGGTCTGCGTTATGCATCTACCGGATTTCGCCTTTGTCTATCTCTCGCAGGCCATGCCTGAGAATTTCTATTTGATCAACCTCTGCGTTGCTGTGGAGCAATTCGGTTACGGCTTTGGCTTTACGGCCTACACGATGTTCATGATCATGGTATCGGAGGGAGATTATAAAACGGTCCACTACGCCATCTCCACGGGGATCATGGCCCTGGGTATGATGGTGCCGGCTATGGCGAGCGGCTGGCTCCAGGAGCAGCTGGGCTATCAGAACTTCTTTCTCTGGATCATGGCCGCAACGATCCCGGGGTTCATCGTGACAGCGCTGGTGAAAATTGACCCGGAGTTCGGAAAGAAAGAGACATAGGGATTTTGAATAATGGAATAATGGAAAGGAGTGTTCTGCGAGAGACTCACATCTAAGTGAGGCATTAAATTGAAAGGACGACGATTCAAGACAGCCTTCATCCTAGCGGCAGGGTTGGGGACACGGCTTCGGCCTCTGACGGAGCGATGCCCGAAGCCTCTCCTGGAGATCGGAGGACGTCCCATTATCACCTACGCGATGGATCATCTCCTGAAAGTTGGCGTGGATTGCTTCATCGTGAACACCCATCATTGCCCGGAAGTCTACTCGAAGAAATTTCCTGACAGGTTATGGCGCGGTGTGCCCATAATTTTTCGCCATGAACCAATCCTTCTGGACACGTCAGGGGGACTGAAAAATATTGAAGATCTCCTGGATGAGGACAAGGCCATTCTTTGCTACAACGGCGATGTGATGACCGATCTTCCCTTGCAGCGGCTCCTTGAAGTCCATGAACAGAAGCGACCCGAGGTAACACTTGCCCTGAGAAGCAGCGGTCCTCTTCCGAATGTGAACATCAATGAGGCTGGTGAGATCTGTGATCTTCGGCACACCCTGGGAAACCCGGGAATTCAAAGCTGCCAATTTACTGGCATCTATGCTGTGGAGACATCGATCCTTCAGTTTCTTGAAGCCGGCAAAATCGAATCCATCATTCCCGCCTTTATCAGAAGAATCGTTGGAAAACCGGGATCTATCCGGGGAATCGTCATAGACGAAGGCGAGTGGCACGACATCGGTTCCGTCGAAGCCTACAAAAATCTGAAAGCCAGAAGATAGTTGGAATGTTGGAATATTGGTAATTTGGTCTATCCGATTTCTTTAGTTTCTTTAGTTAACTAAATGAACCAGAGAAACAAGAGAAATCAAACCACCGTCCTTCGGGCATTCCATTATTCCAATTGGAAATGTGGGACGATGACATCACAGGAAGACATGATCGATTTTAGCCGAGAGGCCCTGGGCCTTTCAGAGTCCGTCTCGATAGAACTTTCTCCCTTTGAGGGGAGAGGTTCGGACCGGACTTTCTTCAGGCTGAAATGGAACCGCAAGGATTCAGCCATCCTGCTCCATTACGATCCGAAGCGTGTAGAGAACACATACTATGCAGACATTGGGACATTTCTCCGTGACATCAATGTCCCGGCACCCCGACTGATCCGCCACGATCCAGCCGGCTGTCTCATCATGATGGAAGACCTCGGAGATACGGACCTCTGGTCTCTCAGAAAAACTCTCTGGGAAACTCGACGAACCCTTTACCAGAAGATTCTTACCATCGTGCACAGACTTCATTCCTTCCCTGAAAAGGATTTCCCTTCGGGGCGTGTGAGGCTCATGGAGGATTTTGGTCCTGATCTCTATCGCTGGGAGCGGGACTACTTCAGAAATCATTTTGTCAGGGATGTCTGCGGGATTGAACTTAAGCCTTCCTTCGAACAGGAACTCGAGGCAGAGCTTTCCAGCCTGTCAGAACGTCTTGCAGGAACAAGGCGCTCTCTCGTGCACCGGGATCTTCAATCCCAGAACGTGATGATTCGTGATGAAGAACCCTTCCTCATCGACTTTCAGGGAATGCGCTTTGGAAGCCCCTTCTACGATCTTGGCTCGCTCCTCTGCGATCCCTATGTCGATTTTTCCAACAGTGAGTGTGACGAACTCCTCTCTTTTTATTACGGGCTATCGAAATGGGATCTTGATTGGGCTACTTTCCAGAACACTTTCTGGGAAGCTTCGGCACAGCGTCTCATGCAAGCCCTCGGAGCCTATGGATTCTTGGGCCTCAAGAAAGGGCATAAAGCTTTTCTTGAACATATCCCTGCTGGACTCCATAATCTTCACCTTGCGGCCGCACATGTGGCATCCCTCTCCCGACTTCAAGAGATCTCCCAGGCATGCCAGAGGGTGATCGAGCAAAAGAGATAGAATGTCTTTTGCTCTTGGCACCACTCCTATCTTCCGATCTCTTGCCGTTTTCAAATGAGAGTTCGTAGCAAAGGAGTTGGCCTTTCTTTCAAAGAGTGACAAATGTTGTTGGTTCGAATTAATGTGATAGGTTTCAATGTGATAGGTTTCACTTGACTCTATCCATTTTTTTTAATACCATTAGTTCGAAAAAATTAGGAGGGTGAAAATGGGAAAGACTTTTATGCCGAAGATCAGAACACAAAGGGAGCTGAATCGAATCCAATTGGAGGGACTTCAATGGACGGTCAATCATGTCTATAAGAGTTCCGAATTTTATCGGAAACGATTCGATGAAGCTGGAGTCAAACCCAAGCATATTAAGTCTTTAAAAGATATCTCTAAACTTCCTTTTACTACCTCTAAAGATCTTCAAGAAGGATACCCTTTTCCCTTAAGATCAGCTCCTTTTGAGAAGATTGTCCGAATCCACGCCTCTTCAGGAACGACGGGAAAGAGAAAGGTCCTTTGCTACACTCAGAAAGACATCAATGATTGGGCTAATATGTTCGCCCGCTGTTATGAAATGGCTGGTTTGACCGCGAAGGATCGGGTCCAGATTGCTGTGGGATATGGCGTATGGACTGCTGGAGTTGGTTTCCAGTTAGGGGTGGAACGATTGGGTGCCATGGCCATCCCCATTGGCCCGGGCAATATCGATATGCAATGTCAGTTCTTAGAAGACTTTCAATCAACCGTTCTATGCTGCACTGCCTCGATGGGCATTCTCATGGCAGAGGAAGTGGAAAAGAGGCATCTGAGAGACAAAATTGCTCTTAAAAAACTGATTATGGGCTCTGAACGTTCAAGCGATGCACAGAGAAAGAAGATGAAGGAACTCCTTGGTGTCGAGCACGTCTTCGATATTCCTGGTCTTACAGAACTTTATGGCCCTGGGACAGGTCTTGACTGTATTTATCACGAAGGCATCCATTACTGGGCAGACTACTATATCCTCGAACTTCTCAATCCTGAAACACTTCAACCTGTTCCACCTGGAGAGATCGGCGAGATGGTGATCACGACCCTCCGAAAAGAAGCTGCACCTCTCATCCGCTACCGTACCAGAGACCTCACCAAACTCATTCCTAAACGATGCTCTTGTGGTTCCATTCTTCCAATGCACGACCGATTACTGGGCCGCTCAGACGATATGTTTATCATCAGGGCAGTCAACATCTACCCTGGCCAGATTGATCATATCCTTTCCAACACAAAGGGTGTAGGGAGTGAGTACCAGATTCACCTCGACCGGAAAGAGGATGGTAAGGATTATATGACGATTAAGGTGGAAAGGACGGAAGGCGGTAATGCAGCAGAAGACCCAACCTTAGCCAGGACTATTGAGGAAGAAATTAAAAAACAGATTCTCGTGAGCGGCAAGGTAGAGGTCGTTAACTATGGAGCCCTTCCGAGATCTGAACGGAAGAGCAAACGGGTCTTTGATAATCGGGGAATCTGAATCCGAGTCTGTGCTATAATGAGAAGGGGGGATGCTCGTCAATTAAAGAAATTTGGCAATCCATCATTTTTGCGGGGGTTGGTTAATCTCATTATCAATGCTTGGTCAATCAAGGCATTACAAAATAACAGAGGAGGTCACTTATGAAAAAGAATTTACTCTTGATTCTCATTTTTGGGATTTGTATCTTTTCTTTGGGTGTGGGTTATTGTGCTGAGCCCATTAAGATCGGGGGGATATTTTCCTTAACTGGGCCTGGTGCCTATATTGGAGTGGCACAGAAAAATTCTGTCATGATCTCCATTGATGATTTCAACAAAAAGGGAGGTGTTGGTGGCCGTCTTGTTGAGATGGTTCTTGGAGATGACGAAAGCGATCCTACCAAAGCAGTGATGATTCTCAAGAAAATGATCGAAACAGAGCCCATTGTGGCACTGATCGGCCCAACTCGAACCGATACGGGGATGGCGATGATCCCTACCCTTGAAAAGGAGGGAATCCCAACTTTTATGCATGCAGGATCGGATGTGATTATTACACCGGTCAGAAAATGGATCTTCAAGTCACCTTACAGGGCGGCGGATGCAATGGAAAGAATTTTCCAGTATCTAAAGAAAAATAAACTCACGAAGATCGGTTTGCTTTTCTCATCTGACGGATTCGGAAAAGATGGAGCAGCGATTGCGGACCGTCTTGGGACCAAGTTTGGATTTGAGATCTTGGCAAAAGAGACCTTCGATGTCAAAGATGTAGATATGACACCCCAATTTACCCGTATTAATGCCAAGGACCCGCAAGCCATTATCGTTTGGACAATTGGCCCACCAATAGGAATCACCACAAAGAATGCCCGCGCCCTCGGCATCAAAGTTCCTCTATTCCAGTGCCATGGTGCTGCGGAACTCACGTTCTTTAAACTGGCCGGTGATGCGTCAGAAGGGGTGATGATGCCTTCTACGAAGATTGTAGTGGCTGATCAACTCCCTAATAAAGATATCCAGAAGAAGAAACTTGTAGAATATGCAAAAGAATATGAGACCCGATTTAAGGAAGCTCCAGGAACGATGGTGGCCTATGGAGCGGATGCAGCCTATCTGCTTCTTGAAGCCATTAAGAAGGCTGGACCAGATCGTGCAAAGATTCGGGATACTCTTGAAGGAATGAAAGGATATGTGGGACTCAGCGGAGTTTACAACCTCTCTCCCGAAGACCACGCTGGAACGACAGCCAAAGATATTGTTATGGTAAGGGCGGGAAAAGGTAAATTCAAACTGGTTGAGTAATGAGAAATTGGCCGGAGTTGATTCATTGGATTCCGGCCATTTCTATCACTCAAATCGCAATTGTTTTCACATATCGAAGGGTATGGAATTACACGAACAAATTTTTCAATATATCATCTCAGGATTAACTCTTGGGGCCATTTATGCCCTCGTTGCCCTCGGATTTAATATCATCCACAATGCTACGGGAATTGTCAATTTCGTCCAAGCTGAATTTGTCACATTGGGGGGGATGATGATGTATACTTTTTACTCCCTCTTCAAAATCCCCCTCTTCTTTTCTTTCTTCCTCTCCGCCGCGACAGTTACGGTTATCGGAGCCCTCATTGAAAGGGGGCCTATCAGGATGGCAAAATCGAAAGCTATTATTGTGTTGGTTTTTATCACCATTGGCATTTCCTCCACATTACGAGGAACTGCACTTCTGGTATGGGGACCTGATAATATGCCCATTCCTTCTTTCTCCGGTGAGAAGGTGATCCGGATTTTTGGTGCGGCCATTCTTCCTCAACACCTCTGGGTCTTCGCAATCATGATTGGAGTCGTTGTCTTCCTCCAATATTTTTTTCATCGAACCTTAATTGGAAAAGCGATGAGGGCCGTTTCTTTTAACCGAAGAGCTGCATCTTTGATGGGGATCAATGTCAACCGGATGATCCTTCTTTCCTTTGCAATGAGTGGAGGCCTGGGGGCCGTGGGGGGGATCATTATCGCCCCCATCACCACCACTTCCTATGATATAGGCATTATGTTATCCCTTAAGGGGTTTGCTGCCGCCATCTTAGGTGGGTATGGAAACAGTACCGGGGCCATTGCAGGAGGGTTGATCTTAGGTGTGCTAGAATCCCTTGGTGCAGGTTTGATCTCCTCCAAGTTTAAGAATGCCATTGCCTTCCTAATCCTCCTCCTTGTTTTATTTTTCAAACCCTCAGGACTTTTGGGTCATGGGGAGGCAGAGCGGGTATAAAAGATATGTTTCCCTTCATCAGAAAAAGAGAGAATTTGTTTTTAGCTATCTTTGCCCTTCTAATCATTCTCATCCCTTTGCTCATAAAGAATAAGTACTACCTCATTGTAATGAACGTGGTCGGCCTCAACACCATTGTGGTGGTGGGCCTCAACTTATTGATCGGGTTTGCCGGACAAATTTCCTTAGGTCATGCTGCCTTTTATGGAATGGGGGCTTATCTCTCTGCCATTCTTACAACAACATACCATTTTCCACCTTGGCCTGCGATGGTCATTGCCATGTTCGCTACAGGAGTGGTTGCCTATTTTGTCGGATACCCCTCTCTAAAATTGAGGGGACACTATTTAGTGATGGCCACCTTGGGCTTCAGCATTATCGTCAATATCTTTATGGTGGAACTGGATAAAATTACCGGTGGCCCCTCTGGTTTCCCGGGAATTCCTAATCTTTCGATAGGTAAACTGATCTTTGATAATGACTTCAAAAATTTCTATCTCATCTGGACTTTTGCGTTCTTTTCTATTCTTGTCTCCCTCAATTTAGTCAACTCCCGAGTAGGCAGGGCTTTGAAGGCAATCCATGGGAGCGAAGTGGCAGCCAATACCTTAGGAGTGGATACAGATAAGTACAAAACAAAAGTCTTCGTCCTGAGTGCAATCTTTGCCTCTCTCTCAGGAAGCCTCTATGCCCACTACCTTACTTTCATCAGCCCCCGAAGTTTTGACTTTTATTACTCGATCCAAGTCGTGACCATGGTCATTGTAGGTGGGATGGGAAGCATTTGGGGAGCCTTCTTTGGGGCCGGCCTTTTGACAGTCCTTTCTGAAATTCTTCATGTGGCCGAAAAATATAACATCATTGTTTATGGAACTATTCTTACATTAGTGCTTGTCTCTCTACCAGAAGGGGTTATTGTAGGTCTCTATAACTTTTATCGGAGACGAAAGATTAGAGCCTTGATTGAGGAAGGATAAGAACGGAACGAATGAATCATCCCGGAACTATCCTGAGAGTTGACCGGCTTCGAAAGGCATTTGGTGGTGTTCTCGCCGTCAATGACGTATCCTTCGATGTGACAAGAAATGAAATCACAGCAATCATGGGTCCCAACGGTGCGGGGAAGACGACTATTCTCAACCTTATCACCGGTATCTATCCACCCACCTCTGGAAAGATTCTCTTCAAAGAAAAGACAATCTCCAGACTTAAACCCTTCCAAATCGCCTTTCAAGGTATCACGCGGACGTTTCAAAATCTCCAAGTCTTTCAAAACATGACGGTCCTTGAGAATGTGATGGTAGGATTTCATACCCAGACCAAATCTGAATTTTTCAGTTGTCTTCTTCATGTGCCGAAGGTGGCAAAAGAAGAAAAAATCGTAACAGAAGAGGGGTATGCCCTCCTCCGTTTCCTCAACCTCGAAGCAAAAGCAGATTGGTTGAGTGCGAGCCTTCCTTATGGTGACCAAAAGCGCCTTGAGATCGCTCGAGCCCTGGCTGGAAAACCAAAACTGATTCTCTTGGATGAACCGGTGGCAGGTCTCAACATCAAGGAGACCGAAGAGATGTCCGAACTCATTTTGGGGATCAAAGAGAAAGGCATCACCGTTATACTGGTCGAGCATAACATGAATCTCGTGATGGGAATCTCAGATGAAATAGTGGTTCTCAACTACGGTACAAAGATCTCGGAAGGAACTCCCAGAGAGGTTCAAATGGATCCAAAGGTGATCCAAGCTTATCTGGGGGTTGAATGAGGAATGCTGAACATCGAAAATATCAACACTTATTATGGTGGGATCCATGCCCTGAAAAACGTCTCCCTCCACATCGAAGTGGGAGAGATTGTGGCACTCATAGGGTCAAACGGTGCGGGGAAATCCACTCTCCTGAACTGTATCTCTGGAGTGGTTCCCGCCAGTACAGGCTCCATCACCTTCAATAATCTTAAAATTACTCCCCTCACTCCAGAAAAAATTGTTGACCTGGGCATCGTCCAAGTGCCTGAAGGAAGGCAAATATTCAATCCTCTTACCATCTTAGAAAATCTCGAATTAGGAGCATACCTCCGATTCTCTAAAGGAAGCAAGAAAGAGATCGAAAAAGACCTGGACTACGTAATGAAACTCTTCCCCATTCTCAAAGCAAGAAAAAAGCAGAAAGCCGGAACCTTGAGCGGGGGTGAACAACAGATGCTCTCCATTGGCCGTGCGATTATGGGACGGCCCAAATTGTTGCTCTTAGATGAACCTTCTTTAGGCCTCGCCCCTTTGATGGTTATAGAGATCTTCGATGTCATCCAGAAGTTACAGGAGGATGGGGCGACGATCCTTCTTGTTGAACAGAATGCGAAGGCTTCGCTTAAGGTCGCCAATCGGGGCTATGTCATGGAGACTGGCAGAATTACTTTAGAAGGAGAAGCTAAGGCATTGATGGAAGACAAAGATGTCATGAGGGCATATTTGGGTAAGGATTACCGTGAGAAATGAAAAAACACGAGTATGAAATGATAATCAAATTTGCCTATTCAATTTAAATGCTGTAAACTCCTTCATCATACTGATAGTATCGGAGGCTTCTATGAAAAAGTTTGATTATTTCAAACCAAAGACCCTCGAGGATGCTCTCACCCTTTTTGCCAAATATGGTGAGAAAGCAAAATGGATTGCGGGTGGGACGGATGTCATTGTCATGATCAAGCAAAAAACGATGTCTCCCGATGTCCTCATCTCCTTACAGGGGATTCCAGGTCTCGACCAAATTAAGTTTAATGGCTCCCTGAGCATCGGGCCAATGGTCACTCACCGGGCGATCGAGAAATCTGAGGTGATCAAAAATAATTTCTCCGCCTTAACCGATGCTACCGATTTCCTCGGCTCCATCCAGATCCGGAATGTGGCTACCATTGGCGGTAACATTTGTACGGCTGCCCCTTCCGCAGATACAGCCACACCCCTTTTGGTTCTCGGAACTCAGGTCAAGATCAAAAGCCTTAAGGAGGATAGAACCATTCCTATTGAAGAGTTTTTTAAAAGCCCAGGGAAAACTGTATTGAAGCCAGGGGAATTGGTTAAAGAGTTAATCATTCCTAAACCCTTACCCAATACTGGATCTGCTTACTATAAACTTCAGAGGCGCCTCGCTTTAGACCTCCCCATCTTAGGAGTCTCTGTTCTTCTTTCTCTCGATAAAAGCAAAGTCACCTGTACAGACATGCTTTGTACAACCTCCCCTATTTCGTCCATCCTTCATAAAATGGAGACGGATGAAATCGTTTGCAAGGAAGTGAGGATCGCCTTAGGAGTCGCGGCACCAACGCCACTGAGGGCAGTGAAAGCAGAGGCCCTTTTAAGAGGAAAAAAATTAAGTGATGAACTCTTAGAGGAAGTGGCGGAAACTGCCGCTAAAGAAGCTCAGCCCAGGGATAGCATTCGAGGCGAGGCCTGGTACCGCAGAGACATGATAAAGGTCTTGGTAAAACGGATGGCCATGAAATCGATTGAGAGAGTGGTCCAGCCTGAAGAGACTATCTTCCCTGAAAGGCTATGGTAATGGGTTAATAGAGTGCTGGTGAATCATCTTGGTGATTCGTAACAAAATTACGTTTACTTCGAATCACGATTCACGAGACACGAATCACGTTATTTCTTAACTGAAGGAGAATGAAGCGATGAAACAGACTCTCACCTTTAATTTGAATGGAGAATCGGTTCAGATGGAGATCGAACCTCATCTCACCCTTCTGCAATTGTTGAGAGATAAATTGGAACTCACAGGAACAAAAGAAGGGTGCGGCATGGGCGAATGTGGTGCCTGCACAGTCCTTTTAGATGGGAAAACGATCAATTCCTGCATCTTCCCTGCTATGGAGGTGGATGGAAAGAGTGTGATCACCATTGAAGGTCTGACCGATGCGAAAGGCAATCTTCATCCCATCCAGAAGGCCTTCATCGAATATGGAGCCATCCAATGTGGTTTCTGTACACCGGGAATGGTGCTCTCTGCCAAAGCCCTCCTGGATGAGAACCCAAAACCGACAGAGGAAGAGATTCGAAGCGGGATTGCCGGAAACTTATGCCGCTGCACTGGTTACCTACAAATCGTTCAAGCCATTAAAGCAGCCAGTGGTCAATTATAGTATAGAATGTTTTTCAGGTTTCTTTAGTTTGTCTGGTCTCTTTGGTTAACTAAAGAAACAAAAAAACTGAATAAACCAAAGAGACGAATATGGGAGGTCATCATGGAAGAGTTCATCAACGTTGGAAAACGAATCCCCAAGTTGGATGCAGAGGAAAAAGTCACAGGGAAGGCAATCTATATTCACGACCTGAAGGTCCCAGGGATGCTTTATGGAAAAATCCTCTACAGCTCATATCCCCACGCAAAGATAAAAAGTATAGATATCTCTAAGGCAGAAAAACTTTCTGGGGTGAAAGCTGTTTTAACGGGCTACAACATTCCTTCCATCAAATTTGGTGTTTATAAAGACAATGTCCCTCTCAAGGCAAATAAAGTCTGTTCTTTGCGGGATGAGATCGCCGCTGTGGCTGCCACAGATCCTGATATTGCTGAAGAGGCTCTCAATCTCATCAAGGTCGAATATGAAATCCTTCCAGCTATATTCGACCCTGAAGAGGCCATGAAGGAAGGTGCAATCCTTATCCATGAGGAACATGTGGGTGGCAAGGAGAAGAAACCGACCAATGTCCTCAATTTCCCCTGGAGGCTTATTGCAGGAGATGTGGAGGAGGCGAGAAAGAACTCTGCCTATATTGCTGAAGATCGTTTCAAGGTGACCTGGGTTGCTCATTGTTGCATGGGAACGAGTGGATGCCTCGCTCTGTTCGACCTGAAAAATAATCTCATTATGTACAGCATCACTCAGATTCCATCTCTCGCCCAGAGGGATTACATCGACGCCCTCGCTGCTATGGGCTTGAAGGATAAAAAGGTCCGAGTGATCAAAACGACGATCGGTGGCGGATTTGGAAGTAAACTCGACACCTATGCTTTCGAATACATCGCCATCTTGCTTGCTCATAAGACACGGAAACCTGTCAAGATCCTCTTCAGCCGTGAAGAGGAATTTTTTGCCACCTCACCCAGACAGCCAGCCATCATTAATATCGCTCAAGGATGTACCAAGGATGGAAGATTGACATTTCGAGATATTCGAATGACCCTTGATAATGGCGCCTACACTTCATGGGGTGCCACCACACCCTCGGTCATGATGATGCCTATTTCCTCTCTTTATAAAGTTCCGAATATTCGATATATCGCCAAATGCGTCTATACCAATAATACCTATTCTCAAGCCATGAGAGGGTATGGAAATCCACAAGCTACCTTTGCCATTGATTCCCAGATTGACATCTTGGCGGAGATGGCCGGGATCGATCCTCTCGACTTCAGAATGAGAAATGCCAATACCCCAGGTGAAGTTACCCCTCAGAATTTTAAAATTAACACCTGCGGTCTTAGAGAATGTATTGATATTGTGGCACAAAAGTTGGATTGGCGACAGAATCGAGGAAGGAGAGATGGAAGAGGGATTGGGATGGCTTCGATGATCCATGTCGGTGGAGGTGCCCGGGTCTATAAATCGGATGGTTGTGGAACGATCATCAAGATGGATGATTTCGGAACCGTCAATGTCATCACCGGTGCCACAGATATGGGGCAAGGTTCGGATACGGTCATCGCTCAAATCGCTGCTGAAGAACTTGGAGTCAGGGTAGAGGATGTGGTGGTCACCCATACGGACACCGATATCTGCCCCTGGGATGTTGGAGCCCATGCCAGTCGAACAACCTTTGTGGCAGGGAATTCAGCCAAAGGTGCGGCGAAAAAAGTCAAGGAGCAACTTCTCGAGGTCGCCGCCAAGTCATTGGGTGAAAGTCCTGAGAATTTAGATATTCGGGATCGAACCATCTTTTCAAAAAAAGATCCTGAGAAGAAGTCTCCTCTGGGAAAGATATTAAGAGCTGCCCATTATACCGCTGGCGGAAGCATGGTCATGGCTGAGTATTTTTATGATCCTCCCAATGAAAATTTAGACAGAGAATTTAAAGGAAATCTCTCCGTCACCTATGCCTATGGAACACACGGGGTAGAGGTCGAAGTGGATAAGGAAACCGGTCAAGTGAAGATTCTAAAATATATTGCTGCCCATGATGTGGGTAGGGCGATCAACCCCATGCTCCTCGAGGGCCAGGTTTATGGCGGAGCGACGATGGGAATTGGTTATGCCTTGACCGAAAGACTCATCCTGAAAGATGGGAAAGTGATGAATCCAAACTTCCTTGATTATAAGATGTTGACAGCCAAGGATGTTCCGAATATTGAAACGATTGTGATCGAAACAAATGATCCCTTCGGACCCTTTGGTGCAAAGGGGATTGGGGAGCCGGGGTTGGTTCCAACAGCACCTGCTATTGCCAATGCCATTTATGATGCAGTGGGGGTGAGGATCAAAGATCTTCCCATCACTCCAGAAAAGGTATTGGCCGCCATGAAAGAAAAAGTCCAACCAAAATAATGGAATGTTGGAATATTGGAAAAGTGGTAATCTTTAGCTCTTTAAAAAGACTCTCTTCTGTGTCATTCCCGTGAAAACGGGAATCCAGTGCCTGGAGGAACAAGACTTGGATTCCTGCTTCCGCAGGAATGACAGGCCTATTTAACGGCATTGTTTTATGATTTTTCAAACAGCTAAATTGATATGAAAAGTGGAATATTGGGATCTAATCCATCATTCCATTGTTCTATTATTCCATCCTTTCTCGTTTGTGCAAAGTTGTCATCTTTTGTGCAAACTTTTCATAAATTGTTCAAGTTTTAGCCATTAAATCCTGCCTTTTATATAAATCCACACATATCTTCCTTACCCTTTAAAATCTAAAAACATCTTAAATATTAAGTAGTTAAAAAAAATATGATTCTTTATGTAAATTTGGAGCATTTTGGAATAAAACTTGCTTATTTGCCAATCCTAAGAAGTTCTGTGTCCTCAATAGATTAAATTTGGATGGCGAAAAAAATCGAAAAGATTCATTTACGGACATCAGAAGAAAAAACAAATATGACAACCCAAAATCTTAAGAGGAAGAAAAAAAATAATAATTTATCAAATCGAAAAAGAACTCGACCGTCCAAAGACCCGGCCATCATCAAACCTCTTTCTGCCAAACGGGTGGAGGAGGAGATCAAAACACTAAAACAACAAATGGAGTTTATTTTAGGTGTGACCAAGACAGGTCTGGATATTATCGACCCAGAGTTTAACATTCGATACATTGACCCGGAGTGGGCAAAAGTATACGGCAACCCTATAGGAAAGAAGTGCTACGAATACTTCATGGATCGAAGTGAAGCATGCCTTGATTGCGGAATTCCAATCGCTCTCAAAACAAATAGTATCGCTGTAACTGAAGAAACTTTGGTGAAAGAGGGAAATAGACCGATACAAGTGACCACCATCCCTTTTCAGAATAGTGAGGGGGAATGGCTGGTTGCTGAAGTCAACGTGGATATCTCCGAGCGCAAACGGACGGAGGAAGCTCTTCGCAAAGCTCATGAAGAACTCGAAATACGAATTCAGGAACGAACCACAGAACTCATGAAAGTTGTTGAGGCATTGCAAGACGAAATGGCTGAGCGCAAGCGTGCTGAGGAGTCCTTGAGGGAAGGAGAGCGCTTTCTATCCAGTATCTTCACAAGTATCCAAGATGGACTTAGCATACTTGACAATGAATTCAATATTATCCGAGTCAACCCAACGATGGAACGGTGGTATTCCCATGCCATGCCGCTTGTCGGCAAGAAATGTTATGAAGCCTATCATGGCCGCAGCCAACGCTGTGAGGTCTGTCCTACTTATCAAACGATTAATACAGGAAAAGGTGATTATGAGGTTGTTCCAAAGGCGGGAGCAAGGGGTGAAATTGTTGGATGGCTTGATCTTTTTAGCTTTCCCCTTGTCGACACATCAACTGGAAAAATGAATGGTGTCATTGAATACGTCCGCGACATCAGCGATCGCAAACAAGCAGAAGAAGCACTTCGATTCAGTGAGGAAATGGCGAAACGACTGGCTCAAGAAAATGCAATCATGGCTGAGATTGGGCGAATTATAAGCTCAACATTGGATATCGAAGAGGGGTACGAGCGCTTTGCCGAGGAAGCACATAAACTCATCCCCTTCGACGGAATTGCAATTAATATTATTAATTATAAGGAAGGTACTGTGACTGTCCCTTATGTCTCAGGAATAGATGTGCCGGGGTGTCAACCTGGAGATATCTTACCACTGGTGGGCTCAGTAACTGGAGAGGTCATGCGGACACACTCAGGTCTGATTATCCAAACAGAGGATAAAAATGAGTTACAGGCCCGTTTTCCCACCCTCTTAACAGCTTTTGATACCGGACTTCGGTCAGTCATAGCGGTTCCTTTAATTTCCAAAGACCAAGTGATCGGAGCCATCCATTTCCGCTCATCCAAACCGAATGCTTATTCAGACCAAGATCTAAAGCTTGCTAAAAACATTGGTTCTCAGATTGCTGGTGCCGTCGCCAACGCACAGCTTTTCACGGAGCATATGCGAGCAGAGGAAATGCTAAGGGAAAGCGAAGAGAAATATCGAACCATCCTTGAAAACATCGAAGATGGCTATTACGAAGTAGACCTTCCTGGTAACTTTATCTTCTTTAATGATCCAGTTTGCCGACTTTTCGGATATTCCAAAGATGAATTAATGGGCATGAACGATCGACGGTATACAGATCAAGAGAATGCCAAAAAATTGTACCAGACCTTTAACAAAGTTTACAAAACAGGGGAACCTACGAAAGGATTCGATTGGGAGATTATTAGAAAAGACGGGACAAAACGATATATTGAGGCCTCTGTATCCTTAGTAAAAAATCCATCAGGTCAACCGATAGGATATCGCGGCATTGTTCGAGACATCACCGAGCGAAAGCAAAAAGAAGAAGAAATCAGTCATACCCTTTCTTTGTTAAATGCAACGCTGGAATCGACCGCTGATGGGATTCTTGTGGTGGACAGAGAGGGGGAGATAGAGAGCTTTAATCGGAAGTTTGTCCAGATGTGGCACATCCCCGAGTCCATCATCGCGTCGCAAGATGACGACCAAGCACTAGCGTTTGTCTTGGATCAGTTAAAGGACCCGGAAGGTTTTCTTGCCAAGGTAAGGGAATTATATAGCCAACCGAAGGCTGAGAGCTTCGATTTCCTCGAATTTAAAGACGGGAGAGTCTTCGAGCGCTATTCGCAACCACAGTGGATAGGCGAACAAAGCGTTGGGAGGGTATGGAGCTTTCGGGATGTGACCGAACGCAAAAAGACAGAGGAAGCTCTGCATACTGAGAAGCAGAGATTCCAAACTCTATCAGAGCAAGCTCCTTTCGGGATGGTGATGATTGATCAAGATGGTACTTTTAAATACATCAATCACAAATTCAGAAAATTATTCGGATACGATTTAACCGATGTCCCTGATGGAAAAACCTGGTTCAGGAAAGTCTACCCTGATCCTACTTATAGGCACCAAGTCATTTCAGATTGGGTTAATGATTTAGAGAGTTCCAAACCAAGAGAAAAACGGTCCAGGGTTTTTACAGCCACTTGCAAAGACGGAACAGAAAAGATTGTCAATTTTATCTCTGTACAATTAGAAAGAGGCGAACATTTAATGGCTTGCGATGACATAACCGAGCGCAAGCAAGCTGAGGAAGCACTTCGGCAATCGGAAGAACGATATCGAACCATTCTTGAAAACATTGAAGACGGCTACTACGAGGTTGACCTTCCCGGTAATTTCACATTCTTCAATGATTCCCTATGCAGAATGCTGGGTTACTCCAGAGATGAAATGGTCGGGATGGGTAACCAACAGTATACAGATCAAGAGAACCGCAAAAAATTATTTCAGGCCTTCAATGAAGTCTACAGGACAGGGGAACCCGCTAAAGAATTTGATTGGGGGGTGATTAGAAAAGATGGGACGAAACTGTTTGGAGAAGTTTCAGTATCTCTCATAAAGGATTCAAAAGGAAAGCCGATTGGTTTTCGAGGTATTGCCCGTGACATCACCAAGCGAAAGCAAGCGGAGGAGGCTCTGCGGACTGAAAAACAGAGATTTCAAGCTTTAACCGAGAATTCTCCTTTCGGGATGGTGATGGTTTATCAAGACGGTACTTTTAAATACATAAATCCCAAATTTAGAGAATTATTTGGGTACGATTTAACTGATATCCCTGATGGAAAAACCTGGTTCAAAAAAGCATATCCTAATCCCACATACCGACATGATGTTATTGAGGCCTGGATAAATGATTTAAAAAGTTTCAAACCAGGAGAAAAAAGATCTCAAATTTTTACAGTAACCTGCAAGGATGGAACAGAAAAGACCATCAATTTTATTCCTGTACAATTAGAGACAGGTGAAAATTTGATGGCTTGCGAGGACATCACCGAGCGCAAGCGGACAGAAGAAGCACTTAGGAACAGTGAAGAAAGATTTCGCATCGCTGCTAAAAGCTCAAGTGATTTGATTTGGGACTGGGGCATTTTGGATGGAAATTTGGAGTGGTTCGGTAACATTGATGAGCGGTTGGGATATAACCCCGGTGAATTTCCAAGAACGATCGACGCTTGGGAGAAAATTATTCACCCGGACGAGCACGATCGTGTGATGACAGCCCTCGATCAGCATTTAAAGATGCATAAGCCCTATATGGAAGAATACCGCGTGCAGCGTAAAGATGGGACGTTCTGCTATTGGACAGACCGTGGTACAGCCTTTTGGGATGAGAAAGGCAATCCATTTAAAATGATCGGGGCTTGTGAGGACATCACCGAACGCAAGCGGGCGGAGGAAGAAAATACAGTCCTTCAGGAGCAGCTTCGCCAATCCCAGAAGATGGAAGCCGTCGGTCGCCTGGGAGGTGGCATCGCCCATGATTTTAATAACCTCCTGACCATCGTCAAAGGCTACAGTCAACTTTCCCTCCTTGACCTTAAAGAAAGCGATCCCCTGTGGGGAAACATTCAAGAGATTCAAAAAGCCACTCAACGGGCGACAGACCTAACCCGTCAACTTCTGGCCTTCAGCCGTCGTCAGATCTTAGACCTCAAAGTGCTCGATCTAAATATCCTCCTGAGAGAACTGGACAAGATGTTACGCCGGATCATTGGTGAGGATATTGAATTGGTTACTCTATTGGCCGGGGATTTAGGGAGGGTGAAGATAGATCCTGGGCAGATCGAACAAGTGATCCTTAATTTAGCCGTGAACTCCAGGGATGCAATGCCTTCTGGAGGAAAACTCACCATCGAGACGGCTAATGTAGTGTTGGATGAAGAATACGCTCATGCGCACGTGGCTGTGATCCCAGGTCATTATGTGAGGCTATCAATCAGCGACACAGGGGTTGGGATGCCACGGGAGTTAAAGGAAAAAGTCTTTGAACCTTTCTTTACGACTAAAGAAAAGGGGAAAGGTACTGGATTGGGGCTCTCTATGGTCTATGGAATTGTAAAGCAGATTGGTGGGAATATCTGGGTTTATAGTGAACCAGGACATGGGACAACCTTTAAAATTTACCTACCAAGGGTTGAAGAACAGTTAGATACTTTCCACGCGCTAGATGAAACCGATTCCTTCCCCAGAGGAGGCGAGACAGTCCTCTTGGTGGAGGATGATCCATCGGTACGAGATCTGGCGCTTCGCCTTTTACGCCAACAAGGTTATACAGTATTGGAAGCAGCCAATGGTGTAGAGGCGTTGCATGTCGCCCAGGAACATGGTGGAGAAAAAATCCATCTCCTTTTGACCGACGTCGTGATGCCCCAGATGGGTGGAAAAGAGTTGGCCGATCAACTTAAAATCTTCCGGCCCGACGTCAAGGTACTCTATACCTCGGGTCATACAGACGATGCGATCGTCCACCATGGTGTGCTTGAACCCGGCACACACTTCTTGCAAAAACCTTTCTCACTCAAGACTCTATCACACAAGGTTCGAGAAGTACTGGATAGATAAATCGAGATGAGGAGATAGGGAGATAAGGAGATTGGAAGATTAAAAGAATGGAAAAGAAACTTTTTTGGACACATCGAGACTTAGAAGTAAATATACCGAAGAACATGATTGGAGTGAATCTATGAAAGAGATTATGACACCCCGTGAGGCAGCAGAGTATTTAAGTGTCCATGTTCGAACCATCTACCGCCTGGCTAAAAATGGGGATATCCCCGGCCGCAAGGTGGGTGGGAGTTGGAGATTCAAAAAGAACGCTTTGGATGAATGGCTTTCGTGGAGAGAAAACCCCTCCTCTAATGAAAAAGGATAAAAAGAAAGGATTCAAGGGGTCTAGGATTCAAGGAGGCAAGTGAAATGCTTAAAAATTATAAAGAATTAAGAGTGTGGCAGAAAGCATACGAACTTTGCTTAAAAATATACAAGACGACAAAAACTATTCCGAAAGAAGAAAGATACGGATTAACGTCTCAAGTAAGAAGAGCTGCAGTTTCAATTCCATCCAATATAGCAGAGGGATATGGAAGGAGAACAACAGGGGAATACATCCAAGCCTTATATGTGGCTTATGGCTCTCAATGCGAGATAGAGACCCAGATCCTTTTGGCTGGGGATTTAGATTTCATAAAAGCTGACGATCTCGAGACGCTTAATAAGGATGTGGGAGATGTGGAAAGAATGCTGAAGGGACTTATCAGGTCCTTGGAAAAGAAACCTTGAACCCGTGAACCCTTGAATCCTTGGACCCTAGAATTCTTTTTGCGAAGGACTTCGTATGGAAAACAGAATTTTAGTCGTGGATGACGAAAAAGAAATCAGGGATTTTCTTTACAAGGCCCTCACCCGCTTAGGTAGATTTCATGTGGAAGTTGCAGAAACGTCTGAGGAAGCCCTTCATAAAATAGAGAAAGAACCCTTCGATCTCGTTATGACAGACCTGAAAATGCCGAAGATGGATGGACTCCAATTAATGGCAGAGATTGCCAAGTCAAAACCTGAAATTCTTACCATTATGATGACTGGCCATGGAACAATTGATTCGGCCCTGGAGGCGATGAAAAGAGGAGCGAGCGATTATCTCATGAAACCCCTCAACCTCGATGAGTTAATTATTCGCATCCAAAAGGTTCTGGAAGAAAGACAACGCTTTGTCAGACTCAAAGATTTCGCCGACAAATTGGAAAGGGCCAATCAGGAGTTAAGAAAGATCGATGCTATGAAGTCCGAATTTGTTTCGGTAGCTTCCCATGAGTTGAGGACCCCACTCGCTGCCATTAAAAATTCGGTCCAATTGATGCTGAGTGGGAAAACCGGAGAGATCAACGAAAACCAGGCAAAGTTTCTTTCCATGGCAGAAAGAAATATTAATCGACTTACCAATATTCTCAACGATCTTCTTAACCTCTCAAGGATTGAGTCGGGAAAGATTGAGTTGAAGTTTGAGAATTTAGAATTGAGACAACTCATCGAATTAACGGCATCTTCTCTTAGACCTCAAGCCGATGGTAAGTCTATCCAGATCGAAGTGGAAGTCCCTGAACAAATTCCAGCAGTCTATGGAGATCCGCAAAAAATTGAACAAATCCTCACAAATCTTATTGGTAATTCGATTAAATTCACACCCGATGGAGGAAAAATTCTGATCACTGCCAAATTCCTCTCTCCGGATAGAAAGGGAGGACCTCGTCATACGGTCGCTGTCTCTATAAAAGACACAGGGATTGGAATTCCATTGGAGCATTTAGAATCCATCTTCGAAAAATTTCATCAGGTGGAAGGCTCACTCCACCGATCAGTGAGCGGAACAGGATTAGGCCTTGCTATCACAAAAGGATTGGTGGAAGCCCATCAAGGAAAAATCTGGGCAGAGAGCGAGGTGGAAAAAGGGAGCACATTTACATTTACCTTGCCCGTTTCAGCAGGCGAGAGAAGGGAACCTCATTTCCGTTTCATCCTCGACAAGGAGTTTCAGCGAGCCCAGGAAAATGATTCCCCCCTCACCCTCTTTCTGATTCAGGTGCTAGATGAAAGGGGTGGGATCGAAAAGGCTTTGTTAGACAAATTGGAAGAAAAAATCAAGCAATGTCTTTGTAGAAAGGCAGATATTTTATTGAGGCGGGAGAAAGAAAAAATATTGGCGGCCCTATGTGAGGCAAATCTCAAAGGAGTTCAGGTGATTCGTCAACGGATTGAGGAGGAAATTCAAAAACATCCACTTGAAGGCCAAGAGGCACCCCTACTCATCAAAGTGGGGACGGCCACCTACCCTGAAGAAGCCCTTTCAAAGGCAGAACTCTTCAGGTTGGCAAAAGAAAGATTGGGAGGTTGAGAAATGAAGCCAAAGAAGATTTTAGTTGTTGATGACGAAGTCGATTTAGTGGAAACCGTCCGTTTCCCTTTGGAGATGGAAGGATTCGATGTTCTGGTCTCTTATAACGGAGAGGATGCCTTAAATCAAGCCAGAAAAGAGAGTCCGGATCTCATCATCCTCGATTTGATGTTGCCGAAATTGGATGGCTATAAAGTGTGCCGGTTATTGAAGTTCGACGAGAAATACAAACATATTCCCATCTTGATGCTGACAGCGAAGACTCAGGAAAAGGATAAAACTCTTGGAATGGAGACGGGAGCGAATGAGTATATCACAAAACCCTTTGAGATGGATTATTTGATGGAAAAGGTAAAGGCGTATCTCAGCAAATAAAGTTTAGAGTTCGGAAATTTACAATCAGATAATCCGAACTTTAAAGGGTTAAACCATGCCGATTTTCAAATATCGAGTGAGGGATAGAGCAGGGAAAGCGATGGCCGGAACGATCAATGCTCCGACGATCGAGATGGCAGGGAATTATCTTTATCAGACAGGATACTTTCCTATTGCCATTGAAGAGAAATCAGCTTCGGCCTCGCTCAACCTATCAGACCTTTGGAAAAAATTTCAAAAGGTGAAGTTGGAAGAACTTATTGTCTTTAGTCAGCAGTTCTCCACTTTGTACAAAGCAGGATTGCCTTTGCTCACGGGGTTAAGGAGTTTGAAGGAACAGACATCGAATCAAAAGTTTAAAGAGATACTGGAAGAGATCGGTCTCCAGATTGAAGGAGGAAATACACTTTTCGGAGCCATGTCCAAATATCCAGATGTTTTCCCTGTTGTTTATGTCAATATGATCCGAGCCGGGGAGACCTCAGGAAAGCTTGGGGAATCACTCGATCGCTTTGTCACGCTTGCAGACCGGGAATTGAGAACCCGGCAGAGAGTGAAAGAGACAACCCGTTATCCCAAGATCGTCATCTTCTCTGTGGTCATCGCATTTGTCGTTCTCCTCGCTTTTGTCATTCCAAGGTTTGCTCAGATCTTTGCTCAATTCAAGACCACCCTACCCTTGCCAACCCGAATGATGATCGGGATCAACAACCTCTTTCAAAATTATTGGTATCTTGTACTGCCAGCGTTTGTGTTCATACCGATCCTGTTAACACGCTATATCCGGACAGAAAATGGAAGGATCTTCTGGGATAGACTTAAAATAAGAATCCCTGTATTCGGCCGCCTATTCTTAATCGCTGCCTTGTCTCGATTTACCCATACTTTTGTCATGTTAAACAAGAGTGGAATTCCTATTCTTCAGATCCTCGAGATTACCTCCACAACTGTCAACAATGTTATTCTCTCTCAATCTATCGAAGAAATCGGCAGAAAGGTAAGGGAAGGAGGAAGTTTGGCGGATGCAATGAGGGAAAGTGGAAAGTTCACTCCTCTCGTCATTCAGATGGTGGCCGTGGGAGAATCTTCGGGGACATTTGATGAGATGTTGGTAAGAATAACGGAATATTATGATATTGAACTGGAAAATTCGATTAAAAAAATGACTACCTATATCGAACCTGCTTTAACACTCTTTATGGGAGTCGTTGTTCTGTTTCTGGCATTGGCAGTGTTTCTGCCGTGGTGGAACATGGCCTCCCTGTTCAAATAAGCGGCGGGGGGATGATGGTTTTTGGAAAATATAAAATAGATGAATTTTTAGGATTCGATGGAGAAGTTAATTGTGGATTGCGGAATGCGGAATGCGGAATGAAAACTCCGAACTTCAAAGGAATGACCTTAATCGAAGTCATCGTGGTCATGATCATCATCGGGATTGTGGCGGCAATTGTGTTGCCCAAAATTGATTTCGGCGGGACTTCTTCCAGGGCCTCAGTGGACGGTGCAGCTAATATGATCGCTTCTGATATTCGATATGCCCAGGAATTCGCCATGGCCACACGAGCCTCAAAAACCATCACGTTCTCTGTGGGAGGAAATTCTTACTCATTTAACCCCACAAACAATTTAGATCCTACTGGCCGACTCCCCTATGGGGTGACCACTACAGCTCTGACATTAACATTTAACTCCCTCGGTGAACCAACGGTGGGGGGAGGAAGTTCCGTGACTGTTTCTGGAGGCGGACAAACAAGAACAATCAGTGTAGTGAATTATACAGGAAAGGTCAATATTTCATAAAGGTAATCTCTCATGATGCACGGACACGAGACACGGACACGGTCACGTTATTTTATGGGTAACAAGGGTTTCACACTTATGGAAATTATCATCCTAATCGTTATGGCGGGTATTATCATTCCCGCTATTGTCGTTCCTTTTGTAACGGGTGTAAAAGGAAGCGGAAAACCGGAAATGGTAACCACAGCCATGTACCTCGCCCATCAGAAGATGGAGGAATTGATGAAATTTAATTATTGCCAGGCACCCAATTTAACTCCTGGTACATATACACTGCCGGCGCCACCTATTGCCGGCTACACGTGGCAATGGGTGATTTCCTATGTGACTAATACTTTCGCTGCCTCAGGGTCAGATGTTGGCTATAAGATGATCACGGTTACTGTAACAGACCCACAAGGCAGTACTTATAATGTCTATTCGGTTGTTACAAGATTTTAATAACGAGGGAAGAAACGACAAGACATGTCTAATTATTCCGAAATCCAAAATCAGAAATCCCCCCAATCCTCTCCCTCCCCCTCCAGGGGGGAGGGTTGGGAAGGGGATAGAGGTTTCACTTTGATTGAAATTATTGTTGTGATTGTCATTTTGTCCATTGTCGCGGCTATTAGCATCAACTTCCTGGTTAGCAGTCTGAGAGTCTATACAATGACCGTGAATCAGAAGACTCTATTTGATGAAGGGAAATTGGCGTTGGAGAGAATGTGTAGAGATATCCGGGATGCACGAAGTATTACAGGCACCACAGCCAGTTCTGTTACTTTTGTAAGGGACGATGCGACGGCCCAAGACATTGCCGGTGAAACGATCATTTTTCAACGAAACGCCGCCGCAAACACTCTTGAAAAGGTCAAAGCTTCACCTGTCGCTACCAGTACAATGGCCAGCAATGTCACTACATTTACCGTGGCAAACGCGACAAATGAGATCCAGCTTACATCAACACTCAGTCTAACAAGCGGAGAGAATGTGACCCTACAGACAAGGGTTTATCCCAAAAACCTTGTAAAGAATCTAAATTATAAGAACTTCTACTCAAACTGGATGGAGGCATATCAATAAGTGAAGATGACTAGCCTCAACAACTCGAAAGGAATTTCGGTCATTTTCCTGATCATGGCCCTGCTGCTGATGGTCATTATCGGGTACATCTTCTCTTACTTGATCCCAACAAAACAGAAATCCGTGGTCTTCCCTATCCAGTCCACCCAGGCTTTCTTCATCGCTCAATCCGGAGTCGAATTCGCTGTTCGCTATGCCAAGGATCAAGGTTGGACAACGGCGACTTTGCTTAACAATTTTAATATCGCTCCCAATAACACAAGAAGTCTTGGAGCCGGGAGGTTCACATTAACCTACACCAATGTTGCTCCCAATCTTGATACCCTGACCTCTGTCGGCGAAGTTCCCATTGGCACTGCAAGAAGGAGCATTAAGGTTTCCAATTTTACCAGTTTCTTGTACTACTTTGTCTACCATAAGACAATTACGGTAAACTCGGTGCCGCCGCAGGTAAGTAATGGCCCCCTTACTAATTTCCCCATGCTTGTAAGTGTAACAGACCCTAATCTCGAAACCGTCGCAAACGGTGGACATGTCGCCAGCTACAATGCTGGAACCAACGATCCTTGGGACATTGTCTTCCTCGCTCTGGACGACACCACTTGCGGGGGGGCCGGGACCTCGCCCTGTAAGTTAAACCATGAAATTGAAGCCTATGTTCAAACGACAGGGCAACTCGTTGCATGGGTAAAAGTTCCTTCTATCAATAACGGCACAGTCATTTACATGTATTACGGAAATAGCTGCATCTCTTCCTCGACCCAGAACAAGACCGGCGTCTGGGACAGCAACTACGTAGGCGTGTGGCATTATAATCAGACGGGTGCAAATCCGCAGATAATGGATTCAACCAGCAACGCCAATAACAGCGCTTCGAATGCTTCCACGCCGACTGCCTCAGGAAAACTAGATGGCGCGGCGACTTTCGACGGAAACGCAAATATCACAACTTTTGATTCTGCCAAAGTATTCTGGGACTATACAAATGCCTCGGGAAATACCTATGAATGCTGGGTAAATATCAGTGATTATAGCGGTGGTAATGATTACATGCCGACCCTTGCGGAATTGGCGGCCGATGCCGCACACAATACCCACACGTTTGGAATATACATAGCAAATTACGCTGGCTACAATGGTTTAAATATTTCTTGTAACAATACTATGGATTATGGTAACGGCAGTCTTGCGAGCACGAGCACAGGCACATGGCATCATGTTGTTGTGGTATTCGCGGGAGGCACTTACAACGATATCACAAATTATACGGTGTATCTGGACGGCAGCGTTCAAACAATGAATAGTCACGGCGGGTGGTATTCTTACGCTGGTAATGTTAATTATTTTGGGACAGATGGGGGAGCAGGCGACTATTTGAATGGCATTCTTGATGAGGTGCGCATCTCCAAAATCGCCCGTTCCGCCGGCTGGATCGCGACCGAATACCGCAATCAGAGCGCTCCCGGTACTTTTTATTCAGTAGGAGCCGAGCAAAATAATTGAGGAGGGGCTCCTTAAGGAGTTAACTATGACAGAAACAATCGGTTTAGACATTGGTTCTCATTCTATTAAGTTGGTCAGTCTTAAAATGACTTCCAAGGGGCCTTTCCTCACCTGCATGGGAATGAAGGAAATCCCTCCTGGGACAGATAAAGAGGACGTGGATAAACTTTCTCAAATCCTTAATGCCCTCTTCAAAGAAGTTGGACTGAAAACCAAAAAGGTGAGGATGACTGTCTCAGGTTCGGGAGTTCAGATCAAGCGAATCTCGATTCCTTCCCTCCCCAAGGCTGAATTGAAAGAGGCTGTTCGTTGGGAAATTAAGGACCACCTCCCATTCCCTGTTGAAACAGCCCAAATTGATTTTCATATCTTGAATGAGTATGTGGAAGATAATGTCAAGAAGCTTGACCTGATTGTGGTGGCGTGTCCAAGAAACCTCATTGACAGAACTCTCTCCATTGCCGAGAGGGCTGGGCTTCAACCGATTCATCTTGATGTGGCCTCTTTTGCCCTCTGGAACACTTTGTCGGCCTGGGATCGGATTAAAAAAGAAGAAACTGTTGCTTTGATTGACATGGGAGCTGAAAAAACAGGAATTTACATTTTCAAAGATGGTATCTTGCAATTCAGTCGAGAGGTAACTCCTGGTGGAGCAGACATTACAAGAGCTCTTATGGAGGGAATCGGGTCTGCGGGAGAAGCTCAACTCATCTATGAACGGTCTGAGAAAATAAAACAAGAGATTGGAATCCCATCGGAGCCTTCTCAGGAAGGGATGAGCGATAAATCCGCGTCTTTATCGAAGTTATCTTTCCTCGTCAGACCTGTGTTGGAGAGACTGGCAGCAGAAATAGGACGCTCTCTGGACTATTATAGAAGCCAATTTAATGAGGAACGAATTGACAGGATCCTTCTGACGGGAGGGGGCGCCAATTTAAAAAATATTGTCTCCTATCTTGCAAATGATCTTCGATTGCCTGTAGAACATTTTAACCCGTTAAAAAAGATTTTTTTTGATTCAAAGAAGATCGATGCTCAGCTCCTTGATCAGGTGGGTTCAGCCTTCACCATCGCGGTTGGATTGGGGTTCACAGAACCCAAACGAATCGAACTGCTACCTGCCGAAGAACCATTTTTATCTAAAGTCCAGATATGGAGGTTGTTTCCTGTCCTGGCTCCCCTGATTGCACTCCTCATCTTTTTAGGAATTATCTGGGATATGAACGGGCAGGTGACCGCCATCCAGAAAGAACGGGATGTGAAGATGGCGAAAGTGGCAAGTGTTGATACGCTTCAGGCAAAACTGAAATGGTTAAAGGAAAAGGACCTCCAGATCAAGCAGAAGCTTTCTCAATTTCCGTCCCCCATGATCGTCTCTGTTCCCTATCGAGATATATTGAGAGAGTTCAATGACATTCTGCCAGATAATGTCACCTTGGCACTTCTTTCAGTTCAAAGCAAAGGGAAACCTTTGAAAAAGGGAGCTCCATCCTCAAGGCCCCAGGAAGGAGAATCTCAAAGGGACGAAGACAGGGAACTTTATATCACAGGCGTTGCTTTCGGCAACGATGTTCGGTGTCTCACAGCATTGGCCCAGATCATTGAGCGTCTCGAGCGATCTCCCTTATTTAAAAATGTGAAACTGGTTTCAGCCGATGAGAACAAACTCTATACTCAGCCAGGAGCAGGATTTGAAATCGCCTGCGACATCAATCTTGATAATCCCCCCTCTCCCCCTGTTACTAAAGAAAGGTTGGAGGGATTAAGAAAGGAAAACCCATAAACCATGGCGCTAAAAAGTAGAGAAAAGATATTGATTGTTTTGGCCATCATTGGCGGGGCTGTTTGGGCCTTCGATAGTTTTTATTACACCCCCCAGATTCACCAAATGAAGAAGCTCAAGGCAGAGGTCATGGCAGCTGATCTAAGATTGGACGAATCCCTCCTAGTAGGGAAAGGAGTGGAAACGTTGGAGGCTGAGGTTCTCCGCCAGGAGGAAGAACTGAAGAGGTTAAGCGAGCGAACCCTGAGAGGCGAAGAATTCAGAACCTTCTTGAAGCATTTGGCCAGAGAGAGCGACTCCCTTCAGATGAAGGTGATTTCTCTGACTCCCCAGGAAGAAAAACTTCCTCCTCCTGAGGGGAAAAAGGAAACCCCTGCTTCCAAATATAGGAGGGTCTCTGTCCAGATGGTTCTCCATTCTACCTATCCTAAACTGGGAACTTATTTAAAGGGGATTGAGGAACTTCCATTTCTCATCCATGTGGACAGCATTCAGATAGAGAAGAACGAAGAGGTTCAACCCCTTTTAAAGGTCACCATGGGGTTAAGTATGTACATTACGTCGTTATAAGAATCTTGAAGGAGGAAATTTAATGGGACGATATCAAAAAATAATTTTGCCTATGACCTTCATCACCATTTTTATTTTAGCAGGAATCACCTTGATGGATCCGATCGCGGCGAACGGACAATCGAAAGGAAGAATAGTTCTGTCTCAAGAAAGCGGAAGGGATCCATTCCTCCTTCCTTCAGGAGTCCGTCTCCTCTCCAAGATGGATACGGCTTCTGGAGCAAAGGGGATTCCTTCAAAAACAGAAGGCAACCCCAACGATATTCTTCCTTCCCCCCTGAAGGTTAAGACTATTTTAATCAGTGACCATGTTCGATTGGCATTAATCGATCGCCATATTGTAAAAGTTGGAGACTCGATTCATGATGAAAAGGTTTTAGAAATTAAAACAGACCGAGTGATTTTAGGGAAAGGAGATCAAAAGAGGACCCTTCTTTTGTCTCAGAGTCCTGTTCTATTAACCGTCGAGGAAAGAAAAGGAGAAAAAAAATGAAAATAAAAATCTTCTTCACCATTTTTCTTATTCTATTATGGGTCATAGGGTGCGCCACTGCCCCGAGGAAGGAACGAGTGAAGTTACCTCCCCAGAAGACGGAGGACACCAGACCTCAGCCTCCGCCTGAAGAGAAATTAAAGGAAATAGTGGTTCCCCAAATGGAGGAGGTGAAAAAGGTACCCGACAAACTCTTCTCCATCTACGCCAGGGATTCAAACATCCAGGATGTGCTTCTGGCCTTCTCAAAGGAGAGCGAACTCAATATTGTTATCGATCCTGAGCTGAATGGGAAGGTGACCGTTGATTTAAAACGGGTGACTTTGAAAGAGGCCCTGGATGTCATTCTTACTCCAATGGGTTGGACCTATCGAATCGATGGAAAATTTATCAAGATATCAAGACCCCAGATGGAAACCCGTCTCTTTACACTGAATTATATCGCCACAAAACGGACAGGAAAAAGAGAGGTTTATGCCAGCACCAGTACAGGCGGAGGCTTACAGACCAGTGCCCTTCCAGGGCAGCAGACCGCTCTCAGTCCAGGGGGTGTCAGGACAGGATATACTGACCTCGTCAGTGTTGATGAAGTAGACTTTTGGAAGGAAATTCAAAAGGGATTAGAGGCTCTCATTTTTGGATCCGTCGAGGAGAAGGAAACTCCTTCTGAGAAAGAAAAAGCGGCCTGGACAAAAGTGGATGAGAAAGGGAAAAAATTGGTGATCAATAAATCCACGGGTGTGATTCTTGTCACTGATTACCCTGTCCATCTGAATAAGGTTGCCTTCTACCTTGAGACCGTTGAGGGAAGTTCCCAGAGACAGGTTAGCATCCAGGTAAAGATCATGGAGGTGATCCTCTCCGATAACCACCAAGAAGGGATTAACTGGCAGGTGATCGAAGGGCTTCCTCGCTCCGTCAACTTATCATGGGGGCTGACCGACAAAACAGGAAAAACCGGATTCCCTGGAGGGTCCACCACTACTTCCACCGTGACTGCCTTGGGGACAGCTACCGCAGGGACGGTTCCGACCCCGGGAATTTTCAAAATCGCACCTTATTCGGGCATTTTTTCGCTGGGTGCCGCAGGAACAGAGGTGGCCCTTTCAGATATCATGCAGGCAATCCAACAACAAGGGGATGTAAAGATTCTCTCCAGTCCAACCATCTCCACCCTCAATAATCAAAAGGCAGTTATCCGGGTCGGGAGTCAGGATGTCTTCTTCATCACCGGTGCGATTGCCACACAGTACACGGTATCCCAGATTATCCAGCCCATGACCATCGATATTGGGATCATCTTGGATGTGACTCCCCAAATCGCTGAAGATGGCACCATTATCATGAATATTCATCCCAGTATCACCGATAAGACAGGGGAGAAAACGACTCCAGATGGAAAGTCGACTTTTCCTCTTCTGAGCGTGAGGGAGACGGATACTACAGTGAGGGTCAGAGACGGCCAGACGATCATCATCGCTGGTCTGATGCAGGAGAGGATTGAGGAGAATTATACCGGTGTCCCTGTTCTGCAATCAGTTCCCCTGATGGGCAATATTTTCCGATACAAGACCGAAACGAAAAGAAATTCAGAACTGGTGATCATGATCACCCCTACCCTTCAAGTGGGTAAAAAGGTGGAGGACTTTACAAATAAATAATTTTCATGGTCGGATCGCTTTGAGCCCTGAACATTGAGAGAGAGGAAACCATGTATCGAGAATATTATGGCCTAAGAGAAAAACCCTTTGTCTTAACCCCTGACCCCCAATTTCTCTATCTGAGTGACAGCCACCGGACGGCAATCGATTCTCTCTACTACGGAATCGAACAGAGGGAAGGATTTATCGTCATTACCGGAGATATCGGAACCGGGAAGACGACCATCTGCCGAGCTTTTTTAGAGAAATTGAATAAAAATGTGAAGACAGCGGTCATCTTCAATTCTTTCCTCACCGAAGAAGAATTGTTAGAATCGATCCTTCTCGATTTCGGATTTACCTCAAAGGGAAGAACGAAGAAAGAGCGGATCGACGCCTTAAACAAATTACTCATTTACTTATTGTCTCACAGAAAGAATGCCGTTTTGATCATCGATGAGGCCCAGAATTTATCCATCCCTGTTCTGGAACAGATTCGCATGCTCTCCAATTTAGAGACGGAAAAGGAGAAACTGCTTCAGATCATATTGCTTGGTCAATTAGAACTGGACCAAAAACTCCAATCCCCGGAATTGAAACAGTTAAGTCAACGAGTTGCCATTCGCCATCGCCTCCTGCCACTCACTCGAATGGAAACAGAGTCATATATCTACCAACGTCTCATGGTAGCAGGTTCCCAGGGAAGCATTACCTTTTCAAAATCTGCTCTCAACGAAATTCATAAATTTTCGAAAGGGACTCCCAGACTGATCAATCTCCTCTGTGACCGGGCCTTATTGGGCGGTTTCGTCGAACAAACCTACCATATCGACAAGGGAATCCTCAAGAAGGCAAAGGATAGTCTCTTGGGAGAGGAGGAGAGTCCAAAACCATTTTATTCCTTCTCTCTAACAAAGAACTTACCTTCATTTCGCATTGTTCTCTTGAGCATCTTTGTCTTCTTATTGGCTGGTATGCTTCTAACAAACCAGGGCTATTTCGCTTCGTTTCAAAACGTGAAAAACTTTATTTGGGGAAGAATTCAAGACATCTATTTTCAGATTTCCGGTACCACTCCTCTCTCTGCCTCGACCCTCCCATTGGATGAGGAACGGATCCAGGATTCTGCAAAAAATGAACCCGTAAAGGATTCAGAAAGGGCTTCCCAGGAGGTTTCAAAATGAGCCTGATCATCGATGCCCTCAAAAAGGCACAACAGCTTCGATTGAAAGGATCTGAAGGGTCTCCCATCTTAAAGTATCCACACCCAAATAAGAAGAGGGGAAGTGGTTCCAAAAAACAATGGATCCTTATTGGTGCTGGTCTCATCAGCCTCTGCATCATTCTATCGATTCTTTTAAGACCTGCTTCTTCACCCTTAGCCACCCAAACCAATCGAGCCATGGTTCCCATGGAGAGGAAACCTTCCATGCCTGTGGCAGAGAAAATATCTCAAGAACCTCCGAAGGAAGTGGTGAGTTTAGCGAAGGATCAGCCAACCCTTCCCCAAGGAGAAAAAGTATCACCTGAAACCAAACCATCTTTCAATGAAAAGAGACGAGAATCATTGATCAAACAGGGGAATGAAGAAGAGAAAGTAAAACCCTCAAAAAATATTGTGGCCCAAAAGGGTTTACCTCCTCTTCCCCCAGCGACTCAGAAAGAAGAGGTATCTTCCAAGTCTATCGAAGTAGAACAGGAAGGTGAAAAGGATCGCACATTGACTTCAGATGTCCTCAACCATTTCAATTCGGGGGTTACATTCTATAATCAGAAAGAATTTTCAAAAGCAATTGAGGCCTACCAGAAGGTCATTGAGCTGGATCCGACTTATGTCGAGGCCTATAACAATATGGGAATTATCTATCAAATGTTGGGGAATGCGGACAGGGCCTTTGGAGCCTATCAGAAGGCAACCGAAATCAACCCAAGGTATGAGAAAGGGTATAACAATCTCGGAATCCTCCTTCTACTTAAAGGCCGTTATGAAGAAGCGCTGGAGGCTTTCGAAAAAGCCCTGGCTATCAATTCCAATAACATTGAAAGTCATATCAACCTCGGGATCCTTTATAAGAAAAAAGGCCAGTGGGAGAAGGCGATCGAATCTTATCAGAAAGCTCTTGCCATCGATCCGCTTCACAAAGAAACTCATTACAATATTGCACTGCTTTATGAACAATTGGAAAATTTGGAATTGGCGATCAGCCATTATCAGCAATTTATCCAGCTATCCTCAAAATCCCATCCAGAATTGGTCTTGAGGGTGCAAAGGCATTTAAATGAACTGATGAAAACAAAAAATAAGTAGCCCCCTCATTGACTGGGGGCGAAAAGAATTACGTCGGCAATAAATGCCGCCGCTACCATGTCTATTGGTAATTGGTGTTTGGAGGTCATATGGTTGAGGAGAAAAAAAGTTTTGGCGATTTTCTGGTCGGATTGGGGATCATTACCACCGATCAATTTAAGAAAGCCTCCCAAGAACAGAAACAGAGAGGGGAGCGTTTGGAACAGGCTATCGTCCGACTGGGTTACGCCAAGGAAGAACTGATCCTTCAATGCTTGGCCGATTACTTTAATCTCCCATTTGTCGATCTGGACACCTATCTGATTGATGAGAAGGTCGTAAAAACCGTTCCGGAAGAAATGGCGCGGCGTCACACATTAATCCCTCTTTTTAAAATTGGAAACGCCTTGACGGTCGCCATGACCAATCCCCTCAATCTCCTTGCATTGGATGAGGTGAGGAACAAGGTGAAGACCGATGTGGAGATAGCCATCAGTACCGAAAAGAAGATTAAAAAGGCCATCGAGCAACATTATGGAGCCACAGCTTCAGCACTTGAAAACACTCTCCAGCGATTTATGAAAGGGAATATAGCGGGAACGCTCCAGGAACATTCAGACTATCAAAAGACCTATGACCTTGCCGTGAAAGACCTTCCCCCTGGCCCTATGGAAGATGCCACGGCTGCCCGGATGCTCGATTTGGTCATGATTCAAGCCATCCGAGATCGTGCCAGTGATATCCACTTCGAACCTGATGAAAAGGCTTTGGGGGTTCGATTCCGAATTGATGGGTTTTTATATGAATCCCTCACCCTTCCCAAGCAAATTCATCCTGCCCTCACCTCAAGAGTTAAGATCTTGGCTGAGATGGATATTGCGGAAAGCAGACTTCCCCAAGATGGAAACTTCAATGTCAAACTGGAGAAACGGGGCTTTGAAATCAGGGTTTCTACTTTTCCCACAATCTATGGTGAAAATGTGGTCCTTCGAATTCTTGACCAGACCAGTCCCCTTTTCAAGTTAGATAGCTTAGGATTTTCTGAAGAAGTATTAAACCATTTCAAACAATTGGTCCGAAAATCGAGTGGGATCATCCTGGTCACGGGTCCCACAGGAAGTGGAAAAACAACCACTCTCTATGCCCTTTTAAATATGATTAATTCGAAGGAGAAAAACATTATCACCATTGAAGATCCTGTGGAGTATCGGTTGGCTTTTATCAGACAGACACAGATCAACCCCAAAGCAGGAATTAACTTTGCTACAGGGTTGAGGTCTATTCTCCGACAGGACCCTGACATCATCATGATCGGAGAGATCAGGGATTTGGAGACCTCAGAAATTGCCATGCAGTCATCCCTGACAGGCCACCTGGTATTAAGTACTTTACATACGAACGATGCCCCAGAGGCTATTTCCAGACTAATGGATATCGGTGTAGAATCCTACCTCATCTCTTCCTCTGTCATTGGGGTCCTGGCCCAACGACTTGTTCGAACCATCTGTACGGATTGTAAAGTCCCTTATCAGGCTGACCCAAAGGTCATGGGTGATCTCGGTGAGGATGTTTCGAATCCAAAAGAATCCTTAACACTCTATCGGGGAAAAGGTTGTAAAAATTGTAAACAGTCGGGATACAGGGGAAGGACGGGAATCTTCGAACTTCTTTTAGTCAATGAGGAAATTAAAAAACTCATTTCTGAAAGGGCTTCAACCCAGGTGATTCGTGAGGTAGCGAAGAAAACAGCAGGGATGGTCTCCTTGAGAGTGGATGGGCTGAGAAAGGTTCTGAAAGGAATCACTACACTCGATGAGGTGGATCGAGTGGCTTACTAAACTCTACTCTTGCGTCGAGCAACCCATCCCATCCCAATGCAACCTAAGATTCCCAAAAGGGTCACTCCGGCGCCCAACTTAAAGCTCATGGGATCATAAACAAATTCTAAACGGTGTGTCCCAGTATTTAAGGGTATTGCTCTGAACGTATAATCAGCCCTATATATCTTTGTTCTTTTACCATCCACAAAGGCTTGCCAGCCCGGGAAATAGGTGTCGTTCAATACTAAGAAGGCTTTTTCTTGGGCCTCAACGGTGAGCAGCAGTCGATTATTGGTCTCAGAGATAAATTCCACACTGCTTTTTGGTAAACCCTTTGATTCCTTAGTCCGTGGGGGGGTAAAGGATTGCTCTTCCCACCTCGGTTCCTCTTCAAGTAGCACCTCTTTGTTGGGATTGAAATCTTTGCTGGTTATTCTTGATAGTACTGCTTCGGAATCCATGACCTTAAAATCTTTGATTAACCATCCCCTCAGGATGGGGCTCCGATTCTTGTATAACTTAATAGTATTTTCTTTAAGAAGATCCTTTCTTTTCCCTTGGAGTCCTTCAAGCCTTGCATAAATAAGTTCAAATTGATGGTTCTCTTCAAGAGAAGTAACCGAGACGATGTATTTAACACCGTAGAGGTTGATGAACTGAGTGGCATAGATCGACGGGGTACTAGTGAAGGCCTTATAAAGGTCATCCACTCTTTTCAATCGGATCACATCGACCCCCCAGACATCATGCAACGAGTAAAGCAGGTTCATGGAAGGGTGATGTTTTTCCTTAAGGATAGTGAGGGGATTTGTATCGGCAATCAAAATAGGAGTATCCGCTGCAATGGTCTTCCCTGTTGAGACAGTTCTGAAATTGCCTTTATCTGAAGAGATCATTTCCAATATTCTGGTCTTTTGGAAGTACTTGGAAGTTTCCTCTTTTCCGTAAAAGCCCATATTCCCGAAGAGGTCTGCTGTGAGAAAGAAGATCAATAAAACCTTTGTCCAAACTTTCCATTTCACCTCATGACCGACTCTTATCAAGAGAAAGAAAAGAGCAAGATAGAAAAAAAATCTTTTGGCATTAAAGAGGTTCACAGTGAGATGATTGACTTGTGGAAAATCAAATTCCCTTAATTTCAAGAAATGTTCAATCTCTTTATGCCCTAAAACGAGAAATAAAAGGATAAAACCAGAGATGAGGGAGAAAACGATAAGAAGATTTTTAAATCTTTTTTTCTCGCTGTCTTTTGAAAGGTCGGTCAACCTCTGAAATCCAAGACCCGCTGTGATGGAAAGGACAAGAATAAAAATATAAAGAAATTTGGCAGGATAACGTATCCCATTAAAAAACGGAATGTATTTAAAAATAAAGGGATAGAGGGGATTGTAACGGCCCAAAGATAAAAAGACAGAAAAAAACATCAGGACGAGAAAAAGTCTTCGTTCTTTCCCAAAGCCACTCATCTCATCTCTTTCCCCAGAAGGAGAGAAGGGCCGCTCCTTAACTCCCTCTACCCTTTGCGGGAGGGGGGAAGGGTGAGGGGCGATGAAAAAGGTCAGACTTAAGATAATGGGAAGGCCTCCTGTATAGAGTGTTTTGAACCAACATTGGGTCACCCAGTATTTTTTCATATCTAAAAAATATCCATAGGCATCGGGGAGAAAGAATAAGAGAACATCTTTAGGCGCAAAGCTCCATATCGTCGCTTCCTGATAAGAAATTCCATTTCCCCTTATGGAGTGATGAAATAATTCAAGAAAAGGGAATAACTGAATAGCAGAGAGAAATAAAAACAGGATGCAAACAATAACGAGGCTTCTTATCCGTCCCCAGTAAATGGGATGGCTACAAAGGAATTTGTAGCGTCGGGGTTTATCCCCGACAAATTCGATATATGGGAACGGTGAGAAAACCACTATTATTAAGAGAACAAAAAAATTACCATAGACAATTTCTATTCCTCCGCCCAAAAAAGAAATTGTGATCAAAATGGCAGTTATTATTTCATTTTTAAAACCCGGCCTTTGGATCGCTCTTCTAAAAAACATCATGACCAAAGGCGTCCAGACACTGGAAAGAAAAATGGTCAATAGGCTGTGAACAGACAGGAGATAGCCACTGAGCATAAATATCAGGCCGGAAATCAAAGCTCCTGTTGAGCTCGCCTTTAAATCCTTAAGAAAAAGGTAGGTGAATAAACCCCCCAGGAAGAAATGGAGAATAATAACGGAATTAAATGCCACATCGAAAGGGAGAAGAAAAAATAGACCATTAAAGGGATAAAGGGTGGCATGTTGAGGGTTTGCAAAAAAGGGATAACCTGAGAATTGATAGGGATTCCATAAAGGGAAACTGCCATGTTTAATGCCCTCTACCCAGAAGAATCTCGGTGGTATAAAATAAGGGGCGAGATCTCTCTCGGTAAAAAGAAATCTCCCTTTGAAAATATCGTAAAAAAAGAGGACGGCAGAAAAGAAAAGGGTCAGGACAGCCAAAATATCGGTTGTTCTGACCCATCTTTTTTTCCCTTTTACGTTATCTATCACAGAGAGTTAAGAAAAGACCTCCTCACCTACCACTTGAGCTAAGCGGATCCACGCTCTTAATAATCCCCGTTACCATGTTGCGTATGTACCACCTCCCGAGGCAGTAATTGAGCCTAATATACCTGGCACATTAGGTGTTGGGGTCAGACTAAAGGTATAAACGTACCCCCCTGCCGTCATTGTAAAAATACTAGCATCGGCACCTACAAACTGGACACCTTGAATCTGTGACGAATTAACGATAACACCCATGGTGTAAATCCCAGGAGTACTCCCTATGATACGAGAAGCAAATACAAGGGAATTTGCGCTCCTGAGACCACCCAGTATCCCCTTCGCCGTACCATCAGCAGCGCTCCTTGTCAAGTCAATGTACTTAGGAATCGCCACTGCTGCCAGAATTCCGATGATCACAATGATCACGATCAACTCAATCAGTGTAAAGCCCTTTTGGTTTCTCAGCATTTTCCTCCTCCTTTTAAGATCTTGTCTGAATTTACAAAATTTATTAGCAAATTGAAAATTTTTTGTCAAGTAAATTTAATTATCAGCAATATCTATGCCAATAAAGTAAAGATATTAAAAATCACTACATCAAAAAAACTAATAAATTCAGTTAGTTAATCGATGATGTGTATATTATTTACAATTCTAAAAAATCAAAATCTTAAAAATGAACAATTTTTGTCCAATATTTGAAAAAATTGTCCATTTTGATTTGTGTCTGGAAGAACAAAGCAAACTTCTACCATTAATTAAATCCAAGGAGATTAAACCTTTTCCATTTTTTCACTCATAACCCGTTTGAAGGCTTCGACAACTTCAGGATCAAACTGCTTGCCTGCGTTCTTCTGAACCTCTTCGAGGGCTTCCCAGGGAGGCATTCCCCTGCGGTAAGGGCGATCGGTTGTCATCGCATCAAAGGCATCTGCGACAGCAACGATTCGGGCACCCAGGGGAACCTTAACAAGTTCCTTTCCCTCTGGTTCGTCAGTTGCCTTCATGAAATAGTTGTGGTGGGAGACGACAATTGGAACGACTTCCTTTAAAACCGATCCCACGGAGGAGAGAAGGTAGGCGCCTTTCACCGCGTGTTCATCAAGTAACTCCTTTTCTTCCGAACTCAATGCCGCGGCCTTGCGAAGGATCTCCCCGCTGATTTCAATCTTTCCGATATCGTGCAGCAACCCTGCCACGCGGATATTTTCTACCTCACCTCGCGACAATACCATTGCAATAGCAATTTCCATGGCTAGTTCCGAAACCCTCACGGAATGCCCTTTTGTGTAACGATCGGTCGATTCCAGATATTTTGAAAGAATTTCCAGAACGCCAATATAGGCGTTTTTTAACTCCTGCAGACGGAGCTCCTTTTGTTCGTACAATGTACCCACAGCAATACTCGCTAAGATGAGAAACCCACCCCAGGAGGAAAGCTTTGCAAGGCTGCTGAACAATTCCCGCTCTTTCAGGTATGCCTGGGGGAAAAATAAAGTGGAGATCACCACTGCCAGAATGGAGAAGATAGCAGTGAGAATACCCATGCGGCGCCCCAAAAAGTAGCCCGCTAAGAGTACGGGGAGATAATAGAAGTTGAGGACAACAGACTTCTCTTCGACGAAGTATGTACCCGCGAATGCTGCCACCAGAATTACAACTACCAGAATCCTTTCAAAATTATGGAGGATGACCTGTTTGAATCGATCCATTTAATTTAATCCCTTGGGTCGGTTGCTATGCTTCAACAAATGAAGAAGCGATTAAATTATTTGCAATTATCGTACCGCATGGGCTAAGTAACATAACTATTTGTTATTGTAGCTCTTTCAAGAGATCAAGTCATTTCTATGAATTTATAGTGGTAAAATTTTTACCAGCATCATTAATAAATTGTACTCCATCCCGGATTAAATGCAACCTCGTCAAAACACCTATTGACCATTGATAAAAGAACCCGCTGAATACTCTTTTGGCTTAGGAAATAATCGAATGGATATACATGCTCGAGTTGTCACGTAATACTGAGGTGAGAAACTTTGGATTTGGATGCTACCTCTCTTTGAATAACCACTACTAACTGGGCAAAAATTTCGAGGAGATGCCTGGAAGCCAAGCACTGCCTGGAAAATTCTTTAACTTTAAGACCTTCTAACTCTTCGTTAGGGCTACCTCTAACTCCTTCATAAGGTCTCGCACATCCTCGTCTACATTTTTTTCGCCTTTCAATCTCCTCAAAGCTTCGGAGTCATTAATCATCTTGTGTAACCGAATGGCAAACTCCTCAAGAGAGAATGGCTTCTTTATAAATTCTCGAGCTCCAGCAGAAATCGCTATCCCTGCCGAATATTCTTCGTCAAATGCTGTCATTACCATTATGGGAAGCCCAGGGTATTGTATTGAAATCTCACTTGTAAGAGTAATTCCATCCATATTGGGCATTTTTATATCTGTTATTACAACATCGATTTTATTTTCCTTCATCTTATCCAGAGCATCAACTCCGTCAACGGCTGTTAAACACGAATGTCCCAGTTTGGATAAAAAGGTAACTGCTAAATTTCTTATTAATTCTTCATCATCAACCACAAGAATAGTATGTTTGGAAGGTTCCATTCTTAGATTTCCTACCATGAGAGGGCGCTCCATCCTAATTCTTGAGATAATTTTAATCTACCCTGAGTGACGAAGTCAATAACCGTTTAAGGACGATTGAATTTCAAATTTTGTATTTGGGGTTGCCATTAATAAAAAGTAGGGATACAAGCTTCGGGAAAGGATTTTATGAGGATTACCATTCGCAATATTGTATCAGGCAGCAAATTTGGGAAACCGTTCTTTCCATGAAGGCAGAATTCGCGGGGGAACATTTTACTGTTACTGCCGACCAGTTAGTCAGTCTCCCGGAAGATTTGCCTCACTAACTGGATATGCCTGTCTGACATCTTGATGAATCGGATGCCCATGCCCCGGTTTATGACCTTTTCATCCGGGACATTAGCATTCGACCAAACCACTTGCGCAGTAGCTTTCAGGGGCTCGCTATCGGGACCCATCATGGTCAGGTTAAAGAACTTCTCTAGGGGCAACGGGTTCTTGCAGCAGATAAACGCCCCCCCAAGACTGATATTTCTTACCTTGAGTTCTATAATTCCAGCGGCGCTCTCCATCCAGGCAGACCAATCAATATCGGCTCTGGGGTGCTTGCGTTTCTCCTCTCCAACGTTTCGAGGCAATTTCATGGATGTATGGGAATCAAGGTCAGACCGATTATGCAATCTCCAAAAGTAATAGACCAAAAAAACAACTACAACCCCCAAAAAGCAGACAATCAACCCGTAGATAAGTATCACGCTGGTGTACATTTCAACCCCAATTGGCTATCAAATTTAATAGAAACTCGCTCTCTGATACGCTACCATACTGGAAACGCCATTGTATGTCAAGGCAATGTCCACTTATATGAGACAAATGCGAGATTTCGTTATCCGTCTATTTCTTTTTAGATTCATCGCAATTCACTTATAGGGTATATGGAGAAAATCTCGCTTTTTCTCACATGCGTTATCTTACTACTTCCCGCCAGTAAAGCGGTTGGTTTTGAGAGGGAGGGGAGGATACCCGCGAAGAGTAGAATTTTCCGCTTGTTGTACCGATATAAATGGTGGCTTTTGCTTGCGAGTTGATTGAGATAACAGGTGCGGAAGGAACCCCACTCCCAATGTCAATCGAACGAGAGGTCGGCGTTTGGTTTGGGTCGATAACAAAAAAATCTCCCAGGTTTAATGCGCCTCCACCCGACTGATATCCAAGACCATAGAGCTTTCCAGTACCTTGAATGGAACAGGGATCAGGAAAATCGATATAGGTATAGGTTGTGAAGTAAACCACCTGGTTAAAGATATTTGGTTTTGCAAGGACCATTTCATAGTCTTGTTCTCCCGTGATGGGATTTGATGAATTTTGCAATTTTATGTACCACCCTTTTTTGGTAACGGGAGGCGAATAGCTGTTATTTGACGTTACGTCGGCAAGATCTGATTCTGTCCGCGGATAATTACCATCGCCGTCGTCCTTCACGGCATAAAGCCTCTCCTGCTGACTTGAGACATTCATCGGATCTTCCCGGTTCCCTGTCCCAAAATAAATCCATATATTCTGATGTCGATCAACCGTGACCGCGGGCTGATAGTATATGGGGTGTTTTTCATTGCTTCCGACCGGTGCCGTAAAAAGTCTTGTACCGGTCCACAAACTGTTGCTCTTTTTTGTTACTGCATTGAATGACACATCAAAGCTCCACATCTGTCCGCCCACATCACCAATATAAACCTTATCTACAAATCCGTCCGAATTTGTATCCACAGCCGACGGAGGCGCTGCAAGAGGGTAACTCATATTCGGATCTGTCTGGCCATTGGGGGGATATTGCCACAGGAGACTGCCTGTCTTGATGTCAACAACCAGAAAAGTATTACCGCTTGAACCACTCGCATCATACCCTCCGCCCATGAAAGCCACCCAGCGTTCATAGAGGTCGCCATTCAATTCAATTTTCACCCTCCCGATCGCCGGCTCGGACCAACTTTGACCGACCTTGCTCAGGATCCCAGGATCTGTTGGGAACTCCCAGAGATATTGCGGATTGAGGGTATCGGTGATGTCCAGGGCGAAATAGGTCTTTCCCCCTTTCCTCAGGCCGCAGACCAAGACCGTCTTCCACTGGTCCTTTGTCTTAGTCTGATCCGTCGCATCGCTGTAGAGCCATGCATCTGCCACCTTTGGAGATGAATCCACATAGTACGTGTGAATCGAAAGCGTCATATTAGCGGCCTCCTCCAATAATTGGAGATTCTTCAATACGCCGTTTGGGATAAACGCCCATGCCTCCAAACCCGTGTCTGCGTTAAAGGCATGGAGCATGCCGTCATTGGCCCCCGCGATAACGACCTTGGTCCGGTTTTTATTGGTTTCATAAAAGTTGCCAGGGCCATTGAATCCCTGATCTTCAAAGAAGCTCGATGGAGATCCTACAATTACGGAATTCGAGTGATAGATGTCCCCGAGGTGCTGATTCCTAACGAAAGTAATCAGGGCATCCCGGTCCGCATTGCTTCCCACTCCCAAATCGGCGGCAGTCAAATTAGCGCTTGTAAAATCCTTCAAAACCCCACCCGTAACTGTCTTGATGACCCGATTAGCAGGGTCCGGGAGGGAGGCCTCCCAAAGAGGAGGGTTCAGTGGATTTCCATTTGCATTGACAGCCAAGGTTCCATCTGGCTGTAATTGATAGGCCTTCAGATTACCCGGCCAGAAAGTATTATCACTAGGAGTAAAGGTGGAAATATAAATAATGTCTTTATCCACCACCCGAATTGAAGGGACTGTCGGCGAAGTAAAGGAGTAGGCCTGCTCGATAATTTTATTAAAAATGCCATTTAGGGCATCCGCCAACTGTTGCGGATCGTTTGCGTAATAGGCGTGGCCATTGAGAGCCGTGCCGCCATGAATGGCCATTTGGTCGAGATCCTGCGTTGCCTCATTGCCAACCCCAAGAACAAAAGTTTTGATGTCAAAGTTATAAGGTTGCCCTGATACTTGTTTTGTAACGTTTCTCAAGCTGTCGAGCTTGCTGAGGACCGCAGGCATTAACTGATCCACACTTCCGGGCTTCCCGCTCTCATCGGTGCTCGGCATTCCATCTGTCACAAAGACGACAAAATTCTTCTGGCACCAGGCCGTAATGGGGCTGGTGTAACCTGATCCTCCAGTAAAATAGTTAATCGCTGTCTGAAAGGTTCCGGCTGTTGGGGTCAAACCGGCATTAATGATATAGGAACAATTGTTTTTGTCCCCCTGGTTGCAGCTCATGTATCCTGCCTCATCATTTTCTTTGGGATCCAGTTTGTTCCATAGATTGGTATAAGTCGTTGTCGTATTATTGTTTGTATCGACTAGATTTCCTGCCGGCACCTGGAGGCTCCCCCCGCCGGGAGAGCTATTCGAAAACCAGGTCCTGCCCACATAATACCAGGCGATTCTTCTGCCAAAATTATCGTAGCCCTGGGCATAATCTGAATCTGTTGGCCCGAACTGGCTGCTAAACCAAAGATTAGTAGGATAACCGCTGTTTCCGTCAGCGGTTCCTTGCTTACTTGTATAACAATTATAACTATAAGTAGAGTAGGTATTTACCGGAATTGCGTTTGTATCATAGGAAGGTGCGTAACAGAAGGCTGTCCCATAGTTTCCAGGAGCATACATGGGGTAAGCACCTTTAAAATAGATATAATTGGACGGATCGGTCGGGTTGACCATCCTTTGCGTCTTTGGATAGACTAAATTGCCGTACTGATTCCCCCTTGGGGTTATAATTTCATCAAAGTAATCCACATTAAACAAAGGATTACTCGCTTGACACGCAGATCGGCAAATAGACCTGGCACCTAAATCCCCAGTTTGGGCATATGTCACACACTCAGGAGGAGGATTCGAACAATAGGATTCTGGATCATAAGAGGCAAAATAGGGAGAGTTATGGATATAATAGTATGAAACTCCTGAAACGTTGAAGGTCATCAAACCAAACCGCATCTTATATTTTAGCTGATCGATGACGGCTCTAAGGGCTTTCTTGCCTTGCACTGCCTTACTTTGTGAGGCAAAAGACCCTACCCCTTGACCCAGAAAATCCTCGTCCATGCTGTTAGAATTGTCAAGGATGATCAGTATATTTGGCAACGCTCGCGTCGTAAAGAGCTCCGTATCGTCCGCAAACGAGGATTTCGCCAATACACCTAAGAGAACGCATAATAAACATAAAGGGATGAATAGAGTCAATTTGAATAGTTTCATATTTTCCTCTGATTACCAATCACGCGGAGCCTCTTCTATTAAGGCTGTTTAGTAGTTATTTTCATTTGGGCAACACATTCCTCTTTGATGTCCTTACAATGATCTTGGTCGCCTCAACCTTCTGATTGCTCAGGTAACGGAGAGCCTCAACGACAATCTGGGCGTTTGGCTTAATATCGTCAAGACTTAAGCGCTTCCCTTCCTCGTTGACGATGAGGGTATTAGACGATAGAACAATTTTTTCTCCATTCAGGATAACGACTTTCTGCTCTTTATCGATCCTTTCTACAGCTCCGGAAAGAGAAATAGATTCCATCTTCTCTGCACGAAAGCCTGGAAGGAATATTAATAGAATCAACCAGGACATAATGAGTAAAACAACAAGTGTCTTTTGGCTTTTCATTGATTTCTCCTTTTTCGTTCTCAGTTGTTATATTGTGTTCCGGCAGGATAAGGCCCCTCTTTCACCTGCATCTCCACTTCTTTTCTAGCCCCAAAGGATACCCCGGTGACATTGACCTGATATCGCTTATAATCCCACATGGTCACCTCGTCCCCTTTATTCTGTATAGTCCCCTTATATGCCAACGGCTGAGGTCCCGAATCGGTCATTCTTCCGCTCCGATAGTTCTCGTCACTTCCAATGCTACCCTTATAAGAGGCCGTGTTTGGTAAATTGCTGATGCCAACCTCCACTCCTCCAACCGCTGCGTAAAACGCTGCGTTCCCAAACCTTTCGTTGCCTGCGATTTTTGCCTCATAGACCGTCGTAGTTATTGAACTCAGCCCGATCAGTGTCATAACAATTAGCATCATGAGGGCAAGGACTAAAGCAACCCCTCTTTGACTTCCGAGCACCTGTTTCTTTTTCATACACCCCCCTGTTGCTGATCCAGAACCATATCCTTCAACTGGACGAAGGTAGAAATATTTCTCCTGCGGTACCCGTCCCCTCCCTTAAGATCAGGGTCAGATTGAGCGGTTCTTGCTATCAAAAAGATTCCGACCGTCCTAGCGTCGAGGACATTGGTGGTCAAATTCCCCGCGGCATCATAATATCCAAATTGAACGCTTTCAACATTATCTGCCATGACTTGACCTCCTTCCCCTGTATTTTCGTCTCTTGTTAAGAGTGGTTCTCCATTTTGACGCACCACCTGATATGTGATCACCCTTACCGCAAAGACAGGGGTGCCGACTTCATGACGATAAAGAAGTTTGTCCTTCAGGGTTATAGTGTTTGTTTTGGAGTCGATCGAAGTGATTTCATGACATTCCAGGCCATCGATCGATACGTATTTCTTTACATTGCTATCAAAGAGGGCATTTCCCAGACCATCCGTCAGGGTCGAAACAGTGATCTGATTATCAGGGCGGGCAGCGAGGGAATTAAGCTGGGTAGCCTCATTTCCAGCCTCCACAATGGTCAGTGCACCAAGAACCGGTGTATCAAGGTTTATGCTATTGTTGAGAGTAACGGTTCCGCCCGGGAATTGAATGGGCAAAACGGTTGCGACCGCGCCAAACCCAGCCATCCTGATTTCTCGTGTCATTTGAATAACAGCTAATCTAGCATTTTGCTGCATATCAACGACATTCTGTTGGACGGCATAGATTTTTTGTTGGGAGATAAAAACTCGGTATATCGCCCCAATGAGGATGGCGCAAATAACCATCGCCACCAACAATTCAATGAGAGTCATGCCACCTTGTTTTTTTAATGTTGCCCGCATATCTACCATGATCATTGGAACCGATACGTGGAAAACGAAATAGTGCGATCCATACCGTCATTCCAGGTGATCGTATAGTTAATTGTCGTGAGATTCCCGTTCATTGTTATGGTGTAGGAACGGTTAAATGTAAGGTCATTCGTCTTCACCGGTGTATCATTGTGTTTCCCAGGCTGCAATGCAGCGGAAGCGATGTCCATAGCGAATAGACATTCCAACCCAGCTTGTCCGGAACAAGTAGCCTGTGTAATATTTTTGCTGAAAAAGTTTCCGCGGGTTGCACTGACTTGTAGCCCGGTAAGGCCCAAAAGACCAACTGATAGAATAACCATACCGATTAAGACTTCGATCAATGTAAACCCTTTCTCATTCATTCGCTTTCTCCGCTCCTTTTGGCGATAAGCATATTGAAGCAATTTCCTTGCCAAATAACCCTATCCTCCCTCAATCAATGAGAAACCTTGGGGCCTTATTTTCTCTCTGTGATAATCTAGTGAACTCATCTTATCTACCTGTTCGCAATTCATAATTTCTTGACTAAACAAAAACCGGATTTCCGCTTTCGTCATGCCACGGTAATCCGGCCCTTTGGTTCAATTTCGGCAACCCGGCTTTCCCGATGGGATCCGTGGCTTTCCGTCCCACAATTACTCGTGGTTTGGCTTTGTCGCAGTTTTTTTATGAACAACTTACTTTAAAGAATGCAATTGTGATGCCAAGACACGTTGGATAGGAAACCTATTGATTTTAAATTGCTATTTTGATACTGGGAGCTTGTGAAGAACAGGCAAAAGCCCTTTTTTGTCACAGTGTGGACTTTTTTTCAACAGATCTAATTAATATTAACTCTGCCAGTCGCGGTACTGAGAGTGATTCGCCTTTCGGTTCCTTTGGGATTCTGTAATGTTATACTTCCGCCAGAAGACACAAAATGGGGATCAAATTGGGCTTTGTTATCAGGGAAGGTAATCGAAGAGATCAAAATTCCATAAGGAAGTGCCTGACGGTTTCCCACATTAAACCATCTTCCTCTGAGGTACGCTTAAGAACGTAGCCACTTGCAGCGGGCTTGAATGAAAACCTGGTAATCCATTAATGTGATTTCTTTATTCAATATCGATGAATCATCAAACGACTTCGTCTCATTGGAGAATTGATGGAGATGTTTTTCTTTCTTATCAATGTACTTTGGAAGAGTATAAATCTTTTCTGCCATCACTCTTTTTTTTGTACTATCCATGACACCTTCGATATAGACCCACGTTTTGGCCCTTAATCTGTCAACCGTAATCGGAGACCCCTTTTCATTATTGAACTTTGTATTCTGATCCAAATCAAAAGTCTTCTCGTCAACGATCATTATGTTTTTCTGTAAATCCACAATCGTTATCAGGGCTTCAATCCTAAATACACCTTCTTCTTGGGCAAAAGTCAAAGCCGAAGCCATAATCAGAAAAACTGTGGTTAGGGTCATCACTTTGCCAAATAGACTTTTCCTCACGGTTAACCTCGAAACATCTAAGATGATTAAGGCAATTAGCCCCCTAACTAGTGAAAAACCTCTTCATCTTATGGAATGATTCATGCTTTCAACCTCCACTTTATCCATGGTGAAGAAATGAACAAAACTTATACTAAAAGGAATTAATGAAGGGGTTGGATCAATTAATTTTGAAAGGATACAAAACAAGAAAGATGCTAAGCGGAATAAGTGTCACCAATGCGATAGACAAGAAGTATGTAAATAATTCAAGAACATGGACAAGATGTCAATTTAATGGAAAATTGCAAAAGGGGTAAAATACAACTTGATACAAAGAAGCAAAGAAGAAAGATCAGAAAGGCTCTCCTCTTACTTTAATCAATTCTGCTACAATGCTGACGGCGATCTCTTCAGGGGTTTCGGAGTTGATATCAATTCCAATGGGCGCATGGACTCGATCCAAGATCTCTTTGGCCATTCCCTTTTTCATTAAATTATCATAAAGAGTCCGAATCTTCTTCTTCGAACCGATCATCCCAATATAACGGGCTTTAGATTTGACTGCCTGTTCCAGTACAAAACCATCATAGAGATGACCTCGGGTGACGATGACAATATAAGAGGAATCATCAATGTTGAGTTGGTCGAAACACTTCTCAAATTCTGAAACGATGACTTCGTCCACCTCTGGAAAACGCTCTCTATTAGCAAACATCTCCCGATCATCGATGACCACCACCTTGAAATGGACCTTCTTTGCAAGGGGAGCCAACTGCTCAGAAACATGTCCTCCCCCAAAGATATAAACAGTCGGTTCAGAAAAAACAGGTTCCAAAAGTATTTCCATCCTTCTATCTTTATGACTGAAAACCAATACCTTTTGTTTTTTCTCTCTTAATATTACCTCGCCTTCACTCAAAATCTTCTTCTCCAATTCCACTCCACCCAATAAAGAACCGACCTTTTCTCCAGAGGTCTTCATCAATACCTTTGAACCTTCCCCTTTGGGAAAATCACCATCCATCGAGACCAGGGTGGCGAGGATGGCTGCCCCCCCTTTCTGTCTAATTCTCGCAGCTTCCTTATAGACATTTAAAAGTTCTTCTCTAAGGGGCTCTAAAAAGATATCAATATTCCCTCCACAGATGAGCCCACCTTCTGCCAATTGCTCAGACGTCAGTTCGAAATGGAGAATTCCTCCCTTTCCTTTCTCCATTACTTTTTGAGCCTCTTGCCAAACCTCTGCCTCAACGCATCCTCCTCCAATGGAGCCCGAAGAGGTGCCGTCTCCTTTTACCAAATATTTCGCACCCACTGCCCTGGGAGCAGAACCCACACGGGTGATCAGCGTGGCTAATGCCAGCTTCTCCTTCTTCTCAAGGGCTTTTACAATTTCAGAATAGATATCTTCCATAATGATGTTTCTCACTCCCTCAAATTGAATTTTGAATAATGAATTCTAAATTTTCAAGTATCATGGTCTCTTCTCTTTGGGCCCCGGCTTCTTCTCCTTCTGGGGTGCCTTGGTCTCACCATCCTTTGAACGGGCAAGAGGGAGGAGGTAAAGTTTATAAAAAACTGGATCAGCCCATAATTCCATTTCAGGCGCCAAGTCTCCCACTAAAGCGGAGAATGAAGGCAGATTGTTATAGGCATTAAAATTCTCTGAGAGGTCTTCCAAAGATTTATAAAGTTTGATCGAGGCGACGAGATAGCTTGGTTTCCCTCTCAACAATTTAATTTGTTGAATTCCCGTTTCGATTGATTCCTGATCCTTCTCCAGTTTGGCCATCCAAAATTTCCCTTCCTGATATCGAACATCTGTCTCCCCTATTTGAAGGGCCTGTATTAATTCTTTGCGAATTCTTTGAGCCTGCTTCAAGAGGCCATCTAATTGATTGAATAATTCAGTTTTTTCTTTCTTAGAAAGTTCAATCGTCTTGGACGAGGCCTTTGATAAAAAGTACTGTAAAGTATAATCTTCTGCCTGTCCAAACGAGGCCAACCCCAAGAATAAAATGAGCCCTCCTAAAAAAATCTTTGGATATCCCATTCGTCATCTCCTCTTCTAATCTCCCCAACCCCCCTTTAGAAAAGGGGGAAGAGGAGGATCTCTTTCGTAGATGGCAAACCAATCGTGGCCAATTATGGAAAAATTACTTCTGCCACAGGTGGTTCATTTTTTAACTGTCCCAAAACGATCCTTTCGATCTGGCGATGTTTTTTCTCAAAGATTTTTTGCCCAATGCTCTTTGCCTTTACCACTCCGTTCGGAATATCGACCTTATTGAGAAAGGCAATGACCCTCGACGAAGATGGGGTTCCTTTAAAGATGCCTTCGGGATGGGTCATCAAGATAGCCATCGCCTCATCCGTCAGCCTCTCTCCAATAGGAATTCCTGTTATATTTGAAACCCTTTCTGGCTGAAAAACGTTTTCCTCATTTAACTCCATCTCCATCCCATCCACCCCCAAAATGGCCACAACTAAAGTTGTGCTTGTTGGGATGACAGGTTCATTCTCTCTCGGTGCTTTAACCGGCCGGCCTGCTGCACCATCCGCCTCTATAATGATCGTGTCAATTCCATGTGAACTCCAAAGTCCATTTACCAGGTTTGGAGAAACCCCTTTTAACTTCCCTGATCCAAGTCTCTCCAAGGCAACGGTGATATGATGATATTGATCGAGATGGCGCCATACAAAATCTTTGATCTTCTCCTCATCTGGATCAATAAAAAGAGAGTTCGTTTCTCCTGGTGTGGGCTCTAATATCTTCGTGGTGGTCGTCGTCACCACCTTCTTCCCGTTGAGAAACAACTCTTTGGCAAGGCAAAACATCAATGTAGTCTTTCCCCCTGCCCCGACCAAACTGATCACTTCCCTTGCCTTGATGCCTAAGGCTTCGGTCAGAAAACCAGATGGACTATCCTCTTTTTGGGTTTCCTTCACAAATTTCTCGATGATTGAATAAATGGCCTTTTGATCCAGATCCATTTTTAGGTCATCTTATATGAAAGGGGTTGATTTTTCAATAAATTCTTACCGTAAAATTACCGATCTCTAATTTTGAAAATGGATAATCTTGGATGGTTAAATTGGGGGAAAATAGTTATTGATTAAACCGATATAAAATGGCTTCCAGCACTCCTCCTCCAATGGCCCTGGCTTTATCTGAGATGGTAAAACAGGACTCCTTTTTGCCCCTCGGATCAATATCGCCGACCTTCATCCCTTTCTTCACTTCTACCCCTTCTCGGAGAAGCCCTCTCACCACGCCACTGATTTTTGCGATGACCGGAAAATCGTCTACCACAGCCACCACTGACCCTTTATTCACTCTATCGCCAATTGATTTTTGTGGATGAAAGATCCCCTTCTTCATCGTCCGAAGAAGCCTCTCAATCGTATATCCACCGATCTCACCAGGAATGCCTGTATCAGGTTCAACTGTTCCATTCAAAATCATCCTGCCCAGATTATGTCCTCGATTCGTTTCGATCACAATATGGACATCCTTCCCTGCTGTAAAACCTGGGCCAAGACCGATGACCAAGGGAGCATCATTGACCTGAGTCCCCAAATTCTTTTTTGCCATGATGGCATCCACCAAGATATCGAGTTTTAAAAAATTTCTTGTCTTCTTTCCATCGGGATCGGCAAGAATCGGAATATGGCCTTGTTTCCATACCCATTCAATTTCCTCTGGCTTGGAAATGAGTTTTGCCCGAACTCCCTCCACTTCTTTCTCGCCTTCATAGATCGCTTCGCTGAAGGTCACCTCTCTTCTTACGGCAAGAGGATGGGGAATCTCTATCATACAGATCTTGAAATGGGACTGGTGGAGTCGATGGGTAACTCCACTGGCCATCTCCCCCGCCCCTCGGATTAAAACGACTAATTCATCCATACTTTTTTTCGACTTCATCTGAATCCCCTTCTTCATCCCCCCTTATTGCTTACCTCTTCTTTCTGATCCTCTATTATAATCTTGCCATGTATCGATATCCATTACAACACCTTCTGACTTTAAATGAACGACTCGTACATCTTCAGGATGTCTCTCAATAATGGATCTCCCTCCCACATCCCCTTTCAAACTCCACAACTCCTTTTTGTATCTTTTATGAAAAATAACAGGGTGCCCCCTTCTTCCCCGAAAAGAAGGAACGATGATCCCCCCTTTTCCCCGATCAAAGGCATGGATCAAGGCATTGACTGTCCTGGTTTTGAGAAAAGGCTGATCCCCCAGAGCAATAAGAATCCCATGACAACTGGGATGGATTGCCTGAAGACCTCTCCGGATAGAAATACCCATGCCCATTTTGGGATGAAGATTTATGACAATTTTTACTCTTCTTCCCCGAAATAGATTTTTTACCCCCTTATTTCGAAACCCGAGGACGACAATTACCTCCTGCACTTCGGATCGCAAAAGAGTTTCGAAACAACGCTCTAAAATGGTTTTCCTTCCCCAAGGAAGCGATAATTTATCCACCCCCATTCTTTTTGATTCACCTGCTCCGAGGAGAACTGCAGAAATTTTTAACATCTTTCCTTCTTGATGAAACTCTGCTAAATTTAATCTGTATTCTCAATTTCTGTCAAGGTTATCGTTGAAGCCTTGAGAAAATAAGCATTCCAAAAGTGATTGGAATCAACCATTGGATCGTTATTGTGATGGTGTGGGTGGTTTTGTTCCTTGCGCTGGCAGTTATTGAGAAAAAGAAACTCTAAAGATTTTTTTTAAAATTAAATTCCCTTCCCCCTTTTTAAAGGGGGAAAGGGGATTTTTAAATTTGATAACCATCAGGACAAGAGGCTTTCTTAGCCTACCAGGGTGGCGAGGTAAGCAGTGCCAAGCTTGTCAATATGGTCTTTCACATTTTCAAAATAGTTCAAATGATCCTCTTCTTCTTTGAGGAGCTCTTCAAACAACTCTTTCGAAATCTGGTCCTTTTCACCAGCACAGACCATGGCGGCTTCGTTATACAATTTTATGGCAGATGACTCAAGGGCCATATTCGTAGTCAGCATCTGTGGTATCTGCTGGCCTTTCTTCACCAGCGCATCCGGTTTAGAAGTGGGTTCTCCATTTAAGAATAAAATCCTCTCTGCTAATTTTTCAGCATGCTTCATCTCAGTAATGGCAATCTCCTTGAACTTGGATGCTAATTTCCCGAAATCGGTATCCTCCAATTCATAATGCTGCGACATGTACTGAGAGATGGCTGTCAACTCTCTGGATCGGGCCTTGTTTAATAGATCGATGACCTTCTGGCTCATAGGTTCTCCTTTCTAAGGGTTTTTAAAAATCATATATACAAAAGCCTGAATAGTCAAGAACAAAGAAAATGAGAACTTGTAAAAGAATCTTTGAAATGTTAGAAAAAAATCACTAAAGAAAAGGAGTTCGCGATGATTGTTAAGACCTATTGCGCCAGGATGGATCATGGGGGATGCGGTATTTTGGCCCATATAGAGAGCGGAAAAATTACGAAAATCGAGGGAGACCCTGATTCTCCCCTGAGCAGAGGGACTATCTGTGCAAAAGGACTTGCTCAAATAGAGAGGCTCAACCACCCTGACCGCCTCATTTACCCAATGAAAAGAATGGGTGAAAAAGGAGAAGGAAAGTGGAAGCGTATCTCCTGGGATGAGGCTTTGGATACGATTGCTGGAAAAATTCAAGAAATGATTAAGCAAGAAGGCCCAAAAACCATTTCTTTTGCCCAAGGGACGCCAAAAGGTCTGGAAATCTATCTAATGATCCGACTGGCGAATATTCTCAATATCCCGAATATTACCACACCCGGGAATATCTGCCATATGCCAAGGGAAACGGCTTCCAATCTCACCTGCGGGTTTTTTCCCATCCCGGATTACAGTGGCCATCCTGCTTGCGTGATCGTCTGGGGGAGTAACCTCTTTCAGACCAACGAAGAAGGAATTATTGGCTCCCAATTGAGAGGAGCTATCGATCAAGGGGCAAAACTGATTGTCATCGACCCGAGAAAAACAGGAATTGCTTCCAGGGCAGACCTCTGGCTTCAGCCAAGGCCTGGAAGTGATTTGGCTCTCGCCTTGGGAATGTTAAGGGTGATGGTGGATGAAGGCCTTTATGAAAAGACTTTCGTAGAAAATTGGACCAAGGGTTTTCCCGAATTGGTTGATACTCTTCAACAATACCCTCTCGATCGAGTTTCAGAGATCACTTGGGTTCCAAGAGAACAGATTGTCAAAGCCACTCACCTCTTTTCTCAGACAAAACCAGCCTGCATCCAATGGGGAAATGCCTTGGAACATAATCTTAATAGTGTTCAGTGCGCAAGGGCATTATTGATTCTGATGGCTCTCGCTGGAAACTTAGAGGTGCCAGGAGGGAATGTAAATCGGCCGGGTCCGCCCATCATGAGGCCAGGGGAGTTGGCTCAGATTAAGAAGTTTCCCGACAAAAAAGAAAAAATCCTGAGCCCTGAATTTCGCCTTGCCACCATGATGGGCTTTGTTCCTTCTCAAATGATTGTGAAGACCATCCTCACTGGAAAACCTTATCCCATTCGAATGATGTACATCCAGGGTGGGAATCCTCTCCTCAGTTATGCCAATGCTAAGGAGACTTTTGAGGCAATGAAAAAGCTCGACTTCTTCGCTGTCTCCGAAATATTTTTAACCCCCACAGCTCAGTTAGCAGATATCCTCCTCCCGGCTGCTACGAACTTTGAATTTGACGATATCGGACATTTTGGGCTTCCCCATGGGTTCATCCTCGCCCGGCCAAAAATTGTTGAACCACAGGGTGAATGCTGGCCCGATTCAAAAATCTTAAATGAATTAGGCAAACGCCTGGGTTTTACACAATACTTCTGGATGGATATAGGGGAGTGCCTTGATGAAATCCTTAAGCCAGCCGGGATGACTTATGATGATTTTAAAAACATAGGTATGTTGAAGGGGAGGTGGGAATATAAAAGTTACGAGAAGAAAGGCTTCAACACGCCCTCTGGAAAGGTGGAGATCTTTTCTCAACAGCTAAAGGAATGGGGATACGATCCCCTCCCCCACTATCAGGAACTCCCTGAATCTCCTTACAGCACACCCGAACTTTTCAAAGAATATCCTCTGATCTTTACCTCAGCCAAAGATCCCTTTTACTTCCATTCCTCTAACCGAAACATCCCATCTCTTCGTAAACTCTCTTCTGACCCTATTGTCCTCGTTCATCCTGAGACCGCTTCTCATTTGGGAATTGACGAAGGAGATTGGGTCTCCATCGAGACAAAACGGGGAGCCATTCAACAGAGGGCAAAACTGACTTCAGAAATTGATCCCCGGGTCATCATCCTCAGTTTTGGGTGGTGGTTTCCCGAACGGAAAGACCTCGAACTCTCTGGGTGGAAAGAATCAAACCTCAACATCCTCACAGACAATGGCCCTCCTTATGAGCCGGCGATTGGCTCCATTCCACTTCGAGCCGTGCTCTGTCGGGTTCATAAAGCTAAGGATTGAGGTGTGAGGATCGCTTCGCTCGAGGCAAATTTTTATTCATCTAACTTAAAATATTTTACTATAATCATATCTTCTATTGCCTTTAACCTTAATTCTTCAACCTCCGATCTTTAAGATCGGATTGACATATTGAATTGGTTGTGATATCGCTAACTCAAAAATGGGAACTAAATTTTTAAAAATTATTTCCCTATCCTTCTTCGGAGTCTCCATCTTTCTTTTACAACCCTTTATGGTTCTGGGTGCCATGATTACGGATGTAAGGATCTGGTCTGCTCCGGATCACACCCGAATTGTTGTCGATCTCACCGAACCCATTCAATATGAGAGTTCCTCACAGGAAAGCCCGCCACAATTCCATTTGGAATTGAAAGGAGTTTCTCTCCAAACACTTAAGAAAGAGATGGAGGTGAAAGATCCATTTCTCACCAAAATTACCCTGGCTGAACTGGGGAAGGACAAAGTGAAACTGGTTCTCCATCAAAAAAAATCCTTAAATGCCAACGTCTTCACTCTGAAGCCTTACCAAGATAAACCCCATCGCCTCGTCATTGATTTGGTTGATCTGGTGCAGGAGAAAAAGGAACTAGAGGAGAGGCAAAAGCAGAAAGAGATTAGACCAAGGGGTACCAAGATTGTTGTAGTTGATCCTGGTCACGGTGGGGAAGATCCAGGAGCCATTGGTCCGAAAAAGACAATGGAGAAGGATATTGTATTAAAGGTGGGAGAGAAAGTAGTTCATCTCCTCAATCAAAATAAGGAAATTCAGGCCTTTCTCACCCGAAAAGGAGATTATTTTATCCCTCTTGAAGAAAGAATCAAGATAGCAAGGGAGTACGGTGCAGAGCTTTTTATTAGCCTCCACACCGATGGAAGTTTCAATCCGCAGGCCAGAGGTTCCTCTATTTATTGCCTTTCCCTCTCCGGAGCAACGGATGAGGCAGCCAAAATCTTAGCCGATAAGGAGAATATGTCAAACATTTTAGGTGGGGCTTTCCTAAGGCCTGCTGCCTTTGCCAAAGATCCCAATCTGAACCAAATCCTATTGGACCTCATGCAAAATAATTCGATGAAGGAGAGTTTCCGATTCGCTGAAACTCTTCTCGAAGACGTCAAAGCTGTCAATCCATTAAAATACGCTTCCTATCGGCAGGCTAATTTCATTGTATTAAAAGCCCCGGACATTCCCTGTGTCCTGTTGGAGATGGCTTTCATTACCAATAAGGAAGATGAACGCTTGCTCAATCGTGACGAATTTCAGGAAAAGATGGCAAAAATCCTCAACGTCTCCATTAAAAAATATTTCAGGCCCTAATGGGTTAACATAACTGTTGACAAATCAGATCCTTTCTGTTTAAATCACAATTAGCCAAGAAGGTGAAGCCCCTACGGAAGGTATGGCCATAAGGGGCTTTTTTTATTGGATAGGGTGAGCATGGAAAAGAGAAAAAAGTCCATTGCAGTGATCGACGGTCAGGGTGGAGGAATTGGAAGTGCCATTATTAAGCGCCTACGGGAAAACCTTGCTGAAGAGGTGGAAATCATTGCTTTGGGGACAAACGCCATGGCCACAGGGGCCATGTTGAAGGCCGGAGCCAATAAAGGCGCATCTGGAGAGAATGCCATTGTTCAAACCGTAAAGAATGTCGATATCATCATTGGGGCAACAGGCATTGTGTTAGCTAATTCAATGATGGGGGAACTGACCCCTAAAATGGCAGAGGCCATTGCTTCGTCGCCTGCAACGAAATGCCTCCTCCCTTTAAAAATACCCGAGGTGGAAATTATTGGAGCCCCTAAAGAACCCCTTCCACATTTAGTCGATCAGTTGATTAAACGGATCCAGGAAATTATTATGACATAAAATTTAACAGATTATGGACACGTGACATGCCTGCCTGCCGAAGACAGGGAAACGGGCACGTTAATTTAGGAGGAAACCATGTGTGAGGCCAATGCATATTTAGTAAAAGAAGGAAAGGAAGAATTAGTTTTGGAGGACATCTCCATTCTCCGGCCAGAAAAAGGCGAACTCTACCTCCAAAATATCTTTGGAGAACAAAAACGGATTAAGGCTCGAATTAAGGAGATGAACCTTATCGACCACCGCATTGTTTTGGAAGAATAAATTTTAGTCATTTTTGACACTTTAGTCACTTCAAGTAATGAGGCCACGGAGGTCTTCATTCCGACAGAAGTTGGAGAAGTCTTCGTGGCTTTTTTATTCCCAAAAACTCAGCCACTGGACAGAAAGGAGAATATATGCATATACCGGATGGATTTTTAAGCCACGGCATCAATGCAGCCACCTTTGTTATTTCTGCGGGAGCTTGTGCCTATGGAGTGAAACGGGTGAACCGTAACTTTGGAGAACGAGAAGTTCCCCTGATGGGTGTGACGGCTGCCTTTATCTTTGCTGCCCAGATGATCAATTTCCCTGTCGCAGGAGGAACAAGTGGTCACTTTCTGGGAGCAGTGTTTTCTTCGGTCCTCTTGGGCCCCTGGGCAAGCCTCATCATCATGACCATTGTCCTTGTTGTTCAATGCCTTGGATTTGCCGATGGAGGATTGACTGCCATTGGGTCCAATATCTTCAATATGGGTGTGATTGGCGCATTGGGAGGATATGTTGTTTTTATCTTTCTCTACGCCTTGTTCCAGAAAAGTCGAAAGGGCTTCTTCATTGCCTTGGCCATTTCATCATGGCTCTCTATTGTGATGGGGTCCTCTGCCGCAGCGATCGAATTAGCGATCTCAGGAACCTCTCCCCTAAAGGTAGCTCTGCCTGCCATGGCAGGTATTCACGCCATCATTGGCATCGGTGAGGCCATCATCACCACGACTGCCGTCTCTCTGATTTTAAAAACCAGGCCAGATCTGGTGACCAGTTATATCAAGAAAGGAGCCCCGTATGAAAAGACGGCTTGATGGATTTGTATGGATCGGATTTGGAATTGCCCTCCTCCTGGCTCTTTTCCTTTCGCCTTTTGCCTCCACTTCTCCTGATGGTCTTGAAAAAGTGGCAGAAACAAAAGGATTTTCAGAAAAGGGAGAAAGTTGGAAATTCTGGAAACACGCACCTCTCCTAGACTATAACATCCCATGGATCAAGAATAAAAAAGTGTCAACAGCCCTTTCCGGCCTGATCGGAACACTTGCCATATTTTTTATTGCTTTGGGGATTGGGAAATTGATTAAGAAAACTTCAACGAAGAAGGTTATCCTTTTCATATTTCTTTCTTCTGTTATTTCTTTCTCCTCTACTTACACCTACGCTGCCCGGCCTCTTACGACAGACGATGCCGGAACTGTGGAGAAAGGTTAGTCCTGCATCTTAATCTGGGATATACCTTTATTGGTGAAAAACATGTGAATAATGAATTGAATTATTCCATGGCGGTACAATTTATTCTTACAGAGAGATGGGCTTTAGTGGGAGAAGTCGTGGGGGTCAACAATCTCAATGGGCGGCACGGAGATGACCCCATTTCAGGCCTTCTTGGCACCTATTACCTCATTACAGATAAGATTGTCTGGGATGCTGGATTGGAAATCGGTATGATTAGGGCAGCTCCAGATTTTCGATTTACCACAGGACTAACCTTGCTTTTTAAACCCTGATCGGCCATTTATTTAAAATTTTTCTCACCGGCTCGAATTTCGATATCCAGCATATTCTCTCGCGGGGGAAGAACACAGACAAATTTTTCGTTATATGCACAAGAGGGATTGTAAGCCATATTGAAGTCCAAGACCATCTTATAATCTGGCAGGATCTCGGCATCGATATACTTTCCACCTTCATAAGTCTCTTTTTCGTTTGTCTTATCTTTAAAAGGAATAAAAAGATAATCACTCAAAATGGATTTATAAATTTCGAGTATATATTCCTTCCCCTCCAATGTGAAATGAAACTTCCCATACCGTATGTAACGCTTGTTAATATTTTTGTTGGTTAAAAAAATGGCATAATATTTGGGGTTATTGATGTGGAAAATGAAGCGCTCAATCTGACCTGAAAATACATTTTTTGGTTCAAAAGGATAGTATTTTAACCCTTTAAAATGTTTCTTATCTTGGGGAAGAAGGGGGGAGCGCTGATGGTTCTTGAAAAAGGCATCCCGTTCTTTTCTCCATTCCAGAACTCGTTGCTCTTCGAGTTTCATTTCCTCCTGGCCCCCTCCTTCTGCAGGAATAGGAACTCCCTGGACCAGTAATAAAATGGCAATGACGAATATGACAAAAATGATTCCTCTTGCCCTCATCATCATTCTCCAACGCTGCCATTATTTTAACAAATAGAACATCTTGACGCAAATCATCAATGTTCTTGACAGATTCAAAAAGATTCATTATAGTGGCGTTATCCTCAGTGGAGAATAACGACTGTAAGGGAAACCCATGCGTATCGGCTATAAGGTCTGGTTGGATAACAATGGGAAAGCGTTTGGAGATGGTCCTTATAAACTTCTCAGAAGGGTTGAAAAAATGGGGTCCCTCCACCAGGCAGCCAAACAGATGGGCATGTCTTACAGCAAGGCATGGCGGTTAATCCGGACCCTGGAAGAAAGGCTTGGTTTTACTCTCTTAGAACGGAAAGTCGGGGGCCTATCCGGGGGAGGCTCCCGGGTGACCCCCAAGGGAAAAGATCTTATGAACCATTATGAGCGATTTAGGAGAAACGTGGAAAAGGGTTTAGAGAAAATCTATCAAAAATATTTTCCTCCTGCGAAAAGAAAGAGATGGAAATAAAGAAGATCCCTTTTTTAATATCAATCTTTTTAGCATTCATCTTTATTCAAAATGCCCAATCTGCGTCAAAGAGAATTTTGGTCTTTGCTGGCGCTGCAAGCAAACCTGCCACAGAAGAAGAAGTGAGAATTTTCAGGGAGAGATTTAGAATACCTGTCGACGTGGTCTTTGGGGGTTCTGGATTTGTCCTTTCCCAGATGAAACTGACAAAAAAAGCAGATCTCTACTTTCCAGGATCTTCCGACTTCATGGAGATGGCTAAAAAGGAGGGCTTAGTATTTCCTGAATCAGAAAAAATTATTGTTTATCTTGTCCCTGCGATCAATGTGCAAAAAGGGAATCCCAAGAAGATCTATGCTCTCAAAGACCTGACAAAAGATGGCATACGGGTGGCCATCGCCAATCCAGAAATGGTCTGTGTTGGGACCTATGCCGTGGAAATCATCGAAAAGAATCTCGCTCCCGTTGAAAAAGAAAAGTTTAAAAAAAATTTAGTTAATTATACGGAGAGTTGTGAGAAAACAGCCAATGTCATATCGCTCAAGGCCGTGGATGCTGTTTTGGGCTGGGAGGTTTTTCAGTATTGGGATCCCGAACGGATCGAGACGATCTATTTGAGGCCGGAAGAGATCCCCAGGGTCGGGTATATTCCAATTGCCATTTCAAAATTCACCCAGGACAAAGCTCTGGCCCAAAAATTCATCGACTTCCTCCTCTCCTCAGATGGAAAGGCCATTTTCAGAAAATATCACTATCTGATGGATCTTGAAGAGACACGACAATTTACCAGAGCAGATACAACAGTTGGAGGGGAGTATCTTCTTCCTCATAAATGGAGGACCATGAAGAAATGAGTTTTCGTTATACCATGATCGGTGCGGCAGTAGGTATCTTCATCTTCTATTTGGGACTCATCCTCTCCCTTTTCTATTTTGTGGGTGGGAAGGGATTTTGGGAGGCCTTGTCACACCCCAACACTCTATTTTCTATAAGATTGAGTCTGATCGCTGCCACTATAGCAACCTTTTTTGCTGTGCTTATCGGGCTTCCATCAGCCTATGCCTTATCTCGCTTCAAATTTGTGGGCAAGGGAATTTTGGATACATTTTTAGAAATTCCGATGATCATTTCACCCATCGCTCTTGGCGCCGCTTTCCTCGTCTTTTTCAATACTCCCTTAGGGGAACTAATCCAAACAAAAGGCATTTTTTTTGTTTTTGAAGTCCCAGGTATTATCTTAGCCCAATTTGCTACGATTGCGGGTCTGACAACACGATTGATGAAGGCCTCTCTGGATGAAATCTCACCGAGGTACGAAGCCGTAGCTCGATCCCTCGGATCCTCCCCATGGCAGACCTTCTATCGGGTCACCCTTCCCCTTTCATTTCGGGGACTTCTCGCTTCTGTCATCCTCTCCTGGGCAAAGGCCTTTGGAGAATTTGGAGCCACTGTCACTCTTGCAGGAGCAATGCCAGGAAAGACGGAAACGATGCCCATTGCCATTTTTACTGCTTTAGCCTCTGCCAATATTAACAAGGCTATTGTCCTGATACTCATCTTAGTGGTCTTTGGCCTCTTAATTCTTTATAGTGTCAGATTGACCGGGAAAAGATACCGATATGATTAAGATTGAAGACCTCACCATCCTTTTTGATTCATTTAAGATAGTGGACCTCAATATCCAAATTGAGGAGGGGGGATTTCATTTTCTCCTTGGCCCGACAGGGAGTGGAAAAACCCTGATCCTTGAATCCATCATGGGACTCCATAAGCCCAAGACGGGCAGGATCTGGATTGGTGACAGGGAAGTTCAAGGTCTACCGCCAGAGCGTAGAGGGATCTCTTATGTCCCGCAAGATCTGGCCCTCTTTCCCCATCTAAAGGTAAAAGAGAACATCCTTTTTGGAATCAAGGCAAGAGATCTGGACATGAAGATCTATGAAGAATATGTCCATGCTCTCGTCGAAGTGATGAAGATCGAACACCTTCTCGAACGATACCCTGCCCATCTCAGCGGAGGGGAAAAGAAACGGGTGGCCCTCCTCAGAGCCCTGGCACCCAAACCGAAACTCCTTCTCCTCGACGAGCCCCTCTCTGGCCTCGATCCGTCCATCAAAGCCGATGTTCAACATCTTCTAAAAAATCTCCATACCTCCTTTCATACAACCACCCTCTGTGTCACCCATGACTTCGAAGAGGCATACTTTTTAGGCGATGGGATAACCATCTTTATTGATGGGAAGGTAGAACAGGTCGGAAAACGAGACGATGTCTTTTTAAAGCCTAAGTCAAAAAAGGTGGCTCAATTTTTGGGTGCAAAAAATCTTTACCGGGCAAAGGTCCTCCGGAATGAGGAATCGTATCAACGATTAACCCTCGGAATCAATGGCCTCCAATTTTCAATTCCAACGAGTTTGGTTCGAGATAAGATGGAGGTGGGGAAAGAGGTCGAACTCTTCATCCGGCCTGAAGAAGTGATGATCATCCGCGAGGGAAAACCTGTCAAGGATTCCTTAAAACAAAATATTTTTGAAGGGAAAATACTCGATATTACCGATAAAAGGAGATATCACCTGGTTACCTTTCAAACGTTGGAGGGGAAAATCCCCTTTGAAATCTCCATCCCGAATTATACCTTCCGAAATCTAAATCTCTCCATTGGGAAGATCGCCAAAGTGGCACTCCGAGATGAATCCCTCTGGGTGATGATTTAAAAGGCCTTCACTCTTCAATAAGAATTTCGAGGCGCTGAGGGGTTTCGCATCCTTTCAGGGAGGTGATCATTCCTTTGATTGTCTTTGACAAAAACCTCTTAACAAAAGGGGACAATGGGATCGCCTTCCCATCCACTTTTAGGGATGTCTCCCCTCTTCTTTTGGGTGTGAGAAATTTTTTTTCAATGAAATCGGCAAGCCCTTTCTTATCCTCTAAATCGAACCAGGGAACACCGACATTGAATTTTTGGTTCGAAACAATAGCGACGAGGTTATCCTTCTTTGTGCAGAGAAGTTTTTTATGCTTTTCCTTCCGAAAGACCTCGATCTTAGGCTGGATATCCTTTTTATATCCTTCTGAAAGGATGAGGTCCACATCCTGAATCAATTTCTCCCGAATCTCATCCAAAGTTAAGTCCTTCTCCACATCTCGAATTAAGGCAACCTTATTGGGCGACGAAATAACGACCGTATGAGCACCTGCCTGTTTATGTCGCCAGCTATCCTTCCCTTCCCGGTCCACTTCAAATCCATGAATATCATGCTTGACCGTAGCAACCCGATAGCCTTGTCGGGTCAACTCGGGAACCAATTTTTCGATCAGGGTGGTCTTTCCACTATCCGATTTTCCAACAATAGAGATGATTGGGATCAACTGAAAACCTCGCTAATTGCGGATTGCAGATTGCGGACTGCGGAATTAAATTCCGAAATCCGCATTCCGAAATCCAAATTTGACTAAAAGTTCCGATCCAGTAATTGAACCTTTACTTTCTCCCCTGCCCTCACAATCTCCTGATCTTCAGGAATGACGATCAAGCCATTTGCCCTTACCATGGATCTTAAAATTCCAGACCCCTGCTCTCCGGTGGTGGTGACAAAGTATTGATCCTTCTTAAAAGAGACAGACCCTCTGATGAAATAACGTCTTCCAGGGATCTTCTTAATCTCCTCCTTCAAAATGGCCTGAATGACAGGTCGAAAAAGTTGACGACGGCCCATCATCTTCAAAAGGGAGGGCCTCACAAATTGCTCAAAAGAAATCATGGATGAGACGGGATTCCCTGGAAGGCCAAACACTGGCTTTTCTCCAATCGTCCCAAAGGCCAAAGGCTGTCCTGGTCTCATGGCCACTTTCCAAAAGACCATCTCCATGCCCAAATTTTTCATGACATCTTTAACGAAATCATAATCACCCACGGAAATCCCTGCGGAGGAGATGAGGACATCCGCCCGGATTCCTTGACGTAGTCTCTCTTCAATCTCTTCTTTTCGATCCTTGGCAATGCCCAATTGAAGAGGGATTGCCCCACAATCCTTCACCTGGGCGGCTAAGGTGTAGGAATTACTTGAGATGATTTTTACCTCATTCAAATCCCCATCCACATCGACTAATTCATCTCCGGTGCAGAGGATGGCTACCAACGGTCTCTGATAAACAGAGACAAAAGAACGTCCTACGGAAGCAAGCATTCCCACCTCTGCCTGACGGATAGTATCCCCTTTGGAGATTACACGATCTCCTTTTTTCACATCCTCCCCAGACCTCCGGATGTTTTCAGCAAGAGCAGCAGCTTTAAAAATCAATACAAATCCATCTTCCTTCTTTGTCTCTTCAACAGGGATAACCGTATCGGCCCCTTTCGGAATGGGAGCGCCGGTCATGATGCGGATGGCCTTTCCTTTCTCGATTTCCTTTGTCGAGATAAAACCTGCAGGGAGGTCTTCGATCACTTCTAAACGAATAGGATGATTTTGAGAAGCCTTCTGGACATCCTCAGATCTCAGGGCATACCCATCCATGGCTGAATTATCCAAAGGTGGGATATTCCTCTTGGCGAAAATGTCCTCTCTAATCACCCTTCCCAAACTTTCCAGAAGGGAAACCTTTTCAAGTCCTAAAGGTTGGATATGAGAAAGAATTTTATCTAAGGCTTCATCTACTGTAATCATAACTAAACTATAACATAAAATTGATTTCATGAAAATGCAGAGGCTCAAGAAGGATTTCTCAGATGCTTCAGAGCTGTTTTTAGGCTTTCAATTTAAAATAATCTTATGCTATATGGTTATAAGGAGAGACTTATGAGAATAACAATCATCTGTGAAAACACAGTGGGCCGGAGGATCGGTTTAGGAGAACATGGATTTTCTGCTTTGATTGAGACGGATCAAGGAAATTATCTCTTCGATACTGGCAGTGGCCATTCGGTCGTAAAAAACTCCCTGGAATTGAACAAAGACTTACGGACCATCAAAAAAATCTTCTTGAGCCATGGGCATTATGATCATAGTGGAGGGTTGCCCGAAGTTCTTAAGCTGAGAGGAAAGGTCGATGTCCACGCCCATCCTCATATCTTTCTCGATCGGGTTCACGTGATCAAAGAAGATGGAAAAGAAACAAGACGATTTGTTGGCCTCCCGTTTAAAAGGAGTTACTTAGAATTACTGGGAGCAAACTTTATTCTGAATAAAGATTTTATTGAGATAGAAAAAGGAATTTTTTTAACCGGGGAAGTACCAAGAAAAACATCCTTTGAGAAACCCGATCCGACTCTCTTCAGTGAGAAAGAAGGAAAAACCGATCAGGATTTATTTTGGGATGACCAATCCCTCGTTCTCGATACGGATAATGGACTAATCCTTATTCTTGGGTGCGCCCACTCAGGAATGATAAACATTATTAATTATGTCATCCATAAGACAGGAAAAGAAAAATTTTATGCCATCCTCGGCGGAACCCACTTAGATTTTCTGACACTAGAGCAATTGGAAGAATCCATCAAGGTATTAAAAAAGATGAATATCGAAAAAATAGGTGCCTGCCATTGCACAGGAATGAGAGCCGCCTTTAGACTCCACCAGGAATTTGGGGGGCGATTCTTTTATGGACATGTGGGAAACACGTTAGAGATATAGGATCAGATTATAAAAGCTAAGATTTGGTTACAGACCGTGCGAGAACAAAACTCAATTGGCGCTTCCACCTAATGTTCACACTAAGATTGCTCTTGAAGGTGACGATTCCTATTAGAAATATACGTAAGAAAGGCAGAGCCTTTCCCCAAACTCCACCACTCTCTTTTCGTGGCAAGAGGGACAGAAATGTCGGCGCTACAAAACTTATCCGTAACTTTAAAACAACGCCCAAGGAGCGCTTTTCCTCTTGACAGGAGCATTATAGTCTTGTTATATTTAAAACAAACGCATGTGAAAATATGAACAACCTGCGCAGCGGAAGGCTATGCCTGCGGAGAGGGGCTAAAAAATGAGGTACGCAGAGACAGGGTTTAATTTAGAAATTGATCTAACCCGAGGAAGCATTGAGAGGGTAGAAACTGACCCAAGATTAACCGAACTTCATCTTGGGGGTCTAGGTACTAACACCAAGATATTATGGGATAGGGTTCCCCCTGAAACCGAACCCTTTTCTTCTGATAATCTACTAATATTTGCCACTGGTCTTTTATGTGGCACACCTGCTCCTGGTGCTAATCGTACCATTGTTACTACTTATTCTCCTCAGACTTTGTTAATGGCCTATTCAATGATGGGGGGATTTTGGGCACCAGAATTGAAGTATGCCGGTTATGACAAAGTGATCTTTCGCGGCAAGTCCCCCAATCTGGTTTATTTGTGGATAAACAATGACAAAGTAGAAATACGTGATGCCTCTCATTTGCATGGTAAAGGCGCAGATGAAACTGCAGAACTTATTCGACAGGAGTTAAAGGAGCCGAAAGCCCAGGTGGCTGCTATCGGCCTGGCCGGTGAAAATAGGGTCTATATGGCTTCCATCGAGCAGGGGAGGTCCAGTGCCAGCCGACTAGGAATAGGCGCCGTTATGGGAGACAAAGGGATAAAGGCGATAGCTGTTCGTGGAACAAAGGACATCAATATTGCCCGACCGGCTGAACTCATAAAGCTTTGCAACGAAGTGCTGCAATATATAAAAGTCCGAGAACAAAAGCCAGTTCCGGGGGTAATGCCCATTTTAGCCGGGCTTGGGTCACCGGCAGAGATGAAACTCGTTGATGAGGAGTGGCACACCCAGAATTTCATGTGGGGGAATGCCCGCGAACGGAAAAAAGATTATTGGAACAAGGAAATCGAAAAGAAGTGGAAGGAGACTCAAGAAAATGTGCGGACGCGGTTAATAAGTTGCTATAACTGTCCGATGAAATGCGGGGCATTAATTTCCGTCCCAGGAATTTCAACCTACATGATGAAATGCTTCTCGAAACTTACTTATACAATGGCGGCCTTTTCAGACCTGGATTTTGGTTTTAGAATCGCTCAACGTGCTACGGAGTATGGAGTGGACGCATTCTCAACCCCGCAAGTTATGGCCTTTGGCCTTGAGCTTTACGAAGCCGGCATTTTGACTGACCAGGACATGGCAGGAATGCCGTCCGATAACGAGGGGAGATTTTACTGGTTACTTGACAGAATTGTTCGGCGAGAAGGGATTGGAGATATTTTGGCCAATGGCACTTATTGGGCGGCCCAACAGATCGGTAAGGGCGCAGAAGCATATGCTCATAATAACATTAAGAAACATGAGCAGCTGCCTCTCAAGCTGGGAATGCTGAATCCCGTTTATTTCCTTATGTATTCTACCGGCGAGAAGATAAACATTACCCAAATTGAAGGGCAGTTCCCCCAGGCGCCTTTTCCTACGATGGAGGAGAGAGAAGATTTTGTAAAGGATTGGATCCAGGTTCCTGATGAAAAGTTTAAGAAATATCTTCTGGACTGGGAACTACGCGGAGAACGCTCAAATCCATATTACCCAACTGTTGACATGTCCGTTGACATTGTTGACTGGCAAGAAATGATGCACTACATTGATGACGCCCTCGGGGTGTGCGCCGGTTTGTCATCATTTCCCCTGAAGCCCCCCTATCATATACACAATTACCCGGCTTTTATCTCATCAGCGACCGGGATCGATATTGATGAAGCCGGACTAAAGCAAGTATATAAGAGGAACCGAACTTTACTGAGAGCCGTTAATGTAAGAAGAGGTTTGAGGAGAGCTGATGAGAAGCCGCCTGAGGACCATTGGAAGAAAAGATTTCCCGAGCTTGAAGCTAAGCTCTTAGATACGTATTACAAATTTAAGGGGTGGGATAATCAGGGTATTCCTACGAAAGAGTCTTTACATGAATTAGGTATGGACTACGTTGCCGAAGACTTAGAACAGAGAGGGATAATAAAAAATGAGCAAAGTTAAGAAGAAAGTCAAGGTAATCAAGATCGATGTTGATAAATGCAATGGTTGCCGGGCATGTGAGATGATCTGCTCCGCCTTTCACGCTAACCCAAAATATAGCAGCAATAATCCGGCGAGGTCTCGTATTCGGATGATTCGTGATCCACTAAGAGACGTATATCTTCCTGTATACGCGGGTGAGTATGCTAAAGCCGAATGTATGGGTAGAGACAAATATGTGATTGACGGAAAGGAGTTGGACGAGTGCGGCTTCTGCAGGGCTTCCTGCCCATCCCGGGACGTTTTCAAAGAACCCGATTCCGGTCTTCCTCTAAAATGCGATATGTGTGAAGACGATCCGCCACAAGAAAAACCCTTGTGTGTTCAGTGGTGCATTAATGATGCCCTGACTTACGAAGAAAGGGAAGAGGAAGTAGAAGAAGAAGTGAAGATGGAGGACGTGGAGATAGGATTGGAATCAATGGTAGACAAATATGGATTGCAGAAGGTAATGGATACCGTTGCCCGAATGGCAAAGAAGGACTAAGAGAGCTCGGAAAAACTTATTTTCACTCTCTGATTACGCAGATTTCAAAAAATGATTCCACAGATTTTTCTTTAGTTTCAATGTCTTTTAATCTGTGTAATCGGTTCATAATCGGTGTAATCAGAGATTTAAAAGAAGAGGATTGAAAAAGATAATGGAGACCTTACCCCTAGCCCCCTTCAAAGTGGTAATAGATGGCATAAAAGAGGCAGGTGGAGACGCCGATAAATTCTGCTATCAATGCGGAAAATGCGATACGGTGTGCCCATGGAATCGTGTAAGAAGATTTTTTGTTCGCAGAATTATCAATCAGGCAAAATTAGGCGTTGTTCCTTTCGAATCCGAAGACATCTGGCTATGTGCCACCTGCGGTAGATGCCCTCAGCGGTGCCCCAGAGGCGTAGAAATAATCGACGTGATGAGAGCTATGCGCAGGCTGTTGGTGCCGGACGGTGTCGTTCCTGCCAGTATCCCCAGTCTTCGGAGTGTCATGACAAGCTTTGCCAGTGTAGGTAATCCCTGGGGACAAGAACCGAAGGACAGGGCAAATTGGGCTAAAGATCTGGGGGTAAAGGAGTTCGGCGAGGACACTGAGCTACTCTATTTCCCCTGCTGCTATCCCAGCTATGACCCAAGATTAAGGAAGGTAGCTCAAGCCACGGTCAATATCCTGAACAGGGCAGGGGTAGATTTTGGGATACTGGGTCCCAAGGAGAATTGCTGTGGTGAGAGTATACGCAAGGCGGGCAATGAGGCATTATTCAAACGCTTAGCCAGGGAAAACATCAAGACTTTTATCGAAAATGGGGTAAAGAAAATCCTTTTTTCTTCCCCTCATTGCTACCACACCTTCAAGAACGAGTATCCCGAATTTAAGGTCAACTTCGAGGTGGTTCATATCTCCCAATATTTATTTCAGCTTATTAACGAGGGAAAGCTTAAACTCACTAAGGAGTATGGGAAGAAAGTTACTTATCATGACCCATGTTACCTGGGTCGACATAATGGCATATATGACGAACCTCGAGAGGTCTTGAAGAAGATACCAAGTTTAGAACTGATTGAGATGGCTGATTCGCGGGAAGATAGTCTTTGTTGCGGAATGGGGGGAGGCAGGATTTGGATGGAAACTGCAAAGGGTGAAAGATTCTCTGACCTCAGACTGCAACAAGCTATCGGAGTTGGGGCTGAGGTGCTGGTAACTTCCTGCCCCTATTGCATCACCCAATTCGAGGATAGCAGGTTAACCCTGAAGGATAGTGAGGTCCTACAGATTATGGACATCACGGAGATTCTCCAGGAAGTCATTTAGAGAAGCGAAGAAACCTGATGAGGACATAGAGAAGTGGAAAAAGAACAAATTGAACAGCTTTGTAAAAGTTTCGCAGAGAGTAATTTTGGAGACGTAATGGTTGTCGGTGGAGGGGTCAGCGGTGTTCAAGCCTCTCTCGATCTTGCCACTGCTGGTTTTAAGGTTTACCTGGTCGACAAGGCACCTGCCATTGGCGGCCATATGGCCCAGCTTGACAAGACCTTTCCCACCAATGACTGCTCCATCTGAATACTCGCGCCCAAACTGGTCGAGGTCGGCCGGCATCCCAATATAGAGATCCTGACCTATACTGAAGTTGACAGTGTAGAGGGGGAAACAGGAAACTTCAAGGTAACCCTGATTAAAAAGCCCAGATATATTCTGGAGGACAAGTGCACGGGTTGTACGACCTGTGTAGAATATTGCCCGGTCAAATACCCTGATCAATTTAATCAGGAAATATCGAAGAATAAAGCCGTCCATATCTATTTCGCTCAAGCCATTCCCCTTATCACTTATATTGATGAAAGCTGTCTTTACCTTAAAGAGAAGAAATGTGGTATTTGCGAATCTGTCTGTAAGAATAAGGCCATCGATTTGAATCAAACGGCCGAGAAGGTAGAAGTAAAAGTAGGAGCAATAGTCCTGTCTCCTGGTATTGAGGCGTTCGATCCTAAGGTGGGGAATGAATATGGCTACGGAAAGCTGCAGAACGTGGTAACCAGTATGGACTATGAACGGCTGATGTGCGCCACCGGGCCATACGAAGGTGAGATACTGCGTGCTTCCGACAAGAAGCATCCCCATAAAATAGCCTGGATTCAATGCGTCGGTTCCAGACAGGTTAACCCCCCGGGTGGTAACAGCTATTGTTCAGCCGTATGCTGCATGTATACCCAGAAACAGGTAATTTTGACAAAAGATCATGACGCAGGGGCAGAGTGTACGATATTCCATAACGATATTCGTTCTTATGGGAAGGATTTTGAGCGATTCTATCAAAGGACAGAGGGACTTCCCGGGATTCGGTTTATAAGAAGCTACACATCCATAGTAAAAGAGAACCCGGAAACCAAGAATGTAACCATACGGTATTCTACACCCGACGATGGAGTAAAAGAGGAAGAATTCGATATGGTGGTGTTATCCGTTGGATTGAACCCTCCTGCTGATGCGAAGGGCCTGGCAAATAAGTTCGGCATCGAGCTCAATTCTCACGGATTCTGCAAGACCGATCCTGTTAATCCTATGGAGACCTCTCGCCCTGGAATTTTTATAAGCGGAGCCTTCCAGGGTCCCACGGATATTCCCGAGTCGGTTTTTACCGCCAGCGGGGCTGGCTCCCAATGTGGTGAACTCCTTGACTACCGGCGGGGGAAGCTGACCGAGGAAAAGATATATCCGCCGGAAAGGGATGTCTCCAAAGAGGAGCCAAAGATAGGAGTCTTTGTGTGTCATTGTGGGGCTAATATCGGAAGGGTAGTCAGTGTTCCTTCCGCAGTTGAATATGCCTTAACCTTACCCAATGTTGTCCACGCTCAGGAACAGCTATTTTCATGTGCTGCTAATTGTATCAAAGAAATAACAGACATGACAAAGGAAAAGGGGCTCAATCGAGTGGTTGTCGCTGCCTGCAGCCCCAGGACCCTTGAACCGTTATTTCGGGAGACCCTTCGAGAGGCGGGGATTAATCAGTATTACTACGAAATGGCTAATATTAGGGAGCATAACTCCTGGGTCCACTCTAAAGAAAAGGAAGAAGCCACACATAAGGCAAAGGATATCATCCGGATGTCGGTAGCACGAGCCTGCTATTTGGAGCCATTACAGGAATTTGATCTTCCAGTCAACAAGACAGCGTTAGTGGTTGGTGGAGGTATAGCCGGCATGACTTGTGCTCTCTCCATAGCTAACCAGGGACATGAGGTTCACCTGGTGGAAAAGGAAAAAGACTTAGGGGGGACGGCAAGAAGAATCCATTCTACCCTGGAAGGACTGGATGTTCAGGCGTATTTGCGTGATCTTAGAGGAAAGGTATATCAACACCCTTTAGTCCATGTATATACGGATGCGACGATCACAGAGGCTACCGGTTATGTTGGGAATTTCGTAACCAGGGTGAAGTCTGAAAGAGGGGTCACAGAAATAAAACATGGCGCAACCGTCATCGCTGTGGGTGCTAATGTCTATCAACCTACCGAATACCTTTATGGAGAAGATGACAGGGTCATGACCCACCTGGAGTTGGAGGAGCAGATCGCCAAGGGAGACGAGAAGGTCATTAACGCAGAAAGTCTCGTGATGATCCAATGCGTAGGTTGCAGAAATGAAGACAGAAATTACTGCAGCCGGATATGTTGTAGCGAGTCTGTAAAGAATGCATTGAAACTAAAAGAGATAAACCCCAAGATGGATATCTACATTCTCTTTCGGGATATGAGAACGTATGGGTTTAGTGAGGATTATTATAGGGAAGCGGCAGATAAAGAGGTAAAGTTTATCCGCTATGAACCTCAGGATAAACCTCAGGTGGAAGCCGGTGAATCGGAGGAGGGTCGACCCGTTCTAAAGGTTACTGCGACGGATTATATTTTAGGGAACAAGCTTGAAATTGATGCCGATATCGTTGCTTTGGCTGCTGCCATTATTCCCTCCGCAGGAAGCAAGGAAGTATCCCAACACTTCACGCTACCTTTGGGCCAGGATGGTTTCTTCCAGGAAGCCCATGTCAAATTAAGACCTGTTGAGTTTGCCGCGGATGGCGTTTATCTTTGTGGAATGGCTCACTATCCTAAGCATATAACGGAAGCGATTAACCAGGCTTATGGAGCTGCAGGCCGGGCCTTAACCCTTCTCTCACATGATACAGTCGTCGCCTCCGGCTCTGTTTGCGAGGTGGATGAGAAGAAGTGTATGGGCTGTGGGGCATGTATCTCAGCCTGCACGTATGGTGCCATAGAGTTTCGTGAGACCCGACAGGGCAAGAAGGCTGTAGTGAATCCTGTTCTCTGTAAAGGAGACGGTCTCTGTAACGCAAAGTGTCCCACAGGGGCTATTCGACTAAAGCACTTTACCGATGAAGAGCTGTTAGCCGAAATTGATGCGGCGGCGGGAGACGCGTAGTCTACTGTGATTCAGACAGTGAGACTATAGACGTCAGACCTCAGACTAAAGAGCGGGAAGACCGAAGAAGGTTTGAGAACACTTCAAGGGGTAATTTCTTATACAGAAAAGTCTGGGGTCTAAAGTCTGAAGTCTTTAGCGTCTGAATTGCAGAGAAGTCTACTAGTGAAGAATGCAGGGATTACTGACAAAGGGAGTTAGATAAGAATGAGCGCAGGACTTAAATTTAAACCAAGAATATTAGGTTTTGTTTGCCATTGGTGAGCATACGGCGCTGCTGACATGGCTGGAGTTTCCAGACTGCAATATACAACTGAAGTCAGGCTGATACGCGTCATGTGTTCCGGTAGAGTCGACCTGGAATTTGTACTCCGGGCTTTCTCAAATGGAATGGATGGGGTGTTTATTGGGGGCTGCCGTTTAAATGAATGTAATTATATTACTCATGGAAATTACCATGCACTCAACATGGTGCTTCTATGTAGAAAAATAATGGAACACATCGGGCTGAACCCAGATAGGTTAAGGATCGAATTTATGTCTTCGGCTGAAGGAATCCTTTTTGCCGAAGTGATGAGTGAGTTTGGCAACAAGGTGAAGGAGTTAGGACCGCTTGGCAAAGGTGAAGGAATAGACCAGAATGAATTAAAGTCCAAACTTGCAGAAATTACAAAGTTAGTCCCATACATTAAGGTGGTGAAAAATGAGAAGCTGGCGTCACGTCTTGTGAACCCGGAACAATATGACAAACTTTTCACCAAAGACGAAATAGACAGGTTATTCAGCGAAGTCATCTCGTACTATATCGACCCGGAAAAGTGTCAGGCCTGTATGACTTGCGCCAAGAGATGCCCTGTAGATGCTATTTTAAGTGGCAAAAACCTGATCCATATTATTGACCAGGAGAAATGTATAAAATGCGGAACATGTTTTGAAGTTTGCCCCCCTAAATTTAGTGCGGTGACGAAGATTTCTGGCGAGCCTGTTCCGCCTCCTCTTCCTGAAGAAAAAAGAACGATAGTCAGAAAGACAAAGAAAGAAAAAGGAGAAAGGGATAAGGAGTAAGGGGTTATTATGCATTTGTAATATAATAGGAAAAATATCAATCCAGGAGGATTAAAATTACGAAGATAAATCCGGATCTTATTTCTCCTTGTGGTCTTTATTGCGGAGTCTGTGCCATTTATATCGCGCACCGTGATAATAATCAAAAACTCAAGGAGCGGTTAGTGAATCTTTACAAGGGAGGAATTTCCGGCAAAGGAATTCTTCCTAATAGTGAAAACCTTTCGATAGAAGATATTAAATGCCATGGCTGCTTATCTGATGAACAGTTTATGCACTGCCGACAGTGTGAGATCAGGAAATGCACAAGAGAGAAAGGTTACACCGGATGTCATCAATGCGATGAATTTCCTTGTCAGTATATTGAAAATTTTCCCATGGCTGTAGGCAAAAAGGTTATTTTACGGGCTATTCCGTATTGGCGAGAAGTGGGTACTGAAAAATGGATTCAAGATGAAGAAGCCCGCTATATTTGTCCTGAATGCGGCAATAAAGTTTTCCGGGGCGCTGTTAAATGTAATCAGTGTAAAGTGAATTTGGATCTGGACTAATTTTTTATTTTTTAACGGAAGGGGATAATGTATGAATTATGAACAAATTAAGGCTTCGTTGGGCCCCTGCGGACTAAGCTGTGAAAAATGCTTTGCCCATGTGGATGGAGATATTCGCCGGTACAGTCTGAAACTCAAAGAAAAACTCGGGAATTTCGAGCCCTATGCTAAACGATATGAAACCCTGCTGGGTGAACCGGTTTTTAAAAAATATCCTGATTTCAAGGAAATGCTGGATTACTTTGCTTCGGAAAACTGCAAGGGATGCCGTAACGAGCAGTGTAAGATTTTTAAAAACTGTGGGGTGCGCCCCTGTCACCAGAAAAAACAGGTTGATTTCTGCTTCCAGTGTGACGAATTCCCGTGTAACAGAACCAACTTTGACGAAAACCTGTATAAGGCTTGGGTGCGGATCAACGAGATAATAAAAAAAGAAGGCATAGAGAAATATTATGAAGGAACTTTAAACCGCCCCAGGTATATTTGAAAAAACCAGTTTAGGTATTTACGCTATGCGCTATGCTCCATGCCTGCCTGCCGGCATGGCAGGCGCTATGCTATTTTCTAATTACGGGTAGGAGGTAATCGTGTCGCCGGTTAGCGCAACCTATTGGGGCATACCGGGCTATGTCATTTTCTGGATCTTGTTCGCCATCGCCTTCGGCTTATTTGCTCAGAGGTTTTATTTCCTTTTTCGTCTCATGCGTCTGGGGAAGCCAGAGAACCGCTTCGACAGAATCGGGGAGAGAATCAAGACGATGCTGGTCGAGGTTGTCCCTCAGTGGTGCACCCTGAAAACCGTCACTCGAAAGGACCTGGCTGGAATCGGACATGCTCTGCTATTCTGGTGCTTCAGCCTGTTCTTCATCAGTTATATCATCTTTATCGGTCTGGCCGGAGGCTTTGGACTTTCCCCGGTGATTGAGCATACCCCCTTTGAGACTGTCTATTTTTCCATCCTGGATATTGCCGCAGTGCTGGTCACCCTGACTTTAATCGTAGCAGCTTTCAGACGTTATGTCATAAGAGTGCAGAGACTGGAGCCAAGTGCTGAAGCTGGCATCATTTTGATGATGGTTTTTTCCCTCATGGTGCTCCATGTTTTCGGCGTAGGCTTTGACCATGCTAGCCGTGGGGTTCACACCTCCTTACCCCCTCTTGGGGCAACTCTAGCAGGTTTCCTTAGCGGGACCGGCCTTGCACAAGGCACACTGGAGGAAGTTTCCCGGGGAGTGTGGTGGCTGCATTACCTGGTGATCCTCAGCTTCATGGTCTATATTCCCCGCTCCAAACACCTGCACATTCTTGCCTCGCTCGCCAATGCCTTCTTCAAATCACTGGGGCCAAAAGTGGTGCTTGAACCCATCCCTCTTGAAGAGACGGAGACCTTTGGTGTATCGAAGATTCAGGACTTTACCTGGAAGGACTTACTTGACTTTTATGCCTGTGCCGTGTGCGGTCGGTGCCATGTTAATTGTCCCGCCCAGTTGAGTGGCAAGACCCTCTCGCCGAGAGAGGTCATTCATAACTTGAAAGAGCATTTGCTGGAGGCGGGCCCTGAATTGCTTGCCAATAGGGCTGAGGCATCTTCCGAAACCCCGGCCAAGACCCCGACAAAGAATATGATCGGTGATGTGGTCACCGAGGAGGAGATCTGGGCCTGCACCACCTGTGGCGCCTGCCAAGAGGTATGCCCGGTCAATATAGAACACATACGCAAGATCATCGACCTCAGGCGAAATCTGGTGCTGACGCAAAGCAAGATGCCGGAAAGTGCCCAACTGATGCTCAGAAATATGCAGTCAAGAGGACACCCATGGGCTGGAGTCCAGTCGATGAGGTTGAGGGGCGACTGGACAAGTGGTCTGGAACTCAAAATCTTGGCTGAAGGTGATAATGCGAATACCCTATTCTGGGTGGGTTGCACCGGGGCTCTTGTTGAGCGCAATGTCAAAGCGACTCTATCCATGACGAGGGTGCTGAAAGCGGCCGGAGTCGATTTCGGGGTATTAGGGGAAGCAGAGACCTGCTGTGGTGACCCTGCACGAAGAGCAGGGTATGAGTTCCAGTTCCAGATGATGGCGGAGCAAAATATTGAAATTTTCAAAAGCCACAACATTAAGGAGATTATCACCACCTGTCCCCACTGCTATAATACCATTAAGCATGAGTACCCTCGGTACGGCGGCGATTTCAAGGTGGTTCACTATACCCAGCTCATTGCTGATTTGATCAGGCAGGGCAAATTGAAACTTACCAACGAGCTGAACTCCACTCTCACTTATCATGACCCCTGCTATTTAGGCCGTTATAACAGCGTGTATATGGAGCCACGCCGGATACTGCAGGCTATCCCCAAGGCAAAGCTTGAGGAAATGGAACGCTCGCGAGACACGGGCTTTTGCTGCGGCGGCGGCGGCGGGCTCATGTGGATAGAAGAACAGCCTGGCACAACAAAGATTAATCAAATGCGTCTTGAAGACGTTCTCAAGACCAAGGCCGAGACGGTCGTGACCGCCTGCCCTTATTGTCTACAGATGTTTGAGGATGGTATCGAACATAAAGAAATTAAGGACTCGTTGAAGGCAAGAGACCTTGTTGAGCTCGTTGAAGCATCAATGAAGCAGTCCTAACTTAGTTAGAAAATAAAGTTCTCGTTTAACGGTCACGGCAACGATGCCCGTATCGTCATTCGGTTAGGTCCTTCGGTTTAAGAAGTTCACGTAACCCTCTACCCCTAAACGAAACGGGCTTCTTAACCGTAACCATAACCCGAATACCCGGAGTATTTTCATGGGTCGCAGGCGCACTCCGGGCATGGGGCATTAATTAGGAGAGGAGTAGTGTTATGCATACGATCGTCTGTGTTAAACAGGTACTTGACCCAGAGATACCACCGGCCAAATTCAAGATTGACCCAGCGGCGAAACAGGTTATTCCTCCCGCCGGAGTGCCGCCTGTGATTAGTGTGTATGATGAACGGGCCGTTGAGGCGGCATGTCGGCTCAAAGATAAGCACAAAGGCAAAATAACAGTGATCAGCATGGGGTCGGCGAAAGCTGCTGACGTGATAAAGCACGCCATATCGATGGGGGCCGACGATGGATTTGTTCTCCAGGATCCAGCCTTCGAAAACCTGGATAGCTTTGGTACGGCGTATGTCTTGGCGAAAGCGATCCAGAAAATTGGCGGGTATGACCTGGTTCTGTGCGGCCGACAGGCCGCGGACTGGGGCGCTGGTCAGGTTGGCTCGATTCTGGCCGAAATACTTGGCCTCCCTGTGGTTACCCTCGCCTGTGCTATCGAGGCAGTGGACAAGAAGCTTAGGGTAAAGAGGATGGTGAAGGATGGCTTTGAAGTACTGGAAGCTCCTATGCCAAGCGTGGTGACCGTCAGCAGTGAGATTGGTCTCCCTCGTCTTCCCGGTGGAATGGGCCTCATGCTTGCTCGCAAAAAGCAGATTCCGGTCTGGAAGGCGCAGGATATTGGGGCTGAGTCCTCGCAGTTGGACAAGGCTAACGCCCATACCGAGGTCACCAGTCTCTCCGTGCCGACCCGAAAGACCGAGTGTGAGATCATTGCTGGGAATACTCCTGGTGAAGCTGGAGTCAATCTGGCCTTAAAGCTTGCTAAGCTTCTATAGATATAGAAGAAATGGAGGATATTCCATGGATAGTCATAAAGGTATTCTGGTTTGTGGTGAGATCGCTGAAGGGAAATTAGCGCCAGTCACGATAGAACTCCTTGGAGTCGGAAGAAAGCTCGCCAATGAACTGGGTGAGGACTTAAGTACCCTATTGATGGGCAGCAAAACAGGCGCCTTGGGTCAGGAGGCAATCGCCTATGGAGCTGACAATGTCTATGTTGCTGAAGACAGTCTCCTGGACCAGTATAACTCCGACGCCTACACTCAGGTAACGGCTAACCTTTGCCGGAAAGTGCTTCCTTCTGTTATGCTTCTTGGCCATACGGATATCGGTTGTGATTTAGCTCCGCGACTCAATGGTCGCTTAGGGGGCGGGCTCGCTATGGATTGCCTGGCGTTATCCGTTGACCCGGCAACCAAGCTCCTGGTCTCGACAAGGCCTGTCTTTGGTGGTAACGCCCACGCCACAATGGTATCAAAGTCTGCCCGGCCTCAGATGGGTACTGTAAGACCGAAAACAATGCCGCCAGCAGAGCGCAATGACTCTCGGCAAGGTAAGGTTATTCCTGTAGAAGGCAAGATCGACCCTTCGGCGCTTAAAGTCAAGGTTGTCGATCGGATAAAAGAGGAAGTGGAAGGGGTGAAGCTGGAAGACGCTGAGGTAGTGGTTAGCGGTGGCCGTGGCATAGGCAGTGCTCAAAACTTCGAGATGGTCCGGGAGCTCGCTCGCGTTCTGGGCGGCGCTGTTGGTGCTACGAGGCCTGCCTGTGACGAGGGTTGGACGCCGGTGACGCTCCAGGTTGGCCAAAGCGGAAAGGTGGTCAGCCCTAAACTATACATAGCCGTAGCTCTCTCTGGCGCCATGTCGCATATCACTGGCTGTTTGGGATCAAAATACATTGTGGCTATCAATAAGGATAAAGAGGCGAATATCTTCAACGTAGCCCACTTCGGTATCGTCGGGGATTATAAAGAAGTCTTGCCTGCTCTGACCACGAAACTCAAGGAGCTAAAATCAAAATAAGCCGCGGATTTGTTAATGTAGTGATTCAGAATTCTCTTTCCTTTATTTGTCATTCCGGACTTGATAAGCCTGCCCCGTACTTGATACGGGGGAATCTAGTGTTTTCAGCCCGGGTGTCGTCTGTTCAAGAAGCCCTGACCATGCCAAAATCCGGTTCGACATCTGGGACGCACGAAGTGCCAGGATATGACGTGCTTGTTCGATGGGCCAGGCGCGACGCCACCGGCAGATCTCGCGCTGCATATCGGCTAACTCCGCTAATGCTAAATCTCCACTCCATTCCATAAGCCATGCAATCTCTCGCATCAGATCAACGATCGCCTCATCCTTATGCCTCATTAGAATCCATTTGTTAAGGCGCAGCAAGTCAGATGCCAGATTGCCCAAACGCACGGAGCTTCCATCCCGGATAAATCGTTCATGCATTCTTTTCAGATCTCTCATGAATTAACCTGTAATAAAGCTCTTGTAATCGTCTCGATTCTATCTCGCAGCTTCGGGTCTTCAATTTCCATCGATCGGTTTCCCTGATGTGGACGAATATTGATCAGCGCCCCGAATTCCACTTTCCGATGCTCGGGATACCAGTCTGCACCCCAGATGTCCTCCTGACGGCTCCCATCTTCTAACAGGACTTCCTCACAATCGGCGTGATATTCACCCCCTCCGGCGAGGATGTTCCGCTCTACATCAACTGCCAGTTTGATATACGTCTCAAGTCCCTCAAGCATTTCCCGGATCTGTTCTTGGGAAACGCGATTCCGTATGATAAGAATTTTCATGGACCTTTACCCCGTTAGAAAGCCCCGCTGCTGGCAGCGGTGATGATGGCTTTTCCTTTTTCAGCGAACACAGGGTTTAATGCCCCGTGTGAGCCTTCCCGTTAGAAAATAGAAGACTTTCTAACGGGGTTTACTCTTTAACCTATTCGAAAACTCGATGATTAATCATACGATTCAGCGAGAGAATGTCAAGCGGTTTGTAAACCTCAACCATCCTGATGGTGTGAAAAAGGTCTTTTCAATCCTCCTAAAAGACACCGCTTAGTGGTCTGGTACTGGTCCCGTAAGGCTCATAATAATTATGTTGGCCGGAACGTGCCCCGTCCCGCCAAAGCGGGATAGGCGGGGTTAAGGGGCACAATATGAACGACATTTCCTTCCCGGGAAGCCCCGCCATGCCTGTCCCGTCCTGACGGGGTGGGCGGGGAGCTTCACATTTCGGATTGACATTCCGAATTTTCCTCCGTTAGTGATTGAGCGGAATAAGGGAACGTGGCTTCTAAAACATTTAAGGTATATCCCCATTTGCCGCTTCTTTAAAAATGACCAACCGGATGTTAGGTTGTCTTAGAACCTACGTCCCCTCATCTTTTCTTTAAACTTCATTCTCTAGCTATGGGTACTGAAGGTGTAAACTCGGGTTTCTTCCAAGTGCTTTTACTATTTTCACGCAGAGTTTATGAAAGTTGGTGATTGACCTTCTATCAATTGAGTTCAGAATATTCATATGGCCCAATAAATTACGGGGTAACCTTATCCTATTAAGGCCGATTATAAGCTTATCTATCTCAGGCAATAGGGGTGCCAAGAAACCTTTGTTATCGAATATTATCTTTTCCAGATTAGGTAAATAGGTGCAATAAATGTCGTGACTTCCAGGGCTTCGTGGAGGCATTTGGTTTAAGTATCGGTTTCTTATCCTCCTTGCATCATTCTGAATTTTTCGGTGAACAGCCAATGTCCACCAATTCTGGCCAATTTGTATGAGTAGTATAGAGTGAATTATGACACGTATAATATTCTCAGATACATAGATTTTCCAATAGTAATCTTTGGCAATTTCCCTTCCGTATGATGTTAGTAATCCGACACTCCAGCTGGAATTTCTGTAATCCACCATTTTCTTGTTTCATTTCTTAAAACTATTTGGACTATCCCTTCCTTCTGCGTGATTCAGAGCGCCTAACAGCAACGACAGCCGCCTTAGTCTCAAGAAAATCAGCTATCTCAGCATTTGTGAATCCCGCTATACTGAGACGCCGGATCTTCTCAGATTGGCTAGTGCCCTTCATCAGTTCTATCAAGATTAGCGATAAGAGTTTTTCAATTCTTTCAGATCTGTTTTCCATCACTATTTTCCCCTTTTTGTTTTGTATTGAGATGCCAGCACTCTCACGGTTTGGGCCCTTGTTTCCAGAATCTCTGCAATTGTTTTATAGTCCAATCCAGCAGTTCTTAGGAGATGTACACGTTCCCCTGCACTCTTATCGTCTCCTAGCTGAATAGCAAGCACTTTTAGTATCTGATCGAGTTTCTCCAAAATTTTTTCTTCATTTGAAAGTGCCATATTATTCCTCCTCAAGTTTCGCTATTAGCATGGGTAATTGCTTCTGCCAATCCCGGCAAATGACCTTCACTCGCTCAATATCATCATTTGAGAGAGGATTACAATGAGCAATTACATTCCTTGATGGATATAATTCCTTAATCTTTATTTTTAGCCATTCAATATCTTTGGGTAATCCCTTAAAATAGGGTGTCAAAGTTTCTGCATTCCTTGAAATAACTTTTTCAACCTCATCTAGGTCAACATAATCAAGCATATTACTAGATCTAGTACCATGCCAAAGGTTCTTGCCTTCTTCATCCTTGCGTGAGTTTGCCTTACGAAATGGGTCAACCGTAATTCTTTTTTCATTCCACCATCCGTCAGGGAATGCCTTATTCATTGCCTTGCGAATAAAATTCCGAACAGAATTCTCAAAAATATAAATCAGGGGATAAATCTCTGCCATTCTCTTGGCGTCCATAATAACCCTTTGTGATAAAAGTTGATCATCAATTTGAGTTTCCTTAATCTTCAGTATCCTAATTATTCTTGACTTGCCCTTTACTTTTTTTACTATCTTATTCTCACTCGCGGTCTTCTGAACTGATGAGATGAGTCCACGCACATGACTCCGAAATTCGGCATTATCCTTCAGGTAGTTGTAAATATCAATGCCCAATTCGGAAGCGTAAATGTAAGATGCCTCCTCTTTTGAAATTGAATTTCCGAATCTCTTCCTGACTTTATGAATTCCTGAATAAATTGCCTGTGGAGAAAGATTTTGTTTAGTCTTTATGGCAGCAAATAGTTCTTGATCTATCATTCCGCTTCGACCATTTCCTTGCTTTTCTATTTATACCTGTAGGACGGCCATCAACAACTTCTTCGGTACGACTGATTAAGTGACAATTCATTATCTTCTTGACTTGTTTCTTATGTGGCTCAAGGAAACCCGCACAGTATTCCCGGTTGTTCCTAATATATCTGCGATTTCTTTGGGCTTGAACCCTGAATTACTCAAAAATTCTATTTGTTCATTTTGCTTTTTATCTAACGTAATACTTATTGCCAGTAAGCGTATTACCTTGTCTAATCTGTTAATTATTTCTTCCAACGACGCGTTCTCTTCCATATATCTATTTCCCTCTCTTTATTCTTGAAAGGTTAGAAGTTATATAACCAGATTCTTTTCCGAGGATTCTGCCTATGTCTCCCGACGAAAGTCCAATTTCATGCAATATACTTATTTGCTCTTTGACCGAAGACTTTAATTTCTTATCTATGCATAACTTCGTCAGTAGACTTATCATCACATTTAGCCGCATAATTATCGCTTTTTCGACTTCGCCTGTCATAATCCTCCCCCTTTCAAACTCTTTATAAAGGTTCACAACTCAAATCATTTTTTTCTAAGCTCTATTTAAGCCTACCCTTTTTCCTAAGTCTGGTAAGCAGAATCCGAACGGCATTCGCGCTCTTTGCGAGTAAAGGTGCCATTTGGGCTGGAGTCAAGTTGAGTGAAGCTAGGAAGAGTGTTTGGTCTTCCTCTGAAACATTATTTTCCTTTTGTCGTTTTTCAAGCAGTAGTTTTACTAAAATATCCAGCTTCTTATTTATTTCTATTATGTCCTTTTCGCTCATCTCTTACCTCCTTTTCAAAATCAAAATTATTATATCAAAAAAACAAAATAATGAAAGACAAAAATACAACACGATATTAATGAGATCATATGTTTCTTATCTAAAAACAATCAGCTCCATAGTGGGACTAACTAAATGATTTGAAAGGCATGACATTATTTATTTATAATGTAATTGCAACTAGTTAGCCTATGTACTTAATAAGGGTCGTTTTAATAAAATACGTTTATTTAATCTCAGGAGTCACATGATTAATGAAATGCATGAATGATAGTATTAGGTTCAGGTTGTAAATAGTTACACATATTTACCTCTGGAGTAGGGAAAATAGAGACGGTCATGCAGGGCGTGCCTAAGATTGATAAGGATGGTAAGTGAATTAGTTTTAGATAAAGGCGGTACTTGTATTTAAAGGAGGATCTGAGGTCGAATCTTTATCCTTCACGAAAATTCTACTACCTATTCATAATCTCGCCATTTGTTGTCTCAGATGGATGGGCAACCGGCCTCGACTTCGTCAGACGAAGAAATATCTTCGTCTCCACCTTGTGGATTACTGATTGGAATATATCTATTTTATGAAAATTGGTCAACCGAAACTTTCAGAAACAGTCAAACAAATGGGCTGTTTGTTCCACCTACTAATGTTCATTCTTTGTATGTCTATAGAATTAATGATTACCATGAGAAAGTAAGCATAATGGATTGCAGATAAAAAAGCAGAGGGTGAAGGTGTTTTTGTAGCATCGGTTCCTTCCCTCCGTAGAAGAGGACGAAGGTGAGCGGAAAGGTTCTTGCTATTTTCAATTAAAAAGAGGGAACCCAAGACCGGTTCAGTTCGTCTTGAAGGAAAGAACAGCTTTTAGCCTTTCCAGAGAGATGTTCCCCCCTGATAAGATCAAAACAACTTTTTTGCCCTTGAGCCGTTCTTTGATTTTCAGGGCGGCCGCCAGGGGTGCGGCGCCAGCCTCTTCGGCGAGATTCCGGACGAGTTCGAGGTAGGTCAGGATTGCGTGCGCCATCTCCTCCTCGGAAACGAGGATAAAGTCTGAAAGATCATCCCAGAGGATCTCCTGCGTAAGCTCGTATCCCACTTGTGTTGCCAGACCTTCCGCCGCCGTCTCCACCCGGTCCGTCACGATTCTTCTCATTTTCCAAGAAAGATAGGCGGCCGGCGCCTTTTCGGCCTGGACGGCGATCACTTGGACGGAGGGACAGACAGCTTTCTTGACCAGGCAGCACCCTGAAGCGCCGCTTCCTCCTCCCAAAGGAACGATGATCACGTCCAGATCGGGCACCTCCTCGAAAATCTCCAGAGCATAAGTGGCAACGCCGGCGATGAGATAGGGCTCATTGGCCGGATGCACGAAACGGGCGCCGCGTTCGGAGGCCAATTGTTCGGCATAAGCGCGGGACTCGTCGAAAATCTTTCCATGAAAAACGATATCCGCGCCGAAGCCTCTCACAGCTTTAACTTTGACGGGATTTGCTCCCTCTGGCATGATGATCGTCGCCGGCACGCCATAAAGAGCACAAGCGTAGGCGATGGATTGGGCGTGGTTCCCGGTCGAGGCGGTTACCACTCCCTTCTTCTTCTCCTCAAAGGTGAGATGCGAGATGAGGTTGATTCCGCCACGAACCTTAAACGCTCCGGTGGGCATGTGGTTTTCGTGCTTGACGTAGACTTTAGCGTCGAGGAGTTGGTCGAGCTGAGGATATGTATAAAGAGGCGTTTGCGGAAGGTACCGGCAAATGATGTTCCTCGCCTCTAAAATATCCTTGAAGGTTGGCCGTTCCAAATTCATTATTTTTCTCCTTCCCTTCACAAACAAGACTAAAAGCCAGGGAGATTCTCACGGTAAAAGGTGCTTGGGGGTCGAATCTTTATTCTTGACTTTGCCTATATTTCACAAAAGTTTCCTATAGCGACGATGAAGCAGATTATTGGAATAAGGAGTGCAGCAATAACTGTGATGATCCAAAGCGATTTCTTGACCCATTCGACGGCGCCAAGCCCGCCTTTTAAGGCAGGGTGAAGAAGCGCCGCTCAGGGTCAACCCTGAGCAAGCCCAGGCCTTTAGGCCGGGGAGTCGAAGGGTTGACTCGATCCTCCGTTCACCATATGAATCTTAATCTTTCTCTCCATGTCTTTGGCAACACATTCCCCACAGTTTTCCAGTGACGGACATCAGAAGGCGCCCACATCACGACCATCGCAAGGAACATCATTGGAAGATCAAGGAAGATGGTTACAGAGGCCAATGTGTCTCCGAACGCTCCAAAACAACCGCAATCAACGCTACGCCCATGTAAAAACACGATGGTCTTGGCAATGAAAAAAGATAAGCTCAGCAGGCCAATCCCCAAAGCCGATAATCGGGTTAACACTCCGAAAAGTAAACCTAATCCACACAGCAGTTCAATGAAAGGCAAGGCCAGTCCAAAAGGACGAGCTAAAAACATGGGCAGGATAACAAAGAAATAAACGGCTTGCACCGAGAAACGCTCAATATCAACCAGTTTTCCAAAGGCAGCTGTAAGAAATGAAACTGCCAATATCAAGCGAGAGCAGAGAACAACAGTTTTTGAGGCTTTCTTACGTGAATTTTCAATCATATTCATCTCCCCCATTTTTTCTCGCTATGGGAATATCTTGGAGGCGGTTCTTATATTCTGATTCCATTTTTGTCCCATGAAATCGATTATCAGGGCCGAAACGAAGCTTCCATTCCTCCTTAAAATCAGCTTTCAGTCTTAGGGGCTTTCGGTTTCTTGACTCAACAGGTGACAACCTATTTTTCAAAGTTCAAGATATTCTTTTAGGCTTATTATTTTTACGCCTTTGTATTCTCGTAGTTGAAGGATCTTTTTATCGCCGGTTACTAAGAGATTGGCTTTGCCATATATTGCACATTCCAGTATCCTGTTGTCCGGTTCATCCTTAAAAAGTTTGACCCGCCTGGCTGGCTTCACCAATTCAGCAAGCTCCCAAAGAGTGACAGCCACATGGCTAAGTCCTTCTCTGTCACGGCCAAACTTTGAGGAGAGAACCGATAGAACCTCATCGATGATATCCGTTGATATCAACAAAGAATCCTCTTCCTCGATGATCTTGAGTATTGCCTTCTCAGCCAGACTTCCTGGAATGACAAACGCCGAGATAAAGATATTTGTGTCAAAAACCACTCTCACGCTTTTAAATACCTTTTCAGATCTTTCTCGGTAAGAATCCCTTTCTCTTTTGCCTTGCGACTCCAATAATCCTGAATCTGATAGAATTCCTTTTTGATTCTTTCCTTTCTCGCAAGTCGAAGGGCATCCTGAATCACCGCGCTTAGAGGTTTTCCTTCCTCACGGGATATGTCTTCAACCTCTTTTGCGAGTTTTGGGGGAAGAGAAATTGTTTTTTTGACTGCAGTTCCCATCTCATTACCTCCTCGCATCTTGGTATGAATAAATACTACCAGATTCTATCCTACAAGTCAATCCGTTGACCTCTCCTTCGGATTCCTGACCCCCTCCGTGACGTTATTGATCATTGAAAGTTATTCTCAATTTAGCTACCATTAATCCTGCCGATTCCAAACAAGGGATGGGCATATGATGAGAGATGAACCAAACCCCATTCTTAAATGAATGCGGTTTTTTGTTTCAATAGCAAAAGAGCGGCACTTCCCTTTACGCTCAGACTTGTCTGGAGAAGGATGAAAGAGTCGTTTGATATGGGATAGGATAGCCTCATGGGTACATAATATGAGGAGGGATATAAAATGGAAAAGCCTTGTTATAGAAGACCATCGGATATTCTGGTCTTTAGATTATTAACCCTTATATTCCTCCTCTGCTTCATGCCCGCATGTTCGGAGCGACGTAATACCAACCCCCCCGATTATCTTAAAAATCTTGCAGCCTATAAAGAGGGAGACGGTTTAATAATTTATTTCATATTGGCCGACAGAAATGGGCAGATGACAACCTGTGATGGAGAAGCCACTATTGAAATCAGGCACATTCCAACTGATTGGGATGAAATCGAGAATGCTTTGGCAAAAATGGGTTTACCGGTGATGACCTTTGAAGGAAATATGGCGGATGAGAGGGAATTTGACGAAGTTCGAACCGCTCGAATGATCGATCTCTTCGTGACGGAAACCTTAGGCCTTAAAAAAGTAGCTTAAAGGTTATGAAAGGAGGTCAATGATGATAGTCGCAGGAATAGACGTAGGTGGTAAGAATGTTCATATTGTCATCAAAAAAGATGGCCAGATACTCGGTAAAATAACAGGCCCTACGGGGATAAAAAAGGCAGAGGCAGTGGAGCAGCTTTACGATGAAGTCCTCAAAAAGGTTGGCATTACCCGGAAAGATGTGGAGCGAGTGCTCGCCACAGGGAGTGCAGCTAAAAGAGTGGCCTTTGCAAATGGTGCCATTCCCGATGTGGCTGCCGATGCTCGAGGCGTTATTAAACTGATCCCAACGGCAAGAACCATTATTGATGTAGGGGCAGAAGAAGGCCGGTCGATCAAAATCAGCGCTGATGGGAAGGTTTTAGACTTCGCTATTAACGAGAAGTGTGCGGCCGGAACAGGCACCTTTATTGAGGCCATGTCCAGGGCTCTTGAAGTCTCTGTGGATGAGATGTCGAAGATCACTCTTCAATCCACCCAGACCCTTTCGACGAATACACAGTGTGCAGTCTTTGGGGAATCCGAAGTGGTCTCCCTCATTCATCAAAAAACCCCAAAACCGGACATCGCCCGTGCTGTCATGAATGCCATTGCAGGAAGGATTGCTTCGGTCGCTCGTATCGTCGGATTGGAAAAGGATCTTGTGATGGTCGGAGGGATGGCGAAAAACGCAGGGTTTGTCGACTCTCTTAAAAAGAATATCGAAATGGATGTCGCTGTGCCAGAAGACCCAGACTATATGGGTGCTCTGGGAGCTGCTGAAGCGGCCGCCGCTGGAGCTTATACGGAGGAAGTCAAGGCAAAAGTAGTGGAAAGGGAAACCGTTTCAGAAGGGAAAGGTTAATAGCACAACATCATTCAATACCCTCAATAAGGAAGGAGGAGAAAATGGCTGAGGAAGTAAAAACCCAAGAATTTTGGAGATGGCCTGAAACCAATTGGGTCAACCCGGATATAGATTGGAAAAAAGGGAAGGTAATCACGGCTGGAGTGGATGTTGGATCCGTTAGCACGCAAGCCGTCATTATGGTAGATGGTGAATTTTACGCTTATGGTAACACGCGGACCGGTTCAGACAGTCCAAACAGTGCTAGAAAAGGTATGGGCTTTGCCTTAGAAAAGTCCGATATGAAAATCGAGAATATCGATTACTGTATCGGCACGGGGTATGGACGAGTGAACGCACCCATGGCTCAACAGTCTATCACCGAGATCTCCTGTCATGCTCGAGGGGCCAACTTCATGTACGGACCAGAAGTCAGGACAGTCATGGATATGGGTGGCCAGGACTGTAAGGCCATCAATGTCGATGACAGAGGGAAGGTTCTCAATTTTATGATGAATGATAAGTGTGCTGCTGGGACGGGGCGCGGAATGGAAGTCTTTGCTGACCTGATCCGGGTTCCTGTCTGGGAGATTGGACCACGTTCCTTTCAGATCCAGAAAGAGCCTCCCATGATCAGCAGCACCTGTGTCGTATTCGCCAAGAGCGAGGTCGTTGGCCTCCTGGAGTCAGGAATGCCTGAAAACGATGTCATGGCCGCTTATTGCTCCGCCATGGCGCACCGGATCATGGAACTTCTCAATCGTTTGGGCATAAAGGAAAAGTTTGTCATCACCGGGGGCATCGCCAAAAATGAAGGCGTGGTGAAAAGGCTGGAGAAGGAATTAGGGATTAAAACGGCTGAACGTGTCTGGTACAAGAAAGAGTATATCGATCGCAAATATCCCTTTGATACTCAGCTCGCCGGTGGCATTGGAGCAGCATTGTTCGGACAAGCTTTGTTGAAGATGGGAAAGGCAAAGAGCGCAAGAAAAACCTAATCCCTTTATTCCCCTCTCCCCTGGCGGGAGAGGGATGGGGTGAGGGGGAAAAGAAAGACAAATGACATGATTGCCAATTATGGTTTTAAGGATGGCTCTGGCGACTGGTATGTCACCATCGATACGGACAAATGCAATGGGTGCGGGAAGTGCCCAGAGGTTTGCCCGGCTAAAATCCTTGAAGTAGGGCCGGATGAGATTGATATCTTCCGTGAAGAACCGGTGGCTTTTGTAAAACATGAGGAGCGCAAAAAAGTAAGGTATAGTTGCGCCCCATGCCGGCCTGGTTATGGTGAAGGACCACTGCCCTGTGCCAGCGTCTGTGAACCAAAGGCCTTTTCTTTTTCAGACGGATGGATACGCTTATACGGTCATAAATAATTTTTTTCTTTCCGCAGGATGATACAAACATACTGCTCTATTCCCGGAGTGTGAAAATTACTTTTGAAGTAGAGCGGTAATTTTGTATGAGTTGAAATTTTTGAAATTTGTAATTTACATTTTACAATTAGTTGAGATTCTATTGATTAATGTCTGACCCGATTAAAGAGGCGACGCTCAATGTCATCGCAAGAGAAGAAAGCCGAGTTTGAGCCGAAGATAGTTGCTTTTCTCTGCAACTGGTGCTCTTATCGAGGCGCAGACTTGGCCGGGACCTCGCGTTTCAAATACCCTACGAATATCCGAGTCATTCGGGTCATGTGCAGCGATTCCATTGATCCCGTTTATAAAACCCATTCTGCCGCCGAGGAAGAGGTTATGGGTTGAATTTAATCAGGAGAACGTCGCTGCGGTCCCTGAAAAGGAAGGGGTTTTTCAACTTCTGGATAAGCAGGAGACGGTTATCTACATCAAGGGAGCGATGAACTTGAAGCAAGAGCTTACGGATCAATTGGAACTCAATCAAGAGGCCAAGTTTTTCATGTATATTGAGGACCAGATGTTTTCGAAGAGGGAAAGCGAAATGCTTCAGCATTACATCACTGAGCATGGAAAGATGCCGAAAACCAATCAGGAGATGGAAGACCTGTTTTGAATCAATGATCAATGGGCAATTAGCAATTGGGAATTAGCAATTATCAATTACGAATTACCAGTTACCAATTACCAGTGACTAATGAGTAGAGAAGAGGACCTGAAGAAAGAAGGTTGGGAAAAGCGGTTTACCATCGATGAGCCCCGCCTATCGGAAATGGTAGAGCAATATAAGGAACTTGGATTTGAAGTCCTTCTCGAACCTGTGGACACCTCCTCTGAAGAATGTACGACTTGCATTACCGCTTCCCATGATCGTTACAAGACCATCTACACCCGCCAAAGAAGTTAATTCCTATGCCTTTATTTGGAACCCAACATCCCTGACCATGGTCAGATCATCCTCTGCATTCCGACCAGGGGTTGTAAGATAATTCCCTACAATCAGACCATTTGCACCTGCAAGGAGGGCAAGGGATTGCAAATCTCTCAGATTGGCCTCTCTCCCGCCTGCAATCTTGATCGTCCCTTTCGGGAGAACGAGACGAAATAGAGAAATGGTCTTGATGATCTCCATAGGAGGAATAGATTCGGAATGCTCCAACGGCGTTCCTGGTCTTGGGTTAAGAATATTGAAAGGAATGCAGTCGATCCCGAGTTGCCTAAGGGAAAAGGCAAGTTCCAATCGTTGTTCAGGTGATTCTCCCAGACCAATGATTCCGCCACAACAGATAGAAAATCCCAGTTCTTTCAAAACTTCTATGGTCTTAACGCGATCCCTGAAGGAGTGGGTCGAACATATTTTGTGAAAATGGCTCTCCGCCGTTTCCACATTATGGTTATATCGGGTGACTCCAACCTTTTTTAAAGACTCTGCCCTTTCCTCACTCAACGTTCCCAAAGAGCAATCGAGGTCAAGGGTTGTTTCTTTCCGTATTCGATCGAGGGCCCCCAGAATAGTCTCAAACTCTTTATCGTTTAGCTCCCGGCCGCTTGTGATGAGACAGAAACGGCCTGTCCCTTTCCTCTGAGCCTCCCTCGCCTCTTCCACTATTCGATTCATATCCATCAGGGGATAAACCGGGGCCTCAGTTTTGTGATGAGCCGACTGGGCGCAGAAAGCACAATCCTCAGGACATCTTCCTGATTTGGCATTGAGGAGCAAACAGAGATCGATCTTGTTCCCGTTGAACTCCTCTCTCACACGATTGGCCACTGCAGCAAGATCTAAGATGTCAGGCCCCTTTGCCCCTAAAAGGGGAAGCACATCCTTCATGCTGACGTTCTTTCCTCCAAGGGCTTTATCTCCAATCTTTCGAATCGCTTTTTTCATCGTCGTTCCTTTAGCCTTTTCAGTATTTTCTCATGTCTTGGACAAAATTCATATTGACCATTCAACTGTGACCGGAGGACCTCTTCCTGCCAATGGCTATTAAAGAGGCGACAGTCCCGATCTTCACAGAAAGGGTCTCCCGTGACATGAAATAAAAAAGCCTGCATTGCGTACCCTTTCAGGACTTCTGTCGTCCTCGAGTCCCCGTGGTCAAGAAACCTTCCTTGATATTCTTCTATTAACCACTCTACTGGTGTGCCCATCTGCTTTTTTATGTAGAATTCTTTTGGCTTTGCAGGCGCTTCCACAAGCCCAGGAAGGGAAATGAGGCTGGGAAAACCATAAAGGCTGACTCGGGCATGATATCTGTTGTCATCCCGATCCCACGTTCCAAAGAGTTGATTGGTGAAAAGGATGATGCAATGTTTAAAATCCAGCCCCCCTTTGATGCCCAGGTCTGAAATAATTTTCTGATAGAGAACTCCCTCATACAGAATGCCAAATATCTTCCAACGGGGATCGCTGATCCTCCGTTCTTCGTAATCGACTTCACCTTGAAGAGAAGGAACTCCCGAAACAAATCTTGTCCCAGGATCTTTGAGTTTAATCCTGGCTAATTCTTTTGATACTTCCTCTATTCTTTTCTTGGAAAATCTTTTGTAGATATTCCCTCGGATACGGAAAGGGATGTGAATTTTTTCTTCGAGGTATTGACCCAATTCATTGATATTCAGGCCATTCAAATCCCCTTCTTCATATAGATCGACGGCTGAAGGAATTGGACGAATAAATTCGTTCACTTCTTCTTCATCTTCTGAAGAATGACCTGAGCCCCTTTTCGTCCCGAGAGCAACATCGCTCCAAAGGTAGGTCCCATCCTCGGCAAACCATAGGTCGTTGCCACAGCCATCCCGGTTACAATCAGACCAGGATGAGCCTCTCCGGTATGTTCCACCACCAAATCCTCGGACTGTTCTACCCACATTGCACCGAAGCCAATGGTTTTTATAATTCCTCTCTCTTCCAGTTTCTTTACCACACAGGCATCATGACCAGTGGAGTCCACTACAAATTTAGCTTCTAAAGCAACGGGGTCCACACAAGTAATCTCGCGAGGAAGAGCATTGACAGGCGTCCAGTTCACCACAGCACCACAGACCCGATTTCCTTCCCTCATTACCACATCATCAAAAATGGTCATATTGGCAAACTTCACACCTGCATCACAAGCCGCTGCGATTAGTTTTGAGCAGGCATGAGGACCATCCGCCACATAAAGACCTTTCACTGCCTTCTCATAGGGAATGCCCAATTCTTCTAATATCTTTTGTCCTGGTTCTCGGATGGTCACCTTATTCATCAGATAGCCTCCGATCCAGAAGCCTCCTCCGATGTAGTTATTCCGTTCCACAATCAGGGTTTTCACCCCTTTCAAGGCAATGTCCCTTCCAACCATCAATCCACTGGGTCCTCCTCCGATGATGAGGCAATCGCTCTCCACATATTCAATGAACTGCCGAGCAAAGGCATCGACAATGGCCCGGGTAACCTCTTTTTCACTCACTGGTGTAAAGATCTGTTTCTTCTGTGCCATATTCATCCTCCTATCGATCTGACTTTTTAATCCCCCTTTCATCCCCCTTTACAAAAGGGGGAAGGGGGGGATTTATTCATTGATCATCAATCTCTCAACTTCTCCTCTCGAAATAGGTAAAACAGAAAGAGACCGATGGTGATCTTCATCAACTTCTTTATAGGTTACCTCTATATTCCCTAAATCCTTTGCCTTGCTATAATGAGCTGTGATGGCAGCTGCTCTCTCAATATTTTCTTGATCAAGCTTCCCCCTTAGTAGAGAAAGGGGTCCGGGGAAATTAGAAACCTTTAATAAAATGTCCTCCCCCTGAGCGAAGGTCTGGATTTTCTGATTCTCTTCCTCATTCCTTCCAACCACCAATTTGACTCCAGGGGAAAGCCGAAAATGCCTTCCCATCTTAAGAAGGTGAACATCGTTTAGGGAAAAATTGGGAACATGGACCATCAAGTCTTTCATACGTTTTGCAAATCCAGGATCTGTAAGAAGACAACCTCCTGCAGGACATGGATAGTCATGAATGCCATAATGTTCTGCCAATTCGATCTGAGGCTTTCTCGATCGCCCATGAAACTTTAGCAGTTTCACTCGATCCACCCATCCTTCTTTCTCTGGGATCGTGGTTGGAAGCACTTTGGCAGAAAGGGGCCGCAAGATAAAACCTTCAAGCCCTGCCTCCTTTTCAATCAAATGTATTGCATCTTTTCGTTGAGACATGGGCCTCTGTCCCAGCACTTCACCCGTAACGATGAAAGCGGCTCCTGACTCTTCCATATAAGCCTTTGCCTTCATCAGCATGAAGATCCGGCAATCGATGCATGGATTCATATTGCTTCCATAGCCATGTTTGGGGTGCTTCACCACACTGAGGTACTCTTCAGAAACATTGAATACCTTTAAAGGTATGCCCAGAGTCTCTACCGCCTTTTGAGAAGCCAAACAGGTTGCTCCCCGGTTTGTGCAGGTGCAAAAAACTGTCATAAAATTGAGGGCCTCCAATTCGACCCCCTGCTCCATAATCACCTTGGCTGCGAGCGTACTATCGAGACCTCCGGATAGGAGAGCGATGGCCTTCATCCTAAAACCTCATTCATCGATCCAGAGCGAAAACCTTGAAGATCTAATGTAACATAGTGATAACCAATCTCTTTCAAATGGCTCACCACTTTTTCTCTCAATGAACCATTCATCAGACGTGCCATTTCTTCTTTAAGGATTTCGATTCTTGCCAGATTCCCGTAATGACGGACGCGAACCTGCTTAAATCCCAATCCAAAGAGAAAATCCTCTGCTTCATCGACCCTTCTCAATCCCTCTTCCGTGATTTCCTCTCCATAAGGAAATCGTGAGGCGAGGCAGGCAAAAGAAGGTTTATCCCAGGTGGGAAGCCCCAACCTTCTGGATAATTCCCTTATCTCCATTTTTGTGAAACCTGCCTCTTTCAAGGGACTTCTGATCCCTAACTCCTGGATGGCCATCCTTCCCGGTCTATGATCTCTATCATCATCTAAGGTAGAACCTTCAATGACAAAAGGTATCGCTTCTTCTTCGGATATATCCAGTAATTCTATGAAGAGCTTATTTTTACAATAATAGCATCGATTGGGGGGATTTTTAGAAAATCCGGGAATCTCCAACTCATTCGATTGGATCAAGCGGTGTCTTAAGCCTAATGTCTCGATCAACTTTTTTACCCCTGCCAATTCTCTTTCTGGATAAAGGGGAGAGAGGGCAGTGACGGCAAGGACATTTTTATCTCCCAGGGTATCTTGAGCCACTTTCAGGAGGAGTGTACTATCCACTCCTCCTGAAAAAGCCACAACTACCTTCCCCATGGATTGAAATATTTCTTTTAACTTTTGAGTTTTAGTTTTTAACTCCGAACTCATCACTCCGAACTCTTAACTACTTTTTTAATCCACCCTCCTCCGAGGACTGTTTCTCCATCATAAAAAACAGCCGCCTGCCCTGGGGTGATGGCCTTCTGAGGAGATTTAAACTTCACTTCCAATTCACCCTCTCCCTTTGGAGAAATGCTGGCCTCTGAACCAGGATGGTTATACCTGATCTTCACCTGAGTGTCATGGGAAGGAATCATCTTCTGTGGAACAATCCAATTGACAGAATCGACGAGGAATGTGTCGCCATAAACCTCTTCTTCTTCTCCAACAACAATCACATTCTTTTCCCGATCGATTCCAATCACATAGAGAGGCTTTCCTTTTGCCAGGCGAAGACCTTTTCGCTGCCCAATGGTATAGAAAGGAATCCCTTTATGTCTTCCCAAGACTCCCCCATCTTTATCCAGGATAGGCCCAGGTTCGATGGACTCTTTTAACCTTTCTGATAAAAAAGAATGATAGGAGGACTCCTGAATAAAACAGACCTCCTGACTCTCGGGTTTGTCATGGACTCGAAGACCCAATTGAAGCGCCTTCTTCCTCACTTCCTCTTTTCGAAGTTCTCCCAATGGAAATAGAGTATAGCGAAATTGGTCTTGAGCTAAAGAGAAGAGGACGTAGGATTGATCTTTCTTCCGATCCACCCCTTTTTTTAAAAGATGACGCCCGATCCTCTCATCGAAATCCAATCTTGCATAATGGCCTGTGGCAATAAAATCGGCTTCCAGTTCCAACGCTTTCTTTAAAAAAGAACCGAACTTTACTTTCTCATTACAAAGGATACAGGGATTGGGCGTTTTCCCCTTAGCGTATTCTTCACAAAAATATTGGATGACTTCTTTTTCAAATTCCTCTCGAACATGGAAGACATAAAAAGGAATCTCAAGCTGAAGTGCAACGCGTCTGGCATCCTCGATATCGGTTAGACCGCAACATCGGGCTGGACCTCCCTGGGTCTTATCCATATTTCCTATGCACATTGTAGCCCCGATTACTTCATAGCCCTTCTCCTTGAGAAACCAGGCAGTCGTGCTCGAATCAACCCCCCCACTCATGGCAACAACTACCCTTTTCTTCAATCATTAACTCCCTTTTATGAGTTCCCCTCTTAAAAGAGGATTTCCATGGCCTGATAAGGGCAGACTGGAATGCACAGTTCACAGGCAATGCACTTGTCCCGTTTAAAGGATACTTCCATATTCGTCCTTTCGACATCCAACGCCTTAGTTGGACAGACACTGATGCAGGCCGTGCAGTGTGTACAGCGATCCTCATGCCATTTGACATCCTGAGCTAAAGGTTGGATCTCCACACCTATCTCACTGAGATATTTAAACCCTGCTTCCATCCCGGCCCTCTTTCCTGTAAGCTCTAATACAAGCCTTCCTTCTTCTTTAGGTGTGATCCGGGCTCTCATAATATTGACGATCAAATCGTAATCCTTGACGAGTTTCGAGATGACCGGCTGATCGACGAGATGTTGAGGATAATTGAGAACAATTCTTTTTTTCTGCATGGGGCACCCCCTATTCTTTCTTTTTGATGGGTCGTTCTTTTAAGGCTTTAAAAACGATCCCAGAATCGGCAGAAGGGAGAAGTTCAACGGGTTGGGTCAAAAAGAACTTTCCCGCTTCGACCCACTCTTTCAAGATCTGAGCGATCTCTCTAGCTTTCAGATAACTGGAAAGACCAGAGGTAGGAATCTCTTTTCCCTGTACCGTAATCCTGCCACTCTTCAGTTGCTTATAATTCACCTCTCCTATGCTTCCGGGAATACATTGAGGATAGGAATCGCTATAGTCCACCACTTGAGCCAAGATCTCCTCATCCCGAACCGCAGTATAACGAAGGATCTCCTCATCTAAAATGGGAATGGGAATTCCGATGCCGACTGTGAGGGTTACCCCGTACCCAGTAAATGAAGTTCCTCTGAGCCATTTTGGTCTCATCATTTTGAGATCTCCTGTGACGCAGAGCGTTCCTGACGGCGTTTTAGGAACCCCTCCTTCGGTCCTCTTCACTCCTGGGTTATGCTGGGTCCCATTACCCACGACGTACCCTATCCCTCCGCCCAAGAAGATCCGGGTTCCAATGCCTATGGTTTTGTAAAGGGGATCATTGAGCAGAGGGCTCAACTGTCCCGCATTGCAATAGTTTGCGTTGCCCATTTTGGGTTGGAGGACTCCCATATAGGTATAGATAACCTTCTCCGAGAGATTGACAGCCACATTGTAGTTCTGATAAGCGTTCCGGATGTTCAAAAGAACCGCTTCGTTCATATCCTTCAGGGAAATATAAGTCTCCAAAGCCTTTCTGGGATAGCAATCCGTCCCATAGGCGGTGGCAGTCAGTCTGACATCTTTTCCTGCAACCAGTTCCTCAATGACATAGGCTCCCCCATAAGCAAACTTTCCTGGGAAGATTTTATTCCTTGGATCATCTTCCGGCATCGCCGTTGCTCCTAAGAAAAAATCTACAGCTGCAAAACCTGTATAGACTGGAATCTCGTTGAGATACGTCTTTCCCCCTCCCAGTTTGATCCGGGGCTTTGAGTGACCCACATTGAAATAAGCCCCTGAAGAACACATCGGGCCAAAAGTCCCGGTGGTCACCACATCCACTTCCTGAGCTGCCCTTTTCACTCCCTTTTCGGCAGCATAATCAATAATCTCCTCAGCCGTTAAGACGACAGCTTTCCCTTTCTTAATCTTCTCATTTATTTCTTCAATGGTCTTGGCCATGTTTTCCCTCCTGAATAGTTTAATTGCAGATTTCTGACTTTAACTCTTAATGCTTCACTCTTAACTCTAAATTCTATTTGGTTCCCCTCTCGGGGCCATCCATGATCCATAACATAAGATCACCCCCCACTTAACAAATGACGTGATTCGTGCTCGTAACCCGTGTCCGGAACATTAAATTTTCAACTCCTCATTCTTCATTCTTAACTTTATCCTTTATTTCATTCCATTAAACAGCCAGGTGCTGATATACCGTTCCCCAGTATCAGGGAGGATAACGACAATCATTTTCCCTTCGTTCTCCTGCCTCTTCGCTACCTCAATGGCTGCCCATGCCGCTGCACCGGAAGAAATTCCTGCCAACACCCCCTCTTCTTTGGCCAGCCTTCTCGCCAACAATCCGGCCTCCTCATTCGATACTTTGATCACCTCATCGACCAAATCCATTCGAAGCACTTCTGGAACAAAACCTGCACCGATCCCCTGTATCTTATGTGGACCTGGTCTCCCTCCAGAAAGAACTGGAGAATTCTCTGGTTCTACCGCAATGGCTTTGAATTCTGGTTTTCTTTTCTTGATGACTTCAGAAATTCCGGTAATCGTCCCCCCTGTTCCCACTCCTGCCACTAAAACATCAACTTGCCCGTCGGTATCTTCCCAAATTTCCAAAGCAGTTGTCTTTCTGTGGATTTCGGGATTAGCAGGATTCTTAAATTGTTGTGGGATAAAATATTGAGGGTCCTTTGAAGCCATTTCCTCTGCAATCTTCACCGCACCTGTCATCCCTTCATTGCCGGGCGTCAGGATGACCTCGGCTCCAAACATTCTGAGAAGATGAATTCGTTCAGCAGACATCGTATCTGGCATCGTCAGAACCAATGGATAACCCTTTGCTGCACAGATAAATGCCAAAGCGATCCCTGTATTTCCACTCGTGGGTTCTAAAATAACCGTATCTTTCTTTATCAGGCCCGCCTTCTCGGCCACCTCAATCATTGAATAGCCGATACGATCTTTAACGCTTCCACAAGGGTTAAAAGACTCAAGTTTTGCGATGACCTCTCCCTTACACCCCATGGTGATCCGATTCAATCTCAATAAAGGTGTGTGGCCTATCAACTCAGAAATGAAGTTGGCTACTTTTGCCATCTCTTCGCTCCTAACAAAATTTTTGTCAAATAGGGTTCCAGGTTTCGAGGGTTCGTGAGTCCAAGGGTTTTGCCATGATAACCAAATAATCTACCTAATCATTCTTTTAAATTTCTTCAGTTTTTGAAGGCAGAGTGTTCCCGTTTACTTGGCTCCTTATTTTTTAATATTTCACTCGAACCCTTGATCTCCAGACCCCTTGAACCCTTTCAATTTATTAAATCTGGTACATTGGAAGGTTCAATCCTTCTTTTTCTCTCTTTCGATTGACCATATCTTCTAAAGTAACTGAATAAAAGATTTTAGATATTGCTTCTGAAACTTCTTTCCAAATATCTCGTGTTACGCAGAACGGGACTTTCTGACAAACCTTTACGTCACGCAAACATTCAAGCAAATTGAGTGGCCCCTCTAAAGTTTCAACCACATCATACAAACAGATTTCAGAAGGAGGTTTGGCCAATGAATAACCACCTTTGGACCCACGAACCGATTTCACTAAGCCGGCCCCACGAAGCGGATTAATGACTTGCTCAAGATATTTTAGAGATATATTTTCTTTCTTGGCTATCTCTTTTAATTCAATAGGCCCCTCTCCATAATGAGAGGCGAGTTCTAACATTGCCCTCGCTCCATATCTAATTTTTGTTGATATTTTCATAGGTTATAAAATCATACTTTTTCTATGGGAATTAAACTTTTTTAACCTAACCCTTCATTGGTTGTCAAGGGGTGTGATAGAGATTTCTTAAAAAAGCCCTGAAATCTCATTTGTTTAATCTTCTTTTGAAATCTGTGAAATCAAGAGAGCATAAAGTAGTTTCTCAAAGCTCTCTTATAGAATTCTTGAAATTAGAAATGAGTGAGGGAAAAGTAAGGAGGTTTCTCTAAACGACAGTTACTTTCAAAACCTTTTTGGTCTTCTCGGTGACCTTGACCCGTTCATCGATTCTATATCCGACTATCCAGGCGATCATCTCTCCTGAGATGAGCAGAGGGACCTTGGGTCTCTCAAACTTTGGGACCTTATGATCGATAAAGAAATCTTTCAACTTTTGAGTTCCTTTGACTCCCAATGGATGAAATCGATCGCCTGGTCTGAAATTCCTCATCTTCAATGGAAATTGAAGGCTTTTGTAATCCATAAGAGCTGTGTTGGAAGGTCCATTAAAATTTCTAAATTTATCTCGATTCGTCTCTTCCATCACCACCTCTTTTCCGATCTCTTCGATAAAAGTATGACATGGGGAAATGAGTTCAACTTCAAAAGGTGGAAATGGTTCTACCTCTCTCTTCCCCAATAAAACAATGTCATACCGTTTCTCAACCCAGACTCCGTGGGTTAATTCCAAAAGGAAGCTTGGAGAAGACTGGTGCAATTTCTGAAAAATTTTATGAACCTCTGACCCCTCTCCTTCCTCCATGACCATTCTCCAATCATAAATCCTCCCTAATATCTTCTTGATGACTCTCCACTGAATAGCCTGATGAAGAGATTGGTATTCTGAAAATTTGAAAGAAAGGGTATCCCTCTCCTCCCGGATGATCTTTTGATATGCTTCCTCCACTCCCCTCTCTAAATAATCATTTTCTTTCCTGAGAATGCTCGAGGTCCTCAGGAGGATCTCCTTGAAATTGGGCTGATATTCCCCTTCAATCAATGGAATCAGAGAAAGGCGTATTCTATTTCGAAGGTAGTCTTTCTTTAGATTTGAAGAGTCTAAGAGAAAAGGAATCTTTTTTTCTATAGCGAAGGATTCAATCTCTCCTCTCCACACTTCAAGAAGTGGTCGGATCACCTTTTCCTCCCGAATGGGAAGGATCCCTTTTAAACCCTGTAACCCGGATCCCCTGATCAGTCTTAAGAGGACAGTCTCCACCTGATCATCTGCATTGTGCCCGAGTGCAATCTTCTGGGCATGATGCTTTTGGAGGAGATCATAGAAGAAATGGAAACGAATCCTTCTGGCTGCATCCTGTGGAGAGAGCCCCCCCAGTTTTTGAAATTCCTTCACATTGAATTGCCCATATTCAAAGGGTAAGCCGAGCTGTGCTGACTCCTTCTGAACCAGTTCTGCTTCTTTTTCTGACTCCTCAGGCCGGAGACCATGATTGATATGAGCTACGATGAGAGAAAGATCAAACGCTTCGCGGTAGGCATTTAATAAATGGAGGAGGACCATTGAATCCACTCCTGCAGAGACCCCCACAATCAACCGATCACCTTTTTCTAATAAATGGTAGCGGTCAATGGTCCTTTTGATTTGATTAAATAACATACTCCACTCTTACATCTTCTTTTCTCCTAATGGACCGACTCGAATTTCTACAGTGGTCGTACCCGTCCATTTCTCTTGAATTCTGATGGTACAAGTTTTATCAGGCTTTGAAAAGTTGAGGAATGATTCATTTCCCCTAAAACTGTTTACCAGCTTCCAATTATTTTTTTCCATATTATAAGTAAAATAATCGATTAAAGACGGTACATCGAGCCGCCATTTTGAAAAATGTAAAATACCTGCTTTGAATCTTGGGGTTTCATAGATGAAAGATTTACCAGGATTATAATTTAACTCGCTTGGAACACTCACATCGTCAAGATAATACTTACCCACACCCTCCCCTTCTGCTTTTGTCTCTCCCGTTGCTCCTGCTGCAGGTTGACCTTGTTGCCGCTCTTTAACAGTTGTCGAACAGCCCATCCATGCCACCCCTAAAAGGATCACCAACAACAAAGCAATAACAGATTTCCTTTGAAAGATATTCGGACTCATAATTTCCCTCCTTCTTTATGAGATACTAAAAGTTTTTTACCATTCTGCAGGAAGAAAAGCAAGAGGAAACAAAAAAGGCCCACTGCGTGAGCCTTGCAGAACTCAATGATTTCCATTAAATCCGACAAGGGTTAATTCTCCCCTCCGCCGCCATCTCCGCCTCCCATCTGTGTTGGCTCAAAGAGGTCAATTTGAATATACCCCAACCTTGGAGGATCTCCTTGATCAAAGGGATCTGGAAGTTTGTATTGATATGGAGACTTGATCCCGTACTCAAACGTAAATGGGAAAACCACCTCGTTACTCTCGTTTCCTGTCTTATCAATAACAGAAACCTTCAAGGTGATTTCCGTCCACTCATTTAGATAGGACGCTTTTGAACTGAAGGTATTCCATTGAATATACCCTTTAAAATGCCTTCGATATTCTGGCTTAAGATAGATCCAATCGGTCGGATAATGACCATAACCGGTTTGGTCCACAACAGAGGCGATTTTGAACATATCACCATCTGGGTCTTCTGCTTCAATATAGATTTTCCAGATATATCCATATTGACCTTTTTCTACAGCGAATGAATGGGTAATGATCGGTGCATGGGTCCCCGGTTTGGGTTGCGCCCACCCTCCATGGGTAATGGAAAATGTCATGGCCAACAAGAAACAAATCGAAAGAATGAAGATTTTTTTAATTCTCATATCCTGTGTTCCCCTTATGCACAAGAAATAATCCTTTAAGAGTCCAATTCCAACAGAAAAAAAATAAGAAGATACAAAAAAGGGCCTGGCTCCGGTTTAGGCCCATTTGCCCCGACCGCCTGTCCTTTTTGAGTGGCATAATCAATACATCTGGAAATGATGACTGTAACTCTCATTCGGATCAAAAAGATCGATATGAATATAACCCAACCTTGGAAGATCTCCTTGATCAAAGGGAGCGGGTAGTTTGTATTGATATTGGTCCTTCACTCCTGAAACGAACTCAAATGGAAAAACCACCACATTACTCTCATTTCCGGCTTTGTCGAAAACAGAAACCTTCAAGGTAATTTGCGTCCATTCTGTGATATATCCTGTCTTCGAACTGAAGGTATTCCATTGAATATACCCTTTAAAATGCCTTCGATATTCTGGCTTAAGATAGATCCAATCGGTCGGATAATGGCCGTATCCAACTTCGTCCACCACTGAAGCAATTCTCAACATATCTCCATCTGGATCCTCTGCCTCGATGTAGATCTTCCAGATATATCCATAATATCCCTTTTCTACAGCAAAAGCGTAGGTAATGATTGGGGCATGGGTCCCTGGTTTGGGTTGCGTTCCTCCTTCGTAAGGGAACAATTGGCTCCATCCTTGACACGGCACTAAAATGGTTAATGCCAACAAAAGGTTAATAAAACAAAGGGCTCTTTTTAAATTCATGAATTACACCTCCCTTCATTTTAAATATAAGATTCAAGGGTTGGAATATCAAGGATGCAACGGTGTATGTGTATTGATAAGGTTAAACTTCTTACCGCTTTAAAAGATAAATACTATCAATTAGTTATGGCTCTTATTTCGTCTATGAGGTGAGGCCTTTGGTTTATTTTTCTGAAGGGTAATGGCCACTCTTTTTGCTTCTTCAAAGACTTCCTTAAGTGGAATTCCATTCTCTAATGCCAATCTTTTGCAATCCTCATATTCTGGGGAAAGGTTGACTATTCTCCCCTCCCATCTGGCCAATTTGAAACGGATTTTACCGTATTTAGTCTCTTTGGTTAGGATTTCTCGATCGGTCTTTGCCCTTTCTTCCTCATGCCACCTCAGACCAAGAGTGGTTGTTTCTCTTAAGAGAAATTTTGTAACGAAAGGTAGCTTTTCAGAAGAACAAATTATATTGAGGAGATGGCCTGGTCGATTCTTCTTCATCAGGATGGGAGTGATAAAAACTTCTAAAACTTCCATGGCAAAAAGTTTTTCCATCACATAGTCATAGAACTGAGGGTTCATGTCATCAATATTCGTTTCGATGACAGCCACCCTCTCTTTTTCAGAAGTTAATTCCGAAGTCCCGATGATCAGTCTTAGGAGATTGGGATGGGTTAGGTTATCCCGGCCAGCCCCATATCCAATTCGATCCACTTTCATCAGAGGCATTGGGCCAAATTCAGAGCCCAAGGTGGTAAGGATAGCAGCTCCAGTAGGAGTGAGAAGTTCTCTTTCAACCCCTGATGAATAGATGGGTTTCCCTTCCATCAAGGATAGTGTGGCAGGGGCAGGAACGGGAAGGATTCCATGTTCGCATTTTACAAATCCTGCTCCTACATTCACCTTTGAGACATAGATCTTTTCAATCCCCAACTGTCGAATGCCCCACACGGATCCAACAATATCGACGATGGAATCCAAGCCACCCAATTCATGAAAGTGGACCTCCTCCATTGGGGTTTGATGAATCTTTGCCTCCACCGAAGCAATCCGCTTGAAAATCTCCTTGCTCTTCTCCTTTACTTCGGCTTCGATACCACTTCTCTCAATGATCCTCAGGATCTCCTTCAAGTTTCGATGGGATCTTTTTTCACCCCTATCTTCCACGATGACCTGGGTTGCAGAGAGATCTGCTTTTAAGACATTTTTAGCTTTTAGATAAATGGTTGGGATTCGAAGTTTTTTCAACTCCTCTCTCAATCGCCGGGGACTCAACCCAGCATCGATCAGGGAGCCGAGGATCATATCCCCACTTGCTCCGGAAAAACAATCAAAATAAGCGATTCGCATACTCCTCTCCAAAAATCTTAAATTGAAACTATTATCGAAAAGAAAAAAGATAAAATCAAATGAAATCTAAGGAACCCACTCAGCAAGAAAGATATTGAACTCACCAGGATGTTTTGCATTTCGATTCGAAACAAAAACCAGTCTCTTCCCATCAGGACTGAACATGGGAAAAGAATCAAATCCCGGATGAAAGGTGATCCGTTCAAGGCCTGTCCCATCCACATGAATCAAATAGAGATTGAATTCTCGACCCTCTGGCTGATGAAGGTTTGAGGAGAAGATGATCTGCTTTCCATTGGGATGAAAGAACGGGCAAAAGTTTGAAGCCCCATTGTCTGTCACCTGCTTCTGATTCGATCCATCTGAATCCATCACAAAAAGTTCGAGCCTTCCACCCACGACCTGTCTCTGGGCTAAATTTTCCTCATACTCCTCTAACTCTTTTTTATCCTTAGGATGATAGGCACGGTAGACGATCATCTTCCCATCGGCAGAGAAAAAGGGCCCGCCATCGTATCCCTTCTGATAGGTCAAACGTTTTACATCGCTTCCATCCGGGTTCATTGTATAAATATCCAGATTTCCTTCTCTGAGAGAGGTAAAGACGATTTTCCCATTCTTGGATACAGTGGCTTCTGCATTATAGCTACCCGTAAAGGTCAATGGTTTCAAATCTGAACCGTCCGTCTTCGCCGTGAAAATTTCATAGGGGAGTAGAGGCCAGATAAACCTTTTCTCTCTTGGACGGACGGGCGGGCAATCTGGATTGATGGGATGGGTTGAAGAATAGAGGAGTCTTTTGCCGTCCGGGAAAAAGTACGCACAGGTTGTTTGTCCTTTTCCAGTACTAACCAGGTGAATATCACTTCCGTCGTCATTCATGATGAAGATCTGGTCGCATTGAAACCCATCGCGGGTAGCTTGAAAGATCAATTTCTTCCCATCAAAGGAAAAGTAGGCTTCTGCGTTCTTCCCCCCAAAGGTGAGTTGCCGCATATTGGCCAGGTGTTTCTCCTGAGGAAATGAAAGAGACTGACCTTCACTCTTGAAGCAAGGAATGATCAAAAAGCATAGCCATATCTGTAAAACTAAAAATATTTGAAATTTTTTCAACTTCTCTTCCCCTCATTCCTCATCACCCTATTTTATTTTCTCCCATCCCTTTTTTGTAAAACACTTTACGCTTAACACCTCACGCCTAACGGTTCTTCTTATTATGGTTCTGTTAGAAATTCATAAGCTGTCAGATAGATTAGTTTTGCCACCTCTGCTAACTTCTCGAAGTCGATCGATTCCAGACGATCACGGGAGGTATGCATCTTTTTGTAATCCGATGCAAAAAAGTCTAACGCTGGAATCCCCTTTTGATGGAAGGGATAATGATCGCTTCCGAACTCAAAGGAATATTGATCAATATTCTTCCCTTCCTTGATTCCTAAGGGCTCCAAGAATCTTTTACTTCTCTGCACGAGGGAGGAGTGAGTCGAACCTCCGACCAAAAAGACCTCCTTCTCATCTGTTACACCGCCTATGGTATCCAAAGAGAACATGGTCTTTATCTGTGTAAGAGGAACAAGGGGTTGATTCACAAAGTAACGGGATCCCCACAATCCCCACTCTTCTCCTCCAAAGAAAACCAGAAGTACGCTTCTTTTCAAATCTGTTTTTCTCTTCATCAGAGATCGTCCGATCTCTAAAAGGGCTGAAACGCCTGAAGCATTATCATCGGCTCCAGAATAATAAAATCCACTTTTTTCATCTTTTCCCAGATGATCATAGTGGGCACCCAATACCAGAAACTCCTTTTTCTTTTCTGGATCATGCCCCTCAATCATCCCCCCGATATTAACGTCCTTAAACCGCAGTTCCTTAAATCGAAGGCTGATTTCAAATGGGACCTCCTTCTGGTCGAAAAGGTTCTTCGTCCACCCTTCTTCTGCCTGGGTATAAGGGACAAAAAAAATAGGGATATTAATTGAGAAATCGGGTTCCATTGCCCTGACAGCGACTTTCGACGCCTCAATCAAACGTTGGACAGGGTTACCCTCTTTCTCCCTTTTCCTTAGCTTTTCATCCAATTTCGGAGGGAAATAGGAGGGGTAAGTGATATAGGGTGCCAAATGATCTAAGTCCTCTTCCTTAATAAAGAAAAGAATCGCTTTAGCCTTTTTCAATTGAAGCTCCTTGATCTTTTTTAAGAGGTGCTCATAGCGAAAGTCTTTCGTGAGATCCAGAAAAATCATTGCCCCTTTACCAGAGAGTTTGTCCATCTCGTCGGTTTTGCTTTGATCGATGAATATGAAAGGACCTTCCCATTTCCCTTTTTTCGAAAAGCGAAAGGGGATGGCCTTAAGTTTCTCTTCCCTGTTTGATCCCTTTAAAACCAAGGTGGACTCTTTTATATCCTTCAGGGTAATGGAGAAAGGTTGAAGAATAGGAGTCATTCCCATCCCTTCCAACTGCTTGATCAGGTAGGTCTGAGCTTTTTGATAACCTGGAGTTCCTGGAAATCTCCCGGCTAGCTCAGGGGAAGCCAGAGTGGAAATATGCTCCTTCAATCTCTGCGTCTCAATTTTAGCGAAATAATCTTTGGATAGGAAGTCATAGGAAACGAAGGAGCTTCTCGGAGAAAAATTTCCCCTCTCTTTTGGCCTTCCATTCTTAAAAAGAATGTAACTATCCCAGCCATAGAAGAAGAGGTACCTGGCTCGGGAAAGAGCGCTGGCTGATCGTCCGAAGTAAATGGTCATCCATCTCCCGGGATGGAGAGGGTTGGGAAAGCTCAGAAGGAGGGATTCATCTCCTTCGTCCACTCTCTCTCCCTTTATAAAAAATGAACTCTCTTTGTGATCAATAGGTTTTGGAAGATTTGAAAGAAGTTTAGAAATGACCGGAGCCTTCCAGTTTTCACCCAAAAGCATCACAGAAGAATTTCTAAGTTTCTCTTCTGTGACCTCTTTGATGGATAGAATCTCTCCACCCTTTCGCTCCTTGACCATTTTGGCCAATTCAAAATAGATCTTTTGACTTTGCTCGTCTCCTTGATCTGAGACGATAAAAATCTTTTCACGGTCTTCCAGCAGGGCATTCAATCCGGGGATAACTTCATCCGGGTATAATCTTCGAAAGAGATTATGATCAGGATCTAAGGTAAGCTTAAGTGGAGTTTTTGGAACTTCCATGGAGAAAGAGCTTCTTCTTTTCGAAACCTCCAATAAAAGGCGCCTCTTTCCCAAACCATCATCAACTTCAATCGGGAGGAGAAGCTGGTAGACATCACCCTCCTGAACCACCTCCCCTGAAATGATGTAACCATTTGAGGTGGTCTGAACATTAACATTTTCCAACTTTAGTTGAGGCCCGCCAGGACGATCTAACCATTGAGAGAAGAACCAATCTAACCTCTTACCACTCGCCTCTTCAAAGATTTTTTTAATATCCTCCCAACTGGCTTGTTTGCCCCCATATTGGATTGCAAATTGTCTCAAAGTGGTGAAGAAGAGGTCTTTTCCAACAATCCTCCGGAGCATATGGAAGACCATGGAGCCTTTTCCATAGCCAATCTGTGCGTCTGACTCAGTGTCTTTACCTTCAAACTTCCGAAGTGGATAATCTTTTGAAGGAGGAACTTGAATGGCATATTTCTGCATGGCATCCTGTCGATGTTTGTAAGCGACTTCCTTTCCTATCTTCAGCTCTTTATAGTAGTAATTGGCGCAGTAGGTTGTGAGTGCCTCCATCCAGTTTCCTGTCCCTGGTTTGTAATTGACATAATGTCCCCACCATGAATGGACAATTTCATGATCCAAGGCACCTGGTCTGAGAAATTCTTTCCCCCGCCGTATTGCTTCCGGCGCGAGAAGGGTAAAGGTCGGAAAACCATAGCCACTTGAGAAGAAGTTTTGGACAATATCAAACTTTTTGTAGGGGTATGGACCTAAAAGGTCTGAATAGATTTTTAGATATTCTTCGGCACCATTCAGAAATATTTCTGAAAACCGGTCATCCTCTGGAAAAAAGTAAGTGGAGATTTTAATGCCATCACCCTTCCGTGTTTTAACAGAATATTTCCCAGCGACGAGCGTGAGGCTTTCAGCCGGCCATCCATTAACCCATTTGCTACTCCAGATACCGCCTTTGAGATTTTCAGATACCAGTTCACCTTGGGTGACGATTCGGAAGGGTTCGGGAATCGTTGCCTCTACCTGGAATCTCGCCATTGAATCCGGTTTACCAGGATACCAGTAGGTAGCAGATGACAAATAGACCCCTTCTGGACTAATCAGTCCAGAGGTTTGATCTCCTCTCACAAATTGAAGCTCCCTTTCCTTAACGACAGGGTCATAGATAGGACCCTCATAGGAAATGGAGAGAAGCAGAGGCTCTTCTACCTTTTGAAGAGAAATATCCAATCTTCTGGCGTGTGCTGAAAAAGGGGTCTCAGACCAATGCAGCGGCTGTCCTGTTCTTTGGTCAACGATCCGGATGATTTTCAATTTTGGATTCAGGAGGAATGAAAGGGTTTGCAGCCTTCCCCATTTTATATTTATTTCAAGCCGATCTTCTGCTTTGAGGAGGTGTTGGGATGGATCGATCTGGATAATCAACTGGTGGGATTGAATATTAAAATCAAAATTGGGTGATGAGGCAACGGCTTCCTCAAACGCCCAAAGGATAGTTACCAGGGAGAATAGAAGGAGGACTTTCTTGACCAGGGACATTCTATCCATCAGCCAAAATATAACATAACCTACATAAAAAAGGCATCCCTTCTTCAGTTCTTCCCTTCTTCAAAAACTTACTTACTGCCTGCCGGCCTTATCTCATTATTCCATAGAGATTTCTTAAAAAGTCCTGAAATCTCTGATTACCTGGATTATAAAAACGATTACTCAGATTAGAAACCGTTTGAATTCAGGGGAAATCCGTTTAACCGTTTTTTGAAATCGGTGTAATTAGGAGAGCCTAAAGTGGTTTTTGAGAGCTCTTCCATAAATCGGAACAATTTCCATTGACCTTTTTCTTTAAAATCAATAAACTTTAATCGAAATTAAGCTCTCTGTGAAAGGGGTCTTATGGACGAGAAAGTTAAAGAAGCGATTTTCAAAAAAGTAGAAGAGGAACCTTTTGCTCAAAAGTTCGGGATCAAACTTTTAGACCTGGATGAAGGATATTCCAAGGTTGAAATGAAATTCACTCCGGAGATGAAGAACTTCTTGGGCCAGGCCCATGGCGGGGCATTATTTGCGCTGATTGACGAGGCTTTTGAGACCGCCTCCAACTCCCATGGGACTGTGGCCGTGGCCTTGAACATGAATATTTCCTACATCTCCTCCCCTTCCCCAGAAAGCAGGCTCATTGCTGAGGCCCGAGAATTCAGCCGGACCCAAAGGACGGCTGTCTATGATATCAAGTTATTTGATGCCCAAAACAATCTGATCGCTTCCTGTGAAGCCCTTGTTTATCGAAAAGGGGTCGCCCTTCCCTTTCTAAAGAAAGAAAAAAGCTCATAGAGATTTAGAGGTTCCCTGTTATGGAAATACCAAGAAAGGCTAAGATCAATCTCTTCATCGGATTTTTCATCACTGCACTCATGGCAGTATTCATGCGTATTGAATTATCCCCGATGGAAACCTTGGAAGAAAAACTTTATGACTACAGATTCATCATCAGAGGAACCATCCAGCCTCCCGAGGATATCGTGATCGCAGCGATAGATGAAAAAAGCCTTGGAAGCCTTGGAAGATGGCCTTGGAGCAGAGACAAGTTTGCACGATTGGTGAAGAGATTGACTGAAGAAGGAGCGGAAATCATCGTCTTCGACATCATTTTGAGCGAAGGCGAGAAGAATGATCGCGTCCTGGGTCAGGCCATTCAAAAAGCAGGAAACGTCATCTTACCTATTGTATTTGAATTCGATGAGAAACCCAGCACTCCTGATAGCCAGTATCTAATCCGTTCAGCTATCAGATCTATTGTCAACCCTGAAAAGTTTAATCAATATAGCCCCATCACGACCCAAAGGGCCTTGATCCCTGTTCCTGAAATCATACGCGAAACCATGTCACTGGGACATATCAATATGTTTCCTGACGGGGATGGGACATTGAGATGGGAGGCCATGGTTGTTGAATATAATGGTTATCTCTTCCCTTCCATTGACCTTCAAGTCTCGGCCATTTATCTCGGGATTCCGCATGAAAAAGTAATTTTAAATGCCACAGAGGGAATTAGGCTTGGGGAGAAAAGGACTATCCCAACGGATAGACATGGCCGAAGTCTCATTTATTATTACGGCCCGTGGCAAACCTTTCCCTATCTTTCCATCTCGGATATTTTAGAGGGCAAAATAAAACCTGGCGTGCTTCAAGGCAAGATCGTTCTCATCGGTGCCACGGCAGCGGGAATCTATGATTTGAGGGTAACGCCCTTTTCAGCCGTCATGCCAGGGGTGGAAAAACATGCAAGTGTGATCTCCTCCATCATGGAAAATAGATTCCTGAGAAGGACCACTTTCTTCACGAATCTGATCCTCCTTTTGGTTTCCGGATCTCTCTTTTCTCTTCTCCTTATAAGGTTTAAGTCCATGGGGGCTACCCTCACGGCAGGGTTATTTCTGGTGTTGATATTAGGCTCAGGCTATTTTCTGTTTGTCCATCAGGGTCTTTGGATCAATATCGCCTATCCATCAAATAACATTCTGCTCATTTTCATTTGTGTCATGGTTTACAACTATGCCATCGAGGAGAGAACGGCCAGAAAAATCAGGGCCATGTTTTCGAGTTATGTCACAGAAAAAGTGGTCAATGAATTGATCAAAAATCCTCAAATGGCTAAATTAGGGGGAGAAAGAAGGGAGATGACCATCCTCTTTGCAGATGTCGTTGGATTTACTACATTTTCAGAAAAGCACACACCTGAAGAGGTCGTCGCCATACTGAATGAATATTTGGGGGCGATGACGGATGTTATTTTCAGATGGGAGGGAACTCTGGATAAATTCGTGGGAGATGCCATTGTTGCCTTCTGGGGCGCCCCGATGAGGCAGGAAAACCATGCAGAGCTTGCCTTGAGATGTGCGTTGGACATGGTAAAAAGTCTTGAAGAGCTTCAGAAGAAGTGGCGATCAGAGGGAAAACCCGTCCTGGATTCAGGTATTGGAGTCAATACGGGAGAGGTGTTGGTAGGTAACATCGGTGCGGAAGGTAAGAAAATGGAATACACGGTCATTGGAGACCATGTCAACCTTGGTTCGAGGGTAGAATCACTGACCCGACAGTTTAATACCCACCTCCTCATTACAGAATTTACACTAAATAAGATCAAGGACCTTGTCAACACACGCTTTATCGGTCATCTCTCCATCAAAGGAAGGGAAAAGGTGAGTGTGAAAGGCAGAGAAGAAAAAGTGGGTATTTATGAAGTCCAATCCCTCGACCATGGACTGGGATCTAAAATTCAGGAATTGCAGGAAAAGGAAACTAAATCTTAAAGAGAAAGAATTCACAGAATCCTCTTTCCCTTTAACCCATAAACACATTTTTGAATGCACGATCTGACATGGGAACCTTAATACTATTTGAAACCCCCAAACGAGCCACCCCGAACAGGTCCCTTGGGTTGGAGTATCCCAGGAAAAATCTCTGTAACAGGAGGCTCTACGTTCAATCCCGGACCAGGAGGTGAACCCGTAATAATCAAATCCATAAGGTTCGTGGCATCTTTGGATTGAAAGGGTGGACTGTCCTCACAGGCTCTGGCGATCTGACCGGCATAAACCTCCACTATGATATCTGGAAACTTTGGGTTGAGAACATAAACGATTCCTTCTCCGCCATAGATAGTAGCACAATTATCCCTTTGGACTAACGTATACCTCGTGCTTCGAACTCCTGTCACGGCACAAGGGGTATGGATTTCGAATCGATGGGCTGCCGGAGAGACAGAAATGCGTTTTGCATTTTTCTCGGGAACGATTGCCTCCACCCTCCCTCTCTGCAATTTGAGGACCTCGTTACTCTTATCCTCACCGGTCAGATATTCATTGATATCAATCCTGCTTCGTTGAGAAATTTTTATGGTATTGCTATCAATAAAGATGATCTCCGCCCTGGAATTACTTTTTGTCCTGATCACATCCCTTTCAAATACGGGGTCCCCTACCTTAACGGGGATGGCAGGCATGGCGCCTCCCCTCAAGACATCTACGATGCCCTCCATTTGAGAAAATTTACCAATGGGTTCCGCCGCTTTGACGAGTGAAATAGGAATCATCATCCAGCATAGCGTCATAAACAAAAGACCGATGGGGAAGGCGACTCTTCTATTCGTATATTCCTTGAACATAGCGATCTCCTTAGAAAGTATATTCTGCTCCTATCGAGTATACATTCCGTCTATAGTCATACACACGGACATTGGAATCCGCCCGCGTATGTGAATACTGCAGATTGAGACTGAAGCCTTTAAAAGCCTCCCATAGGATCCCGGCCGAACCAAAATAGGTCCTGTCTTTTCGTTCCATTCCATATACCGTATGGGTATGATCATAATGTTGCAGGAAGATATCTCCTGAAAAAATCAGGCTCAACTTACTCACCAAAGGCATTAGAAGGTTCATATTGATTTGATTCCCTGTGTTCTCCCAGTTTTTACCTTCGGTTACATCTCTGGAGAACTCATATTTTACATTAAACATTCCTTTTCCGGCCAAAAAGGAATAGATATATCCAGGTGATAGGATAAATATATTTGCGTCTCGATCCTCATCTCTATTTGTTGGAGATTTCAGCATCTCCCTCCTGGCATATTCAACGGACAATTGTCCAATATGATTAGGTAGGAACATGAGGCTCATCGTCGGCTTGGCCAAAGCCACTGCCATATATTGCTGCCCATCTAACCACACATGGCTATAGGCCACTGGGAGGGTAAAGGCCCCCTTTGGGAATTGATATCCAGGGGTCAAAGAAGCTGTCTGATAAAGGAGATCGGCTTTGTGCTGGGAAAAATGGCTGTTTGCATAAAAGTTATACTGAGCATTGAAAAACCAGGGTTCACTTAAGATCGGAGTATAATTGAATCTAAAAGTAGTAACTATACTGCTATCCCTCTTTCCAGTAATCAAAACACCAGGGATTGCGGTGGAAGGCCTCAGAACCACATTATCATCATATTGATAGGCAATCCCAGCGGTAACCCGCCAAGGCTTATAACTCTTTAAACCTTTTGCAAAAGCCTCTTCATATTCTTTGGCAAAAGAGGCCATTTCTGATGTGGGATCAACAGAGATGACGGCCTTCAAACTCTCCTTTGCCTCGTCAAACCTTCTTTGTTTTGTATAAGCCATTGCAATTTGGAAGTCGGATTCCTGGCTCAGGGAGGGATCCATTCCCTTGGCCTTCTTAAAGGCATCGATCGCTTCACTATTTTTACCTTCCTTTAAAAGAATGAGACCCTTTAAAAATGCAATAGGACCGGGCTTGATCCCTTGTCTCTCTACCTTTGTCATCCAATCTTTTGCCTCATTGAGTTTATTCTGATAGTATAAAACCCTCACCAATTCAGGATAGGCATCTTCTACAGGGGGAGTGAGGCTAATCGCCTCGGCGAGCTGTTTGGCAGACTCTCTGTAATCCCCCATCTGCTTATAAGTCAGGCCCAGATAATAAGCAGCCATGGAAGATTCAGGTTCTTGCTCCCGTGCCTTGATTAAAAATTGAAGGGCTTCCTCATAGTTTTCAGCCTTAAATTCTGCAATGCCTTTATCCAGGAGGTTCTCAGCTGCATTGAGATTTCCTGCAAATCCAAAAGGGATGAATATCATAAAAAGTAAATAAATGATGACCTTCCCCATCAATGCCCCCCCTCGTTAAAATTTTTTAAAATTCTCAAAAATAAAGCCTGGCCTCACTATCATAAAAGCCAGGCTTTTTAAAACTTTTGCCACCTCTCCCCCCTTAAGAAGGTGATGATGTTCACATCAATAATGCTGCGAAAACTTTAGTATTTTCCTCAGCTAACCTTCATGAATGAGATTTTTATATATAAAGCCTGAGAATTGTCAAGAACTATATTGCCTATCTAAACCTTAATGGTCTGCCCATCTTTTAATAACTTAATATTTTTAATGCCCAACCTTTCCAGTTCTTTTTTAATTGCCTTCGAATATTGAGGTTTAAGGTGTGTGATATAGATCCTTTCAGGCATATGTTTTATTTTTAGGATTTCCTTTTTTAATAACCGGGGTGTTAAATGGCCTGTCCGGATCGCGATTTCTTCCATTCGGTTGGGAAAAGAAGTCTCTATGATCAAACAATGAATCTGTTTTTCTCCTATATTTTTCCATGTCGCATCGGAGGGGCCTGTATCCCCTGTATAAAAGAGTCGCCTCTTGCTTTGGTCTTCGATAAGGTATCCTGCTGCAGGAACAGAGTGATTGACCCGATAAGGAGTAATGGTGTAATGATCTATCTTTATAGATTCACAAGGTTTCAGTTCTTGGAGGTTTAAGATTGCTTCATGAGTAGTTGGAATAGCAGTAAAATCAGGCCAAATAGAACCGTCTAAAAGATTCTTCTTGATCGCCTTAATCACAGGAGGGATACCGATGATGTTCACTTTATGCCATTTTTCTCCAAAGATAAGATTGTCTGCGAGAAATGGAATTCCCATAATATGGTCAAGATGAGAATGGGTAATGAAGATATGTTCTATCTTCAATTGACCTTTCATATCAAGAATATCGGTCAGACTTCCCGTATCAAATAAGATTTTCCCATTCAATAAAAAGCTTGGGGGACGATGTCCAGGAAATTCCGCCCCGGAACAGCCCAGAACTTTGATTTTCATATCCAGCCCTCAATGGAAGGTGTAGGAAATAGTTCTTTCACTTTTTGATTTGAGTCGTTTTTTGGTCGAACTCTTTCCAGAATTTCTCTTCTGACTTTTTCCAGTATTGCCCCCAGCGCTCATTAAAAAATCCTTCCAGCTTCTCTAAGAGGCGCTTCCATCCAGGAAGATTTTCATACTTGAGCACATCCTCCAGGAAGGGAACAATTTCTCCCAACTTCTCCTTGGGGAGGTAAGCCCGGGCCCCCATTTCAAAAGAACGCTTCATGGCATCGGGAGTGAGGGCATGGGCCGTTAGCATGACCACTGGAAAATTCCGGCTTACAGCCAATTCCAGCAAATCAAACCCCCGAACCCCCATGATGTCAAGGACGACCACATCATACGTTAGAAGGATCATCCTCTCAACAGCTTCTTCATAGGTGCTGGCCTTATCAAATCTACCATCTGGACACGCTTCCCGAATCTCTTCCTCCAGAAGCGTTAAAACATCCGGTTCGTCGTCCACAGCCAGTATCGACTTTCCATTCAGGATGGACTCCGCCATTTTACACCCTCCTTTTTCTTCGAGTGGGATCAATGTTTAGGTGATTAACTAGCTTACCAATCCATGCATTATAAAATTCTATCCATTCTCATCACTTAATATGAGAGGTTTTTTTCTCAAAATCCTTCCAGAATTTCACCTCGGTCTTCTTCCAGTCTTCCCCCCAGTGGGATTCGAAATAGCCTTCTAATTTCTTCATCTGGCGTGCCCACCCAGATATACTATCAGATTCTCCCAAAATATCTTCCAGGGAAGGAACGATCTCTCACAGTTTTTCCTTGGGGAGGTAAGCCCGGGCCTTCATCTCAATGGAACGTTTCAGAGATTCTGGGTTGAGAGCATGAACTGTAAGCATGGCAACGGGAAGATTGTGTTTCACAGCTAAGTCCAAGAGATCGAAACCTTGAACCCCCATGATGTCAAGGACGACCACATCAAAGTCTTGGGATTCTAACTTTTTGGCCGCATCTTGATAAGAGGTGGCTTTTTCGAATTTACATTTTGGAGCGGCCCCTAAAATTTCTTCTTCTAAAACATCCAAGACATCCGGTTCGTCATCCACTGCCAAAATCCTCTTGCCATTAAGAATAGATTCAACCATAACAGCCCCTCCTTTCCCCAATAATAAATAACGCATAGCGCCTGCCTGCGGAAGGCAGGCATAGGGCATTTAATAATGAATTATTATTCCCACTTGTGCCATTCTTGCCACAGCAAACCCGTCTTCTTCTCCCAATCGGATTCAAACTTGCTGTCAAAGAACCCTTTCAATTTTTCTAAGAGCCGTTTCCATCCTGGTAAATACTCATATTTCAGCACATCTTCCAGGAAGGGGACCACTTCTCCCAGTTTTTCCTTGGGAAGGTAGGCCCGGGCTTTCATTTCGAAAGAACGTTTTAAGGCTTCGGGGTTGAGGGCATGGGCCGTAAGCATGGCCACCCGGAAATTCCGGCTCACTGCCAATTCCAATAAGTCAAACCCCCGAACTCCCATGATGTCGAGGATGACCACATCATAAGTTTGGGACTTTAACTTTTTAACCGCTTCCTCATAGGTGGTGGCCTTTTCGAATTTACATTTCGGGGCGGCCCCCAGAATTTCGTCCTCTAAAATAGCTAAAACATCTGGTTCGTCGTCAACAGCTAAAATCCTCTTACCGTTTAGAATAGATTCTGTCATGATGTCCCCTCCTTTATTCTGATAAAATCGATGATTGAATGGGAGGAATTCGGACCATAAATCGTGTTCCAATTCCTTCCCGGCTCTCCAATGTGATTTCTCCCCCCATCGCCTCCAACAGGGTCTTGACGCCTGTCAGGCCTAGCCCAAGTCCTGGCATATGGGCCCGTTGTTGTTTATCACCCAAGCGAACGAAACGCCCAAAAATGCTCTCTTGCTCATCCAGAGGAATCCCAATCCCATCATCTTCGATTAAGACGAGCAGATCCATTTCTCCACTGATCGTCACCCCGATCCGTTCTCGACGATACTTCAAGGCATTGCTCATCAAGTTCCGGAGGATCTGCTGAATTTTTTTTCGATCATGGCAGAAAGGAGATTTGCAATACTTTCCGGTAATCTCTATATAAATCCCATGGTCTCTAAGACTGAGCTGGAACTCCTCATGACTCTTGACTTGGCAGAGTTCATCGACAGCATGAGGAATAGTGATCTCCAAGGCATCCAAGAGTGATTCTTTGAGTGTCTTTTCAATTGAAAAATATTCCTTCTGAAATAATCCTTCCTCTGAACGGAGGATTTCAATCATCTCTTGCATTAAGTTCTGGGCTCTGTGGACATTTCTCAAAATCCGATCCAGGAGGCGCCTTTGATGATCCGTGAGAGGACCGTAGCGGTCCGCTTTTTGGAGGAGGCTATTAGCGCTGGTAGAGACAATGGCCAGAGGACCTGTGATATCGTGGATGAGAAGATCGAACAGACGCTCCTTCTCATTTGTCCTTTTAGGGTCCAGAGGTTTCTCCTTCTCTGTAATGCTTTTCTTACTATGAAACCCTTTCAGAAAATTTCCTTCTTCCCATTGGAAAGGATATGGAAAATGTACTCCCCCCAGAGGAAAGGCAATCCTCGGGCTTTTTACATTGAGGACAGGCGGAGATTCTCCCTGGACAGAGATCCCGATCTGTTGGAAGATAGATACATCTTTGGCTCTCCATCGAAAGATCAAAACCAAAGCGATGCCCATAGACCTTCATCCGAAGGAGATCAAGACCCTTCCCGCCTGCACCAAAGTCATAAGGCTTTTTAGAAGTATAGAGCTCTGTCTCCTGAGTATGAAAAAGACCGTTAAAAATGTACTTCTGATTCTCCTCAGTGATTCCAATGCCGAAATCCTGAACCTTGAGGAGAGACCGTTGATCCTTTTTTTCCAAGAGAATTCGAATGACTCCCTCGTCCGGGGTGTTCTCAACGGCATTCTTCAGGAGTCCTTCCAGAATATCTTCCAGGATCCTTGGTTCCATCGCTGCATAAAGATCCTTTACCCCCTCCAGGTAGAACTGAAGATCTCGGTGGGAGGCGTGTTGTTTTACCTTCTCCAGTATCTTTTCGGAAAAGGAAAATAGAGAGATAGGTTCAAGGGAGACGGACTTCTCAGGGAGATCCTTTGTGATCCATCTTTTTATGGCCTCCCAATGGGTCCTTATGTCTGGAGGAATCTCCGAAATATTCTCCAAGGTTCCCCAGATGCGGTCGAGTTCATGAGATAAAAAACTCCCCTCTAACTCCTGGTTGGACTGAATGATTTTATCAGTATCTTTCTGAATTTCGAAGAGACGGTTTAAATGTTTTTCTAAAATTTCGAAGAATTTCTCTCCTTCGTTTGGAGAGGTTTGAATCTGGAGTTTGCGTTTTAAGAGCCGGAGATTACCCTGGATCACGGATAAAGGCGTCTTCAGTTCATGGGAAAGGTGGTTCAGGGCTTTGCTCTTCACTCTGTTCAGTTGTTCAAGCTCCTTCCTCGATTGTTCCAGGGCATCAATACGGGCCTTTTGGAGCTGTGCCATCTCGATAAAAACCGAGGCATTGTTCCCAAAGGTCTGGAGGAAGACCTCATCTTCGTTCGTAAAAACTCCATCCTTCTTATTGAGGAGCTGGATGACTCCCAATCGTGAGCCTGCCCGGTTGTAAATGGGCATGCAAAGCACACTTCTTGTGCGGTAACCTGTATGGGAATCCACTTCTTTATTGAACCGCTTATCATTGTAAGCATCTTCTAAATTTATGGTCTCTCCGGTCTGGAAGCAATGCCCTGCCAAACCGACGCCGGATGGAATTCTAATGACTTCCCCTGCCATTCCCAGGGCGATCGTTGACCAGAGTTCATCCGTATTGGGGTCATGGAGAAAAATGCTGCAACGGTCTGCCTCCATGACTTCACAGGCCTTCTGGGAGATCTGCAAGAGCATCTCGCTGAGTTGGAGATCCAGGCCTATCAGTTGACCAAGTTCGAGTAAAGAATGAAGTTTACGGGTCCTTCTGTGTTGCGCTTGCTCCTGTGCCCGATCTTTGCTCCGGCGAAGAATCTTTCTTCGCTCGCCTTGGCGACGGTCTTTGTAAAGATACATTTCTTTGGGGGATATTTCTGTAGTCATGGTTTTTTGAGATTATATATAGGTGAAACACCTATATGTGTCAACTAAAAAATGTTGGAATTAAAATCCCCAGTTATCAGTGATTAAAGAGTTGTGGAGGTCTTTGCCTTCTAGACTCGTGAGCAACCCTAACTACTGTTACCAGTTAAAATCGCTCCTATTCTCATTTGGGTGATCGGTCATACCGCTATTAAAATTATTGTTGACTATTCTATCAAGTATGATATTGTGCTGTTGGGCTTTAAGAACAGGACTTTACAAAGACTCGGATTATTCGCCGGGTGACCTCTAACTGTCGATAAGAGGAGAATTCCAAATGGAGACCATTGCTAATGTTGTTAGGGGCACACCTTACCATGCCACTTATAAATTTCAAAAACAATTTCTAATCATTATAATCTTTCTTGTTGTTATTGGTACCTTATCAAACCCTTCATCATTATCAGCCGAACCTGCTTCTGTCTCAAACGATTCACCAGCAGAGAAATATATGATGCAAGCCTTAAATGCTTTCCAGCGAGGGGTATTTGAACAGGCCGTTCTGGATTGGAGAGAAGCCGTAAAATTATATGAAAAAGAAGGGAAATCCAATAAACAAAGGGAAACGCTTGCCCTCCTCGCTCAAGCTTATCAATATATTGGCCAATACAATGAGGCATTGAAATGCCTCAAATCTGCCCTCGTTCTCGCGGAAAAGTCGGGGGATCGGGCTCAGATCGCCTCTGTCCTAGGCAGCCTTGGCAATTTACATATTACCCTTGGGCCACCGGATAAAGCCTTTCAGTATTTAAATGAAGGCCTCTCCATGGCAAAGGGGCTTGGAGATTCTGGTCTCTCAGCGACTATCTTAAATAACTTAGGGAACTTGTTCATAACCCAGCAGAAGTACAATGAAGCATTAGGCGCCTATTTGGAAAGCATGACCCTTGCCCAAAAATCCAATAATGACTTACTCGCTGTCAGAGCCCTTACCAATGCTGCCATGGCGCACATGGAGAATGGACAGTATAAGAAATCCAAGGAACTCCTTGATAGGGCATTGGATGAGACCTGGAAATTAGACCCTTCGCATGACAAGGCGTATGGCTTGATCAATATCGGCCTGACATACCGGAATCTCCGCGCCCACCTCTTGGATCAGGATAAACTTTTCGTGCTCTCCTCCCAAGCATTGAATGAGGCCCTTATCGTGTCGGAAACGATCGGAGACCTTCGCTCACTCTCCTACACTTGTGGATACCTGGGAACGCTTTCAGAAGATCAAAAACATTACCAGGAAGCTCTAAAGTTTACACGTCGTGCAACCCTCGTCGCCCAGCAAGTGAATGCCCCCGAATCTCTCTACTTATGGCAGTGGCAGACAGGCCGTTTGCTCAAAGTGATCGGGGAAACGGAGGAGGCTATCTCCGCTTACAGAAATTGCATTCACACCCTTCAGTCTATTCGTCAGGAAATGTCCACGTGTTACGGAACCCCCCAGATATCATATCGTGAGTCAGTGGAACCGATCTACTTTGGATTTGTGGATCTCCTCCTTCAGCATTCTGCGTCAATGAATAAACGCGAGCAGGTTGAGCCTCTCTTGATGGAGGCAAGGGAAGCTGTGGAATTACTCAAGGTGGCTGAGTTAAGGGATTATTTCCAAGACGAGTGCATGGGTGCTCCTCAATTTAGAATCACCCGCCTGGATACGATCTCTAAGAGAGCCGTGGTGATCTATCCCCTGGTTCTTTCGGATCGAACTGAATTACTGGTCAGCCTCCCATCCGGACTGAAGAGATTTTCTATAAAGATCGGAGCAGAAGTTCTCACCCGGGAGGTTAGAAAATTTCGAGAGAAACTGGAAAAGCGGACCACCTGGGAATACCTCCCTCATGCACAAAAATTGTATGACTGGTTAATCCGTCCCCTGGAGCCTGATTTGACTTCCATGACCACTGATACTCTGGTCTTTGTTCCGGATGGCCCTCTTCGAACCATTCCCATGGCCGCTCTCCACGATGGCAAACAGTTCCTCATCAACAAATATGCCATTGCTATTACACCAGGTCTCAATCTTACTGATCCTCGCCCTGTTAAAAGGGAGAATGTGAAGCTCCTATCAGCGGGTCTCACCGATTCCGTGCAGGGATTTCCCCCTTTACCCAATGTAGCGGATGAACTCCAGGCCATCCAGGGCCTCTATGGCGGTTATTCGATGATGAACCGGGATTTCCTCATCCGAAATTTGGAAAAGGAGTTGAGAGACAAACAGCTTACCATCATTCACATCGCCTCCCATGGACATTTTGAAAGTGACATTAGAAAATCGTTTCTTCTTACCTTTGATGGCAAACTGACCATGGACCAGCTTGAACAATACGTTGGACTTTTCAAATTTCGAGAAGACCCTTTGGAGTTATTGACCCTCAGTGCATGCGAAACAGCGGTAGGCGATAATCGTGCTGCCCTGGGCCTTGCCGGGATCGCCATCAAGTCAGGTGCGAGAAGCGCGCTGGCCACTCTGTGGCAAATTGATGATCGTGCTACTTCAGAACTGGTGGCAGAATTCTACCGCCAACTCAAGGATCCAGCGATTTCAAGGGCCATCGCCTTGAAACGCGCCCAGCTCAAATTACTCAATGATCGAAGCTACGATCATCCTAGTTATTGGTCTCCTTTCATATTGATCAACAACTGGTTGTAAAGCGAACGTTTCGTTATGAATCCAGTTTCTAGGTTGTTTCGATTTCCTCTGGTCACTAGTCTATTTGTCGGCACCCTTGTCTCCTTGGGCATTATAGGTCTAAGAAGCACTGGGAGCTTCGAATCTTTAGAGTTAACCGCTTACGACTGGTACATCAGACTGCAGCCTGAAGTTTCTGAACTGGACTCACGCATTGTTCTTATTGAAATCAATGAACGTGATATTCAGAACCAGGCGAGGTGGCCATTGACAGATGCTACGGTAGCAAAGGTACTGGAAACCCTTACGCATTATCACCCGCGCGCAGTCGGCCTTGATATTTATCGAGACATTCCGGTGCCCCCTGGGAGTAAGGAACTAGATACGATTTTGACCAAGAATCACAACATCATCACGGCAATGAAATTCGGTGGTGATGAGAAGGTCGGTGTACCCCCACCTCCGGCGTTGAAAGATACAGACCAGATTGGCTTTAATGATATTATTGTTGACCCGGGGGGTATCGTTCGCCGTGGTTTGCTTTTCCTCGATGATGGAAAAAAGGTCTTCTATTCTTTTGCTCTTCGATTGGCGCTTCTTTACTTACAGGCAGAAGGGGTAACGCCTCAGCCGGATGCGGTTAACCCAGAATACTTACAATTAGGCAAAAGGACCATACGGCCATTTGGGGCGAATGATGGTGGATATATTGGAGCCGATGCGCGAGGTTACCAATTTTTACTTAATTTTAAGAATTCCCGAAAACCTTTTTCTTCCTTTTCGTTGTCAACCCTTCTCTCCTCACAGATTCATCCGGAGGCGATTAAAAACAAAATAGTCCTTGTAGGAACCAAGACCGAAGGCGTAAAGGATTTCTTTTACACTCCCTTTAGTCGGGGTCTTCACTCTGATCAACAAATTTCAGGGGTGGCATTGCATGCTCATATCATCAGTGCATTGCTAGGGTTCGCACTCCAGGGTGGTTCCTCCACTTTAACGCTGAGCGACTGGCAGGAAGGGTTATGGATTTTGCTCTGGGGCTTGATGGGAGGAGCAATGGGTATTGGAGTCCGTTCCCCCTGGCGTTTTTCGCTTTTCACAATAAGCGGTTTGCTCGTGCTTGCTCTTGCCGTCTATTTTGCATTCTTACGGGGTTGCTGGATTCCTTTAGTTCCTCCGGCTATTGCTTGGTTTGTCTCTACAGCGCTCATCACCGCTTATATGTCAAACAAAGAAAGAGTAGAACGAGCTTCTCTGATGCAACTATTTTCGAAACACGTTTCTCAGGAGGTCGCTGAAGTCATTTGGAAGGAGCGCGACCAGTTCCTAGACGGTGGCAGACCCCGTTCCCAAATGCTGATTTCCACAGTGATGTTTACAGACCTCGAAGGGTTTACCGCTTTGGCTGAGAAATTGGATCCCCAGACACTTATTGACTGGTTAAATACCTATCTGGAGACGATGACTAAGCTGGTCATAAAGCATGGAGGAATCGTCGATGACTATTCTGGAGACGGTCTTAAGGCTGATTTCGGTGTCCCCTTTTCCCGGACGACAGAAGCAGAGATCCGTCAGGATGCTGTGAATGCAGTGAATTGTGCCCTCGCCATGGAAAGAGAAATCAAACGGCTTAACACTTTCTGGCAGGAGCGTAAACTCCCAACGGCGAATATGCGTATTGGTATTTTCACGGGACCCGTGGTGGCGGGGAGTTTAGGAAGTACGAAAAGGTTGAAATACACCACCATTGGTGACACGGTCAATATTGCCTCAAGGCTTGAGAGTTTTTCTAAGAACCTCACTGGTTTTGATTTTACGAACAGAGCTTGCCGGGTTCTCATTGGAGAAAGTACTTTGCGATATCTCGGAAACCAGTTCAGGACAGAAAAGGTCGGCGAGTTAAGTTTAAAGGGGAAAGCTGAGAAGATAACCGCCCACTGCTTGGTCGGTCGGGTGGACGAACATTCGAACGTCATTGAACAGGAAGAAAGAGTATGAAAAGGAATCTTTTTATTATTGGGACTCTGATTACAGGAATCCTATTCGTATTTTCCCTTTCCCCCAGTGCGGCGGCTGAAGCAGATGGAAAAACGAATATTGAAACAACCAAAGAGAAAAAAGGGATTGTCCCTCAGCCCGCTGATCAGAAAGGCAAGGAACCCCCTAAAGGTTTGGAGGCATCAGAGCAAAAATCGTCTCCTCCTGTCAGCCCACCCATTTATCAACCTCCTCTTCGGGGCGCTCCTGGAGGTCGTGTGGGAGGAGGAACCCGTGGAATTGGAGAAGAATTGATCGCTCTTTTTGCGCTCGCTCCAAACCATGTGGCACTGACAGTCCAAGAACAGCCTACTCTTTATTGGTACTTATCCAAACCAGCCAAGTACCCAATCGAACTGACAATCATCATAGAGAAGGACACCCCCCCACTTTTAGAGAAGCGTATTCCCCTTCCCTCGCGACCCGGTATTTATCCATTAAGACTGAGTGATTTTGATATACGCCTGGCCACGGGCACTCAATACCGGTGGTTTTTGGCCCTGGTCCCCGATTCGAATCGGCGCTCGAGAGATATCGTCGCCGGTGCAATCATTGAGCGTGTTAAGACCCCAGAGACCCTTCGTTCGAGACTCCTCAAAGCGAGTCGAGAAGAAATCCCTTATGTCTACGCCGAGGCAGGGATGTGGTATGATGCCTTAATGGCGATTTCAAATCTGATCGCTGACGAGCCGAACAATCCTATTTTTCAAAAACAGCGGGCCGCCTTGCTGGAACAGGTGGGATTATCACAAGTGGCTCAATATGAGTTGGAGCAGGCGGGGCTTGCGAAATAATGGCTCCCATCTAAATTTCACGGGCAGAAAATCTAAAAGGCTGAGATAAGAAATCGGAAGTGGATTCCGGAGTCCTGGAGATTCCAGTTGCCAGGAGTATCCACATGCTTCAGGGGGACGCCCCAGTAGATTTCGAATTGAGGTCTTAAAAGAACGGGATATTTGAATGTCACGCCCCATCGAAGTCCAAGTCCGACACTACCGATACTCCTTGGTTTGGGAGTGGGAAGATCTTTATTCCAGGCACTGCCAAAATCCACAAATTGGCAAAACTCAAGAAAATCTGCCAAGAAATAATTTCGGATTACAGGGATCCGACTCTCCAGAGAGGCAATAAATCCATTATCTCTTACAAGTGTGTTTTCCCGATACCCCCGAACACTGTATCGCCCTCCCACGGAAATCTGTTCAAGAGGCAGCAAGGAATGATTGGCAAGTTGTAAATCCATTCGGGCAATTGTTTGAATGTCCAACAACTTAAAGCGCCTTGCCCATTGACACTGGAGTAACCAGGTAAAAAATCGACCGTCTGGAACGTCTTCCCCTGAGTTAAGTGTTGCACCTAACGCATTTATTCCAAGGCTTAACCGTGAACGGATTGCAATCACCTGGATCAGGTCACGATATAAATATTCTTGAATGAAACGTATTGCTGAGACAACAGATTTACCATCTTTAACGCCTGGGGAGAATGAAAATGGCTCCTCGTCTAAATATGTTTTGTTGCGGAGATACTCTCCCATGAGTGCCAGAGCAAATTCACGGTTAAGTGTTCGGAAAAAAGGTTGTCTCAGAGTAATCGAAGCAATGTCTGACTTGCTCTTAATATTCAAATCTTTAAAGGACTGTTCGATGACGTTAAAGTCATTCTTCCTATAACGAAGGATCAATGTCGTATCGTAGGCCGTGAAAGGAAGCGTATAACTGGTATCGATTTCTGGGAAGATTCCTGAAGATTGGCCATAGGTGAAACTCAAGACATCACCAAAACCCGTGAGGTTCAGGTCTGTAAGGGTAATCCGCCCCCGTTCAGCCCCTACGGATGGAGATTGGTAGTTATCGGATTCAAGTAAGATTTTGATCGGAAACTCATCTTGAACATGAACCTTCAGTACACTATCACCACGCCTCACATCAGGCCTGAGCTCCGCATTCAGTTTCTGGATGCGTTCGTCTTGTTGCAGGATTTGAAGCCTCTCTTGAAGGGTTAAGATATTCAAGGGTGGCCCACCACCGAGGCGAATGCGACTTCGAATGTATCTGTCACGAAACCATTTATTCCCTTCCACCTCGATATTCGTCAGCCTTCCCTCAATGATGTCGATCGTAATCATACCATCAATGATGGTCTGGTCTGGTATCACTGCGCCTGAATTGATATATCCTTTATTGACGTAGAAAATCGTCAAGGCAAGCCGTAATGACTCCAAATCTGTATCGCTTAGCTCTCGGTTCACATAAGGCGCGGTAACCTCTGCTAAGGTTTCTTCAGAAAAAACCGTATTGCCTGTTATCTTGATCTCACGGACAAAAATACGAGGCAGATGGAATGGTTCGACCTTTTCTTCGGCCGGGGGGGGAATCTGAATAGGGGGAGGAATAGGAACGAGCTCCTTCAGTGGGCTGAGGGACAATCCCCTTTCTGTCTCTGGTATTGGTTGTGGCTCCTTGCCAGAACGACCCGTGGGATCACCTAAGACCCCTTGCGAATAAGCAGAAACAGACGCTAAAAAGAGAAAGATGAATCCAAAACAGAAGGGTAGAATTTTATAACATTTTAACCTGCGATTTGGATTGCAAGGAGTATTCAAACTCGATTTTCCTTTCCGTTTCAATAGTATTTAGGACCAAATTGATCTATTCAAAAATTAGAATGACTTGCCTGATTTGAAATTTAATAGATTGGGCTTGGCAAAACGCTACCCGGCCTTATGGGTAAACCGTCACGACCTCTTACCACGAAGCTGCTGATCCTTTCTCCACGAATCCGTGCTATACAACGATCTCTGAGAAGCATTTCGGTACTCAAGAAGTTCCCCTGCATGGGTGCCAAAGTTCCGCTGATGTTGGTGATTGGCGCACGAATATCCACCGTCCCGTCAATTCCGAGGGCAGAGGATGCATCCACGATACTATCCGGCGAGGCAAGGAAGACATCCGCAATAATTCGGATATTTCCACCCGTTCCTTCATAGGCCTCGGCAATGATCTGACTATCGTTCAGAATGACATATTCTGGGTCGATGGTGATGTTGCCTCCAACCGTTTGAGGCCCACCCCCCACACTAGTGGTTATCTTGCTATCAATCAACTCGACCATATGCCCAGCCTTGATATTGATATTTCCTCCATCTGCCTGTTTCGCTTCTGTCGTAATAGAACTATTTTTCATCCGTAATGTGTCCCCAGCATTGATGCCGATATCTCCAGCGTTACCGGCGTTACCGGTTCCAAAACTTTTAGCGGATATGGAAGCGCCATTGAAGAGTTGAATCTGATTTCCAGATAACTGGATACTTCCTCCTGTACCGCTCCCATCAGTAGCAGCGTCTATGTATCCGCCATTGGCCATTGTAACCCAAGGCGCTGTTAAGGAAATATTGCCTCCCTTCCCTGAACCGCTTGTCCCCGAAGAGATATAGGCTCCATCGTTAATCTGAAGATTCCCTGCTGTGACTTGTATATTTCCTGCGCTTCCGCTGCTATAGGCCGAGGATATAACGGCTGTATTGTAGTTTGGGCCTGGGAAGCCTCCTGCGATGCCTCCTGGGACGCCTGAAAGAATCACCTGATCTGCAGCATTGATGCGAACCGAACCACCTTGGCCTTCCGCAAGTGTCACGGCTTCAATCTGGGTTCCGCCTCTCATTTCCAAGGTATTGGTGTCAATATTAATATCACCAGCATTCCCGCTCCCTTGGGCATTTGCGCTGATATTCGCAGAGAAATGGCTGCCTCCATCAAGGAGTATATTCTTAGCTGTTACGATCATACTCCCTGCATCCCCCTGCCCATATGAGGTCGCAGAGATATTGGCGCCATCCTTCACTTCGAGATTGTTGGTCGCAATTTGAATAACACCGCCCTTTCCACTCGCATTCTCATAAGTAGCAGCCTCTATAAACCCGCCATTGGTCATTGTTATCCAGGGCGCTGTTAATGAAATATTACCCGCGTTCCCTGACCCGCTTGTCCCCGAAGCGATATAGGATTCATCGTTAATCTGAAGATTCCCTGCTGTGACTTGTATATTTCCTGCGCTTCCGCTACCATAGGCCGAGGATAATACCCCTGTGTTGTAGTTACCTCCTTGATTCCCTCCTGGGACGCCTCCTGGGATGCCGGAAAGAATCACCTGATCTGCAGCATTGATGCGAACCGAACCACCTTGGCCTTCTGCAGTTGTCACAGCTTGAATCTGGGCTCCCCCTCTCATTTCCAAGGTATTGGTGCCAATATTAATATCACCAGCGTTCCCGCTCCCTCTGGCATTGGCGCTGATATAAGCAGTGAAATGGCTGCCTCCATCGAGGAATATATCCTTTGCTGTTATGATGATACTCCCTGCATCCCCCTGCCCATATGAGGTCGCAGAGATATTGGCGCCATCCTTCACTTCGAGATTGTTGGTCGCAATCCGAATAGCACCACCCTTCCCGCTACCACTTTCTCCCACATCTGCCGAAATATTTGCTGCAAAGATGTCTTTGACCCCGGAGATGACTACATTACCTGCAGTTACGTCAATAGAGCCACTGCTCCCTGAGCCGGATGAATAGGCATCGATCCCTCCACCGTCCTTGATCAGCACAGACTCTGCTTTCACTTCTATATTTCCACCATTCCCCGCCCCCTGTGTCCCTGCCCTGATTTGGGCACGGTCTCTCACCTCGAGGCTTTGCGCATTAATCCGAATATCTCCAGCGGCTCCAGTCGAATCCCCAAAAAGTGCTTCAGAACTTATTGCTGAATAAAAAAGATTGGCGTAACTCCCTGATAAGAGGATAGAATTAGCTGTCACCTCGATGTTGCCAGCCGTCCCTGACCCGCCTGTAGTGGATAAGATTGAAGCTCCATCCGTCACCTCGAGGCGGCCTGCCCTAATTTGTATATTTCCGGCGCCTCCATCGTTTCCTGTTGCATGGATCCCTGCCAACCATCCCGTAAGTAGAATCCGGTCAGCGGTCACCTCCAAATCGCCAGCCCTGCCTGGGCTAAATCCCCACATGTACGATGATGTGTCGATCTCGCCACTCCGAACCTCCAGATTTCCTGTATCTATGCGGATACGTCCTGCATTTCCACTGCCCCATGTTAGAGCATGAATTCCAGTAGTTGACCCCAATGCATTTTCCCCAGATACCAATATGCTTTCAGCATTGATGTCAATGTTTCCGCCCGCCCCTGAGCCGTCCACAGTCGTCTCAATTTTAGCCCCATCGCGTATTTCAAGACTGCCTGTTGTAACTCTAAGATCACCACCCCGTCCTGAACCCATGGTTCGGGTTGACAGTCTTGTTTGATCACCAGAAGGATCATCATATGCCCCCGTCATGAATATCGAATCTGCGGTCACTGTCAGGTTTCCCGCATTGCCTGATATAGCCCAATCGTTATGGGTGTTGATCTGGCTTCCCCCACCCATACCCAGACTGCCGGTATACACTTCAACGTTACCACTGTTGCCCGCACCGTTTGTAGAGGACTCGATTTTTGAATTCCACATTACCATACTACCGGAGTTGATAACGATATCACCCCCTTGACCTATTCCACTGGTAGATGCTTCTATCAATGCCCCATTGGCGACGAGGTCCTCCTTTATGCCAATATCAATACCCTTCTTGGCTCCGTCTATATCTCCCAAGGTATCGGCAACAATAGAGGAGTTTTCTATGAGTAACTTCCCTCCCCTAATGACCACTGTTCCACTTCCACTAATACTGCTTACGTCAAGGTATGCCAAATTTGAGAGATTAATATTCCCAAGGCGGTCAAATGAGGACATCTGTAAATCCGGCGCAATCCGGGACTCAACAGGAATGACCTCGCCTGGAGAGGCAACACTTGCAATATTAATCCGGCCGCTCGGTGCCAGGAGCCAACCCGTTGGCCCTCCCGTAATATTGATGTCACCCCCTATTATTGAAAGGGTTTTACCTTCCGGAACCTCAAGATAACTCTCTTGAATTGAAATCGGCGCCGGGGTATTGCTCAAAAACCCGAAGGCGGCCACTGGAGCCGTTGAGAGGGTGGATTGCTTTCCTAAATCAGCATAGAACTTTGCCCCATCTGTCATTCGGAGATAATCGGCTGTACTAACGTGAAACGAGCCGCTAACATCCAATGAGGCGTTGGGCCCGAACAGGACCCCGTATGGATTGAGAAGGTAAAGATTTGCTCTCGTAATAGTCGAGCGGAGAGTGCCATCAATGATGGATTGCTGGCCTCCCGTAATCCGTCCTATGATGTTCGCAATCCAAGAGGGACCGTTAAAACTTGCCGTATCTCCTGTCCACACACTGAACAGACCAAAGCTATGAAACTGATTGGTCCCTTTGATTGTCCCCCCATTGATATTATAAATATTGCCCGCCTGATTTATTGTGGTCCCCATGGTTCCATCTGATGTGATGGTCGAGGCGGCATGACTGAAAGTGATTATGGCAGGATGAAGTAATAACCCACTAATGAGGAAAGGACTCAGGAATAGTGTAATAAAATGTTTAAGACGGCGGTTCGTAATCATTTTTCCCTCCCATTTTATCATTCAACATAGTTAGGAGTTCTTGATTTATTGATATCCTTCTGTAAAACGTAACCGTTTAATAATATTGACTAATTACCACTTCCCCACTTCTACTAGATCACTCTAAAAACAAAAATGCCGACCTAACCGTCGGTTCAACCTTCGGCAGCTCGGCCATCTTCTCAAAAGATCCGCCGCTTTCCGTCCCCCCCTCGTGGAAAGGTTGGCTTTATCGAGTGAACCTAATTGCTTAAATCTAAATCAAAATTCATTGGGTTTGTCAAGCAAAAATTTGGCTGGAATCGTGCAAGAAGAATCGGATGATTCTTAAGACTCTGTTCTTGTTGAATCAAAGGTAAGAAGAAATCAAAAAGGGGTTGCAAATGACTTACAACCCCTTAAATTGTTTTGGTAGCGGGGGCTAGATTTGAACTAGCGACCTTCGGGTTATGAGCCCGACGAGCTACCGGACTGCTCCACCCCGCGATCTAATCATTTCTAATCCATTCATAGAAATTTGTCAAGCTTTTCCAGACCTTTCTTGACCCATCCGACTTGCGAAGCCTTGGGCGTGAGCCCTCAGCCTGAGCGATCCACTGAGCTCGCGCCGAAGTCTCTGGCCAAAGAAATCCCCTGGCGTTGGTGCTTCAGGTGTGAAGGGTTGACAACCCCCTACCTGTCCCGTAGAATACGTTAAAGATGTGACCTTGTCCCTGCCTGCGGCAGACAGGCGTGTCACAGGACGAAATCCCTATGAAGAAAACCACTTACCTCTATATCTTGAAGGAAATTATTCCTATTTTTCTTATAGGTCTGATGACTTTTACCATCATCCTCTTGATGGATAAAATCTTCAAGCTGATCGAATTGATTATTAATAGGGGTGGAAATATTAAAAACATCTTGATGCTCCTTATCTACATCGCCCCCTCCTTCCTCACTTTTACTATCCCCATAGCGGTCCTTCTCGGAATCCTCCTCGCCTTTGGCCGGCTATCCGGGGATAGTGAAATTATTGCCTTCAAAGCTTCAGGAATAAGTCTTTATCAGCTTTTTATCCCCATCTCTTTTTTTTCTATCTGTGCTTTTCTCATCACGACTTTTTTGGTCTTCTATGGGCTCCCATGGGGCAACCGAGGTTTTATGGCCACGCTCTATCTCCTTGCTCAATCTAAACCAGACGTGGAAATCAAAGAGCGAGTTTTCAACGCTATGTTCAATGGCCTCATCGTCTATGTGGACAAGGTTCCCATTCAAGGGAAAAAGATGGAGGGGATTTTAATTTATGATGAAAGAGACAAGGAGAAGGTCAATACCATCTTTGCCAAAGAGGGTTTTCTCACCAGCAATCCCTCGTCTCAGGATGTGGTATTAAAGCTCCTCAATGGAGAGGTTCATCGGTTTGAACCCAAGACGATGGCATATCAAAAAATGCAATTTGACGCCTATGATCTAAAAATTGAATTGGGGAAAGCCCTCGCTGCCTTTGAAAATAAGCTTAAAGAACATGAGATGTCGATTGATGAGATTAAAGAAAAGATAGCAAAGATGAAGAAACAAGGGGAAGACACTACCTCTCAGGAAGTCGAACTCCACAAACGATATGCCATTCCCTTTGCCTGCATCGTTTTTGGTCTCCTCGGGGTTCCTCTGGGCGTCCAACCCCGACGTTCAGGAAGGTCATACGGGTTTGTCTTCAGCATTCTTATCTTATTGGGTTACTATGTTTCCCTCATTGCCTTCGAATTGCTTGCTGTGAGAAAAACTGTTCCCGCCTTCTTGGCAGGTTGGTTTCCTACCTTACTGTTCGGGAGTCTGGGTATCTACCTTCTGATTAAGGCGGCTAATGAATCACCCTTCAAACCGGCCGTATGGGTGATCGAAGGTCTCGATCTCCTCCAGAAAAAATGGAGAAAGGTTTCTAACCATGCATGATTATCATCGGACCCTCCATCGCTATGTCATTCGCGAATTCCTGAAGATATTTGGTTTAAGTCTAAGCAGTTTGATCCTCATCTATGTCGTCGTGCTATTTTTTCAAAAGATGAATCTCTTCAGCAGGTATAACGCTCCTTTCCACCTGATCTTCGTTTACTTCCTTTATAAGATTCCGGAGGTCACCTTTCAATTTACCCTTCCTTATGCTATTCTATTGGCGACCCTTCTCACGCTTGGCACCCTTTCACGACATAGTGAGGTCACGGCGATGAAAGCAGGGGGGGTCAGCCTTTACCGAATTACGTTCCCATTGCTTCTCATTGCCCTCATGATCAGTTTCTTTTCCTTCCTCGGCAATGAATACCTCGTTCCCATCACCTACCAGAAAACCCGATACCTGCTGGATGTCCAGGTTCGAAAAGAAAAGCCAGCGGGTTTTTTTAAGAATTATAAGATATGGTATCGTAGCGATCACCGCATCTTGAACATCCGACTTCTCGATCCTCAGAAAAAGGTCTTGAGCGGTTTTACCCTTTATCAATTTGATGATAATTTTCTATGTACGAAACGGATTGATGCCCAAGAGGTAAAATGGGAGGAGGGTCGATGGTGGTTCTATGACGGAACCGTCCGCGATTTTGGAGAGAGCGGCTCCGCCCAGATCACTCCTTTTAAGAAAATAGAACTCAATTTGGGGGAGGATTGGGAGTCTTTACAAAGAATCGGGCGACATTCGGAAGAGATGAGTTACGGAACACTTTGGACTTACATCCAGAGGATCCAAGCCTCAGGCTACGACGCAACCCGATATCTTGTTGATCTCCATTCTAAGCTCTCCACCCCTTTCTTAAACTTGATCATGGTCTTAATCGGCATCCCCTTCGCCTTGAAAACCAGTCGGTCTGGGGGAGTGGCTTTGAGCCTTGGGATTAGTGTGATGCTTGGTTTTGTCTATGGGGTCATCTTTTACATTTTTATATCCTTCGGAAAATCGGGGGTTCTCGCCCCCTTTCTCTCCTGTTGGATCCCTACCGTTCTCTTTGGTCTGGCCGGAATTTTCACCTTGATGAGCATCAGGCAATAAAGAAGAAGCATCAAATAACAAAGTTATTGGGTCATTAGGTCATTAGTCATTTAATGACTTAATTACGTAGTGACTTAATGACCAAGAAGATTCTGATATTCGTCATTTCTAAGGTGAATCAGGGATTGGTCAGGGCATTTAGGTAGGAATTGATATCTTTAAACGTATCGGTCAGGAAAAGAATCCCAATACCGATCAGGAAAAGACCACTCACGATAGTGATGACCCTCATGTATCGTTTTATTTTATCAAAGGCAGAGAGGAATGAATTAAAAGCCAGGGAGGAAAGAAAAAATGGAATCCCCAGGCCTATCGAATAGTAAGTCAACAGCAGGATTCCCGTCGTAAAACTTTTCGATGTGCTGGCGTAGATGAGGATCATGGAGAGGATCGGTCCGATACAAGGGGTCCACCCTGCTGCAAAAGCCACTCCCACAAGGAATGAACCTGCATAACCCAAGGGTTTCTTCCTCATCTCAAATCTTTTTTCCATTTGCAGAAAAGGAATATTGATGATTCCGGTGAAGTGGATACCCAGGAGGATGATGAGCACCCCTCCTCCTTTCATAATCCAGTATTGATATTGAGCCAATACCTGTCCTAAATAAGTGGCGGAGGCACCCATCAGGATAAAAACCAATGAAAATCCCATGATGAAGAACAGGGAATGAAAGATAGTGGCCCACCTCAACTTCGACCTGGCTTCAACATCTGTGAGTTCTTTGAAGGAAACCCCTGTGATGTAAGTGATATAAGAGGGAACCAAGGGAAGAACGCAGGGTGAGGCGAAGGAGAGAAGTCCTGCAGAAAAGGCGATCATCCCTGAAATCTCTTGTGGCTGGCTCATGGCTGGTTTAAATCATTATACTCCATTCCTCACCAAATAAAAATATTTTTATTACCACTCTTCAATACCGTTGACAACTCATTGAGTTGATGATAATTTTTTAATATCCTATTTAGGATTCTAAAACTTAAATTTTCAGGATGGAGGAGAATCATGGCAATTTTAGAAATCAGTGTCGTACCTATTGGCACGGGCGATACGAGCCTCAGCGCTTATGTGGCAGATTGCCTTCGTATTTTGAAAAAAGAAAAAGTCCATTACGAACTCTCATCAATGGGAACAAACATCGAGGGGAACCTCAAAGACCTATTCAAAATCGCCATTAAAATGCATCAGATTCCTTTTAAAAAAGGCGCCCTTCGGGTTTTAACCACTTTAAAGATTGATGATCGAAGGGATAAAAAGGGCACTCTGGAAGGTAAAAAGAGAGCCGTAAAAAGTAAATTAAGAAGAAAGAGTTAAGAATTGTGAATTGACTTTTTTATTCTCCCCGTTATATTGAAAACAACTTTATATCAAAGGAGGTTCGAATGAAGATCAAATGGTATGGACATGCAGCTTTTTTGATCACATCCGATCAAGGAACTAAAATCATTATAGACCCTTATGAACCCGGGGCTTTTGGCGGTCAACTTTCTTACGGGAAGATTAAAGACCAGGTCGATATCGTTATAACCAGTCATGATCACGCTGATCACAATTATACCAAGGATCTTCCTGGAACTCCTCAGGTTGTAAAAGGAAGTGGCTCTAAAACAATAAAAGGAATTCCGATTAAAGGCATTGCCACTTACCACGACCCTTCTAAGGGGAGTGAACGAGGTGCCAACACCATCTTCACACTCAAGATCGATAATATTCAACTCTGTCACCTTGGAGACCTGGGACACCTTCTGAGCGATAAAGAATTGGCTGAGATAGGTCCGGTGGACATTGTCCTGATCCCCGTAGGGGGGTTTTTCACTATTGACTCAAAAGAAGCAACCCGTGTCGCCGAACAGATAAAACCTAAAATCCTCATCCCTATGCATTTCAAGACAGAGAAATGCGGATTTCCTATTTCACCGGTGGAAGACTTTCTAAAAGGAAAAACAAACGCAAAACGACCCAAGGCCAATGAAGCCACTTTCGACAAAGCAACCCTTCCTCAGCAGATGGAGATTGTGGTCTTAGAACACGCCCTGTGAACCCCGTTAGAAAGGGTGGGGTTTAAACCTTACCCCTTCTTGATGTAAGGATAGGGATTTATATTCAGCCTGGATTAAAGGGCGTGTTTTTCTAACAGGGGTGAAGCATATGGAAGGATATCGCCTCAATCCATTGCTCTCTCAGGAACAGATCGCTTCCATCGTTCAAGGTTTGGCAAATCAAATCTCGAAGGATTATGCCGGAAAAGAATTGGTGTTGGTGTGTATCCTGAAAGGGGCTTTCATGTTTCTCTCCGACCTGATTCGCCACCTCCGGATCCCCGTTCAAGTTGATTTTGTTCGTTTAGCCAGTTATGGGTCCGGGATGAAAACCTCTGGCAAAATTGAGATTACCAAAGACATCGAAATTCCCCTTGAGAAAAAGGATGTCCTCATCATCGAAGATATCATTGACAGTGGTCGAACACTCCAGTTCCTTAAGGACCGGTTGGCACTCTCGGGCCCCCGTTCTATCAAGGTTTGTGCCCTTTTAGATAAGAAAGCCCGTAGAGAGGTTGATATGGAGGCGGATTATCTTGGAACCGAAGTGGATGATATCTTCATTGTAGGGTACGGGATTGACTTTAATGAGAACTATCGCCATTTACCTGAAATTTATTATGTTACCCCCATGGATCACCCAAAGGGATAGGGGATGGAAGTTTATCCTCGCCTTCCTTTTCTTGCTCTTCTTGCAAAGCCCTTCCTTCTCCCAGCCCCAGCCTGATGATACGGGTCTCTTCAGAGAAGGAGAGATCCTTCTTTCAAAAGGTGACACGGAAAAGGCACTTTGGCGTTTTAAGAGGTTGATTACTGAATTTCCAAAAAGTTCTCTCTTCAACGAAGCCAAATTCAGGATGGGAATCTGTTATACCCAACTCAAAAGGCATCAAGATGCCATTCGTATTCTCAACGAACTCCTCCCCACCTTCCTTTCTCCATCCAGAATGGTACAGGTCTTTAGTTTGCTGGGAGACAACCACCTCGAATTAAATGATCGTCTCACCGCTCTCCATTGGTATGGGAAGGGTCTCCTCATCCCTGCTCAACCCAACGAGGAGCTAAGAAAGAAGGTGAAATCCATCATGGATACCTCTGATTCGGAAGAGGAATTAAAGTCCATTGAATCTCTCTACCGGGGGGCTTATGCAGGAGGTTATGCAAAATTGAAATTGGCCCAGATGGCCAAGCGCCAAGGAAATGTCACTCTTGCAAAAAGATTTCTAACGGAATTGGAAAAAGAATACCGAGGCATGGACTATATGCCCCTAGCCAAAGAGCTCTTTGAAACGATCCCTCTTTCCACCCGATCCAAATATACAGTGGGGGTTATTCTCCCTTTGAGTGGGATTCATCGCCCTTTTGGAGAAAGAGCCCTGCAGGGAATTCAATCGGCTATAAAAGAAACTGATTCCTCTTTGATCTCATTAGCCATTCGTGATTCTAAAGGGAGTCCAGGAGGGGCAGAAAAAGTGGTTGAGGAGTTGGTGAACAAAGAAAGAGTGATTGCCATCATTGGACCCCTTCTCAGTATCGATGTTGACCGGGCAGCCAAAAAAGCCCAGCAATTAAAAGTTCCCCTTCTGACCCTTTCTCAAAAGGAGGTCCCTACCAATAAGGGGGATCTCGTCTTCCAGAATTCCCTCATCCCCTCAGAGCAGATCCAGACCCTTACTGACTTTGCCATCAAAGAATTGGACCTTCGCACCTTCGCCGTCTTTTATCCCAACTCCCCTTATGGACTTTATTTCAAAAATCTCTTCAATCAAGAGATTACTCGAAAAGGTGGAAAAGTCTTCGGGGTGGTCGTTTATCAAGAGAATCAGACGGATTTCAGTCAGGAGATCAAAGGATTTTTTAAGATCGAGACCATCCAGAAATACGACTCCCGGAAAAAAAAGGATGAGGAATTCACGGTAGGCGTTTCCATCGAAGGGCTTTTCATCCCTGATGCTCATGATCGTGTAGGGACCATCCTCTCTCAAATGGCTTACTATGATATAAAGGGATTGACCTTTTTAGGTACCAGTGCATGGAATGGTCCAGGCTTGATCTCAATTGGTGGGAAAGGAGCCGAAGGGTCGATCTTTGTTGATGCCTTTTTTAAAAAAGACCCCTCCCCTTGGGTCACCCTTTTTGTGGAAGAATTTCGAAAAACATACCAACGGGATCCTGAAACACTCGAAGCCCTGAGTTATGATGGGGCTAAACTCATAAAAGAAATCCTCCTATCCAAATCAATTTCCTCTCCTTTGCAACTGCAAGAAGAGCTCCGGCAAGTTAAAAATTTTCAGGGAGTTTCTGGTCTAAAGGGTTTTGGGGAAGATGGGAAAGCGATTCGAACCCTTTATATTCTGAAAGTGAACAAAGGACAAATTGAACAGATTTCGCCGTAATCCTCATCGGTTGATCCAATGAAAAAACTCCATTCCTGGAACGTCAGCGTGGAGGAAGCCATCCAGATTCAAGAGGCCTTGAAAGATCGAATCATTCTAAAAAAAACATTTTCAAAAGTGAGAACCATGGGAGGAGGAGATGTCGCCTATTCAAAAAATGAGAATCGCCTCTTCGGTGCCATCGTCATCCTCTCATTCCCAGATATGGAAATCCTTGATATGGCCACGGCTGATGGGAAGATCCCTTTCCCCTATATCCCCACCCTTTTAAGTTTTCGGGAAGGCCCGATTCTGATTAAAACCTTTCAGAGGTTAAAAATAAAACCCAATATCATGATTTTTGATGGTCAGGGCATCGCCCATCCTAGAGGAATGGGGCTTGCCTCACACATGGGCTTATGGTTAAACCTTCCATCCATCGGTTGCGCCAAGACCGCTTTGTTAGATGAATTTATCTCTCCAGGACCTTCAAAAGGAAGTTATGAATGGATTCGAAGGGAAGGGAAAAAAGTGGGTGCTGTTCTTAGAACCAAAGAAAACGTAAAACCTCTTTTTATCTCACCCGGTCATCGCATAGACCTATCGACGAGCATTCAACTCCTTCTTGAAAGCTGCCGGGGATTCCGAATACCCGAACCCCTCCGTAAAGCCCATCAACTCTCACGAAGCATGCTGCATCGCGCATAGGGCATAGCTCACGAATGAAAAGCAGCAAATCATAACCACTAATTTACAAATGAATTCCAATAACCAAAATTCAAAATTTAAAAGGAAAATTCTTTTGGTCATTTGGAATTGAAATTTGGAATTTATTTAGGATTTGGAAATTGTGAGTTGTATTTTTGGATTTTGGATGCTATACGCCATGTCCTAAATACTTTGCCTCACTTATAACGTTCCAGATACCTTTCCAGACGGTTCATCCCCTCCTCAATACTCTCCATAGAATTGGCATAGCAAAATCGGATATATCCCTCTGCATTCGTTCCGAAATCGATGCCGGGTGCCACCCCGACCTTTGCCTCTGTTAGGATATCAAAAGCGAACCGATAGGAATCGTTGGAAAATCTTTTTGCATTGGCCAAGATATAAAAAGCTCCTGTGGGCTCCACTGTAATTCCAAATCCCAGCTCTCTAAGCCGTGGAACCAAAAAACGCCGCCGCCGGTCATAGGTTTCTTTCATTTTTTGAATATCCTTTTCAGCTTCCTTCAGGCCCACCAAGGCACCCCATTGGGCAAAAGAACTGGCAGAGATGAAGAGATTCTGCTGGATTTTTTGCATAGGTCGTATAAACTCTTTAGGCGCAATGATGTATCCCAGTCTCCATCCAGTCATCGCATAGAGTTTTGAAAACCCATTGATGACAAAGGCACGATCCGTGAACTCAAGAATCGTACAGACCTCTCCTTCATAGACCAGTCCATGATAGATTTCGTCAGAAATGATGAAGGGAGAGAATTTAGCAATCTCCTTCATTCTCTCCGCAGGCATCACATTTCCTGTTGGGTTGGAAGGTGAATTGATCATGATCCCTTTTACTTTTGAGCTAAGTTTCTCTTCGATCATCTCGGGAAGATATTGGAACCCCTCCTCTTCCAACACTGTGACAAAGACAGGAATTCCGTCAACAAACCGAATGATATTGGGATAGCAGGGATAATAGGGATTGGAGAGGATAACTTCTTCGCCGGGTTCTAACAGGGCAGCAAAGAGAAGAAGCATCGCCGGAGAGGTTCCTGAGGTAATAAGAATTTGTTCGGGGGACACCTTCACCCGATATTTTTTCCAGTAATCCTCCGCGATCGCTTCCCTCAGTTCGATCAAACCCAGACTGTGCGTGTAATGGGTCTTGCCTTCACAGATCGCACGATAACAGGCTTCACTGATACATTCTGGGGTGTCGAAATCCGGTTCCCCCACTTCCAAATGAATGACATGCTCCCCATTCCTCTCTAATTCTTGAGCTTTTTCCAGAACATCCATCACAATGAACGGAGGAATCTCATGAGCTTTCTTTGAAATCATGCTTTACCCCTCATAATGGCAAATAGCTAATACGTTATTGCGAGCGACCAACGGGAGCGTGGCAATCTCATCCGTCGAATCACGAGATTGCTTCATCGCTTCGCTTCTCGCAATGACATTTTATTTACTGAGTTCGTATCATCAATACGCCCAAGTCGCCGTTATCCGCTTACTTGAATCTTAATCGTGTCTCCCCTCTTTACCCCCAACATCTTTTGAGCATTGCCTTCTCTTACAGATATCTCTAAGAAACCACCACTTCCCAAAAGGGCAATCAATTCACCTTTCTTCCCTTCCCAGTATCCTTTCTTCAAACCATGGATGGCTTCCCTCCCTGCTCGAATGACAATAGGACGACTTTGAATAAACCGAAAAAGCTTTTCTTCATCAATATTGCTAACAAGGTTGCCAAAGGTATCAATATGGAGAATCTCTCCTAATAATTTTCTTTCTTTGATGATGGGTTTTCCAAATTCAAGCTCTTCCAAAGAACCGATTTCATATCCGAAGACATTTGGCTTGATACCCAATGAGAGATGTGCTGCCACTGGGGCAAAGATGTCCCTTCCATGAAATGTCATGCTGATTTTTGGAAGAAAATATTTCTGTTTGGTCAGAACCACCACCTGCTTCAACTTTTCCCTCTGTGCAACAAAAGTGAATAGGCCATTATCAGGACCTATAAAATAATAATTTTGAGTCACAAGAAGAATGGGTTTCCTTGTCCCCCCTACCCCTGGGTCCACTACCGAAAGATGGATTGTCCCTTTTGGAAAATAAGAATAGGTATTGGCCAAGATAAAGGCTCCTTCTTGGATATCGTGCACTCTTACTTCATGGGTAATATCCACAAGGGTGCATTGAGGATTGATATTCAAAATCACTCCCTTCATTGAAGCCACATAAGGGTCTTTTGAGCCGAAATCGGTGAGCAGAGTAATGATAGGCATCCTTATCAGGCCTTTATCCTTTTTAAATTCCTTTCAAAGGGTTCTCGAATGAGTCCTTTCTCTGTGATGATGGAATGAATCAGGGAATGGGGTGTTACATCGAAGGCGGGGTTAAGGGCATTGACTCCTTTCGGAGTGATTGGATTTCCTCGAAAATGGGTAACCTCTTTAACATCTCTTTCTTCAATCGGAATATTCCTTCCAGAGGCTAAGGAAAGATCGAGCGTGGAAATCGGAGCTACCACATAGAAAGGGATGCCATGCCACTTTGAGAGAATAGCAAGGCTATAGGTCCCAATCTTGTTGGCTGTATCTCCATTACGGGCAATTCTATCGGCTCCCACCAAAACGAGATTGATTTCGCCTTTTTTCATCAACCATCCTGCCATATTGTCCGTGATGACGGTGACGGGTATCTTTTCCTGAAGCAACTCCCAAGCCGTCAGCCTGGCTCCCTGTAGCTGGGGCCTTGTTTCATCTGCAAAGACACGGAACCGTTTCCCTTCAGCCCATGCCGCATAAATCACTCCCAGCGCTGTTCCATATCCAGCAGTCGCTAATGCCCCTGCATTGCAATGGGTGAGCACTCCATCGCCATTTTTGATGAGTCTCTTACCATATCCTCCGATTTTTTGGTTGATCTCCACATCCTCTTTGTAAATTCGTAAAGCCTCCTCTACTAACTCCGCTTTCGTTTTTTCAACACCATAAGCGTGAATTTGATTCAAAATCCTCTTCATTCGATCTACGGCCCAAAAAAGGTTGACAGCAGTGGGCCTGGTCTGCCTCATCTCATGGCAAACCTTCTCAAGATTTTTACGGAAAGTACCGGGCTGGCTGGATTGATTTTTCTTCGCAGCGAGAGCAATTCCCATTGCGGCAGCCACCCCTATGGCTGGTGCACCGCGGATGGCCATGGTCCGAATAGCTTGCGCCACAGAAGAGGCATCCCGACAATCCAAATAATGGATTTCCTGAGGAAGTTTCCTCTGGTCGAAGATCCTCACCCAATCTCCCTTCCATTCAATGGTTTTAAATTTCATACCGTTTTTTCCTAGAGTGCTCTCACATTGTCATTGCGAGCGAAGCGCGGAAATCTCATAATTCTCCGTACAAGTCACTCCATTCTTTATTAATAGTATTAATCAAATCAATTTTCTTTTGTCTTGACCCTGCCTTTATCTTCTTTTCTCTCAGGATAGCATTTTCTAGATCTTCGAATATCTCGTAATAAACAAGTTTTGAAACATTACATTTCATCGTAAACCCCGTTAGAAATTCCAGCGGGGCATTAAACCCCGCCGGAATTATTCTAAAATCTAACCCCTCTGCAGCCGCCGGCCCAGAGGGCCTCTGACCCGGAGGGAGCAGCGGGGCATTATTTCTAACGGGGTAAATCCATCGACAAACTTCTCTTTATGTTCATATACCCTCTTTTTCAAGTCATGGGTTATACCGATGTAGAGAACTCTATTATTTTTGTTTGTTATGATGTAAACATAGAATTGCTTACTCATGAATCATTTTTCTGAGATTGCTTCGCTCCGCTCGCAATGACGGTTGGGGTGGTTATTTTAATTTCTTCTTCAACAACTCATTGACCAATTTGGGATTCGCCTTCCCTTGGGTCTGTTTCATCACCTCTCCCACGAAGAAGCCGAAGAGTTTCTCCTTACCTTTTCGATAATCCTCCACCTGTTTTGGATTGGCTTCCATCGCTTTTTCAATGGCTTTTTGGATCTCCCCCTCATCCAGAATTTGCATCCAACCCTTTTCTTTCACAATATCTTGCGGATACCCTCTTGTCCGATACATCTCTTCAAAGACATCCTTGGCAATTTTACCGCTGATAGCCTGGGTTTTGGTCATTAAAAGCATATCGGCCAGATGTTTAGGGGTAACCGGACATTGATCAATCTCCCTCTCATCACGCTTCAACTCCCTGAGAAGGTCTCCCATCATCCAGTTGCTCACCGTCTTGGGTTCGTGAAAGAGACTCACAGTCTCCTCATAGTAAGCGGATAGCGGTTTCGTTGAGGTGAGGATTTCAGCATCATATTCTGGGATCTGGTATTGCCGAATAAACCGTTCCTTTTTTTCATCTGGAAGTTCAGGAAGGCCTTTACGAATCTCCTCGACCCATTTTCCATCGATCCTCAATGGAACAAGATCCGGGTCCGGGAAATAGCGATAATCATGAGCTTCTTCTTTTCCCCTCATCGTAATCGTAATCCCTTGATCGACATCCCAGAGTCGCGTCTCTTGAACCACATCTTCCCCTTCTCCCAACATCGTAATCTGGCGCTTGATCTCATACTCTAACGCCTTCTCCACATGGCGGAAGGAGTTCATGTTCTTCAATTCTGTTCTCGTCCCGAATTCTTCCTGACCTTTTGGCCGTACGGAAACATTTGCGTCACATCTAAAAGTCCCTTTCTCCATATCCCCTGTGCAGATCTCCAGATATTGCAGGATCGCTCGAAGTTTTCTTAAATAATCGCCTGCCTCCTCTGGAGATCGAATGTCTGGTCCGCTCACAATCTCAACCAAAGGAACGCCTGTCCGATTAAAATCCACATAGCTGAACGAAGCAGTCTCCGGTGCCTCGCCATGTTTCAACTTCCCGGCATCCTCCTCCAGATGAATCCGGATGATCTGGATACGTTTCTTTTGCCCATGTAACATGATTTCAATAAAGCCATCCTCTGCCAAAGGAAACTCATACATGGAAATCTGATACCCTTTGGGGAGGTCAGGATAAAAATAATTCTTTCTAGCGAAGAGGCTGTAAGGAGCAATTCGGCAGGAAGTAGCCAACCCCAATTTAATAGCAAACTCCACAGCCTTCCGATTGATCACTGGAAGAGAACCGGGCTGTCCGGTGCAGACAGGACAGGTTTGTGTATTTGGTTCTTCCCCAAATGTTGTGGAGCACCCACAGAATATTTTGGATCGGGTCAGGAGCTGGGCATGGACTTCTAAACCAATGACAGGTTCATATTTCACGAGATTCCCCTTCACTTTTTCATTATATTTATTCCTAATTAAATATAACAAAGACCGAACCATGTCAAATAGGCTATTCAGTGCAGCGTTGAGCCCTGAACCCTGCATGGTTCAGGGTTGACAAACCTGATTGATTCCATTACCTTAATTCAAAATGTTTAAAAACATCCCCATTCCACCATCTTTCTCCCTCATTAAAAAGGGGAAGGTTTTTATCCTTTTGAAAGAAGGGTATAAAGATGTCCTTTTGAAGCAAGGAATCGATGATTTAAAAACTTTTCTCAAAAAAAGCTGGCAAACTTCTCACTATCTCAAAGGTCGAACTCCCCATCCCTCCATCCCTCTCGAGGATGGGAAGAGGATGGTTCTTCGCCAATATTCACATGGAGGACTGTTACGAGCCATCACTGGAAATCTCTACTTTTTCGGGGCGAGATCTTTCCGAGAACTGGCGTTAACAGAGGAAATCCGATCCTATGGAATTCCAACGATCTCCTCCATCGGTGCCATCCACCATCGCATTTTCTTTCCCTTCTATCAGGCTTATTTTCTTTCCTTAGAAGTCCTTCGCGCCCTGGATCTGATTCAGTATTTTCAAGAAATTGGAACGCACCTTTCCCGTGAAAATCTTTCCCTTAAGCGAAAAACTATTCGATCTACCGGCCTTCTTATTCGACAATTTCACCAAGCGGGATTTTTCCACGGCGACCTTCAGCTTAAAAACATTCTGGTAGCAGGAGACCAACTTCTCCTTATCGATTTTGATCACTCCTATCGAAAAACAACTCTCCCTATTCAGGAAAGGATGAAAAATCTCCTTCGCCTCAACCGTTCTGTGGAGAAGTGGAAACGCCTGGGATTACCGATCACTCGTACAGACCGCTGGCGTTTCTTTCTGGCTTATGCAGGAGACGACAAAAAGATCCAGGAGGCGGCGGAAAAGACGCTTCGAACCTATTCGCTTCGCTTTTTATTCTACCGATTTGGATGGACTCTAGGAAGGATTCTTGGGTCCTAGGGTTCGAGGGGTCAAGTGAAATGGTTAAATGTAAAGACTTTTTGAAAAGAAATGCTTGAACCCGTGAACCCTTGAATCCTTGCCCACTAAATAGTCTTCAAGAACTCTCTCAGAGGCTGGGTGAGGAAACGGGTGTGAAAAAGAAAGAAGTGATCTGCTCCCGGGATAATGGATAAGGATTTTGGTTCATCGAGGTGTTGATACCATTCCTCCAACACAGAGGAGGGACAGAAAAGATCCCGATCTCCTGCAATAAAAAGTTTTTTCTTTTTACATCCCTTCAGAAATCCAAAATCATAAATTTCAAGAGGTGGAGCAATGGCTATCATTCCCTTAAATCTTTCATCCTCGATGGCAATGGGAAAACCTGCCCAAGCTCCGAAAGAGTATCCTACCAGAATGAGGGGAGAATGATTATTCTTCAGTCTTGGATAGAAGTAGTCAGTGACGGCCTTCACATCCTCCTTCTCCCCGATCCCCTCTCCATAAGACCCTTCGCTTTCACCCACCCCTCTGAAGTTAAAACGAAGTGTGGAGAACCCCTCTTGAGAAGCGGCCTCCACAGCCGTTGTAATAACAGGATGATCCATATCCCCACCATACTGTGGATGAGGATGGCAAAAGATGACTCCACCTCTAAAAGAAAAAGCCCCTTGAATACTCAAGAGGCCTTCCAGTCGAATATCAGTTGATGGAATAAATACTTTTTCTTCTTTCATCCTATTTTAGAAAATGGGTGAATTTCCTGGTAAGTTTCTCGGAATATTCCTTTCCTCTCTTTTTTTATGGGTTTTTCTTTCTCGGAAGATTCTATTTTTGCATCGACCTTCTCTTTTATCCATTCCAAGATATTTCTTAAAATCTCTAAGAAGCGAACCTCAAAGCGGGTGATGTCCTCGCTTTCAATTCTGTCATTGAGTTTTTTTAGCCATTCATCCAACTTCTTTTGAAGTTCTTTCAAAACCAGAATCATGTGAGGGTCCGTTTCTCCCTTTTTCTCTTCATCCTGAACGAGGATAGTCCGGTATCTTTCTGATTTTGCCTCGTTTGGCACCTTCTTTCTCAAGGTGGAGAAAGATCCGGAAACCAAGCCTATCCCGAGGATAAGAATCAGAAAGAGCGATAAGAGAGGACCAATCCATTTCTTCATTACTTCTAACACCCCAATTTCAAAAAAAATGGCGGGCGATGCGGGAGTTGAACCCACGGCCTTTGGTTCCGGAGACCAACGCTCTATCCAACTGAGCTAATCGCCCAGATTGAAAATTTATTTACCACAATTACATAGAAGCTGTCAATTTTTCTACCTAATTTTTCTCACAATAAAAGTGGTAATAATCCAGCTTATAAATGCGATAGCCCAGAATGAAGAGAAACTTAAGATCCCTATAAAGATAAACATCTTCCATTTAATAGCCGCAGGAAATTCCCCTAACATGGAAATAGGGACAATGACCCCCACCAAAATAGATAAAGCCAAAGTAACCCTGAAAGATCCGAAAAGCCCTTTTCCTTTATTCACTTTGTTCTTCCCTTTTTATTCCGTCTCGACCTTGAGGGTTCTAAATGGTTTCACCTCCTTCCCATTTATTTACATACTTTTTTGTATAATACATCAAACATCGAGTTTGGAGAAATAGATTCCCATTTATCAGGTGGATTTTCGAGGTCCAAAACATCTCCATTCTTGGAATAGTAGGCTATTGATAAAAAATGCACAATTTTTGCTCCACAATCGAATTCCAAAGAATTTATTGAATAACTCAAATTCTCATAGCGTGCCCCAACCAAGTTCACCATATCCATTTTGCCTTTCTTCTTATAAACTTGCTTTATCCATACCTTAACAATTTTTTGGGGTGAACGGGTTATATCCTCCTTATCGTAATAGAAAGTAGAATCTTCCGTTTTCTTAAATAGCTTCCAATCCTCCCCCCACACCTCTGCAGAGGCAAATATAGCAAGGCCAATAGCTACAAGGATAATTCCCAACTTAACCGATAATGATTTCATTCGAACACCCCTTTCTCTCTTCATCTCCTGGTTCACTACTCCCACCATCTCCAATAACTCCTCTTTGGTTGACCTATCCATTTCATTCTTATCCTTCTATTTTCTTTATCGTTTCAGAATCATATTTCCGAGCCTTATCTTTTCCTAAACTACCCTTGAAATATTCATCGAAACAAACAGGGCATACCAAATCCTTCCCTACAAACCGCCCTAACTTATAGAAAAAGGGATAATTCTTTAATTCAACTCCACAATAATCACAATTTATTTGGCCCGATATTTTCACTTTCCAGTGGCAACAAAAAAAATATTATTCCAACCAAAACTGAAATTGGTAGGGTAAGGATGAAGTCCTTTTGTTTTAGGTGCAAAAATCTAGGCATGCATACATATCTTCACCTTCGTAGGCCTAGCCATTAGTTTTTCAATTTTGGCATGGATCTTATTCGTTTCTGGAATCTTTTCATATTTTTCCCAGTCAGAAACACTCTGCCATGTTGTGATCACAAGATAATTTTGAGGGTCCTCCCGGTCTCGAAGCATCTCCCCTGAGATATAACCTTCCGAAAAAATTGCTTTCGATCTCAATTTCCTGAGGAGTTTAGCAAAATCTGCTTCCTTTCCCTTCTTTACCTTCCGATCGATAATGATCCTCACCGACATTGCAAGGCACCTCCTAAAAGCTCTTTTATTATAATACAAACCCTTTTAAAACAATACTCGACCATCCTCTTTTCATCTCCCGATCTACTGCCCTCCCTATCTCCAAAACCTTCTCTTTGGTGAATATCCCTTTCTCCACAAGTAACCTCATAAGGGCTCCTTGTAGAACTACCTGTGACATGAGGAGTTCTTCGAATGAAACGACTTGTTTAGAGTTGAGGCTGATTACCACCGTAAGCCTCCATAGAACCACGATAAAAGTTAAACTTTATTGCAACCAAGATATTTAAATAGGCCGGTAATATAGTTCCCCTATGTTGGGACCAATTTATCAATTTCATATGAAAGTAGAGTAATTTCCCCACTGTGAATTTTATTGTGCACTTCTTCCAACTTCTGATATTCCAAGGGCCATGTTACTTTCCCTGATTGATTAATCACATAAAAACTATTTCGCTTTTCGTCAATTTCGACTATTCGCAATAAGTTAAGGCCATCTGCTGCCCAAAATTCAATTTTATTGCCCTTCATTTCCTTTAATTTTTCCCAGCTAAAGGAGCATTTCGGAAAAATCTCTATTATTTCCACAATAATTCCCTCTAGTTCTCATTGGCTCCCGTATAAATCTTCTAACTCCCTCTACCAGCTTAGACTTCCGAGTGTTGAGCGTGGTCTTTACAATTCTTTGTATAGAGCTAAGCCAATTTCTTATCACGGATTATGAGCAGATTCTCATTGGCATATCCTCTTACCACATCCTTATTGTAGTGTTTAACATACCAAATTTAGTTATTTTGTCAAGCTTCTTACATCCACATCTCGACTTCATCCCAGAATAAACAAGCATTCACCCCCACCCCACCCCTCCCCCATCGAAGTGGAGGGGAATCCATTAAATTTCCATCTTTAGTGAGTGTGAATTCCCATTGGCAATTCTTTAGATTGACAAAAGAAATCATCTTTAATAAGATGAGGCCATTTCCAATCCCTTCCTCTTTAAAAGGACAAAAAGATTTCTGTTAAATTAAAAGTTAACGACATCTGTTTGAATTTCGGAGGGGTTGCTGCCCTTTCAGGCGTCAGTTTTGATGTCAGAGAGGGAGAAATACTGGCAGTCATCGGACCCAATGGAGCTGGAAAAACCAGCATCCTCAATTGCATTAATGGGTTTTATCGGCCCCAAAAGGGGGAAATGACCTTCGAAGATCACAATATTTACCACCTTCCCCCTCACCAAATTGCCCGTTTGGGCATTGGTCGAACCTTTCAGAACATTGAACTCTTCACAGGACTCTCCGTGTTGGACAATCTAATGGCAGCCAGACATCTCCATTTGAAACGGGGTGCCCTGACCGGCGCTATATACTTTGGTCCCGCCCGCAGAGAAGAGATTCGACACCGAGAAGTTGTAGAAGATATTATCGACCTTCTTGAAATGGAACCGTACCGAAAAAGGCTGGTGGGTCTCCTTCCTTATGGCGTGCGAAAGCGGGTGGAACTGGGAAGGGCTCTTGCCCTTGAGCCCAAACTTCTCCTGCTTGATGAACCCATGGCTGGAATGAACCTCGAGGAGAAAGAGGATATGGCCCGATTCATCATCGATATCCATGAACTCAAGCAGATCCCCATTGTTTTAGTAGAACATGATATGGAGGTGGTGATGGATATCGCAGAGAGACTGATCGTCCTCGACTTCGGAAAGAAGATTGCTGAAGGAAGTCCAGAGGAGATCAGGCAAAACCTATTAGTGATCCGAGCTTATCTGGGAGATGAGGAAACTGATAATAACAATTGAAAATTTCCTGCCTGGGGTAGGCAGGCAAATTTCAAAATTAAAAATAAAAAGTGTTAGTGGTTTGTGAATAGCGTTGGTGAATAGATAATCTAAAACACGAATCAACCGCACGAATCACTATCACGAATATCATTTTGCATTGGAAGTAGTTTTTTATGGCTGAAAACACCTTACCGAAGCTTCTGAAAAAGAATGCTGAAAAATATGGTGATCGAAGGATTGCCATGAGGGTGAAGGATCGCGGCATCTGGCAGCGGTTTACCTGGAAAGATTATTATGAGAGTGTCAAATATTTTTCACTCGGCCTCATCTCCCTCGGGATGAAAAGAGGAGACAAGATTTCGATTCTCGGAGAGAATAAACCTGAAATCTTTTGGGCTGAATTAGGGGTTCAAGCAGTGGGTGGAACAATGGTGGGGATTTATACGGACTGCACACCCCCTGAAGTCAAATTCTATGTTACAGATTCGGATTCAACCTTCGTCGTGGCTCACGACCAGGAGCAGGTGGATAAACTCCTCCAGATTAAAGACGAACTCCCCCTGGTAAAAAAAGTGATCTATTGGGATCCGAAAGGATTGTGGAATTATGAAGACCCGATCTTGATCAGCTTTCCTGATATGATCCAATTGGGCAAGGATTATGAAAAGAACCATCCAGGTCTTTTTGAGGAGAGTATTGAAAATGGAAGGGGAGAGGAGATCGCTCTGATCTGCTATACTTCTGGAACCACGGGCTTGCCAAAAGGAGCCATGATCAGCCACAAAGGGATGGTAGCCATTGCTCATGCCTGGCGCGATGTCGATCATTGGTCTGACAGCGATCGGTATGTCTCATTTATCCCTCCGGGGTGGATTGCCGAGCAGGCTGTTGGTGTGGTGGGCCAACTGGTTTCAGGCATGGAGGTCAATTTCCCTGAAGAACCGGAGACTGTCCAGGAGAACATCCGAGAGATCGGCCCGTCCATTCTCTTCTTCGCTCCTCGCTTATGGGAAAATATCAATCGAATGGTTCAGGCAAAGATCACTGACACCTCGCCCCTGAGAAGGTGGATTTATCACTTTTTCTTGCCCGTTGGCTACAAAACAGCAGAATATCGTTCCTCTAAAAAAGGGCTGGGCCCATTTTGGGGATTTCTTCATCAAATTGCTCATTGGGTTCTTTTTCGTCCTCTCAAGGATCGAGTGGGTCTCTCCCGGATTCGGTGTGCCTATACCGCAGGAAGCGCGGTCAGTCCGGAGATCCTCAACTATTTTCAGGCGATTGGTGTAAATATCAAACAACTCTATGGTGGATCTGAGCAGGGATTGGTCACAATCCACCTGGATGGAGAGATCAAATATGAAACCTGCGGACCCCCCATGCCAGGCGTGGAGGTCCGTCTCTCCCCTGAGGGCGAAATATTGGTGAAGGGTGAGAACATCTTTTCGGGATATTACAAAAATATCGAAGCCACTCAGGAGAAGATTCGCGATGGCTGGTATTATACTGGCGATTTCGGTTACATCGATGATGACCGCCATCTCGTCGTCATCGATCGTATGGAGGACCTGAAAGAATTAAAGGGGGGTCGAAAATTTTCACCCCAGTTTGCTGAGATCCGGTTGAGGTTCTGCCCTTATATTAAAGATGCCTTAGTGGTGGGTGGCGAGGATAAAGGTTATGTGACGGCCATCATCAACATCGATCTAGATAATGTCGGCCGCTTGGCCGAAGCCAGACGTATCCCCTACACCACCTTCACCGACCTCTCTCAAAAAGTGGAAGTAATCGAATTGATCAAAAAGGATATCCAAAGGATTAACAAGTTTCTTCCGGAGTGGTCCAGGATCAAGAAATTTGTCAACCTTCATAAGGAATTCGATGCGGATGAAGCAGAACTGACACGAACCAGAAAATTGAGGAGAACGTTCGTTGAAAGCCGTTATAGCGATTTGATCACAGCGCTTTATGGAAAAGATCGGGAGTATAATGTGGAAGCCTCCATCACCTATCGGGATGGAAGAAAAGGAGTGATCAAGACAGCGATTCAGATCAATCAGGTGGAGGAAGAGATACGGTGAGGGAATTCCTTCAACTCACTATTCCAGGTTTGATGATCGGTGGCCTTTATTCCCTGGTGGCCGCAGGGATTGTACTGGTATATAAATCGACCCGCGTCGTGAGCCTGGCCCATGGTCAACTATTGGCTTTTGGTGGCCTCTTCTTCTGGATCGGTCTCGTGATTCTACATCTTCCCCTTCCCATCAGCATACTGATGGCACTGGTCTGTTCTACTATCATGGGTTGGCTTGTGGAGCGCATTACCCTTCGGCCTTTGATCGGTCAGCCATTGATTTCTGCCTTCCTTATGACCTTTGCCATCTTCATGGCTTTGGATGGAGTATTTCAATTAATCCTCAAGGGAGAATCGAAAACCTATGCCACTCTTTTATCCCTCGGGGAGTTCGAAGTGGTGGGTGTGCCTATTCGGTTCGTGCAGTTGATCAGTTTTGGTGTGGTCCTATTAGTTTTTCTCCTCTTAGCTCTCTTTTTTCGATTCACCAAGACAGGATTGGGGATGCGTGCTACAGCAGAGGATCATCAACTCTCTCAGAGCACAGGGATCAATGTCCGAACGATCTTCTCTCTCATCTGGATCATCTCAGCCATCGTCGCTTCAGTGGCTGGGATGGCGACGGCCTATGTGATGGATATCCACTTTCCCCTCCCCTACATCGGTATCAAAGGACTAATCGTCGCCCTCTTCGGAGGATTGGATTCTCTGCCCGGTGCACTCTTGGCTGGGCTTATACTTGGGGTCCTTGAGAATCTCTTCGCAGGTTATCTCGATCCTCTGGTTGGGGGCGGCCTTAAAGATGTGGCAGCCTATGTGCTGCTTCTTATTGTTCTGCTGGTGAAACCCTACGGACTCTTCGGGTTAAAGAGAATAGAAAGGGTATAATTCGGGAATAATGGAATGCTGGAATGATGGAAAGATGATAGATAATTTGTTTCTGAAAATCCAATATTCCAATATTCCATTCTTCCACTATTCCTTTTTTTATTTCTTTTGGAAATGACATATGAGACCTTGTGGAACTTTTGATGAGCGTTACAGCCAGGACATGGCCATTTTAAGAATTAAGAGGCATTGGGGACTTCTGATCGGAGCGCTCATTCTTCTTTACACCTTCCCTCTCTTTGGTTCCTACTATTTCATCAGCCTGATCAATCATCTCAGCATTACCATCATCATCGTCCTGGGTCTTCAACTCGTGAGTGGTTACTGTGGCCAGATCTCTTTCGGACAGGCTGCCTTCATGGCAGTCGGCGCTTATACTTCAGCCATCCTCACTGGAAAGGTTGGCCTCTCCTTCTTTCTGGCTCTTCCCATTTCAGGGATCGTTGCAGGTTTGATTGGATTGGGAGGCGGTGCTCCTTCTCTTCGGATCAAAGGCTTTTATCTCGCTATGGCCACGATCGCGATCCATTTTGTGGTGATGTGGTTGATCCCTCACCTCGATATCACAGGAAAGACTCAGGGCCTCCATCCCCCCGCACCCCAGATCGGAGGTTTTGCTTTCGACAGTGATGAGAAGATTTACTATATCATCATTACCGTGATGCTGCTGATGACCTATGGGGCTCGAAATATAGTCCGGACCCGTGTCGGTAGGGCTTTCGTGGCCATTCGCGATAATGATTTGGCGGCCGAAGTGATGGGGATCGAACTCTATCGTTATAAACTTCTTGCCTTCTTCCTCTCCTGCTTTTATGCAGGGATCGCTGGGTCTTTATGGGCCCACTGGATTCAAGTGGTTCACCCTGAGCAATTCACATTGCTCCATGCCCTGAACTACATAGGGATGCTCATCGTTGGGGGTGGAGGGAGCATTCCAGGAGTTTTTTTCGGAGTGATTTTCCTTCGCCTTTTAGATGAGGGAGTGATGTTTGCAGCCCCCTTGTTAGCAAGTATCTTTCCCTGGATAGGAATCCACCCAGCCGCTTCCATGAGTGTCTCCGTATTTGGTATAGTCCTTATCATCTTTTTGATCTATGAGCCGAGAGGACTGGCCCATCGCTGGGAAATTTTCAAGGCCTCTTATCGGCTCTACCCATTTTCACATTAATCCCCCTTCCCCCCCTTTAGAAAAGAGGGGTCGGGATTGGAAAGGAGGTGAATATACATTTAATCATTAAGTGGATAAATTGGAAGGATTCCATGGGTCAAGGATTCAAGTTGTCAAATGGAAAGATAGAAACTAGAACCCTCGAATCCTCGAACCCTTTTTAAAAGAAAGGAGGCTATGATGAGAAGGATATTGTGTGGAGTCATAATTTTTACTTTCCTTTTTGCGATGGGAGTGATCCAGAGTGATGCAGCGGAAAAATATGTTACCTATCTGAGTCTGGCAGATTACACGGCAGCCATTGCAGGTCTCAATGTACCTGGAGATATGGGCACTGAGGACTATTTCAAGGAGTTAAATGCTAAAGGCGGCGTAGACGGCGTGAAAGTAAAATTCATTGGTGTCGACACCCGATACGATGTAGCAAGAGGGGTTTCTGCTTATAAAAGGTACAGGACCGAACCCAAACTTTTGGTGGCCAATGCCATCGGCACGCCTATTGGGAAAGCCGTTGCTCCATTGGCGACAAAAGATAAATTAGTTCAACTCGTTCCAGGAGACGGAGAATTTCAGGCTAATCTTGGTAGGATCTTTATATGGGGTCCTTCTTATCAAGATGCATTTGCAGCTACCGTTGACTGGCTCCTTGCAGATTGGAAGAAGAAGGGAAAAACAGGAATGCCCAAACTCGGTTTCATCTCCTGGGATAGCGCTTATGGCAAGGAACCTCTCCGAGGTGGAAAAGAGTATGCTGAGAAGAGGGGAGTGACTTTGGCTCCGCCAGAGTTTTTCCCGCCAGGAACAATGGATCATACTGTTTATCTCAGCCGATTGGCAAAAGCAGAGGTAAATTATATCTTCGTAGGAGGAGTTGACCCAACACCAACCAATGTGATTCGAGATGCCCATAAATTGGGCTTAACCAAAACCATCCAGTTCTTCTGTGATTATTGGGGACCCACCTCTCTCGGTGTGAGGCTTCACCCCGAAGCCTTGGAAGGAACGGTGATCGTCTCTTACTATCTCCGTGGAGACGATGCCAGAAAACATCCCTTATCAAATCTCTGGGTGAAATACGGGCATGGAAAATTGGAAGATATGAACGAGGTCTATACAATTGGAATGCTTTGGGCCATGACATTCGAGGCAGGGCTGAAAATCGCTTTAAAAGAAGTGGGCTACAAAAAGTTGGATGGTGAAGCCATGTATCAGGCCTACCAAAAACTCACAGGTTTGGAGAGAGCTGGACTCCAAGGTCCGTGTGCCTACAGTCCAACATCACGGCGAGGAAGTTGGGAGGTCAGATTTTATCAGGTTCGAGCAGGAAAGGTAACCTCCATTTCGGATTGGATAAAAGCTCCTGACGCTGTATCCCTTCACAAATTTTAAGGAAAGGGGGGAAAATCGATGAACTCTTTTAGAAGGATAATTATTGTTCTCAGTCTATTAATGTTCCTTTTGTCTTTCGTGTCCTGTAGTACCCTATTTCCACCTCCGAAACCAAAAGCCACCGTGGCTGTAACTCCTCCGCAAGTGGAGTTGGCATTCCCGGGCATTTTGAGGGTTCCTATTGTATTTACAGGTGCAGGGTGGAAACCCAAAGAGATGGTAGTGGTGGAAATGGTCCTTCCTCCAGGTGTACAGATACAAGGGGTCAAACCCGGAGAGGATGTTGGGATCGCCTATGGTGAGGCAGATGATGCAGGCAATTTCAAAGGAGAGGTCCCTGCCACAGCTAAATTAAACACCCTTTTTCGAGTGGGATGGACTCCGATTATGGCACCGGATCCAAAGACGCTCAATCCTATTCCTCCTGGCGTTTATACAATAAGGGCTTCAGGTGCTGACTCCGGGGTAGTGGCAACCACAACGCTAGAGTTTGTGGCGCCAGCTCCGAAGAAATGAAGATTGTCATTAAGTAACTTAGTTATTAAGTCATTAAATTACTCAATGACCTAATGAATTAATCACTCTTTTTTTGGGGTTTGCAGGTGTTGAAGCTCAATAACATTGAAGTGATTTATAGTGATGTGATCCTGGTTCTAAAAGGGGTCTCTCTTGAGGTGCCTGATGGCAAGATCATTTCTTTATTGGGCGCCAATGGTGCAGGGAAGACGACTACCTTGAAGGCCATCTCAGGAGTCCTCTATACAGAATTAGGGGAAGTCACAGATGGGAGCATTGAATTTGATGAGATGAGGATCGATGGAAAAGCCCCTGAAGAGATTGTCCAAATGGGAATTGTTCAGGTGATGGAAGGCCGCCGCATGTTCGAACATCTCACCGTTGAGGAAAACCTTCAAGTGGGTGCCTATGTCCGAAAAGACAGGGAAGCCGTTTTAAAGGATCTGGAATCGGTTTACCGTTATTTCCCAAGGCTTAAAGACCTCAAAGGACATGTGAGCGGCTACCTCTCGGGAGGAGAAAGACAGATGCTCGTCATGGGTCGTGCCCTAATGTCCCATCCAAAAGTGATGCTTCTCGATGAACCCTCTCTCGGGCTCAGCCCTCTCCTCGTCAAGGAAATTTTTGCAATCATCAGAAAGATCAACCGAGAGGAAAAAACATCCATTCTTCTGGTAGAGCAAAATGCAAAGATTGCCCTTTCCACATCGGATTATGGCTACATCATGGAGAACGGACGGGTCGTTTTAGATGGACCATCTCCTAAATTGAAGGAGAACGAGGATATCAAGGAGTTTTATCTCGGACTCAGCCAAGTAGGAAAACGGAAAAGTTTCCGAGAGGTAAAACACTACCGAAGAAGAAAAAGATGGTTGTCGTAAAAGGGGACAGGCTACTTTCCCCATCTTCATGGAATAAAAAATTGCCTGTCCCCTTTTTATTCCGATGCATAATTAGATTAATTTTCCATATTTTTCTTTTTTTTCTTTTATCTTAATTTTTGTAGTATCAACATTAGCTAATATCCAATATCCTTTATTTTCGGAGAGCAATTCTTTAACGAGGGATTCTCCTTTCGTGTCCACGGTATTTTGGATTTGCGTTGGTAATCCCTTTGATGATAATGCTGTTTTCGAAATTTCAACTATGTAATTGAATTCTTTTCCTGTATCCAAATTGTTACCTTTATACCGCCACGTCTTGCTGTCATCCCCCGATTTTGTGATTTCCTCAAAATCATATTCCCAATTCTTGTACGTCGCCATTGTTCCCCACCCCCTTTTCCTTCCTCCCCTATTATTTTAATAATCGGGGAATTCGGGGTCAAGCTTTCATATATGCATTTAACTTCTTAGCTGTTGCATTTGTAAATATGCAAGTCTTATGACCCTTATGACCTCTTACAATCTCAACTTATTTCCCAAAAATGGACGGTTATCGTATTTCTATCCTTCCGAAGTCTAACTATTTCCCTAATGTTTCGTTAATGCTCATATGGCGACCGTACTTTTCATCCTCACCTATAAATACATCTACTTGCTTGACATCCAAAAAAAAGGTTATCGATTGAATGGAAGTTTTTGGTTCTTTTACAGAGAGTGTATTAAAATATGCTACCTTCTTCCCCTCGGCTTGGAGGTTGGATAAAAGATTGAAAAAATTTATTGCAAACTCATATCCTTGATGATTGCCAAATGCCCCCCAAAATTTTGTGACCCTAAGAACTTTTCCATCTCTTCCGAAGTGAATGTTTCCGACCATATCACCACCATCTTTCGGTAAAACATTCCACATATCCTCAATACCCTCTAATTTGGTTATTTTGTAGTTCTTGCCAATTTGCGAAAGCACCGTATCCCTTGCCATCCCGATTTTGACTTCCATCCCAGAAAACCAGATTGAATCTTGTTCAGCCAACAAATTGTAAGGAGAAAATATAATTATTACTACAAAAATGACTCCCAATTTAACCGATAATGAGTTCATTTAGGTCACCCCCTCTTTGTCCTTACGATTTGAGTTCAGAAAAGGGGACAGGCTACTTTCCCCTATTGTTAATGTCACTAGTCACCCGTGCTGGATGAATATTCTCCATCTGGAGTGATTGCAAGATCGTGAAGTTTTCCACCCACAAGCCGAGCTTCCTTCCGGCAGAAGTCACGCTGGATTCTTGACACAATTTCTATTGGTAAGCGTGCGATTGCACGATAAGTTCCCACTTCCCCAGCCTTTGCAATCTTCCCTTGCTCTGCAAGTAATTCAAACATACGTAGTATCGAATTTGCTGCAGGGTTAAACATCGTTGGGTCACCGTTGTTGAATATGAACCATTTGGACTCTTGGAGAAATTTATGGACCTCGAGGCGATATCGGACTTCTTGGTGCTGAGGTATACGTGCTATATTGAAAATTGTGCCATATGTTTCTCGAGAGAGCCTAAAGCCATCTGCATTAACAGACTGGTATGACGTATCAGTCCAATTCGAGATTAAGAAAAGCTCGGGTATTGAATAATCCTTTACGTGCTCATAGGCTGTCAGATGGATTCCGATTCCAGAATGTTTGGGTTTAATGAATCGCATCTTAGATATCTCTTCATTCAATTTATCTTTGAGCCCCTTTGCAAATTCTTCCGCCGAGGCAAACCGAGAGGAATTACTGGCCATTTTTTGCAACCAGTTAAAGGTAGACCATTTATATTGATCGTATTCCGCCAAACCCCAATACGCCATTGCTCCCCGCCACTTTCTAACGGCAACAATCTTAGTTCGTCTTGATTCCAAAACCTTATAATTCTCGTTCTCTAATTGTGTGATTAGGGAATCTGAGCTGTGCACAGTACAATATCGAGTGATCACGCATGAAATGACCGTCATATCTATTCCACCGGTCTTATTCCCCTGACTTAACGTAGACAATGACAAGTCTACACTTTTTACTTATAGCTTGCCTCAGCATATCAAGCTCCTTAGAAAACTTAATATCTCCTTTAGTTTCAACCGGAGTGTATTAAATTATGGACAAGGTGTCAATAAGAATTAGACGAGGTAGTAATCTCAGAAATGGATTTTTAAGTTGACATTAAAAACATAGCATTTTATAAAAGTCACACGTGGAGGACCTTTTATGAAAGAAATCATTCGAAACAAGGCGAAAGAGTTGGGAGCTGATCTCGTCGGATTTCTAAATCTGAAGGAATATAAGAGTCCGCGCTCACCGAATCCTCTTCGCTACCTCCCGTCAGCCAAGTCTATCGTCGTACTCGCCTTTCGGCCTCTTGCCGGTGCCTATCGTTACGGGGAAAATACTTGGAGCAAGATGCCATCTTTTTTATACAGTGTGGAATCGGCTGGCAATACGGCGGCCTATCATCTGGGGAAGTTTATGGAACGTGAATATGGTGGCGAATGTTTCCTTGTGCAGGCCCATCGGCCATTTGAAATCAACGAAGAAACCTTCCGTTCACCCATTGGAAGCGTTTCGCTCCGGCATGCAGCGGTTCAGAGTGGATTGGCCGTTTGGGGAAAAAATACGCTGGCCTTAACCCGGGAATTTGGGCCTCGTGTCATGTTCCTCGGCCTTCTCAACAGCCTGGACCTGGAATCAGACCCTCCCAAGAATGGCTATGATCCTTGCGGCACATGTCAATACGACTGTAGATCAACTTGTCCAGGGAAAGCATTTACAGAGGAAGGTCGTGTATTAAGTCATCGTTGTGTGAAGGTGAGCCAGCCAAATGATGTAGGAAACTTCATGCGGTTTTTGTTTGAGATGGTGGAAAAACCCTCAATGATGGAGCGGCTGGAGATGATCAAGTCTCCACGTTTTTTCTGCTACATGCAATATCTTCAGTTTTTTATCCACTATCATTGTGATAACTGCACTCGATATTGTCCAGGAGGTCTCGCAGGTCCCGTTAAAAAATAAAGATTTCCAATCTCCCTGAGGCATTCATCAGGATAATGCCATTGGCAACATCTTCAGGCTCCCAAGATTTCCGAAAAACCGAAAATTACGAATTCCCTTGCTATTGACCTGGGAATAGCGTATAGTTGGTCCAATTCTAGTTGCAAAGAGTCTATTTTAGTTTCAAGACGGTGAAAACCGCAAAGAACTCTAAACAACTTTTTTGCGGTTTTTTTTATTAAGTGGTGATATCCTTCCTTGCCCGAAGGAACCCTTCACCATATCTCATTAAGAATAAATTTAATGCGAAGGAATTGGAAAAAGGAGAGAAGTTTGGAAGAACAGGTTTCAGAAAAACCTTACCTATTTGAGCCGAGCGAAGATCCTATACTTCTATCCGATGAGTTGGATATCGATGTATTCGTTGAGGTTCCAGGAATCGACACGGAGAATGAGAATTCTCAATTAACGGAAGAGGAGGAACCCGTTGAAGTTGGATATGTAGGTCTTCCTGGAAAACCGATCGATCCTGTTCGGATCTACTTGAAGGAGATGGGATCATTTCCATTATTGACCCGTGAGGGGGAGGTGGAGGTAGCTAAGAGGATCGAAAGTGGGCAGCAGGAGGTCCTCAGTGTGGTTCTCAGCTGTCCCATTGCTATCAGGGAGGTCACCAACCTTGGAAAGGCTCTCCGAGCCGGAAAGATGAAAATCAGTGAGATCACCAATGAGATCGACGATGAGGAGACAAATATTAAAGTTGAAAGGCTTCAAAAAATAAGGGTCCTCCACCTCATCGATAAAATCCGGAAGGGAGGGAATAGAATTCAACTTCTTCAAAAGAAGTTGAGGGGTATGAAAAGGAAATCCTCTAAAAAGAAGATGGAGGGAGAGATTGTCAAGAAACAGGCTGAAATACTGGATGCTTTTAAACGGATCAATTTGAGAGGAGAGCAGATCAACAAGATCATTCAAAGGCTGAAGCTGTGGGACATTCAAATGGAAAAGGCCAAACAGGAGGTAAAAAAAATTGGCGGGGACCTCGGGATCTCAACCCAAGGAGCTAAAAAGTCTCTGAAGACAAAGAAGGTGAACCTAAAGCGAAAAGATCTGAAGGAGATGTACAGGATCGTCCGAAATTCCAAACGTAGAATAAGCAGGATGGAGGCGGAGTGTTGCCTTTCTTTAGAGCACCTTAAAGAGGCGTTGAGGGCGATAGAGAAAGGAGAGACCAAGGTCAAGGAAGCGAAGGCTGAATTGATCAAGGCCAATCTAAGATTAGTCATCTCCATTGCCAAGAGATATTTAAATCGGGGGCTCCAATTTCTGGATTTGATTCAAGAGGGAAATATTGGGTTAATGAGGGCGGTGGAAAAGTTCGAATACCAAAGGGGCTATAAGTTTGGTACCTATGCTACGTGGTGGGTTCGACAGGCCATCACCCGTGCCATCGCTGATCAAGCCCGGACCATACGCATCCCAGTCCATATGATCGAGGTCATCAACAAGTTGAACCGGACCTCTCGATCCCTTGTTCAGCAGATGGGAAGAGAACCCACCCTCGAAGAGATCGCCGAAAAAATGGGAGTGCCTCTTCATCATGTTCAGAAGATTTTAAAGGTTAGTAAAAAAACGATTTCCCTTGAAACCCCTATCGGCGAGGAGGAGGATGGCCGCCTGGAGGATTTTATCGAGGATAAGGGATCCATTTCTCCCCAGGATGCCGCCATCAATTCTAATCTGGCCAAGCAGACTCAAACTGTCCTCTCGACCTTGGATAAGCGGGAGGAAAAGATACTAAGGATGCGGTTTGGAATCGGGGAGAAACACGACCATACCCTCGAGGAGGTGGGACAGGACTTTAACGTGACACGGGAACGGATCCGACAGATTGAGGAGAAGGCCTTGAGGAAGTTGAAACATCCCAGCCGGTCGGGGAAACTAAAGAGTTTTGTCGAATATTAAAAGAGGAGAGAGACGATGAACATTTATGTGGGGAATCTATCATTTGACGTGAAAGAGGAAAATCTTCAAACGGCCTTTCAAGCCTTCGGGCAGGTCAGCTCAGCCACCATTGTGAGAGATAAGTATAGTGGCCAACCTCGAGGTTTTGGCTTCGTCGAAATGCCTGATCAAAATGAGGCTCGTACGGCGATTGCGAACCTGAACGGAAAAGAACTCCTTGGCCGACAGATGAATGTGAATGAGGCTCGCCCTCGCCCTGACCGAGGAGGATCCGGAGGGCATGGGGGTCGAGGGGGAAGATCCAATTACGGTGGCAGGAGCCGTTATTAAGATCGGCGCAAAACCTCTGAACGGTGCAATGGTTGTGCTCGTTTCGTTTCAATAAGAAGTTTTGTGTTCAGAGCCACCTTTCTCATTTCGATAAATATTTGGAAAAGAAGGAAACAGGATGCAAAGAAGAAGGCATGGGAGGATGCGTGTTTCAAGATCCCACCGTTCAAGCCGTCCAAAATCTTACAAAACTAATTGCGCGGGTTGTGGGAAAGAGGTGATCCTTCAAGTGCCACCGCTTGAGGGCAAAAAACTGATGTGCCTGGAGTGTTTTAAAAAATAATCTCTCCATTAAAAAGTAAAGAGTTCGATCCCTCCCGAGACATTCAGCACAATGCCAGTAATGTATTTGGCTTTGTCCGAAGCTAAAAAGACAATGGCGTTAGCGACATCTTCAGGCTCTCCCGGCTTTCGGAAAGCCGTCCGTTTAGCCAGTCTTTCCCTCATTTCAGGAGGGATGATTCGAAAAGATTCGGAATCGATAATTCCCGGACAGACAACATTACAGTTAATCCCGTACCTCGCCCCCTCCAAAGCCAATGTTTTTGTAAAACCGATGATGCCTGCCTTGGTGGTTGAGTAACTCGCCTGGCCAAACCCTCCGAGTGTCCCTGCCACAGAGGCCATATTGATGATTCTTCCCCAACCCTTTTCTTTCATATATGGCCAGACAGTTCTGGAGCAGTTGTAGGTGCCCGTTAGATTGACCCGAAGGTCCCTTTCCCAGAGTTCATCTTTTTGTTCCAGGATCTGGGCGAGGTGATCTAATGTGGCCGCACTGTTTACCAGGATATCAATGGATCCCAGTTCCTTTTTAGTTCTCGCGGCCCCTTCTTTCACCTCTTCTTTCTTGGTCACATCCATCTTCATGGCAAACGATCTTCTTCCCATGGCCTGGATCTCTTGGACCGTTTTTTCCGCTCCCACCATCACAATATCGGCGACAACCACATCTGCCCCTGCTTCAGCCAGAGCAAGGGCATCTACCCTTCCAAGACCTCTTGGACCTCCAGTGACCAATGCCACCTTACCTTTTAGTAACATCTTTCATCCCCCGTTCTTGCTTTGGATATATTACCCCAGATAAAATTCGAAATCCGAATATCGAAACTCCTGCCTCCGCCGAAGCGGCTTCGCGCAGGCAGGTGAAACAAATCCCAAATTCAAATTTCAAAATTATTTTTATTTGTTTAGGTCATTTCTATTTCGAACATTCGTGTTGGTTTCGAATTTCGGATTCCGTGCTTCGGATTTAGAAATGTCCTAACCATCTGCACTATGAAAAACAATAATGATTAGACGGGCTCTAAGATAATTGTCAACTTACCGTCGGGCAGAGTAAAGGGAGATGCCTTCATCTTCATCCCCACCTTGATCTTTTTCACATCCACCTTTGGTATCCAGCCCATGATCTTCAATCCACCTCCTACCTCTAAAAGTCCAATGGGGCAGGGTTCAAATTGAATGCTCGAAAAAGGCATGAGTGGCTGCCGGATGGCGAAGTGATCTGGTGGGACATGAATCTTTGTAAAAGTTACGAGAGTTCCCTCACTACTAATTTGCTTCCATTCCATGTCGCTCTGCATACAATTTGAACAGTCGGCCAGAGGGGGATAATATTTCTTCCCGCATTTCTTACAAACGGTTGCCATGAACTTGCCTGCTGCCAATTCATCAACAAATCTGTTCACCTTGGTCTGAGAGATATTAAGAGAAAAATTTTTGAATTCCATTCTATTCCCTCCTGAAGATATGGACTGCCACCACTTGTCCGGTTCCTCCGACATTATGGGCAAGGCCAATTTCTGCATTCTTTACCTGTCTTTCACCTGCTTCCCCTCTCAATTGCTTGGTGATCTCGATGGCCATTGAAACACCTGTGGCTCCAATGGGATGGCCTTTTGACTTCAATCCTCCATCCACATTGACAGGAATTCTTCCACCCACATAGGTTTCTTTCGCTGCGATCAGCTTACCACCTTCCCCTTTCTCGCAAAAACCAAGATCTTCATAAGCCACAATCTCTGCAATGGTGAAGCAGTCGTGAACCGTCGCTACATCAATATCCGCGGGTCCCACTCCAGCCATCTTGTAGGCTGTCTTCGCTGCTTCTCGAGCGGCTAAAATAGAAGTTAAGGATTTTCGATCAGCAAGCCTTAATGTATCTGTAGCCAGGCCGGATCCTACAATCCAGACTGGTTTTTTGGAGATTGTTTTCGCTCTCTCTTCAGAGGCGATGATGACAGCAGCTGCTCCATCCGTAATCAGACTGCAATCATAAAGTTTCAATGGATAGGCCACGGTAAAAGAGGTCAGGGCTTTCTCCAGGGTGATTTCCTTTTGCATCTGAGCATAGGGGTTGAGGCTGCCATAGTAATGATTTTTCACAGAGACCATGGCCAACTGCTCTTCGGTGGTTCCATACTCAGCCATGTGGGCATTGGCAATCATGGCATAATAACCAGGAAAGGTTGTCCCAAAAGGGTATTCCCAAATGGAATCTCCTGCTTTTCCCATGATCTCAGTCGCGATACTGGTTGGAACTTCTGTCATTTTCTCTACGCCAACGACCAGAACCACATCAGCCAAACCAGAGGCCACATTCATGATCCCGGTTCTCAGAGCGATGCTTCCTGTAGCGCAGGCTCCTTCGACACGGAAATTTGGTTTTGGATGAAACCCGATATAGTCGTGGACCTGTGCAGAGGGTTGAAGGCCTAAAGCGAATTCATCTCCTGCAATGCCTGTCACCATGCTGTCCACTTCTTTGAGGGGAATACCTGCATCATCGAGACAGGCCTTCACCGCTTCAAAGGCAAGTTCCCGCAGCGAAGCATCTGATCTGACCCCAAACTTCCCATGACCAATTCCGATAACTGCCATTTTTCTCATATCCTTCTCCTATCCTTTCTTTCCGATCACAGAGCTTGCAATCGTATTTTTTTGAATTTCTCGTGTCCCTTCATAAATTTCAGTGATTCTTGCATCCCGATAATACCGTTCCACTTCGTATTCTAACATATAACCGTAACCACCATGAATCTGAATAGCCTCTTGTGCCACTTCCACGGCCACCCTTCCTGCATACATCTTGGCCATGGAGGTCCATTTCGGATCAATCCTCCCCTGATCAAAATTCCAGCCTGCCTTATAGACCAGACATCTGGCCGCTTCAATCATCGTCGCCATATCCGCCAGCTTGTGCTGGGTCACCTGAAACTCTGCCAACTTCTGGCCAAACTGTTCCCTTTTTTTAGCATAATCGAGGGCGCGATCAAATGCTCCCTGGGCAATCCCCAATGCCTGGGCCGCCACCATCACCCTGCTCTCATCAAAGAACTCGATGACCTGATAAAAACCTTTGTGAAGATTTCCGATGAGATTCTCTTCAGAAACCCGCACTTGATCAAAAGACATTTCAGTGGTGGAGGTCATCTTGATCCCCATCTTCTCTCCGAGTTCGCTCACTTCAAATCCCTTACTCCCTTTTTCGACAATGAGGGTGGACTGGCCCCTGTAGGTGGGCTTTGCCTGAGGATCACTTTGGCAGAGGACGATGACAAAATTGGCCATAGTCCCATTTGAGATGAAGGTCTTCACCCCATTGATCAGATATCCATTCCCGTCTCTGACCGCTGTGGTCCGGACCTCGGTAATATCACTCCCATGATCTGGTTCGGTAAAAGCTCCGGCAGAGATTGCCTCCCCTCGTGTGATGGGGATGAGATATTTTTTCTTCTGATTTTCGTTTCCAAATCTCAGAATGATCTCCGAGGAGAAGTTAGCAATGCTCAAGCAAACTCCAACACTTGAATCCCTTCTGCAGAAGGATTCAACGATCAAAGCATTTTCAAGGATTCCATACCCTTGCCCGCCGTATTCCTCCGGGTAATGAATTCCAATAAATCCAAGCTGACAGGCCTTCTTCAGGATGGCAAAAGGAAATTGATGGTTTCTTTCAAGATCTAAAATAACCTCTTTGTCAAATTCTCCCTTGGCAAACTCATCAGCGGCCTTCTGAATTCCTTTCTGTTCTTCGGTCAAATCGAAATTCATTTTTCTCTTTCTCCTCGATGAATGAGTTCTCTGAACAGGGTTCTAATATCTCAAAAAGGCTGAACAGTTGTCAACTGTTTAATGAAAAATTCTTGAAAGACACCCTCCTTGTCATTGTGAACGAGAGGGAAGAATCTAAAGGCAATACTGGAAAGAGGAAAATGATATAAATCGAAAACGGTAGAAAAGAGTAAACTGTAATAGATAAGATTTGAATTGACAGACTCTGTCAGGTTAACTCTTCCACCTACAAAGAGTGAGGGTCGGGCTACATCAAGGGTTGATCATTTCCGTTAGAAAGAGAGTATAATTTAAAAAACCCAACGGTAGAAAAGTAAAATGTATAGTTTAGCTTTGACCCCAAATTCCTTTGAAGGGATTTATCAAGAACCACCCGACTGGTATGTGTCACCCGGGGGATTTGGGACGTTCACGCCGTATGCCTT
>Ga0208192_1000026_pt1 | contig 173368 bp, 152 predicted proteins | sample June2015DPH_13_1_2_FD_184711 | JGI IMG/M metagenome (GOLD analysis project Ga0208192, IMG submission 184711) | Peatland microbial communities from SPRUCE experiment site at the Marcell Experimental Forest, Minnesota, USA - June2015DPH_13_150... | ecosystem: Environmental > Terrestrial > Soil >... | reverse complement strand
TGGAAGGATTCTTGGTTACACTGTGTAAGCAAAAGGCTGTCCTCCTTCTTCGGCAGAAGTCTTTCTCGCAACAATACTTATGCCAGAAAGAGACAGCCTTTTTCAATTCTTCCGTGAGAAATGCGGGCTAACCCCTTTTGTTTCTGGTACATCGTGGAGAACCGCGCTGTTCTCTAAAGCCTCTATCTGACGCTCCTGGCGTTTCATCTTCATGAGCAGGCTCGTCACGCGCGCAACTTGGCGAAAGTTGGAATCTTCCATTCTGCGCATGAGCGTCGCGTTGCGGTGGGTGGGCGCGATTTCCGCGGCGCGTTCGTAGGGCGACGGACCCGTCAGGGACTCCCGCAGGGTGCCCTTGCGCTGAGCCTCGCAAATCTCCACCTGCCGCGAGAGGATGTGCTCAAGAAGCTGGCGCACCGGCTCCCGCGCCTCCCATTCCGCCGAGGAGATGCCGGAAGTGGGCCCCTCCTCCTCCGCCTCGGTAGCGCCGGCATCTTGCTGGCTTCCCTGTGGCCGGCTGCCCGCCCCGTCCTGTCGGTCCGGGAACGGGCCGGGGGAAGCCGGCGCCACGTCCGCTTCGGGCTCAGGGCCGGATGTACGCACGCCAAAGATCTCCTGAATCCTTGCTACGACCTTGCGAACATTCGCCTCCGGGTCAGAGCGGCCTCCGCCCTCATCCTGTTCGCCCGGCGCGCCCGGCTCCTGAAGTTGGTAGAAGAGGGCGAGAGCAATTTCGCCCATTTCCTTCACCACGCCCTCCTGGTGCAAGTTCTGCATCAGCTCGAGGTCGGCGGGAGTGGTGACGTAATGCTCACGCGCCACGGATTGGGCGAGCGACTGCAAACTGGCGGAAGTCATCTTCAGGCGCATCATCTGCGCGTGCAGCCGGTCCTCCCGGCCTATGCTCACGTCCTTGGCCTGCCGCAGGGCGTAGCCTTCCTGCATGCGGTCCGAGCGATCCAACCGCCACACGGCCCGGGCCAGACGCGCTACCAGTTTCTCCTGCAAGGCATCGGTGGGGTTCCATTTCTCCCAAAGTCTTCCCAGCAATTCCTGGAACTGGGCCGGGTCTTCGCCGAGGGCGCGCAAAGCAACCTCCTCCGCCTGCGCGTAAAAGCCATGGCGCAGGTGGGCAGCGCGGATGCGCTCGCGGCCCTTGGCCGTCGCCGGACCATGGGCAAGCTTCCGGTTCCGGCGATTCGCGGCCAGTTTCTTCTCCGTCATTCGCGGGCTTTTTACCAAGGACATGGAAACCTCAAGAATCGCGGTTGTAGGGCCGAACGGCGTTCGGCCGCCAGGGGCGAGCGCCGCTCGCCCCTACGTCGCGACCCGATGAAGCGGCGATCCCGATACAGAACATCGGGACAGGTTCCCGCGGGAATCCCCGTGCCAGGGCTGCGTGCGACCTCACGAACACAGCACTCCCTGCATCCTAGGCTAGCATTAATCGCAGGTGTAATGTCAAGGCCTCAATACAGGATTTAGGCTACCGGTAGGAAAAATCGCAAAGGAGGCGTGTCTGATTGTCCCAAATCCTTCCTGCGCTTGCTTATTCCCCTCCTGGTTCAGCACGGGGCCAGGGGGTGGTCGAGCAATCGTAGCGCCGACCGGAACTGGTCCCGACATGGTCGGGAGGTCGGCATTTGTGCAGTGTCATCTCGTGCTGACCCTTCGCCTCGCTCAGGGCAGGCTCTAAAGGTCAGCGTTACTGCGGTGCTTTCTCAGGCCCGCCAGTACCGTTCCAACTTAAGGCGTCTTTGGATTGTTTTTGTCTCCTCCCACAAGTCACGGCCCGATGGGTGGCAGGAGTTGGTCCGAAATAGTTGGAACGGCACCAGGGCCGATAGATTGTGGCCCACGGCGACAGCCGTGGGGATGCGGCAGCGGTTAACACTTCAGCCCGCGTCAGCGGGCGAAAGACTCGCTTGCAGTGGTCAATTATTTCTGTCGCCCCCGCCGAGGCTCGTTTCTTGTTCTGCTTCTTCTTCCCATGGCTCACGCCACGGGCCACATTCTATCGCCGCTACGCGGCTTGCACCCGCTCGCTTCTTCTTTTCTCCATATCGTGCGTTTGCCAGCCGACGCGAACGCGAGGATTTGAAGGTGAAAGCCGCCCCGATGCATCGGGGCGCTACGCCTACTTCAAATAAAATGACGCTTGCAAGCCCGTACTTTCTGTGGTACATGTCCTATATAAGGTGCATGATGGTAGACGACCCGCAGCCACAGAAAATCCCGCTGATCTTTTTCCGCACCGGGGCCGGAAGCGAGCCCGTACGGGAGTGGCTGAAGGGATTGCCGGAAGCCGAGCGTCAGGCCATCGGGAAAGACCTTTTGCGGGCGCAATGGCGGTGGCCGGTGGGAATGCCGCTGTGCCGGCCGTTGGGGAACGGGTTGTGGGAAGTAGGCGTAGCGCCGACCTTCAGGTCGGCATTTGTTCCGTGTCATCTCGTGCTGACCTAAAGGTCAGCGCTACTGCGGTGCTCGTGGCACTGCACGGTTTTGTCAAGAAGACGCGGACAACGCCTGATGAGGATTTGGCCTTGGCCCGTAAGCGTCAGAAGGAGTTGGAGCAATGAGCAAGAAACATATGGGTTCGAGCATCGATGATTTCCTCAAGGAGGAAGGCATCTTTGAAGAGACGCAAGCACAGGCGATTAAGGAGGTCGTCGCGTGGCAGCTCGCACAGGCCATGAAAAAAAAGAAAATATCCAAGTCGCGGATGGCGGCGCTGCTCAAGACGAGCCGGACACAGGTTGACCGTCTGCTTGATCCGAAAAACGATATCACGCTCTCAAGCCTGCAGCGGGCGGCGGCGATGGTTGGGCGCCGGGTAACGATCGAGCTGGTTTAGGTGGTTGTCGAAGGACCCGCAGAGGCTGTCATTCTGAGCGAAGCGAAGAATCCTCGCATTTGTGGAATCAAGCAAATACAGAGATCCTTCGTCGTCCAGGGCTCCTCAGGATGACATGCGGGGAGGGTTTTTCCGCAGCCTGTTGGACAATGGCGGGTATCCAAAAGGCCTTTCGCAGTGAAAGACCCGTGAACGACGCCTTACGCTGGGTGATCGAGTTGCGCAAGGTGGGAAGCTACAAGCAAGCGTAGCGCCGACCCCGCAAGGCGGGGTCGGCATTTTCCGCGAGTGCCCGACCTGCTGACCCCGCCTCGCGGGGTCAGCGCTACCGAGGTGAGCCGCCAACTCCCACAAGTCCCTTTGGGAACTCGCCCCGACGCGTCGGGGCGCCAACCAGCGAACGGCGCCTGAGGTTGCGTGACGCGGAGGTAGTCACGGTCAATTCGCCTTTGGAATTGACCGTGCGTTCGTCATCGAAGGAAAAGCCCACGGTCACGAGAGGTCGCCGTGGCGACACCTTGGCTACACGCTTGCGGGATTGTTCGTTGGCTACCCTTATCGGAGCGGGGCGAGGCGTGTGACGCCCGTGCGATCATGGAATCTGGCCTTTCCTGGACGTATGATGTTTGATATAAGCGCTGGGGGGAGGAAGCAAATGAAAATCGGACTCATCATAGGGGTTCTGTTTCTGAGCAGTATCTGCACGGCGCAGACCGTGTCGACGAAGGGCGAGTCACTCGATAAAGTGCAGGTCTTGGCATTGTTGGCGGGCGATGTTCCAAACTCGCGGGTGGCCAGTCTGGTTGTTGAACGCGGCATTACCTTTGAGCCGACAGACCGCTACATTCAGCTTCTCCAAAAGGTCGGCGCAAATGAAGGAGTCATCACTGCTGTGCGCATAGCGCAGCGCCTGCCGGCGGGTCCGAACGTGGGGGGCACTTCCCCAGGAAATGGGCCGCTTGAGCGAGACCAGATTCTGGATCTTCCGCAAACAGGAGTGAGCAGCAACGTATTGGCCAAATTGATCGCCACGCGCGGGATTGATTTTGAGCCTTTCGATGAATATCTGCATGTCTACGAGATTGCAGGGGCACAGGAGAGCGTGCTGAGTGCCCTCCGGCAAGCTGGCCGGCCAAACCCTGGGGCGGCCACCGCCACGATTGTTCCACCGAAGGGTGAGGTAGAAAGACCGACTGCGGGGGGTACTGCCCTGAAGCGTATCCGCGTGCCTGGAGTGATAGAGGCGGCAAAACTCACATTTCAGCCCAATCCAGAATACCCTCCACTCGCCAAGATGGCGCGCATCCAAGGCACGGTTCGATTAGAGGCCATCATCGGTCAAGACGGCGCGATAGAGGAATTGAAAGCCCTTAGCGGTCACCCTTTGCTGCTCAAGTCGGCTATGGAGGCGGTTTCGAAATGGCGTTATCAACCTGCGCTGGTGAAGGGCAGGCCTGTCGAGGTTGATACGGAGATTGACCTGAATTACATGCTCCAGGAGTGATCTTTGATAACGCCGAAGGTGCGCCCAGGCGTACCGCTGGCTGGCGCGGAGCGGATGTCTGCGCCTTAACGCGCTCCAATGGCGCCGGCCATATCCACCCACAAACGCCATTTTGCGCCCGGACGGGTGCCATTCCTCACTGGAATCACTTATTGCCACGCCGAGCTTTTTGAGAGTAATCGGCCCGCCTGAGTTCAGTCTTGTGTGCGGGCCGCAGAGCTGCGCTCTGCGCCAGCCCGCGAACTCGGATACATGCACCTGAATCCCGTGCGGAAAGGCCTCGCGAAGCGGCCTCACTTGGTGTGCTCGCTGCGGCTGGTTGGTGCCTTGGGTTCGGGGAGTTTCGTCGCCAAATACGCGATGCAGTTGGACGCCATGACAATTACAAACTCCGCCTCCTCCGATGAGACTCTCCCGCCCGAATGCCTGATCCAATTCTGGCTCCCATAGCCGTGAAGAGCGCGGAGGACAGAGTCCAACGGTTTCGGGATCACTTTGCCACCTAGGTGATCGGCGATGTCTCCGAGCGTTCCCTTTGGCAAGCCAGCAACGATTTTTCCGACCTCTTCCAGGCAGAGGATCGTTTCCTTTATGGCGTTTTCGGAGTCAGGTTGTCGCAATGAATTGGACAGTGAAAGGGCCTTGGAATAGTGTTTTCGCACCTCCACCAACCGCTCGTCCTGCAATGCGTCTGACGCCCGAGCAACGGCAATGCGCGCAGAAGGGTCCTGCTCCAGGCGCGTGAATTTGCCGTCTTTGTCGAGCCGCCACCCTATGTTGTCCATCTCCAGCGCTAAATTTATGGGGTATAGAATATTGACGTCCCCGACTGCATGTGCGAAGGTCTCGACCATCTCGAAAAGTTCATCCCATGGCCGTTGCTGTATCATCTGCTGCAACTCGGACTCAGCCAGAACGCTGTTATCCATCGCGCCGAAAGACGCCTGTATGCCAAGCTCAAAGCAAACAGAACCGTAGAAGGCCGTGACAACACTAATGTTTCCCATGTTTCAGGCCCGCTCCGCCCACGAATGAACTAGCTGCGCCATCCTGTTGCGAAACGACTCAGGAGCGTCTTGCCACGTTAAGGGGACCGGAGCCAAATATCCATGTCTTTCACGGAATCCCATGTGGAGGATTCTATCACGGCGTTGTGCCTCAATCATGGGCCAGCGGCTAGCAGGTAGCCACAGTCAGTGCGGTTCTGACTGTGGGTTCTTCCCTTGATGGCGAAGGCGTAGCGCGTGGGAAGGAGGCACCCGCTTGGTATACAGAAAGGCCTACGCCGGGAGAATCGCACGGGTTGGCGCAGGATTTGCCCCCGAGGAGACTGGTTGCCGCATGAGCTATTGCGAACAGTGCGCGCGGCTTGATAGATTACGGCCTGGCAACAATCCGCTGACGCTCACGGCGAGGCGCGTGCAGGATGGAGCACGGACCTGCTTTTAGGGTCCGCGGCTCCGAGGAGAGCTATCCTGGCTGGAGAAAGCTTTCGCAAGCTCATCGAGTTGATGGCCTACCTGCGAGGTCCGCGAGGATGCCCGTGGGATCGCGAGCAGGATTACGACTCCATGAAGGGCCTCCTGTTGGAGGAGGTCTACGAGGTCATCGATGCGATTAATGCCCGCGATTTCCGCGGCCTCGAAGATGAGCTCGGCGATCTGCTTTTCCAAGTGGCGTTCTATGCGCGGCTTGCGGAGGAAGAGGGCCGATTTAGCATTGACGACGTGATCGAACGTGTGCACGCGAAGTTGATTCGGAGGCATCCGCACGTGTTTGGCGAAGTGCAGGCCCGAAATGCCGAGGAAGCGCTGAAGAGCTGGCTGGCGGTCAAGGAACAGGAGCGCGCGTCCGGTGGAAAGGGGAACGAGAACTCCCTCCTGGATGGAATCCCATCCTCGCTGCCTTCCACTTTGGCGGCGTATGAGCTGGGTGTGCGGGCTGCTGAGGTTGGGTTTGATTGGCCAAAAGCCGGCGACGTGCTCGATAAGATTGAGGAAGAGGTTCGCGAGCTGCGCCGGGAACTGGGGGCGCAACCGGCGGGTCCCGCCGCGCGCGTGGAAGAGGAGGTGGGCGATCTGCTCTTCGCGGTGGCCAACCTGGCCCGTTTTCTACGCTCCGACCCCGAGAGTTGCCTGCGCAGAGCCAACCAGAAATTTCAGCGGCGCTTCCAGGCAATGGAGCAAGAGGTTGTGAGGCGCGGGAAGAAGTTGCAGGATTGTTCTCTGGAGGAAATGGAATCGATTTGGAACGACGTCAAAACCCGAGAAGCCCACTAGAGTACTCCCTTCGAACGTGTCAGACGCGCTCGGAACTGGCGGAGTGCGTTCGGATCCAGAAGGAGATTTGGGGGTACGCCGAGCATGAGCTTTATCCCCTGAGGCTGTTCGTGAACCTGAGCCGAATCGGGGGACAGGTATTGGGAGCGTTCACGACAGAGAATCAATTGGTGGGTTTTGTAGCCGCGATGCCGGCGTGGCACGGCAGACGCCGCTATCTTCATTCCCTGTCGCTCGGTGTCCTTCGCGGTCACGAAAACCGCGGCCTCGGCAGGGCGCTCAAATTGGCGCAACGGGATCTGGCGCTGCGCGTGGGCATTAATTGCATCGAGTGGACGTTTGATCCCTTGCGAGCCAGGAATGCAAATCTGAATATCAACCGTCTGGGCGCCATCGTGCGTAGGTATGAGCAGGATTATTACGGCCAGGTTGACAGTTGGTTCCAACTGGGGCTTCCGAGCGATCGCCTGATTGCTGAATGGTGGGTGAACTCAGTGCGCGTGAAGCAGGCCATAGCCGGCAAGCCCGTGAGAAATCCCCGCAAGAAGCCCGCAGGTGAGGTCGAAATCCCCGCCGCGATCGACGCCCTGGTTAAGGCGAATCTTGAGAAAGCCCGGACGTGGCAAAGACGCGTGCGCAAGCAATTGCAGGGGTATTTCGCCCGTAGGCTGGCGGTGACAGGTTTTGTCTCCAGCGGAAAATCCACGCACTATTTATTGGACCCCTATGAAAATTGAACGCATCGAACTTCGAGAACTGCAACTACCGCTCGTACACTTCTTTGAGACCAGCTTTGGGCGCACCACCACGCGCCGAATCGTTCTGGTGCGGGTGGAGGCGGAGGGTCTTACCGGTTGGGGTGAGGTGAGCTGCGGCGAAGAGCCGTTCTACAGTCATGAGACCCCGGAGACGGCTTGGCACATCCTGCGCGATTTCCTGATTCCCTGGACCCTGGGCAAGGAATGGGCGGCGCCAGGCGAGGTTGTGCCTCGTTTCCGCCCGATCCGCGGGCACAATATGGCGAAGGCGGCGCTGGAGAACGCTCTGTGGCACATCGAAGCTCAACAGCAGAACCTGCCACTGGCAAAGCTTGTCGGCGGGACGCTCGCGGAAGTCCCTTGCGGCGTTTCGATCGGCATCCAGAACTCGATCGAGGAATTGCTGGAGAAGATTGAGCGCGAGGTGGCGGCGGGCTATCAACGGATCAAAGTCAAAGTCAAGCCGGGCTGGGACGTGAATGTCCTCGAGCGGATTCGTGCGAAATTTCCCCGCATCCTGCTGATGGCCGACGCGAATTGCGCGTATTCATTGGCGGACGCCCCGCACCTGAAAGAATTCGACCGTTTCTACCTGATGATGATCGAGCAGCCGCTGGGCTGGGACGACCTGCTGGACCACGCCAAGTTGCAGCGAGAAATCGCCACGCCTATTTGCTTGGATGAATCAATCCACAGTGCCGACGACGCGCGGAAGGCCATCGAAATTGGCGCGTGCAAGATCATCAATATCAAGCTGGGGCGTGTGGGCGGCTTCACGGCCGCGCGGCAGGTCCACGACGTCTGCCGCGCCAGGAACGTTCCGGTGTGGTGCGGAGGCATGCTGGAGTCCGGCATCGGCCGCGCGCATAACATTGCGATGTCGGCGCTGCCGGGATTCACGTTGCCAGGTGATGTTTCTGCCAGCAAGCGTTATTGGGCCGAGGACATCATTGATCCCGAGGTTAGCGTGAGCCCGCAGGGCACGATTCGAGTGCCGCAGACGGCGGGGTTGGGGTACACGCCCAACCTGGAACGGATCGAAAAGGTGACAGTGCGGAAGGAGGCGTTTGAGTAGCGCGACGCCGATTCCCATCGAGAAACCCACAGCGCGCGGCAGCCACAGCCGCTTGCACTTCGTGATGTTGCTGGTGACAGTCTGCTGGGCCAGCAACATCATCGCCGGCAAGGAAGCACTGACGGGATTCGGTTCTCTTGCGCTGGCGCAACTGCGCGTCCTGGGCACGGCGCTGATTTACGCAATCTGCTTCCTTGCCACCGGCAGAATGGCACGCCTGAGATTGTCACCCCGACAATGGCTCCTCATGGTGGCTGGGTCGTTGAGCGGTGTGACCCTCAATCAGCTTTTCTTCATTAGCGGGCTGGCGCGCAGCACGGTGGCGCACACGGGGCTCATTGTAGCGCTGGGGCCAGTGATGGTGCTGGTGATCGCAGTTTTGATCCGGCTGGAAGCCCTGACGACCTGGAAATTCGCGGGAATGATGATCTCTTTTGTGGGTGTTGGCATCCTGACTGTGGATAAGGCGGCGCGGGGAAACGGCGAGCATTGGATGGGAGACCTCATCCTGCTTGCCGGCACGGCCGTGTTTGCGGTTTACACGATTCTGGTGAAAGAACTGGCGAACCAGTACGATACCCTCACCCTGAATACTCTGATCTTCGTGCCGGGTGCCATTCTGATGGTTCCTTTCTGCGCCCGCGCGGTTGCGGCGACCAACTGGGCGGGTCTGCGCCTGGAGGCGTGGTGGGGACTGGCGTTCATGATCCTGTTTGGGTCGGTCGTGCCTTACGTTCTCTTTGCCTATGCACTCACGGAACTGGCGGCGTCTCGCGTCGCAGCGTTCAACTACCTGCAGCCGGTTATCGCGAGCAGTTTGGGCATCTGGGTGCTTTCCGAGAAACTGACGACAAAAGTCCTGATCGGCGGCGCGCTCATCTTGGCGGGTGTTTATCTCACGGAACGCGAGCGCGGAGAAGAAGGGCCAGTGTAGACTTCGTAACAGGCCCAGCTTGGCCCGGACTTCCGCCGTTGGCCGGCGAGCCGGCGTTGCCGCCCACTCCGGCCAGGATTGAAACGCGCGAGCGGCGAGGAATAGCATGACGAAACGAATCGCATTGATTCCCGGAGACGGGATCGGCATCGACGTGACGGCCGAGGCGACCAAGGTTCTCAATACTCTGGTCGCATCGCGTGGCCTTCCTCTCGAACTCCTCACCTTCGACTGGGGCGCCGAGAAGTACCTGCGCGAGGGCGTCACCCTGCCGGAGGGCGCCCTGGACATGTTTCGGCGAGAGTTCGATGCCATTTTCATCGGAGCTCTGGGCGACCCGCGCGTTCCCTCGAATCAACACGCCGTGGATATTCTGCTGGGGATCCGCTTCGGTCTGGACCTCTATGTGAACCAGCGGCCGGTGGAGCTCCTGGACGCGAAGCTGTGCCCCCTGAAGGACCGCACGGAGAAAGACATCAACTTTGTTGTCTTCCGGGAGAACACCGAGGGTGCGTATGTGGGAATGGGGGGCAACTTCAAGCGCGGCACGCCGGACGAGATTGCGCTGCAGGAAGACGTGAACACGCGCAAGGGCGTGGAGCGCATCCTGGTTTACGCATTTGAGTACGCCCGGCGGCACGGCCTGACCAAGGTTTGCATGAGTGACAAGTCCAACGCGCTCCCCCACGGTCATGGCCTGTGGCAACGGACCTTCGCGGAAGTCCGCGAGCGTTACCCCGAGATCGAGTCGCGCCATCTTTACGTCGATGCGTTGGCGATGCAGATCGTCAAGAACCCCGCGCAGTTCCAGGTCATCGTCACCTGCAACATGTTCGGTGACATCATCAGCGACCTGGGAGCTCAACTGCAAGGTGGGTTGGGGGTGGCGCCCTCTGCGAATCTGAACCCGGGACACGTCTCGATGTTCGAGCCCGTACACGGATCAGCGCCGAAGTATGCCGGGAAGAACGTCGCCAACCCCCTGGCTGCGATCCTCACCTTGGGCATGATGCTGGAGGAACTGGGTTTCCTGGAGGAATCCGCACGAGTCGAGACAGTCGTGGCGGAGGCAATTCATGAAGGGATCACCACGCCCGACCTGGGGGGATCGCTCGGGACTCGCGAGGTGGCCGAGTGGATTCGCACGCGCCTGTAACGCTCCAGCCACGCTGCGCGGCTGTTTCCAACCCAAGACGGCGAATACCTCACATTACGATATGATCTCGATGGCCGGGCCGCGCCGCCGCGGGCGCATGGTGAGGGCGAGCAAGGCCCCGGTGACGAACCCTCCAATGTGCGCCCACCATGCCACCCCGCCTGCCGTGGCAGTTTGGATTGAAAGCATCTGGAGACCGACAAGGAACTGAATCAGGAACCAGTATCCGAGCAGGAGGATGGCGGGAATTTCGACGGTCCAAAAGAAGATGAAGAGCGGGATGAGTGTAGTGATGCGCGCCCTAGGGTAGCACACAAAGTAAGCGCCGAGCACACCGGCAATGGCGCCGCTGGCGCCGATGGTTGGGACCCGTGACCCCGAGTTGACGACAATCTGGGCCAGGGCAGCAGCAATGCCGGAAACCAGATAGAGGAGCAGGAAAGGGAAGTGCCCGAAGCGGTCTTCAACACTGCGCCCGAAGACGAAAAGAAAAAGCATGTTTCCCAGCAGGTGCAGCCAGCCTCCATGCAGGAACATGGAAACGAAAACGGGAGCGAAGGTGAATTCAGCAGGAAGGTTGAAGAGCGCCCGCGGCGCGTAGCGAGCCGGAACCAGTCCGTAGAGGAGAACCACACGGTTCAGTTCCGGTCCAAGCGAGAGCTCAATGAGAAAGGCCCAGACGTTCGCGACGATCAAAAGCAACGTGAACGCCCAAAAGCTCCGGCGGCGGATGTGGTCGGTGAGGGGAATCGGTACCATTCACCCGCATTTTACCGTGGCGGGCCGAGGCTGCCCACGGGAAAAGCTGACTCCAACAGTGAACTTTGGCGAGGAGGCTTTTCCTGCGTGGGCAGGCTTGATGGCGGCCGCGCGCCGGACGGACGTTCCGGTGGCCTGGGCAGCGCCGGGCGCCGCTACTCCTTGAATACGATGACTTCGCTCGACCCGCCAAAGCGGATTTCCTGAATGCCCCGCGAGCCATCGGCATTCTCGAGGTAGATCACCGCGTTGTTCATGTATTTCTTTCCGCGATCGACGAGTTTCCCTTCGGCGGTCGCGACGACTTCTTTTCCCTGCTGGATCGATATCCTATTGAGAACAGGCCAGTTAGTAATCGCCGCAAGGTTTCACTTCGACGCTCGCTTTGCCCTTTTGGGACTGACGGAGGCGAGTTCGGACCGCTGCCCGGATTACACAGACGCCGCCTTCCAGACCAAATCTGAGCGATTCACCGAGAGCCAAGAAGCAGGTCTATCGCATTGCGATGTGTTCTTTGTCGACGATGCGCTGCGTTGACCATGATGAGGAGCGGGGATATACTGCCCGAGAGGGTCTTGGGCGGACTTGGTCAAGGGTTTCGTGCCTGCGCTCGGCCTGCCATTGCCACCGTCGCGTTTACCCACTGCCCTCAGGGATCGCCATGAAATCCACCGGTTTTTTCCGGGAGCTTGCCAGAATCGTGGGTGAGGACGGCGTGTTGTGGCGCCCTGAAGACCTTATGCTCTACGAGTACGACGCGCTCTCCTCGGTGCGGCAACCCGATGCCGTGGTCTTTCCCCGCACAACGGAACAGGTGGTGCAGATTGTGAAGCTGGCGAAACGACACAACCAGCCCGTGGTGGCGCGCGGGGCGGGGACGGGCCTGAGCGGCGGCTCGGTGGCCGCGGAGGGTGGGATCGTGGTGGGGTTCTCGCGTATGAAGCAGATTCTGGAAATCGATCTGGAGAACCAGCGAGCCCGCGTGCAGCCGGGGGTAGTGAACCTCGACCTTACGCTCGCGGTGACGGATGACGGTTACTACTTCGCGCCTGATCCCTCAAGCCAGAAGGCGTGCACGATCGGCGGCAACGTGGCGGAGAATTCCGGCGGCCCGCACACGCTGGCGTACGGCGTCACGACGAACCACGTCCTGGCACTGGAAGTGGTGCTGCCCGACGGCGAAGTGATTCACACCGGCGCGGGGCACTGGGACAGGCCGGGATACGATCTGACCGGGCTCTTCGTGGGCTCGGAAGGCACACTCGGCATCGTCACGGAAGTGACCGTGCGGTTGTCGCGCAAGCCCGAGGCCGTAAAGACGCTGCTCGCTATTTACGACCAGATCGTGGCCGCGACGCGCACGGTGGCGGCCATCACCGCGCGCGGCATCACGCCGGCGGCGCTGGAGATGATGGATGGCTTCACGCTGCGCGCGGTGGAGGAAGCCACCCACGCGGGCTACCCAATGGATTGCGCCGCGGTCCTGCTGATCGAGATGGAAGGCTTGAAAGAAGCCGTCGAAGAACATGCGGATGAGGTCGAAGCCGTTTGCCGTGAGAATCAGGCGCGCGAGGTCCGTCGCGCGAAATCGGCCGAGGAGCGCGATTTGCTATGGAAGGGAAGGAAGAATGCCTTCGGGGCCATCGGGCGCATCAGCCCCAGCTACTACGTGCAGGACGGCGTCATTCCGCGCACGCGTTTGCCGGAAATGTTGGAATTCATCGGTAGCATCGAGAAGAAGTACGGGTTGCGCATCGGCAACATCTTCCACGCCGGTGATGGCAACTTGCATCCGCTCATCATGTACGACTCGCGCCACTCGGAGCAGTCGGCGCGTGTCCTCGAGGCCGCGAAAGAGATTATGGGCAGGTGCGTGGAGATGGGCGGGTCGATCACCGGCGAGCACGGTGTGGGTCGAGAGAAGATCAACCTGATGCCACTGATTTTCTCGGACGATGATCTGGAAATGATGCGCCGGATCAAGAGCTTCTTCAACCCCCTGGGACGGCTCAATCCCGGAAAGCTTCTGCCCACGGGAAAAATGTGCGGGGAATTGCGCGTGCAGGCGGGCGCGGGAGGCGTGTTGTGACGCTGGCGGTGGAATCCTGGCGGATGGAACTCGCGTCACTGGTGGGCGAGTCGCGCGTCGTGACGGAGCCGGAAGCCCGCGCGGCGCTGGCCGCGGATGGCAAGGTTCCGAACTGCGTCGTCTACCCTCCCACCGCGGAGCAGGTGGCGGCAGTGCTGCGCTACGCAGCGGAGCACGACTTGGCCGTCATCCCGTGCCGCAATGGCACGAAGCTTTCAACCGGCAATCCACTGCGGCGGTATGACCTTGCGCTCTCCCTGAAGGAGCTGAATCAGATATGGCATTACGAGCCCGCAGATCTGACGATTAGCGTTGAGCCCGGAATGAAGTTGGGTGATTTCCAACACTTCGTGGGGCGCGATGGGCTATGGCTACCTCTTGATCCCTGCGGCGGTGCGAGGGCGAGCATCGGCGGAATTATCGCTGCCAACGCGGCGGGGCCGTTGCGGCAGGGTTTCGGGGGACCGCGCGATATGCTCCTGGGGCTGAAGATCGCCACCACGGACGGCAAGATCGTCAAGACGGGCGGGCGAGTCGTGAAGAACGTCGCGGGCTACGACCTCGGAAAACTGCTGATTGGTTCATACGGGACGCTCGGCGTGATTGTGGAAGCAAGCTTAAAGCTCTACCCGAGGCCGGCGGAGCGCGTCACGTTCACGATGCGCGCCGGCACGCTGGCCACTGTGCGGGACTTGCGGCGAAGCATTCTGCGCTCGCCGTTCGATGCACTGCGGTTGGCGATGCTGGATTCCACGGCCACCAGGCTGGTGCGTGGCACGGCGCAGGCCGACGAGCGAGGGGACGCGGAAGTTTGGGTCGAGGTGGGTGGATCGCGCCGTGTGATCGCGCGCTGCGAACGTGACTTGGGGCAACTCAGCCGGGCCGCGGGTGCGCCCCTGGAGCGCCTGGAGGCGGGGGAGGCTGTGGCAGCATGGGACCACATCTCAGACCTTTCCGCATGGCTTCAGGGAGTATATCGCGATGTGATAGTTTTGAAAGCGGCCCTGCCCATTGCGACCGGCGAGGAATTTCTAGGCCACGCACAGCAGCAAGCGGAGGCGGAGCGCATCCCAGTGGCGAGCTTCGCGCAAGTGGGGGCGGGAATCATTCATTTCTGCTTGCTGCAGGAGAAACTGACCGCTGGGCTCGAAGGCTTGATCTCCCGTACGCGTAAAGCGGCCGTAGACCTGGGAGGGACACTCGTAATCGAGCACTGCCCAACCCAACTCAAGGGACGTTTGGATGTGTGGGGCGCGGCCGGCGACGACTTCGAGGCGATGCGCAAGATGAAATCCGCGTGGGACCCGAAAGGGATTCTCGTGCCGGGGCGGTTCGTCGGTGGGCTATAGAAATCGACTCGTTCGGTGATTGAGTGGTTGACTCATTGAAAAAGGGAAATCCTGCAACGGGCGAGAGTCCGAGCGAGGCCGAGAGGCACACGGGCTATGGTCCGGGGGAGGCGCCGCGCTGGGCGGACTACTCCCGCTGCGTGCACTGCGGTCTGTGCCTGAACGCCTGCCCGACGTATCGTGAGCTGGGCTTGGAGATGGATTCGCCACGCGGGCGCATCTACCAGATGATTCAGGTGGAGCGCGGGCGTCTGCCGCTGGGTGAGAGTTTCGTTCGGCACATTGATCTGTGCCTCGACTGTCGCGCCTGCGAGACGGCGTGCCCGTCGGGTGTCGAGTACGGGAAGCTGGTGGAAGCGGCGCGCGGACAAATCGAGAACTATTATCACCGGCCGCCGCTCACCACGCTGCTGCGCAAGCTGTTTTACTACGAAGTGTTGCCGCATCCGCAGCGCCTGCAATTCCTGGGGAAATTGTTGCGTATCTATCAGCGGTCGGGGCTGGAAAAGCTGGTGCTCGGCTCGCGCCTGCTGAAGTTGTTCCCGGGCAACTTGGACCGCGTGGCGCGGCTCGCTCCGCGCATGGAGAAGCCCTTTTTCTACGACCGGCTGGGAACGACGGTTGCCGCAGAAGGGAAGCGCCGCTATCGTGTGGCGTTTTTCGCCGGCTGCATTGCGAACCTTTCGTTCGCACGGCTGAATGACGCCACGGTGCGGGTGCTGGCGAAGAACGGTTGCGACGTGGTGATACCCCGTGACCAAGGCTGCTGCGGGGCACTGCACGTGCATGCGGGCATCCGGGGTATTGCACGGGACATGGCCAGACGAAACATCCGGGCGTTCCTTGCGGGTGGATTTGACGCGGTGATCACCAACGCCGCAGGGTGTGGCTCCGTGCTGAAGGAGTATGCCCTGCTCTTCGAGGAAGAAGAGCGGGAGTTTCTCGAACCGGCAAGGGCCTTTGTGGCAAAGCTGAGCGATGTCACAGAATTCCTGATGGGGATTGACCTGAACCGGGAACTGGGAACAATGAAAGTGAGGGTGACTTATCAGGATCCGTGCCATCTGGGGCACGCGCAGCGCATTCGTGCGGCCCCGCGCCAGTTGCTGGCAGCCGTCCCGGGGCTGGAGCTCATCGAGCTGAAGGAAGCGGAGATCTGCTGCGGCAGCGCGGGCGTTTACAATGTGGTTCACAGCGAGATGGCGGAGCGGTTGCTGGAGAACAAGCTGCGCCGCATCGACGAGACGAAAGCGGAAGTGGTTCTGACCGCGAATCCCGGCTGCCTGCTGCAACTCAGCGCGGGTGTGAAGCGCCGCAACGAACGGCGGCGCGTGATGCACGTGGTCGAATTGCTGGACGAAGCTTACAGCAGGGCGAATTCCCGTTAACGAGGTTCCGCATATGGCCACGAAAGCGACCGTGGACTTGAATAATGTCTTGAAGCCGCTGGACGCTCCCCAAACGCACCATCTGCAGGATTACGAAGCGCTTTACGCATCGTTCCGGTGGGAAGAAGTGCACAAGGAATTTGACTGGTCGAAGACCGGCAAGGTGAACATCGCGCACGAGGCCATTGACCGGCACCTGACGCGGGGCCGCCGCAACAAGCTGGCGCTGATTTATACCGACAAGGAACACACCGCGCGCTTCACATTCGAGGATCTGTCGCTGCATTCGAACCGCTTCGCAAATGTCCTGCGCAAGTTGGGTGTGCGGAAAGGTGACCGCGTGTTTGTGTTTCTGGGACGGTGCCCGGAGCTTTACATTGCCATCCTGGGCATCCTGAAAATCGGGGCAATCCCCAGCCCGCTGTTCGAGGCTTTCATGGAAGACGCCGTGCGGGACCGCATGGCCAACGCGGAAGCCGTGGCGCTCGTGACTTCACCCGCGCTGGTGGAACGTGTGCCGCAGTACGATCTGCCTGCGCTCAAGCACATCATCCTGGTGGGCGTCTCGCCAAGCGAGTTGTCGGAGGGGCAGCACAGTTACGAAGCCTTGATGGAAAAGGCTGAAGAGAAGACGGAGATCGAGTGGCTGACGCTCGACGACCCGCTCATCATCCACTACACGTCGGGTTCCACGGGGAAGCCCAAGGGCGTGCTGCACGTGCAGAAGGCGATGCTGGGACACCTGATGACCGGCCGCTGGGTCCTCGATATGCGCGAGGACGACGTCTATTGGTGCACCGCCGACCCGGGCTGGGTGACGGGAACTTCCTACGGCATCTTTTCGCCTTGGCTGAACGGCATGACCAACCTGATTCGTGGCGGGCGCTTCCACGCCCACGATTGGTACCACACCATCGAGCGTTTCCGGGTGAACATCTGGTACAGCGCACCCACGGCCTTCCGCATGCTGATGGCGGCGGGGGAGGATGTGGCGCAGAATTATGACCTCTCGAGCCTACGGCATGTGCTGAGCGTGGGCGAGCCGTTGAATCCGGAAGTCGTGTGGTGGGGTTGGAGGACCTACGGCCGGCGCATCCATGACAATTGGTGGATGACTGAAACAGGACATATCCTGATCTCGAATTATCCCGCGATGACCATCCGGCCTGGCTCGATGGGACGGCCCGTTCCGGGAGTTTCCGCTGCCATCGTGGATGACGATGGAAGGGAAGTGCCGCCCAATACCCTCGGCAACTTGGTCGTGAAGCCGGGCTGGCCCGGCATGATGAAGACCATCTGGAAGCAGCCCGAGCGGTACGAGACTTACTTCCGCCTTCCGGGTTGGTACGTCACGGGCGACAGCGCGTATAAGGATCCCGACGGTTACTTCTGGTTTCAAGGGCGCATCGATGACCTGATCATCACGGCGGGGGAAAACGTGGGGCCCTTCGAGGTGGAGAGCTGTCTGGTAGAACATCCCGCCGTCGCGGAGGCGGGCGTAATCGGAAAGCCAGACGCTATTCGCGGGCATATCATCAAAGCCTTCATCTCGCTGCGCGAGGGGCATAAACCCAGCGATGAGTTGAAGGAGGAAATTCAGAAATTCGTGCGGCAAAAGCTGGCGGCCCATGCTGCTCCGCGCGAAATTGAATTCCGCGAAAAGCTGCCGAAGACGCGCAGCGGCAAGATCATGCGCCGTGTACTCAAGGCGTGGGAGTTGGGTTTGCCGGCGGGCGACCTTTCCACGTTGGAAGATTAGCATGGCTTCGCCTCTGACCGGCCATCCGGCCGGGCGGGATGGTCGGAAAGGCGGGGCCGCCATGGAGATCGGTGACTCACCCGGGCGAGTTTTAACTCCGCCCCCGCGAAGCGGGGCGCTTTCCCCCTCACCTCGACCCTCTCCACCGCCGCCCTGCGGCTTGCCTGCGCCTGCCTCCGCAGGCAGGCAAGCAGGCGCAAAGCCTCGTCTGAGTTGGAGGTGCTCCGGGCACCGCAACCTCCGGGTGGCGGGCCGCGCGGGGAAGGGCAGGCCCCCGCACCGAGCCGCGATCTTTTTGCGCGTTGACTTACGTTCCCACGCGCTCTAAGATGCGCGCAACGGAAGGAGATTCACCCATGCAGCTCAGCATCAATGCCAGGGAGACCCAGGAAGTCGTAATACTGGAATTAAGTGGAAGAGTCGTGGCGGGCGAAGAAGTGGACAGTGTGCGGAAGATGATCCACGACCTTGTCGACCATAATCACAAGAAGGTTTCGCTGAACCTCGATCAGGTGGTACGGATCGACAGCACCGGGATCGGCATGCTGGTGGAGGCAGTCATCTACACGGTGAAACAGGGTGCGCAACTAAACCTTTACAAAGTCCCCCGTCTCGTTCGTAACATCTTGACTACACACCGTTTAACGCAGGCCTTCGAGATTTATGGTTCGGAAGAGGAAGCTCTTGCCGCTCTTGCGAAGCCTGCCCCAGAGCCTGGCATCCAGGCCTGAACTCTCTGTGACGGGAGGGATCCGCGGTGTTTGGGCGCGACCCAGAAGCGCGGCTGCATCCCTCGCGACCGTCTTTTCCTTGGGCCTTCCATGAGGTGTCTGCTTGCCTGAATTGTCTCTTTCGCCGCACCACGTTTGCCCTTCGATGGCGAGTGGACGGTTGTCGCGGCGCGCCGGAGGGAAGCGTCCTCACCAGTTCAACCGCAACGAGAATTGAATTTGCCGGGAGTTTTCTGCGGAACTGATCTTCCCGAAGTTCGAGGTGCCGAAGATCAGGCCCGGGCGGTCGAAATTCGGGTGGTTGGTAAGATCGAAAAAATCCGTGCGGAAGACCGTGTTCAGGTGCTCAGTGAGACGGAAGTGGCGCTCCAGGCTGGCGTCCCAGGTCTTCAAGTTCGGACCGGTGATAACGTTGCGGCCCTCATTTCCGGGAATGCTGTACGCGCCCAGCGGGTCATAGAAGGCAGGGGGCGCGGCGAAAGCGCTGGTATCGAACCAGTGACCGGGGCTGCGCTGCCCGCCAGGCGGGTTGGGGTTGGCGATCAAGTCGGGGCGATCGGTCCCGTTCGATTGTGTGCCGCTCAGCGCTGTGGGTAGGACAGCGGTGAGAGGCTGGCCGGTCTGCAGCGTGACAATGCTCGCGAGTTGCCAGTCGCCTAGGATGCGGCGGGCCGCGCCCTGCCTGGCCCAGCGGCCACCCGCGCCGAAAGGCAACTGCCAGGTGCTCGAAAAAGTGAAGCGCTGCCGCATGTCAAAGTCGGAGGGGCCATATTCGGCTCGCAGGTTGTAGTTGTCCTGTGGTTGGTTCGTGCCGTTCAGACCCGAGGCAGTGTCAAGGGATTTGCCGTAAGTGTACCCGGTCGCGAAGGAGAGACCGCCGGAAAAGCGGCGCTCCAGACGGGCGACCAGCGCGTTGTAGTTTGAGTTCACGTCCGTCGCGCGTACGAACTGATTGGAGCCGGGCTGCGGGTGGTACCCACGTCGTTCGCCGGGCAGGTTCGGGACTCCTTGGTTCTGAAGACCGCGCCGCGGCAGTTTGTGTCCCTCAGATCCCGTGTAGCTCAGGGAAACAACAGTGTTGGGTGCGATCTCGTGCGCGTAGGAGAGACTCCACTCGTAAACATACCCGTTGCGGATGCTGGGAGGCGAAGAGATGGCGGTGGGCTCCTGGTTGCCGAGCGTATAGCCAAGCTGATAGGTGAGCACGGGTGGGGCATCCGACTGCCCGCAGGCGCTCGGACCGTAGAACCGGCACGAGTCGAGCCCGAAAAGAAACTCGGTAAGGGGCGCACTCAAGCGCGTCTCCGAAATGTAGTCAAGTTCCATCAAGGAGTTGAAAATACCAACTCCCCCGCGAAGTGCATTCTTGCCATGGCCGCTCAGGTCGTAGGCGAAGCCGAAGCGCGGAGCCCAATTGCTCCAGTCCGGCTTGATGAGTGAATTTGGCAATCCCGCCTGCTCGGAGGTCATGTATTGCAGGCCGTAAAGCGAACTGAGCTGCTGGACCAGGGGATTCGATATCAGTGAGGCAGCCTGGCCGCGGTCATTGAGCACGATGAAGCGCTTGGCATCAGTGGGATCGAGGATCGAAGCCCGGCCGTCGATATTCACAGGCGGCGTGTAGAACTCCTGGCGCTGGCCGTAGGTGAGGCTGAGGCGTGGGGTAACATGAAATTCATCCGTGAAGTAGATCCCAACGTAGTCGAGACGAGCATTGCCGCCGGAGTTGCCCGCCTGCGCGTAGGAAAGAAACGGCCGGCCCAGCAGAAAGTCTGAAAAAGCCGTGCCGGAGACCGAACTGGCCCCGTCGCTGAAGTCAAAAACGCCTTGACCGAAGTCTTCGACCAGGTAGAAGAGCTGCAGCCGCCGGAGGTCCCCTCCAAACTGGAGCGTGTGTCGCCCTTTCACCCACACCAGGCTGTCCGTGAACTGGAAAGTCTTGTTCCTGCGAATCTGCGGCTGGAAGATGTCGCTGTCTCCCAGATCAGCGTAACCTGGAATGTCGATGGCGGGAATACCGTCGTTAGTCGAGCCGGGTGCGCGCGCGATGTCCAACGAGGCGAGAAACCCGCTGTGGATGTTCTGCGCCTCTTTCGTCCCGAAGTAATGCGTGTATCCGAATCGAAGGTCGTTGATGAGCGTGGGACGAAATACGGAAGTCAATCCCACCGCAAGGTTCCTTCCCGCGTCGTCCTTCTTGGTGCCGAATCCCGGCGGCGCCGAAGGATTCTGCGCAAAGCTATTGGGCACGAAAGGAAAGAGCTGCGCGCCGTTGAAGAGGAGGAATCGCCCGAAGAGCTGATGGTGGGGAGTCAACTGGTGATCGAGGCGGACCAGGAATTGGTCCATAGTCACCCGGCGCAGTCCAATGTTAAGTGTGTTGTTTTCCCCCGCCGCCGCATCGGGTAGGTTGGGCAGGGGTTCGCGCTCAAGGATCGCGCGCGAAAGCGGATCGATAGCTGATTCCGGAATCTGGTTTGCTTGGAATGGTTGGCCGGCGGCAGGATCGAGGATGGCCGGAAACGCCTCGCCGGTGAGAGGATTGGCGCCGCTGATGTCGCCCTGCCGCATCGCGGCCGTGGGCAGCAGCGTGGTATTTGTAAGGCTCTGGCGGATTCGCAGACCCTCATAGTTTGTGAAGAAGAACGTGCGATCGCGCCGCAAAGGGCCGCCAAAGCTTGTGCCGAATTGATTCTGCCGGTAGGGCGGAATCGGCCGGCCCGGGTCATCGAAGAAATTCTTGGCGTCGAACGCGCTGTTGCGCACGAACTCGTAAGCGGTTCCGGAAAAGTGGTTGGCCCCCGACCGCGAAGCGATATTCACCTGCGCTCCGGAGACCAGGCCCTGGTCGGCGGAGTAGGAATCCTCCACGACGCGAAACTCGCGGATGGCGTCGACGGAGGGATTCACAGTCAGGCTGTACGCAAAGGGCTCCATGAGGGTGACGCCATCGAGCGAAAAGTTGTTGCGCTCGGAGCGCTGGCCATTTACCGAAAAGCCCAACCCCAGCGCTGCGGTGTTGAATTGCTGGCTCGAACTATTGGGATAGGGGGGAACGGCGCCTGCGGCCAGCAGGGCAAGCTGCGAGAATTGCCGGCCATTCAGGGGCAGGGAAGTGACGCGCCGGTTCGAGATCTCGTCGCCGATGGCCGGGGAAGCTGTTTCCACAAGTGGCGGCTGCGCCTCAACCTGTACCACGGCCTGCCCGCGCGCGAGTTGCAGAGTGAGATCGATGCGAGGCGTCTGCCCCACTTCGAGAACCAGTCCGCGCAGGACTCGGGTGGCGAAGCCAGGGGCTGCCACCTTTAAATCATAGGAGCCCGCGGGCGCTAGGGGAAATGTGTAGAAGCCTTGCTGATCGGTCTCGGTGCGGCGGACTTGTCCGGTGGCGGTGTTCCGCAGCTCGACTTGGGTCCCCGGCATGACCGCGCCACTCGGATCGGTGACAAGTCCTTCGAGATGGCTGCTCCAGGTTTGAGCGTGGAGCAAGCATGAGGCCAGCGCGATGCTGAGCACAGCGAAAGCGAAGAGGACTGGACAGGCACGTGTTGAAAGCAGGAAACGAATTCGTTCGCTGGTCTTTCTCAAGGAAATTGCCTCACGGCGGGGCAGAGGCGAGGTGGGCGGACCGAGGAAGAAGGGTACGCACGCGGGCAGCTCCCTCCGTTGCTTGCGAAGGCAGCCATGCCCGGTGGACGAGGACCGGCCCTGACCTTCTTCCGTCCGGACTGTACCGTCGGCCCCGGAGTTTCACCGGGTCGTGGGGATGGCAGATCGTCGTCGCCCGGCCAACGCCTGAAGGCGTGCCGGCGCGATTCGAATCTCCCCTCGCGGGCTGTACCGCCGATCGGGAATTGGACATGCAGCCGTTTCTCTAAGCCGCAAATCCTCACCCTGCCCCGAAGGTCACTAACTTAAACTTTCACTTTATCACCTCGATGCCGATTTCTCAAGAGCCCGCAGCCCGCGGCGGGACAGCCGGAAATCTGGAGCTTGGAGCGGTGAAGGGTGGTGAGCACATCTTTCCGTGATTGACCCTTGCCCAAACTCATCAACTCGATATAATCGCTGAGCCTCGTCGTGTCATCACGTGGCACTTGGGCCACCCAGCATGGGAACTACGTCATCCACCGTGGTGCGCCGTCGCGGAGAGCCCTGGGCGTTAGGCTCCGTGATGGGTTATGCCTCGGCGAACATTTTCGATCGCCTCGCCGTGGTTCACGCTGATCCGCTTATCGGTCCGGTGCTGCGTGGGCTGCCCAGTCTGCTGCTGGGTATCATTCTGGTGTGGAAGCACCACACGTTCGACCAATTGCGGCCCAGTTCGCCGCGCTACATCGGCCGGCGCGCCATTCTCGCGTTTGTGGCCGCCGGCGTGATCTCCACCTCGGGACTCTTTCTTTACTACTTTGCTATTCGCGTGGGCGGGGTGACCATCACCATCCCGGTGCAGGAGACCTATGTCATCTGGGGAACGTTGATCGCGTGGGTCTTTCTGCGCGAGCGGATTCACCGCTACGCCCTCTTGGGGGTGGTGTTGATCTTTGCGGGTCTGGTGGGGCTTTCGCTCGGGCAGTGGCGCGGACACCCGATCTCACCGCTTTGGTATTGGGCAATTCCGTTGGGACTCAGCACGGCGCTGACGTACGGAATCTCCGGGGTGTTGTGGCGCGATGGGCAACTTCGTGGCGCGCATCAATCGACGGCGATTTTGTTGCAGTTTGCCACGAGCGTGGCGGTAAGTCTTATGGGTTTGCTCATCCTCGGCCGGGCCCCCGCTCTTCAGATGGCGACCGGGCAAGCCCTGGCGGCCCTGCTGGTGAGCGGAGTCCTTTCGGGTGTGCTCGCCATCTACTGCATGTTCACGGCGCTACGCCTGATGGCGGTGGCGCGCGTATACGCCTTCTCCTCGCTTACCCCTCTGGTCGCGACTCTGTTCGCGCACTTCTTCCTGCACGAATTCCTGAATCTGCTCATGTTGGCTAGCATCGTTCTGGTGTCCACCGGGGTCATCCTGACGCAGGTCTTCCGGCCCAAGGACGAGCGCCAGGCGTAAGTTCGCCAGCGTGGCCTTTACACTCCTGGGGCGCGAGGTTGAATTCCGTCTCAGAGATGCGGCGCGCGGCGGGCTTTGATCTGCGCGAGGTGTTCCTTCAAGCGCTCGCGAATTTCCTGTTCCTTGCCCTGAGCGAGTTCGTCGCGCAATTCGTTCAGGGCGAAGTGGACGATGTCGTGGTGGTGCATTTCTTCCGGAGCAAGTTCGGTGCTGAAGCGCAACCAGAGGCTGTGCAGCAGATCGATTTCCTTGGGCGTCAGGTGAGGCGCATGCGGACCCAGATAGAAGATCTCTTCTCTTCCATCGGGTGTGAAGATCTCGAGCGCCAGCTGCGGTTTGGGATCGGGCAGCCGTTCCCAGGCGAGCCCGGCGCGCCGTGCCTCTTCTGGGACCGGCATTTTCGCGGAGAGCCCCAAGACGATTCTCGAGGACTGGAGAGAATGCGCGGAGCGCAGGATGCCTTCCCAAATCTCATTGGCGGCAGCCACCGACAAATGGATGCTCTTGCCTTGGTGCTCGGCAAGGGCAAGGGCGCGAGTGAAGAGATATTGTTCCCTGGCGCTGAAAAGCTGTTCGGGCGCCAACCCACTTTCGCCGGAGGCGGCCCGCAGCAGGATTCGAATGTGGAGCACCACCACGTCCTGGCGAGCGGTGTTGACACGCCGAAGAACCGCTGCGAGATGGTAAAGGGTGTAGTAGTCGCGCACCAAAACCAGAACGTTGTCAGGGCGAACTCCTACGGCTTGGGTTGTGAGTTCTTCACCGGGGACCAGGTGGAACTGATCGAGTTCCGCGTGAATGCCTTTGCGGGCGTGGGTCAGCTTCTCGGAGACTGTGAAGAGGCCGAAGAGAACAATCGTGAACGCGATGCCTGAAATCGTGGCGACCTGTTTTGTGAGCAGATTAACGAGGGCAATCCCCAGAAGCGCCAGAGTGATCAGGCCGAGTCCGATGGGAATTTCTCGCCCGGCAAGGCGCAGGTTCAAGGGAACGCGGTACTCGCGTGGCCCGGCGTTTTTGTAACGCAACACCAAAACCGCCAAGCCTTTCATGACAAAACTCCAGATCACTCCGAAGGCATAAGCTGCACCCAGGAGGTAAACGTTGCCTCGGCTCAGGATGATCGTCAGGAGCTGTAGGCCCACCACGAGGTCGATGATCCGATAGGAGGTGCCAAAACGCGGATGCGGGCGCCGGAACCAGTCGGCCAGGACACCGTCTTCCGAGACGCGATTCAGAACGCCGTTGGACCCTACAATGGCGGTGTTCACCGCTCCGGCGAGAATCAGGGTGCCTACCAAGACCACGAAAGCGTGGAACACCAGGCGGAGCATCAGCGGGCCAGCCATGTTCATCGCCAAGCCGCCGATCAGATTCTCAAAGAAGTTTTTGCGCGTGGCATCCGGAATGATCATCACTGCGAAGAATGAGACCAGCGATGTGAAGACCAGGCTGTAGACAAAGATGACCAAGCCAGCCCTCTTCAAGTTGGGCAATTTGGGATGCTCGATTTCGCGATACACCTGCGCGAGCGATTCCTCCCCGCTCATGGCCAAAATGGAGTGACCGAGGCCGATGAAAATGCCCAGCAACCCGATCGTCTGAGGAAGCCGGCTGCGACTCAGCCATCCCAGTGCGTCGTGGGAGAAATGCAGATTACTCAGCGTCGGCAGGGGAGGCAGGTGGCCGCCGCGCATCCAAAGCGTGTAGCCGCACCAGCCGATCAAGAGCACCACCATCACAGTGGTGAACTGCATGATGCGCAGCGCCTTCTCACTCGATTCCGGGATCCCCTTGATGTTCTGCCACCAGAAATAGAGTGTCACCAGGATGGCGAAAGCGGCAGCCGTCAGGTTCCCGGGCAAAACGATGCCAAGGTGCAGGTAGTGCAGGACTTCGTTTAGGAATCCCACGAGGTATTGGCCGGCGGAAACGCCGCTGATGGGGCCCGTCAAAATGTAATCGAACATCAGGGCGGAGACGGAAAACTTGGCGAGCGTTCCGCCCATGGCCTCTTTAACCACGCGATACACGCCGCCGCGAACGAACATGCTGCAGCTTTCCACGTAGATCGCTCGCACGGCGTAGGAAAAGAGCATGACGGCGAGAATGAACCAAGGAGCTGATCTGCCAACGGCCTGCTCCGCGATGCCGCCCGCGTAGTAGGCAGACGAAGCGAGATCGTTCAGGACGATCGCCGCCGCTCGCCAGAAGGTAATAAAGGCAAGCATGGCCGTCGTCGCCACCATGACCCGGGGAAGACCAGGCGCGGTAGCGCGGGGAGTGGAAGGTTCGGTGGGATTACTCTCCATCTTGGGTTCTTAGGACAATCTGGGTCGCATGAACGCCTCACATCATATTCGCACAAGAGTCGAAACGGCGCAAATGAGTTTGCAGTGTGATGTCAAAGCTCTTTAGAAATGTCCCCTTTCCTACCTCGCTAGAAGTGTCCCCTCCGAAACTCTGTGGTTTTTGCTCTGGGTGTTGGGGTCGCTTTCGGGTTCCGGCCGGAGCGCAGGCCGGAACCCGAAAGTAAGAGAGCCCCGGCCGCCGCCCAAATCGTTTCTTCCCCTCCCAGATGCGCCATGCAGGGAATTCAGTCGAGCGGCGGCCAGCGAGCCGATAGTGGAGGGGGAAAGGTATTTTCCCCGCCGGAATCTCTCGGTCCACAAGGGACGCTCTGATACGGAAAGCGCGCTGGAATGCGTTCAGGGTGAGCGGGAATCCGAAATCATGCTGACCCTTTACTTGAGCACACTCCTTGCCTGCCTTACAATGGTCTCCGCATAACACCGCACGCTGCGGCCATCGGCCTGCACCGCCAGAGCCTGCAGGAAAAGCTGCACGAATTGGGGGTTCAAGCCGGACGGGAATTGTGGGCCAGTTTCCGGGATAGGCGTTCTTACGACCATGCGGATGGTTTCCGAGTGCGGCGGGATGAACGAAGCCGCTGGCGCGGCGGACGCTTCACGTGTGCCCATCCGGTCGGTCCGCGATTGATGTGAGGAGTAGTCTTTGGTCATAAAGAGGTCCCTATGACCCAACTGCGTCGAAAGATGCTGGAGGAACTCCAGCGTCGCAACTACTCCGAGATTGCAACTCGCAAGTATCTGCAGGTCGTGACGAACTTCGCCCAGCACTTCGGCAAGTCTCCGGACAAGCTCGGACTGGACCAGCTTCGAACCTACCAAGCGCACCTGCTCCGAGGGCACAAGCTTGCGGGCGGCACAGTGGCCAATTATGTGGCGGCCTTGCGACTCCCGCAAAGTTGCCGAGCATCGGGAAAGACGACAGGTCAATCACCAATAAAAGGCCGGAATCCTCTAGCAGCGAAAGGATACAGGACATGGACATTACTCGACGAACTGCGATGAAGGTACTGGCAGGCGTAGCGCCTGCCTTGGCGCTCGGCCGGCGTCTTCACGGCGAGACCGGCCTCGAGATTCACAAGGGCCCCTTTGAGGGTACGCAAGAATCACTTCAGCAATACCGGGTTCCCGATTGGTTTCGAGACGCCAAATTTGGCATCTGGGCGCATTGGGGACCACAATCCTCGGTAGAGCAAGGCGACTGGTATGCCCGCAACATGTACATTCAGGGCAGCCGCCAGTACAACTACCACGTGGCGCACTACGGGCATCCGTCCAAGTTTGGCTACAAGGATCTCTGTCCCCTCTGGAAAGGCACCGAGTTCGAGCCGGAGCACTTGATGGGACTCTACAAACGGGCCGGAGCAAAGTACTTCGTGAGCATGGGCGTGCATCACGACAACTTCGATCTGTGGAACTCCCGGCACACCCGCTGGAACGCGGTCAAGGTGGGACCGCATAAGGATGTAGTGGGGCTGTGGCGGACGGCGGCATTGAAGAACGGGCTCAGGTTCGGCGTCAGCGAACACCTGTGGATCAGCTACAAATGGTTCGCCGTGAGTCATGGAAGCGACAAGACAGGACCGCTCGCGGGCGTGCATTACGACGGTGTGAATCCGGCCTATGCGGATCTATACCACGACGCAGGCTGCGAAAAGTGGGCCAACGTCCATAATCATGAACAGTTCGGCTGGAACGATCTCGGCATATCGGACGCCTGGAAGCGTCACTGGTTTCTGCGCATTCAGGATCTGGTGGACAATTACCAGCCGGATCTGTTGTACACCGACGGGCCTCTGCCGTTTGAGAATTATGGCCACAGTGCGGTGGCCAACCTCTACAACCTGAGTGCGAAATTGCATGGTGGGCAGACGCAGGCGGTTTACACCAGCAAGCGGCCGGAAGATTGCGCGGTCGGCACCTGTGTGCTGGACATCGAGCGCGGACTGGCGAACCAGATACGGCCCGCTCCCTGGCAAACCGATACCTGCATTGGCGATTGGCATTACAACCGCGAAGTGTACGAGAGCCACCGCTATAAAACGCCGAAGACGGTCATCGACCTGCTCGTGGGTATCGTGAGCCAGAACGGAAATCTGCTTTTGAATTTCCCCTTACCCAACAGCGGCCAACCTGACCCCGATGAGTTGAAGGTTCTCGCGGGGATCACCGACTGGATGACCGTGAACAGCGAAGGAATCTACGACACCCGACCGTGGAAAATCTATGGCGAGGGTCCCAGCACGCATTCTGAGAAGCCGGGCGGTGGGTTCAATGAGAACAAACGCCAGCCGCTCACGGCGGAAGCCGTTCGTTTCACGACGAAGGGGGATAGGTTGTATGCGTTTGTCATGGGTTGGCCGGAGAAGGAAGCTGTGGTGCAGGCGCTGGGTACGGCGAGCCCGCAGTCCCCGGGCAAGGTCGTGAATGTGGAACTGCTGGGCCATCAAGGCCGCCTGACGTGGACCCAGGAGGCGACCGGTCTGAGGGTGGAGTTGCCGGCGGAAAAGCCGTCGGACTATGCGGTCACGCTCAAGGTCGCCTTCGCATGAGGGTGGACTTCGGAGCCAGACCTCGGCATACCGTGACAGCGAGACGGCGGAAGGGCCGACTACCTCCCAGCCGGGGAAAGGACCTGATTTACCTGCCGGGTGAACTCTCCTACGCTGACGACGCGCAGGTCGCCTGCGGCCTCGGGACTGTTTATGAAGGTCTGCAAAAGATAGGGATCAGCAAAAACGATTCCGTGCTGATCACGGGTCTCGGACCCGTGGGGCTTGCGACCGGAGCGCTTTGCCGCAAACTGGGCGCCAGCGGATCCAGCGCAACGAATGCTGTTTGGCTGATCACCCTCGTCGGAGGCTTCATTCCCACCGGGATATTTACGGGCTATCTGCTCACGCGAAATCACACTTGGGGGAATTTCCGAGTCCCCGAGCTTCTCTGTTGCGGCAGGGTTATCTCAACTTCTCGACGAGTGGGCATGGTGGACCTGGAGGGGTTCGAACCCTCGACCTCATGACTGCCAGTCATGCGCGCTCCCAACTGCGCCACAGGCCCATGTGGGAGAACCGAGCTCATCTGTTTGTAACATGTGGCCCAACGACTGTCAATGAAGTGATGCGGAGGGGCGCAGGCTGGCTTCCGCGCGATGGGCGGAGGTTACCGTCGTGCGCTGCCGCCGGGTCGTCGCTCCCGCGCGCGATTTCGTTTGGCTCACCGTGCGCGAACCCGTGGGGGAGTTGCGAAAGGGAATTCGGCGGCGCATTTCCACAGGCTCACTTTCGCCTGGGACGCGCCGAAACTGGGGGGGTGCACGCCATCCGCCGGGATGCGAGAGGTTGCGTCCCTCCTGACCCATGGTTTCCATTCTTCTCGCTGCCTCTTGTCGACGGGGATGCAGAAGATCACCGCATCCTGCCGGAGGCCTACTCTCCCAGCCTGCCCGCTCTGGGTAACGGCCAAGCCCTCTCAATCATGACAAAATGCCCGTCAAGGATGGCGTACAACCCGCCCGTAGGAAGTGGGTTATTCCCCGGCCCTAGGCTTTTTGGAACAAACCTTTATTTTTCGGTGTCAATCTAAATGGAAAGAGGGGTAAGCAAGCGCGGTATTGCAGTTCGGCGACGGAACTGCTATCGTGAGGGCGTCATGGGCACCGCGCGGTCTGTTGAGATAACGTTCGAGCGTACGCTGCCACCCGTCAGCGAAGAAGCGGTCTTTGTCGGCGAGTTGCAGGCGGGCTCTGAAGAGGCATTTGCTTACCTGTTGGCGGTTTATCAGACCCCGGTTTTCAACCTGGTCTCGCACATCATTGAGAGCGAAGCTGACGCGTCCGACGTTCTCCAGGATGTGTTCGTGAAGGTTTTCAAGGGGATTAGGAGCTTTAACGGCGAGAGCAGTCTGAAAACCTGGATCTACCGCATTGCCGTTCACGAGGCGTCGAATCATCGCCGGAGCTGGATTCGTCGTCACTGGCGCGAGCCGTTTTCCGTGGATGACACCGATTCTCGCTCGGGCGCGGCGTCGGAAGCTGCTTCGGGTGACCGCAACCCCTATGAGGTCCTCGAGCAGGCCGAGCGGGAGGAAGTGGTCAAGCGGGCTCTGGCGAGCCTGGCACGTCCGTATCGGACGGTTGTAGTGTTGCGCGAAATCGAGGGACTGCCTTACGAGGAAATCGCGCAGGTGCTGGGTTTGGCTGAGGGAACTGTGAAATCCCGTCTCTTGCGAGGACGGGAACTGCTGCGCCGAAAGCTGGCGAGCTATGTGGGCATGCAACATGTTTGAGAGCTGCGTCGAAATTCGGAGCCATTTCTCAGATTACCTGGATGGCCATTGCACGCGGGACGTGCTGAGAGCCATCCGCTTTCACCTGGCCTACTGCGAAGCCTGCGGGCAAGAACTCGAGCAATGGCAGTCCTTGCAGGCCGAGCTGCGGGCTCTTCCGCGCCGGCGTGTTCCGCCCGACCTTGCCCTCCGCTTGCGGGTTCGGATGTCGCAACAACTCCACCGATACCCCTTCACCCGGCTCTGGGTGCGGCTGGAGAACATCTTCAAACCGTTGTTGATTCCCGCCACCGGTGGCGTGCTGACAGCGATAATTTGTTTCTGCCTGTTCATGGGCGCGCGAGTGGCGCCGGTCACGAACATCCCGGACGTTCCTTTGCAGTTTGTCACGCCGCCTCGCGTCCGCGAACTCGCCCCCATGGATTTCAACACCGGCGACAACCCCCTGGTGCTGGTCACCCAGATTGATGCCGAGGGCCGCGTGAAGGGATATCGGGTTCTGTCAGGTCAGAATTCGCCAGAACTTATGCAGCATCTGGACCGGATGATCTACTTCAGCGTCTTCCAGCCTGCCACGACATTTGGAAAGCCCACGGATGGGGAGGTGGTTCTGTCCCTGCGGCGAATCACAGTCCGAGGGTAGTCCGTTTGCTTCTGACTCCAAGCCTGTCCTTGCATCTACGACCTCACCCGGAACGCGATTCTCCCTGTCCGGCCTCGCCCTGCCGGCGTGTGACTCGCCGGGGGTCTTCCGGTGGGTGGTTTCTCGGCGCCTGGTTTCTGATCCTGCTGGCTGCACCCCTCCGGGCTTGGTCCCAGACGCCGGGCAACGTCCTGCTGGAACCCAACGAACAGCTTTTCTGTGTGCTGGCCGCGTTGAACGCCGCCGGGTACGACGCAGGTCTGGAGGCAAACCCGAAAGACAACACGCGGCAGATGGTGCGCGCGTTTCTAGAGGAGCGAAAGGCTGCTATTGTCCCTGAACTCCAGAAGTTTTACAGTCAGCACCGTGTGGAAGGCGACCCGGGGGCGGACCTGGGGCAATACATTTCTCTCGCCCTGCTGCTGGGCTCGCCGCCGGATTTCAAGTTTACCGTCCCCCCGGGCGAGCTGCCTCCGGATGCGCGCGACTTGATGGGGTTTGTTCCGCTCCTTAAGACTTTCTACAATCAAGGCAGGCTGCTCGACCTCTGGGCACAAGTCCAGCCGCGTTACGACGTTGCCGTGGCTCGCTACACGGAGGCGGTGCGCACGAGCTTCGTGCAGGCCGACGCCTTTTTTCGATTCCCGGCCGGGGGCTACCTGGGTCGGACGTATGCGATCAACATCGACCTGCTGGGTGTGCCCGAGCAGGTTCAGGCGCGGATCTACGGTTTGAACTACTACTTGGTGGTGACGCCCTCCAAAGAGCCGAAGATCGACGAGATCCGCCATCAGTACTTGCACTTTCTCCTCGACCCGCTGGCCGCCAAGTACACGGCGGAGATTAATCAGAAGGCCTCCCTTCGCGCCATCGCTATCGAGGCTCCCTTGCTGGCGGTGGACTTCAAAGAGGACCTTCCACTGCTGGTCACGGAGTGCCTGATTCGCGCCGCGGAGCTGCGCACGGACAAGCGGCCCCCGGCGGAGGCGGAAAAGAGTCTGACGGAGATGACTGCGAACGGCCTAATCCTGGTTCGATACTTTTATGACGCCCTGGGAGATTTCACCCGCCAGGAATCTTCCATGACGCTTTACTACAAGCAGATGATCCTGGACATTGACCCGAGGAAGGAAGAGAAGCGACTGTTCGGCGTCAAGTTTACTGCCCGTCCGCCGGCCCCGCCCGCGAAGGCTTCGCCGGCTCTTTCCGAAGAAGACCGGCTTCTCGACCAGGGGGACAACCTTTTTTTCCGGGGGAAATACAACGAAGCCAAGCCGGCGTATCAGGCGGTGCTGGAGAAGATCGATCCCAAGAACGCGCGAGCCTTGTACGGTCTGGCGGTCGTCTACGCCAACACCCGAAAGCCCGATCTGGCCGAGGAGTACTTCCAGAAGACGCTCAGCACGGCCCGCGATTTGCGCATCGTCACTTGGTCGCATATCTATCTGGGAAGGCTCTATGATCTGCGGGGCAAGCGCGACGACGCCCTGGTGCAATATCGTGCTGCCGCGCTGACGGCCGCTGCCTATCCGCTGGCGCTGCGCGCGGTGCAAAGCGGGATGGCTGGGGCTTTCGGTTCGACGGAGGAAGGGAAGAAGGGAAAGCCCTAGGGCCGGCCCAGCCTAATCTCTCAATCTGGGGCGCCTCCGTTTTGCGTGGCCCGAAGGATGGCGCTTTGCAGAAAAGTCAGGTAAGACAAGTTGGAACGGACCTCGGGCGGCGAACCGTGGACAGTTCCATTCTGGAGGATTTGCTGGGGGCTTGCCGTCGCTGCGGCGAGAACCACGGGCCGGCTGCGTTGATTGACAGTGAGAATCCTTTCCTGTAGGCTCAACGCTTCGGACCCGAAAGAGCACTTGGCCATAATGCTATTCATAGGAGACGAGAACGAATATGAAAATCCGACATGCACTACTGATTGGCGTGGTCCTGGTCCTCGCGAGCACCGTTTACGCTCAGGGTCCGAACGCTTCTGCGCCCATGACGGAGAAGGATGTTGTCAAGGAACTCAAGAGTGCGGGGCCTGACCAGCTCATCAAGGCTGTCGGCCAGCGCGGCACCGATTTCGACATGACCCCGGAGATCGAGAAACGGCTGCGCAAGGCCAAGGCGACGGACCAAGTGATCCAGGCGGTCACGAGTGCCGGTCCGAAAGCCCGCGCTACCGCCAAGGCTGCGGCGATGGGAATGACCGGGCCCGCGCTCTCGCCGGCGGAGAGCAAGGATTTCGGCGCGATTCGGGACGAACTTGACCCGGACAAGGCCATCGTTTTGGCTGAGGATTTCGCGAGGAAGTATCCGACCAGCCCCGCCCTCACTTACACCTACTCGTTTGAGGCAAATGCCTACCAGCAGAAAGGGGAGGTGGAAAAGGTCGTTGGCCTTTGTGAGAAGAGCTTGGGTCTAAGGAAAGACAACTTGATGAGTTTGATTTTGATCAGCGGGATGATCCCTCAACCTCAATACCTGAATCTGCATGAGGCGGATAAGGAGAAACAGTTGGCGGCGGCAGAGACCTATGCGCAGGAGGCGATCACGCTACTCGACAAGGTTCCGAGACTAGCCAACGAGTCGGATGCGGACTTTGCCAAGCGCAAAGCCGAATACGCGGCGGGGGTTCACAGCGCGCTGGGGATGGTGCATCTGGACCGCGCCCAGCTCGGCCTGACCGGGCTCGATAAGGATGAACTGGCCAAGGCAGAGCAGGAGTACCATACGGCCGTCACTACCACGGAGCACCCCGACAGTCGCGACTACTATCGCCTGGGTGAAACTACTGCCATGGAAGGCAAGCTGGATGATGCCATCGCGGCCTTCACTAAGGCCGGTGAGCTCGGCCAGGGCACGATGATCAAGCAGTACGCTGACCAGCAAATTGATAACTTGAAGAAGCGGAAGGCGCAATCCGCGCCCCCCGCGAAACCTTAGCGCCCCGCCGAAGACACGAGCCGGATTTCCCGAATGGGCGCCGCCGTTTCCCCGGCTTTGTGGGGCGGCGCCCTTCGTTGTCCTCGAGCGGAAGAGGCGGCGCCTGGACAGCATGGCGGAAAACTCCCTCGACCAATTTCAGGCCTCCGTCGGCTATCGGTTTCGGAATCCTCACTTCCTGTTGGAAGCCCTCACGCACGCTTCGTTTGCGCAAGAGTCGGCTGAGCGGCCCCGCGATAACGAGCAGATGGAGTTTCTGGGCGACGCGGTGCTGACCTTTGTGGTCAGCGTGATCCTGGCCGAGGCCTTTCCGGGTTGGGAGGAGGGCAAACTGACGCGGGCGCGCTCCCGCCTGGTGGCGGCGCCCCATCTGTACGCTGTAGCCAGCCGCTTGGGCGTGGGTGAGCATTTGCGGCTGGGGCGCGGTGAGGAAAAGACCGGCGGGCGAAACAAACCGGCGCTGCTCGTCAACGCCCTGGAAGCTGTCGTGGCCGCACTATACCGCGACGGAGGCATCCAGGCAGCCCGCCAGTTCATCGAGCGCTTCATTGTGCCCGATGACCTCGACGCCTGCGCCGATGACCTCTTCTCGATCGACTACAAATCGGCGCTGCAGGAGTACTTGCAGGCGGGGCGAATGCCGCCGGCGGAATACCGCGTCGTCGAGGAGTCCGGCCCCGAGCACCAAAAAACCTTTACGGTGGAAGTCGTGGCAGGAGACAATCGCCTAGCCCGGGGGCGTGGCGGCAGCAAGAAGGCCGCGGAGCAGCAAGCCGCCAGGACCATTCTCGAAGAGCTGGGCAGGAAGACCGAAACAAATGGCTGAGCCTTACAGGAAATCTTCAACGCGCGACACCTTTGAGTCGCTGGTGGTCACCGTGATCCTGGCAATTTTCGGGACCACCTTCGTACTCCAGGCGTTCAAAATCCCCACGGGTTCGATGGAGACCACCCTGCTGATCGGCGACCACCTGCTGGTGAACAAATTCATCTTCGCCCCGCCGGGAGGATACCTGGCCCGTCTCCTTCCTTACCGCGAATTGCGCCGTGGCGACGTCGTGGTGTTCAAGTTCCCGCCCTCCGACGAGCAGTCGGAACCGGGCGAGCACTACGTGAAGCGCGTGATCGGGCTACCGGGTGACCATATTCGAGTCTTTCATCGTCAGGTTTTCGTGAACGGGCAGCCGCTTTACGAACCGTATGTTCACCACACTTTTCCCGATGAGCTTCGCCCTGGTGACGACTTCCCGCCTCCGGAAGCCGAGTACCTGCGTGGCGCCACCACCGCCTGGAGCGCGGAAATGGCCAGTTACGTTCGTAACGACGAAATCGTGGTGCCGCCGGAAAAGTATTTCGTGATGGGGGACAACCGCGAACAGAGCTGGGACAGCCGCTTCTGGGGTTTTGTTCCGCGCAGCGTGGTCAGTGGCCGGCCGCTCTTGATCTACTGGTCGTTTGAGACTCCGCGTGACGAGTACATGCACAACTCCTTGGACGACCGCATCTCCCAGCTCGTGGGATTGATTATTCACTTTCCGACCAGGACCCGCTGGCGGCGCACCTTCATGTTTGTACACTGATGGATCCCCGCAATCGCCGACGCGCTCGCAATCTTTCGGCCGCCCTGCTCCTTTTGGGATTGGCGGCGTGGATCGTCCCCTCCTACTTCAGCGCGGAGCGCTATCGCCGCCGCCTGGAGGCGGGGCTCGAGCGGGCGTTGCATCGTCCCGTCAAGTTTGGGGCGTTGTCCCTGCGGTTGCTGCCGCGCCCGGGGTTTTCCATTGAGAATGCCGAGGTCGAGGAGGACCCCGATTTCGGTTCCGAGCCTTTTGCGCGTGTGGACCGCATCGAATGTGACCTCCGCTGGCAAAGCCTCTGGCGCTCGCGCATGGAATTTGCGAGCCTCCGCCTGGACCGTCCCAGCTTCAACCTGGTTTTGAACGCTCAGGGAGAATGGAACGTGGGGAAGCTGCTAGTACAAAGCGGCCTCACGGCGCCAGTCGGCATGGGCGCCGGCGCGAAAAATCCCGTCGCGGAGGAGCGACTCGTCTTGGAAGTCGAAGACGCGCGCATTAATTTCAAAGTCGGGGCCAACAAGAAGCCTTTTGCGCTGACCGACGTCCGAGCGCGGCTGCAGGTTGATCCCGCCGAGCGCCAGGTGCAATTCCGGGTCGCTGCCAGTCCGGTTCGCTTGGACCTCCCGGTTCCCACGCCCGGCCCCGTGGAGGCAGAGGGCTCGTGGGCGCCCGGCCGGGATCTGCGCGGGCCGATCGAGGCCACGCTACGCACGCGGGGAGCCTTGCTCTACGATTGGATCCCGATCGTCACGGGGCGCAATCCCGAGTTGTACGGCGTGCTGGATTCCGACGTCCGGCTCAGTGGTTCCTTGCCCGAGCTGACCGTGGAGGGAGAATCTCGCCTCACGCAGCTCCACCGCTGGGAGGGACTCCCGCCGTCTGAGCCGATGCCCTGGGTCATCCGGTTTCGGGGCCAGTTCGTGCGCAGGCGCGGGCGCGTGCTGGTGGAAAGCCTGGAAGCCTCCTTTGCCGATTCGCACCTGCACCTTTCCGGCTCGGTTGACAATCTCCCTGCCACGCCGCAGCTAGACCTGGTCGTGGCGTTGGAACGTTCGCGCCTGGAGGATGTGCTGGCCGCGGTCCGGCGCATGTGGCCGAACACCGGGGCGTGGGGCCTGATGGGTAGGGTCGATGGGATGCTCGCCATCCAAGGTCCCTGGACGCGGAGAAGATACGGCGGTTTTGTGGGCGCGCGAGGGGTCAGCCTGGCCACGGCCTCCGGTTCGTTTCCTGTTTCGGAACTCGCCGTCCGCATCAACAACCGCGGTGCGCGCCTCGCACCGGTTCAAGTGACGCTGGCTCCGCACGTGGCGCTGGTGGCCGAAGGGGTCCTTGAGCGCTCGAACCCCGCGCCTCGCTATGACGTACAACTCTCTGCGAAGAGTGTCCCCGTGCACAACGCGCTGGCCTTTGCACGCGGCCTGGGGATGCGCGCATTTCAGGGGCTTGACGCCACCGGCTCCGCAACGGCCACGATGCATCTTGCTGGTTCAGCCTGGCCTCTGGCGCGCCCGGCTTTGACCGCTCGCGCGGAATTGCGGGCCGTCCGGTTGCTGATTCCCGGACTGACCGAGCCGCTCAATCTGCCGCACGCCAGCTTGCACATCCAGGGAGACGAAATCACGGCAGACCCGGTGGTCGCCGTCCTGGGGACGAGTGTGTTCAACGCAAAATTGGTGCATCGCGGCGCCTGGCGCAATCCCTGGAAGTTTGAGCTGCATGCGAACGCCTTGAGCCTGGAGCAAGGGGCGCTCTGGTTCGACGCGCTGGGTCGCCGCCGGCCGCTGCCGCTCCTGGAACGCCTGCCCGGCCTGGCCTCCTTCACGGCACGGCGCAGCGCAGCCTCCCAATTATTCGGAAGCTTGAACGCCGAGGGACGATTCACGACTCCCAGCGTAAGCTACCGGGGTGTTACCCTGAAGGATTTTCAGGGCACCTTCGAGGTCGCCGGCCGCACGATCCGCATGAAGACCGCCAGATTCCGCGTGGGTGGCGGTCGCGGCGAGGCTGGCGGACTGGTCGATTTCTCGATCGCGCCTGCACTCCTCACCGCGAGCGCCTCGTTGACGGGTATTCCCGTGCAGTCCCTGACTTCCCGCTTGCCCGGCGCCCTCCACGGCGCGCGCGGCTCGGTGAATGCCACCGGGAACTTCCAGACGCGCGGCCTGGGTCGCGAGGAGTTGGCTGAGAACTTGGCGGGAGAGGCGACCCTGCGCCTCAAGGATCTTTCCTTCGGCGATTTCGATCCCCTGGAAGCCTTGGCGCGGCAGGCACGCTGGGGGACGCTCGAGCCCATGCGCGGTCCGGTGGCGGTCCGTTCGGCGGCGATAACCCTGGGAATCCGCAATCGCCGCCTGACACTGAAGAGTGCCCCGCTGGAGTTAAGCGGTGCTGCGCTCCAGTTGAATGGCACGTACGCTCTGGGCGGAGCGCTCAGCTTGGATGTGCGCGCTGACCTGCAGCACCTCCACCGCCGCTGGCTGGCACGCGAGGATGAAGTCAAACCCGGCGCTCGCTACGCCGAGGTGCATCTGGCGGGGCCGCTCGATAAGCTGGTGGTAATTCCTCAGGTGGAAGTTTCGCGCGCCCGCGAGTAGTCGGGCAAGGACGCACGCCGTGCGCCCACGAGGGACGACTTTGAGAAAAAAGAGGATCGGAACGATTTCAGTAGAAAGGCGCTGTCGCCGGGCGAAGGTCCTGACGCTTGCCGCTCGGGCCCTCATGGCGGCCGCCCTGGCCTCACTCCTGTTCGTGCTCGGTGGGTCTCTGGAAGGCAGAAGCGCTGCGGGGTCGGATGCAACGCAAGCTGCGGCGCAGGCGCTGGAAGCGAAGCTGCGAACCCTGCACACAGTGGACGCACGGCCTGCCAAGTCCTACCCGCCGATTGTGATCACTGAGAACGAGGCGAACTCCTATCTGACCGTTCACGGCGGGGAATTCCTACCGGCCGGCGTGCACGGTCCCGGAGTGCGCATCCTGCCGGAGCACGTGATGGGCTTCGCGGACGTGGATTTCGGCGAATTCAGCCGCATCTACAGCAATCCCCAGGACTGGGGTCCGAAGGTCCTGGCGGCGATGTTCAAAGGAACGCAGCGGGTGACCGCCACGGGCAAACTCCAGTCCAGCAATGGGCAAGCCAAACTCCAGATCGAAAGCGTGACGGTGGGATCGATGACCGTGCCGAGTTGGCTCGTGGATTTCGTGATCGAAAACTACTTGCAGCCACGCTACAAGTTCGATCTGAGCAAGCCCATTCCGCTCCCTGACCACGTCACGCAGATTGTCTTGGGCTCCGGCCAGGCTATCTTTTTGCGCAGTCCCAATAAGACCCCGTGAAGCGGCTTTCGCGCCGGCGCGACAACTGGCTGACGGGCGTACCCCCCTCAGCGTCGGCGCTCTCACCGCATCCCAATCCCTCAGTGCCGCGACCGATTTCCCTGGAGCACCCTCACAGTGTTTTGCTAGTCTAGGTTGCACGGGCTTTGCGGCTTTTTCCTGCAAGGGTTCGAGTTGAGCAATAGGGACTGCGCGCGATGGAGCATTCAGGGCAAGTTCTTCTGGAACTGTTCGTGATGTTCGCCGCCGGAAAACTGCTGGCGGAGGTCTTCGAACGGCTGCGCCAGCCCGGGGTGGCGGGCGAGTTGCTCGCCGGTGTGCTGCTCGGTCCTTCCCTACTGGCGATCATAAACCCGAGCGACTTGACTCGCGGCTTGGCGGAGATCGGCGCCATCTTTCTGCTCTTCACGGTTGGCTTGGAGACGAAACCGCGTGATCTCCTGGCGGTCGGCTGGACTGCGGTGTTGGTCGCGATACTCGGAGTAATGCTCCCGTTTCTTGCGGGATTTGCCTACATGCGTGCCGCGAGCAACTCCATGGTGGAATCCATTTTTGTGGGCGCGGCGATGGTGGCCACCAGCGTGGGCATCACGGCGCGGGTCTTGGCGGACGCGGGCTTCCTCTCGACGCGCATGGCGCGAGTGATCCTCGGAGCGGCGGTGCTGGACGATATTCTGGGAATGATCGTGCTCACGGTCGTGAGCAGCATTTCAACCGGCAAAATTAACTATGTGTCGCTGGGCGTGGTGACGGTCGAAGCCATCGGCTTTTCGCTGCTGGTGATTTTCTTTGGCTCGGGCCTGGTGGGCCGCATGCGACCCGCGGTGGCGCGGCTGCGGGCCCAGAACTCCGCTTTCATCCTCTCGGTGATCCTGTGTCTGGGCCTCTCGCTCGCTTCGGTTTACATCGGCATGGCAGCGATTATCGGAGCTTTCCTGGCAGGGCTGGCGCTGGCGGATCACAGCGAACAGTGGAGGTTGCACCTGAACGCCCATCCCGTCTCCGAATTCCTGTCGCCGTTCTTCTTTGTGCTCTTAGGGGTGCAAGTCAATCTGCGGACGTTCCTCCAGCCAGGATTGGCCGTCATGCTCGTCGTCGTGTGCCTCCTCGCCATCGTCAGCAAAGTGATCGGTTGCGGCCTGGGGAGCCTGCGCCTGGGTTGGAAGGATGCGCTGCGCATCGGCGTGGGGATGGTCCCGCGCGGCGAGGTCGGACTGATTGTGGCTGCCGTGGGATTGCAGCTCCACACGATCTCGGAGGGCGTTTACACCGTGGTGATTGGAATGAGCCTGGCCACAACACTCGTTGCTCCACCCCTGCTGAAAATCCTGATGCCGAAAAAGAACTTGTTGGACGGAACGGCTCCGCACGAGGCGGTCTGAGGTCGCGCGAATTTTCGCTCCGTGTGTTCGCCGGGCGATCGGTTCTCGGCAATGACCAGGCGCGAATCTGTGGGGGACGGATTTCGAGCTGAGGAATAGGGATGGCGCGTCGTTACAAGTTCTATGCGGCTGAGACCGGTACGTCCTACCAATACTTTTTTGTGGGCAGCCGGCGCGTAAACCGTCCGGAGGGTCAGGGCGCGGGCAGAGATTACCTTTTCGTCGTCACGCCCGATCAGGAGCCACCTTTCACCCTGGGCGTGTTCGTCGCGGACCGCGCGCTCGCGGCCTGGCGGGAGGTCCACGGGCGCGAGCTGGTTTCCAGCGAGTTGTACGCGGTCGCCAAGATGCGCTTGTTTCGCGCCTTCGACGAACTCGCACGCTTGCGAGGCGAGTGCATGAATCTGCTGGTGGACGAAACCAACATTGCGACATTGCTCGAGCCGTTGGATTTGTGACTGATTCACCCGCCGCTTTCCGATTTCCGGCGATTGTGTTAAGTTGGTGGCAGGGGTTGAGCAGGGCAGAATTTCTTCATGCGCAGGTTACGCAAATTCGTCGTAGCTCTTGTAGTTGTCTACATGGCGCTCTTGGGCGGACTGCTTGCCGTGATGCGCCAGCCCATCCGGTTCGGCAAGGTGATGCGCCATGTGCCGGAGCCGCTGATGATGCTTGTCCCCTTCAAGCAGCTCTGGTTCGTAGCGCGGGCGGGACGCCTGCACGTGGGCGATGCCGCTCCTGACTTCAACTTGCCTACTGCCGATAAGCACACGAGGATCGAGCTCGCCTCGTTCCGCGGGCAAAAGCCCGTGGTGCTCGTCTTCGGGAGTTATACCTGACCGCCTTTTCGCCGGGAGGTTCCCGCGCTCAACAAGCTCTACGACCAGTACAAAGACCGGGCGGTTTTCTACGTGGTTTACATTCTGGAAGCCCACCCGCTTGACGCCTGGCAGGACGAAGACAACCAGAAAGACAAAATCTCGGTGGCCAGCCCCACAACTTTCGCCGAACGCTGCGCCGTGGCGGACACTTGCGCCACCAAGCTGGCGCTGCGCCTTCCCGCCGTCATCGACGATCTCGAGAACTCCACGGAATCGGCCTACACCGCGTGGCCGGACCGGCTCTACGTGATCGACCGCGAGGGGCGCGTCGCTTACAAGAGCAAACCGGGGCCGTTCGGATTCAAGCCTGCGGAGGTCGAGCAAACCCTTAAACAGCTTCTGCCGGCTTCTGCTGCGCCGGCCCAGATCACGCAAGTTCGGTGAGCTGTGGATCATTCGAGGTCCAGCAAGACTCTTCAGGCGGCTATGCGCCTTCACCCGGCATCCCTTTGCCCAACCGCTGCCCGCTGTCGTTGACCCAAACGTCGCTGGCGATGAAATCCGCGCAGTCGAAAGCGCCGCAGGCCGCGTTGCTCTTTCAGCACCCCGAATACGGACTCGACGATCGCCTTCCGTGGGGGGGCGCGGAAGGCACAAACATAGTGGGGTCAGGTCATCAGTAGCCCATGCTTGATCGCCTCATTATAACCATACAGCCTTCATGATTCACAATCGTATAGCTCTCAATCTTCCCGCGCGGCATGGAGAGGAATGCCTTTAGGCCCAATTCGGGATGACTGGCAATAATCCTCTTTACCTCTTCCACGTCCGATTTAATGAGGGCATTCTCGAGGCTGACGAGGACGTCGTGAGGGACAGACGCAAGCGTCTTTTCTCTGTCGTCGCACGCGGGATTCGACATGTTGGTTCGAATGGGCCGGGCGAAGGGCCGCTCAGTTCCTTTGCCCCTGATTTCGTGGCCTATGATTTTGGCGTTCTCGGCGAAAAAGAGGCACTCATGACTGACCCCCTTCGAAACCTCCTGATGGGATCCCCAGATGGGATAGCCGCCCTCATAGGTGAAACTGTAGCCGCTTTTGCCGAGCGCGACCGGCTTCGTCGTCGACGTGAGCCGTGCAAGCTCCTTTTCAAGGAAGTGGATTGCGTAGTCAACGTCCATTGAATCTCCCCCGTCCAATGAATCTCCCCCCTCGGCGGCACTCAGAAGCGTAACCTTGAGGACGATGTGCCCCTTGGGTTCGAGAACCATCTGCACGGGGCGACCATTGAACTGGCCATATTCGATGATGGTCTCCTTTTGAGGAGTGGCCCCGAAAAGGCAAAGCGCCGTAGAAAATACCAAAAACACTGTTAAATCGCGTAGGTTCATTTTTCTACACCTCCGCTTCCACCTCCCGGAAATTCAATACCGAGAACTCAAGTTTGGGCATGGCGATTGCCCTTGAGCCTCGAAATGTGGCAGGCAGAAATCAGGCGCTCAACGGCCTCCCGAATGGGTCTCCACTTGCCTTGCGTCTTCTCACGACGACCGTGGCGGCCAACAGGGGCTTCAGATGCGCCGTGAACTGATTCGCGGGGCCGCGGACTTCATCGGGTGAAAGATCTTCCATCGACGACGTTTGCCGAATCATGCCACGAACTCACCTCGCTTTCTGCTCGTGGGCCAAATCGGTGTCCACTTGCACCAGCACGTGGTCGGCGGTGGCTCCCGACCTTAGTGAACATTCGAGACCTTGCCGTCAACGAAGGTGATTTTCAGGTCTTTGTAAACGTAGATCTGTTTTGACCCCAGATTGACGGTCTTCTCCGGCTGGCCAAAAACGGCTGCTACTTGGTCGAGGGTCTGTCCACCCGCTCCGGAGGGTCGGCCAGCGGCCACCCTTCACTGGCCCAAGCTTCCTGGTGCCAGTTTTCCAATTGTCTGAGCGACGTAGTTGGAGACGGCTCCTTCCTGGTCGTATCCCGCAGGGTCGTTGCACCTGATGGGAGTCTCGCATTGCACCCCAAGGGGCACGTAAGAAAACCAATAATTGCGACCCGCTACCTTCATCCCGAACGACCAAGCGCTCCCCCCCAGAGGGGGATGATGGGACTTCACGGAGGAAACCTCGGTGGGGGCAACGGAGAAGACTCTTTTCCCGTCTGCTAGCACGAAGGAAACCTCCTTAGCACCTAAATGGAAAGTCCCCATTTCGTAGCCGTGAAGACCTCCATAATGCCAGACACCGAAAGTTACCGTACCGGCAAGGCCCAAAGCCTTTTCCCACATCGCTATGGCATTCTGTTGTTGGCCGATAGCCAGGTAGACACAGCCCAGGTCCGTCCAAGCCTCCGGTTTCGAGGGGTCCAAATTCGAGGCCTTCTGCAGATCCGCAAGAGACCGATCCCATTGAGAGGCAGATATCGCGGCGGTACCACTTGCAAGACAGGCAGCGTAGTCGCCGCAAGCGGGGGCGGGTGGGGTCTCGACCGCTGGCGGGGCAGGCTGGGCAGGGGCCGCCATGGGTTGGCCTCCTCCTTCTAGCATGGCTTGCAGAACCGCGTCGCTCACGCCCGCTTGCTTGAGCCTGACGAGCCCGTCGGCACTCGTGTCGAAGGCGCAAGCGGAGGATTTGATTTTCGTGATGATCAGGGAATCCGCCAGCTTTACCTGGACCAACTTGATGATGTCGTCGTTGGTGAGCGCTGGGGGTCCTGCCGGCGCGGGGGGTTGTTCCGACTGTGCCGCGGGTTGTTCCGGCTGTGGTTCGGGTTGCGCAGGCTGCGCTCCAGCCGTAGCCGTGTCAAGGGGAATGACCTTGGCGATCGTATCTTCGACATCCGGCACGTTGGCAGTTTCCAGATAGCCTTTTGCAAACTGAAAGGACACCGCAGCCTTGTATGGGGAGGTTTCGCTGACTCCGTTGCATTCGGCACATTCGACGATCACGAACCCGATCCTGTCATTTTTGATATTAACGTCAATCCTGGAAACGTAGACTTTGTCCCCGACCGGAAATGGTCGAAATTCTTTTCCACTCGTCTCCGAAGTGGGGCGAGTTGAGGCCTGGAGCAAGGAGGCCCCAACGCTTGACTTTTTGCTGGGTGGATGCAGCACACCATCCTTATAAATAGCCGGGGCCATGGCCAGGTCGCCCAGCGGAACACCTTGAATCCCGGCCATCTGAATAACCAGCACAGTGCCTGGATCCACGGTGCCGTTCCCGCGCACCTTGGCCAACTTGTACTGCGCCTCGAGCTGCTCTTTTAGGGAAGGGGGCGCAGCGTTTTGCGCAACTGCCGCGGCCCCTGCAAGAAGGCCGACAACCATCAAAGCGACTACTATTGCGATTTTCTGCTTCATTTTGAAATCCTCCTCCGCAATGAACGGTCCTATTTTCTGCAACTATCGCGACGGCCTTTGGAATTCCTAAGGTGTTTGGAAGATGGGAGCGCCGCCCATCTTCAAGCGTGGCGCTCCCACGTTACGCAGCAGTGAAGTCTGCTCCTTCCTTCGCGGTCGGGTGCGACCGGAAAGGCCGGATCGATTATTGGCTGGGCGGCGCCTGCCCGGTCTGAACCTCTTGCTGGACTTCTCTCTCGGCTTGGTCGGCTTCCTTCTGTTGGTCGGCCAACTGAGCGTCTACGTTCCTGTCGGGCGACGGCGGTGGAACTTCCCCGGCTGTGGTTTGAGTATCCGAAGCCTTCGGCAGACCACCTGTGCCCGAATTCTCCGCGAGCGTCTTAAGCCCGGAATCAAGCTGCTGGCGGAAGCTGTTATGCATCTCCTGCAAGTCGTTGACGGCGACCCTGGGCATAGCACCGATGCTGCAATCCTTTTGCTTGCTGCTCATCACGCTTACGCGCACCTTGTTGTCATCCCCCGGCGTGTCATCGAGGCGGGTGATGACATCCCCAGGTGTGAGCTCGCATTCCTGACCCTCCGCAGTGGAAACGCCGAGATTACTGGAAACCACAAAAAGACGCTGAGCAGGATCCAGTGCGGGCGGGGGCACTTGATCGTTGACCGGCTGCGCCTGAGGGGACTGGGCTGCTGCCTGGTCCGCCGCAAGTTGCCGCTTCACTTCCGCTTCAATAGCTGCCTTTACCTCAGGGCTGAGCTGAGTTGCGGCTGGGCTTTCGCCCTCGGGGGTTTTGGGTTGCTCGTCAGGTTGGTAGGCCTCACGATTGGCTTCGGCGTCCTTTTTGGCCTCGTAGGCAAGTTTCAGGTTCTCGGCAAGCAGGAAATCCGTAAGCCACAAGGATGCGGTAGGGTATGCGGGAGCCGGCACGAAGTAAGGCCCATAGTAGGCATACCACGGGTCCCCATACCATCCCCACTGGTAACGGACAGGGGCCGGCCACGGATTGTAGGCCCAGCCATAAAATGCGGGGTGGTAATAGTAGGCCGGCACATAATGGTAATATCGCACACCACCGTAATAGTGTTCGCGGTAAACGCGCGCGTAAGGATGACCGCCGGCCCAGTAGGTTCGCTGATAGTATGCCCGGCCATTGCGGTTCAGAAAAGGCCGCTCCATGTAGCCACGGTGGGGCCCCATGCCGACCAAGCGCCGGCCGTTGCGTTCGGTCACGATTCTCGTGTCGCCACGACGGAGCCCGTGTTCGATCATCATATTGCGCTTTGGGTCATGGACTTCCCTTATTTGTCCTTTGGGGCCGAACCTCGCTTCGTGGCCTTCCTTTCCAACGAAATGTGTCGGCCTGTTGTTGCGGTCAACCTCCATACGGCCCCCACCACGGGTCGCGACGGTGTGCGTGGGACTTGGGTGTCCCGTCAATCCGCCCGTGTGGACGTTTGGACTGACAACGCCTGTGCGGGTGGTTGGACCGGCAACACCCGTGTGGGCGTTTGGATTGACAACGCCCGTGTGGGTGATACCGCCCGTGCGGATGTTTGGATTAGTGCCGGCCGCACCGGTCGGCCTGACCCCGGTATTGGCAGGCTGTACGTGCGTGGGCTGCACGGTGGTGCGCTGCATGGGCCGGGGCGCAGGCTGAACTTGCCTCGGTGCTGGGGAAGTTCGCACTTGCGGGGCGGGTTTGGGGGGCGGGGGCGGCGGATTGTTCTTCTTATCTCCCGCCCGAGCGAGCACAGGAACCATTATAAGAACCAATAGCATCATAAACCTTTGGGGGACCTTGTTGTTTAACATGTTCGAGCTCCTCGTTATCTGCTGGTTGCCGGAATCATTTCTCAGCGACTTCACTACTGTCGAGAACGTAGGAAAATGAGAAATTCCATAAGACCTTGCTTACAGAAGTGAACTTTTCATTTCTGAGGCTCCGGTTGTCCGGTCTGGTCGGACGTCTTCTCATAAACCGCAGTAGCCGTAGGCCACATATCGAGAACCTGGCTGCGGTCAAAATGCACCCCCCCTCCGGCTCCCGGCGTCTGGGCGTTCATTACGCCGCTTCCATCCTTCAAGGTGTAGCGGACTCCCTGAACAACTAGGTCCGTAACTGCGAGCGAAGTCTGGCCTTGGCTTCTCGTTCCTACCCCGATGACCTCCGCGCCACGGTCGAGAGGAACCGGTCCAGGTTGAGCGACCGGAAGCAACAACATCCCGCGGAATTGAAAACTCCCGTCCGGCTTGCGACTGATCGAACTCAGCACAATCAAGAGGCGACCAGCGGGGTCAAGCCAAAGCCTAGGCGGATGCCTGATAGCTGTCGCCGGTGCCGCGTTTCGCGGAAGGGAGGGTGGCACAGGAAGGTTTCGAGCAGCACGCGCAGTAGCGCCAGGCCGGGTGGATGCCCATGGTCTGTTCAATGCTGGACCCGTCGGACGCGCCACAGCCCTAGGAGTCGGATTCGGGGGCGATGGCACCGTGGCCTGTGCAGTCTCAGTTGGGAGATTGTGGTCCGGGGGAGCAGAAGGTAAGGCTGGATTCGGAGGCGGTGGCGGTGTAGCCTGTCTAATCTGGCTGGGCAGATGGTGGTTCGCGGGGGCGGGGGTTAAGGCTGGTGCGACCGGCGCTTTTGGTTCGCCCGCCTTAGGTCTATTGGGGCTTTCTGGCCTTGAAGGAAAGTTTTGCCCAGCCTTCGGCAAGCCCTCCTCCCGTGGTGTTATTTTTGGCTTCTCTGTGCTTTTCTCGGGCGGCTTCGGAGGAACCGTTGCGCGGGCTGCCACCTGCACTTGACGAAGCTGCTCTTGTCTGTATTCCAGCAGTAGGACGCCATCCACGATCAGAACGAGCGCCACAGCCACACCCAACGCCCAGATGATCTTCCCGGGAGTGAAGAAGTTCGAAATACTCTCCCAGCCAGAGACTCTCCGTGACGGCTTGCCCCCTTTTGGAGAGCGGGAGTGTGCGGCCTCTGAACGGAGGAAGCCCTCCAGCCAGTTATCAAGCCGAGTCTGCGTCTGATTCCACACAGCCTCTGGCTCGGGCGGACTTACACTGTCGAAGTTGAGGAGACGACTCCGAAGCTCGGCGCATTGGGGACAATGCGTCAAGTGCTCGATGACCAGCTTCCTCAACGGGCCGCGCACGTCTCCCTCAAGTACCCCGCAGAGCGTCTCGGCGTCCGGGCAGGGACCCTTTGCCCCGCCGGACTTTTGCCGCAGTTGAGGCGTCAGCCTTTCCAAGAAGTTGGCCTCGTTCCAATCGATCATCTCAGTCGACCGATCCCCTTCGTTTTCAGCCACAGCCTCCGCCGCCCGTTTTGCAGATGGGATTTCACAGCTTCAATCGAAAGACCCGTGCGAGCCGCGGTTTCCTCATAGGAGTAGCCCTGGATTTTCATTTCCAGGCAACGTCGTTGGTCGGGGGGGAGGGAAGTCATTTCTTTCCACACTTCCTCAACCACCAAGTGTAATTCGGGCGTTCTGTCCGGCGCCCCCAGGGCGGGCCCTTCGGGCAAGAGTGCACCGTCAATTCCTGCTTCCGGACGGCGTTTCCGCCACTGGTCGATGCAAACATTCTTCGCGATCCGCATGAGCCAGCCCGAGAAGCTGCCACCCTGAAAGCTGTGCATCTTCTGGTATATGCGGAGGAAGGTTTCTTGCGTTGCGTCCTCCGCGGCGGCGCTATCGGCAAAGAACCCTCCGCACGCCATAAACACCCTTCTGCGATGCCTCGCGAAGAGTTCCGCAAAGCAGTCGCTGCTCCCGGTCTCCTGAAAACGGCGCACGAGCTCTTCATCAGGAATCGCGGGCGCCACGTGTGCGCTACTTGCCATAACGTATGAAGTTCGAAAATTCCATAAGGCAGCGGCCACACACGTAACCCGCCGCCCTAGTTACCCTCGGGGAAGCAAACTGGCGGATTATTATCATGATTGGCAGGTGTAGTCAATGGACATACTGTCCTGCCGCGCACCGTGCGAGCGTGCCGCCCGCGCTTCCCATAGGACGCTACACGAACGCGCGCAGTTCTGTTAGCATAGTCTGGATGTACGACGACATGGTGGCCGTCATCGAGAACCGTCCCCTCACGGGCGACCACTTTCTTTTGAGTCTGGATGCGCCGCGGCAGGCGCCGGCTGTGCGACCGGGCCAGTTCGCCATGGTGCGCATCCTCGGGCGCTCCGACGTGCTGCTGCGTCGGCCCATGAGCATTTTCAACGTCACCCCGAAAGAGGGGCGCGACGGCGGTCCGCGCAGGGGGCGCGCGACGCGTATCGTGCAGCTTCTTTACAAAGTCGTGGGGCGCGGCACGCGCTTGATGGCACAGCTCACGCCGGGCGACAAAGTCGGATTGCTCGCGCCGCTCGGCCACGGCTTCTTTGAAGAGGAATTCCTGCCGCGCGCACACGAGTCCGACGAGATTCTGCACGTGGCGGGAGGCATCGGCATTGCGGCGCTGCTTCTCCCCGCGAAGCGCTTGGCCGAGGCGGGATTCAGGCAGCGCCTCTTCTTTGGAGCGCGGACGAAAGACGATCTGGTGGGCGCGAAAGAGTTCAAGCCGCTGGTGCGCGCGACGCTGCAGGCGACGGAAGACGGCTCGGCCGGATATCGCGGCTTCGTGACGCGGCCGCTGGAAGATTATCTGACCGCGCATACGAACCAGAAATTTCTGCTCATGGTCTGCGGTCCCTGGGCCATGCTGCGCGCCACGGTGGAACTTGCCAAGCGCTTCCGCCACCCCTGCCTGGTCTCCATGGAGAATCGTATGGGTTGCGGGCTGGGCGTATGCTTGGGCTGCTGTATCCGCGTCGAGGGTGAAGGTCACGAGGCCTACCAGCGCGTCTGCACGGAAGGGCCGGTGTTTTGGGCGGAGAAGGTTGTTTGGGAGACGGAGAAAAGACTCGGGATCAGAGACTAGGGGCTGGGTGCTGGGGACTAGGAGGTTGATGAAAAACGTGGTAGCGCCGACCTTGAGGTCGGCACGTGCCGAGCTAAAGCTCAGCGCTACAACACGCCATCAACCTGCTGGGGACCGGGGTTCGTCACTAGTGCGATGACGAAGAAAACCAAACCGCAGCGACAAGCGCCTCAGAATGGCCGCGTGAGTGGGGGCGCAGACGCCGGGCGCGCGGGGGCAGTGCCGGCGCCGGCCGAACAGTTCACTCCGCAGATTGAAACCGAGATTGCCGGCGTGCGTTTCCAGAATCCGGTATGGACGGCGAGCGGGACGTTCGGGTACGGCAAGGAATTCGCCCACCTCATCGACCTCAATCAGCTCGGGGCGATTTGCGTCAAGGGCATCTCGCCGGAGCCCATGGAGGGCAACCCGCCACCACGCATCTACGAAACCGACGCGGGAATGCTCAACGCCATCGGCCTGCAAAACGTGGGCGCGAAGCGGTTCCTGAGCGAGAAACTCCCCTTTTTGCGCACGCTCAAAGCGCGCACCGTGGTGAATGTGTTTGCCTACTCGACGGAAGACTACGTGCGGTGCATTGAAACCCTGAACGAAGGGGAAGGCATCGCGGCCTACGAACTGAATATCTCCTGCCCCAACACACGCTGCGGAGGCATCGTATACGGCAGCGACCCGCGCCTGACGGAGGAAGTGGTGGCGGCGTCGAAAAAGGCGGCGCGCTATCCGCTCTTCGTCAAACTCTCGCCCAACGTCACGGACATCGCGATGTTTGCGCGGGTGGCGGAAAGTGCGGGCGCCGACGCCCTCTCGCTCGTTAACACTTTCGTTGGCATGGCCATCGACGTCGAAACGCGCATGCCGCGCATCTCCAACGTCACGGCGGGGCTTTCCGGGCCGGGCATCAAACCGGTGGCGCTGCGCATGGTCTACCAAGCGGCGCGTGCCGTGAAGATTCCCATCATCGGCATCGGCGGTATCGCCAGCGCTGAGGACGCGCTGGAATTCCTCATCGCTGGGGCGCGCGTCGTGCAAGTGGGCACGGCGAATTTCTACGACCCCGGTGCCTCTCTGCGGATTGTGGACGGTATCCGCGATTACTGCCGGCGCAAGCGGCTGCACCTCTCGGACCTCATCGGGTCATTGAAAGTGGCGAAAGCCTGACCCCCTCGCGCGACCCCATCCTACAACCCTAGTCCCGTGACCGCCTAAAGAAGTCCCGAACCCGCTCTGCCCACACGGCGCTTTGGTTGACTGCGAACGCTTCCGAAAAGAACCTAACCAGGCGGGCACGGGACTAGCCGCATTTGGCGAGACTCTTGCCCTCCTCTCGGTGGACGCGGCAATGGGAAATGTGGGTGTCCTTGTGAGTTCCTAATAATCAATTATTTGGCAAGGTGCAGACCAGTGACGTGCAATCCGGGGGCAGCGGTGCCGGCGGGAGTTCCCGGCAGTACACCGGTCGCTACCCAGGGCCGAAGGAGGTGGCAGCAAGGCAATTCCGTTGCAGTTGTAACCTATTCAACCGAAAGGAGATATCCCGCTGCACTAGTGTTCAATTGACACATCTCAAATCGTCTGTTACATTGGAGAATTGGTATCTTGCGAATCGTATTTCATAAGCGAGCAAAGGCTTGGGTCGGAACAGCTCTGACCGCCCTGCTCCTGGCCGCGCCGGGATGTCTGGTGCGCAAGCAAACTCGCCTTCACCCTTCGGAAGTGCCTCCTCCTGCGCGCGAGGCTACGCTCGTCGAGCTGCTTTCCAAGATCAATTCCCAGAGTGAGGCGGTTCGCACGCTGACAGCCACGGTTGATCTGGAGCCGACGGCCGGGTCGGTTTATTCCGGAATCATCAAAGAGTATCACGATGTGAGGGGTTTCATTCTGGTGGAAAAACCCTCGATGATCCATATGCTGGGCCAAGCGCCGGTAGTGCGGACGAAGATCTTCGACATGGTCTCGAATGGCGAAGAATTCCGTCTGTACATTCCACCCAAGCAGAAGTTCATTGTGGGCAAGACTTCGTTCCGGCGTCCAGCCAAGAATGCGCTCGAAAACCTGCGGCCGCAGCACATTTTGCAGGCCCTAATCGTTCCGCCCATCGACGCGGAGCACCAAAAGTGTTTTCTGGAAGAAGCCGAGGAGAGCGCGCGGCGCTACTACGTGGTGACGGTCGTCGAGCCGCAAGCAGATGGTGAACTGGCGCTGCGCCGCAAGGTGTGGTTCGACCGCGCGGACCTGGAACTGGCGCGCATGCAATTCTATGAGCCGGGCGGCACATACACGGAGGACGTTCACTACGCGGCGTACCAGGATTTCCAAGGCATTCATTATCCTACGCACATTGAAGTGGCGCGGCCTGCGGAGGACTACCGGCTGACGCTTACCATCGAGAAGGCCACGTTCAACGAGCCCATCGCGCCGGAGAAGTTCGAGCTGACAAAACCCGAGGGCGCGGAGTTGGTTGACCTGAGCGCGACGAAGCAAGAGGAGAATCCGCGTGGTCAATAAGATGATCCTCGCCAATGTGCTGCATCGTCCTATTCGGACGGCGGTGAGCGTTCTGGCCGTGGCCATTGAAGTCGGTATGGTCGTGCTGGTCGTGGGTCTCTGCCATGGGCTCGTGAACGAAAGCGCGAAGCGCGTGGAGGGCGTGGGAGCCGACATCCTGGTGCAGCCGCCCCAGTCATCGTTCCTGTTCGGGCTGTCGCAAGCCCCGATGCCCATGAAGGTCGGCGAGCGGCTGGAAGAGATTCCCCACGTGCTGGCCGTGACGCCGGTGCTGTTCGTGGTGAATTCGGTCGCGAATCTGAGCGTCATTTACGGCATCGACCTGACCAGCTTCGACCGCGTTTCGAGAGGCTTCGTTTACCACGCCGGCGGACCCTTCCAGGCGCCGTTCGACATCCTGGTGGACGACGTGTACGCAAAGGCGAATCACGCCAAAGTGGGGAAAACGCTGAATCTGCTGAATCATGAATTCCGCGTGGCGGGCATCGTCGAACACGGCAAAGGGGCGCGCCTTTTCATTCCCCTGGCGACGGCCGAGGACCTGCAGGGCGTGCAGGATAAGGCCTCGATATTCTTCGTCAAGTGCACCGATCCCGCTTACAGCGACGCCGCTGCCGAGGCAATTCACAAGCTGCTGCCCAAGCACCAGGTCCTGCCCATTAAAGACTATATGTCGCTGATGACGTCGAATAATCTTCCTGCGCTCAACTACTTTATCGCCGCCATGATTGCGATCGCCGTGGCCATCGGATTTCTGGTTATTTTTCTTTCCATGTATACCGCCATCACCGAGCGCACCCGCGAGATTGGCATTTTGAAGTCGCTTGGCGCGTCGAAAGGGTATATCATTGCTATCATCCTGAGAGAGGCCACCCTGCTTGCGGCGGTCGGCATTCTGACTGGATATGGGGGCTCCATGATTGCGCGCAAGGCAATCCTGGCCACCTTTCCGACTCTTTCCGTTGAACTCACGTGGGATTGGAGGTTCTACGCCGCGTCCCTGGCATTACTCGGGAGCTTGCTGGGAGCCTTCTACCCCGCTTTGCGAGCTGCCCAACTTGACCCGGTGGACGCCCTCGCGTACGAGTAACCACGGCGGGCCGGCACACGTCGGGAATGATGGGTAGAGAAGTACCCGCAGAATTCCCGAGCCGCTGAAACAGGACGAGGGAAAACGAAGGAATTACGTGGAACCCATCATCTCCACCAAAGGCCTGAAGAAGGTTTACCGCATTGGCAAAGTGGATGTGCCGGCGCTGCGGGGGGTGGACTTGCTGGTGCAGGAAGGCGAGTTCGTGGCGGTGGTTGGGCCCTCCGGATGCGGAAAGTCCACCCTGCTGCACGTGCTGGGCGGCTTGACGAGCCCCACGGAAGGCCATGTACTGGTGGACGGCAACGACTTTCGCGGGATGTCGGACGCCGACCGCACGCGCTTCCGCCGCCATAAGATCGGGTTCGTCTTCCAGCGGTTCAACCTGTTGCCCACGCTTACGGCGCGCTACAACATCGCCATCGCGCAGCACATTCAGGGCAACGGGTTCAACCCGCATCGTTTCCAGGCGGTCACGAGCATGCTGGGCATTCAGGAGAAACTCGAACACCGGCCCTACGCGCTTTCGGGCGGGGAGCAGCAGCGCGTGGCTATTGCGCGTGCAGTGATCTGCGAGCCCAAGATCCTGCTGGCCGACGAGCCCACGGGCAACCTGGACACGGAAAACTCCCAGATCGTGCTCGACATGATGCGCGAACTCAACCGAACCTTCCGGCAGACTGTTCTGATGATCACGCACAACCTCGAGGCCGCCGCCGTCGCTGACCGGATTATCCGCATGCGGGATGGCCGGATTATTTCCGATTGATTCTTCCCGTATTTCTGGCTATTTTCTTCAGGGTACCACCTATGGCCCCGAGCGCGGATTTCCACGAGCACGCTCTCTCGCACGCCCAGCCCCAGCCGGGCGAGGCTCCCTGGAGCAAAGTCGGGTCCAAGATCAAGCTCGTGGTCACGCGCACGATCTTCTGGGCGTACGAGCGCGGCACTTGGCAATACGACCTGATTGTGCTTGCCATCCTGGCCTTCATCTTCCTGTCCCCGCGATCCTGGTTCAACGACCGCCCCACTTTGCAGTTGACCGATCTGCGGCACCAGCAGGGCATCGTCGAGATGGGCCGTGTCAATAAGAGCGTGCGCTACCTGGTGGACGCCCGGTTGGTGGAGTCCCTCGAGCAGAAACCCGAGGACGCCATCCCCGTCATCCTCAAGCAGCACGTGCAACAGCCCTTCACCGTGAAATCGATCGTCGCCGTCCGTGACCGCAATCAGGTCATCCTCGGCTACACGGTGGTGGTGGAGGAATAGCTCAGCCGCTCGCCGGTGCGGGTTTCCCTGGCGGGACAGGCTTGAACAGGTATGTGATCTCATGCCAAAAGCTTTCTACTCATGGACGCGCGCGCTGCTCGCCGGCGCGCTGGCGTTTGCGGTGGGGCAGCCGGCCGGAGCCCGCAAAGGCAAGGGGCCGGCGGACCTCTCGGAGGTTCTCTCACAGATGAACGAGGCGGCCAAGCGCCTGAAAACCTTCTCCGCCAATCTCGAGTACACCAAGGTCACGGTCCTCGTGAACGACAAGTCCACGGAAACGGGCCAGATCCTCTACCATAAGGGCAAGAGCCCGGAGATTCGCATCGACATCCAAAAGCCCGACCGCAAGGTCATTCTCTTCAAGAAAAACAAAGCGGAAATCTACCTTCCCAAGATCAATCAGATTCAGGAATACGACCTGGAACAGAAAAGCGGGCTGGTGCAGCAGTTCTTGCTGCTGGGCTTCGGGCAGGAAACCGGCGAACTGAAGAAATCTTACCGCGTGAAGTATCTCAAGGAAGAAGATTTGGAGGGCGACACGACCGCGCTGCTGGAGCTCCTGCCCCGCAAGGAAAACATCGCCACACAACTCGTGAAAATCCAGATCTGGATCAGTGAGGAGTCCTGGCTGCCCGTGCAGCAAGAATTCTTCGAAAGCGATGGCGACTACTTCATCGCGCACTATACCGGCGTGAAGGTGAATCGCGCCCTGCCTGGCTCCGCCTTCGACTTGAAGCCCGCTCCCGGCGCAAAACGCGTCAAGATGAATTGAAAGAATAAGCGCTCAGCTTTCAGCACTTGGCTATCAGCCCCCCTTGTCAGTCCGCGACGTTCGTCGAATCCGTAAGCCGAAAACTCAGTGCCGCCCAGTCCCCGGAACCAAGTCCCCGCCTTCACCGCCAGCCCCTAACCCCAAACCCGCAGTCTCCGTCCTCTTGACCCGGACCCTGGGCTCGCCGTACTCAGCGGCCCAACCTAACCGGTGTATGATGGGTGCATGCCCAGAATACGCCTGAAATACCCTCCCCCTGAAGAGGACAAGGAATTTGAACTCCTTTGTTTGGCCCTCCTTAAAGAGTACTGGGAGTGCCCCACCCTGGAGCTTTACGCGAGGCGTGGCGAAAAACAATTTGGGGTGGACATCTTGGACCTCGGAGGCACTTCACCGTTGCGTGCCGCCCAATGCAAGCTCCACGAACAATGGAAATCATTGTCACCCTCAGAAATCAAAGAAGAAGTCGGGAAGGTGAAGGCGTTCGATCCGAAGATTGATCATTACGCAATCGCCACCACTGCAAAAGTATCGAAGGAAGCTCAAAACACGGTCCGCGAAATAAACAGAGAACACAAGAAGATCGGACTGTTCACCGTCGAATTGCTGGCCTGGGACAAAATCAAGAGGCTTCTCGACAAGCATTCAAATGTAGCAGAACAGTTCTATCCACTGAGAGACCCTGACCTATCGGCTACGTCGCTCCGAGAAATAAAGAGTGCCATCCAAATCTCTACCGAGTCCATCATCGCGGAAAAGACCGGCGAGGGAATTCACGCCGAAATAGACCAAGCGAAGCAGTTCATAGAACAGCACGAGTACCAAGTCGCGCGTTTGCTTTTGAATCGAGTCCGAGAGCGCAGTTGGGACAAGTTATCCGCGCGTCAGAAGTTTAGGGTTCTTTCCAATTTGGCTGTTACACACATGGGACAGGGAGAACTTGAAAAGGCAGCAGCGCTTTTCCTCGAAGCGCAGTCATGCCAGCCCGACGACGAAGCGGCATGCGCAAATGAAACCCTTGCCTACCAGATTCTGGGAGAAACAGAGCGGGCCTTCGACCTTGCGGGCAATTACCGAAAGCTCTACCCAAATTCGGGGAGAATACTCGCTATCTGGCTGCAGAATGCTCCATCAATGCCTCTTGAGAGTTTGGAACAGGAAGTCCCAACACACCTAAAGTCAAATCCCGAGATCTTGGTTGCGCTAACGGTTAGGGCGACAAACCAGGGCGAACATCGGAAGGCGGAGGCCCTTGTACTAAAGGCAACCACGGTTCGCCCAGAGTGGTCGCAGCCTTGGTTGCTGCTAGCTAAGATTGTCTTCAAGGCCGAACTGCCCCAGGAACTCGGCAACTACCGCGAACTTGCTGACCGCATTTCGGGAGAGCGCCTTCGTTTTGCCGAGGATTGCTGCAATAAGGCAATCACTCGTGCGGAGACCGAGAGGTTCAAGCCGACCAAGGCCGAGGCACTGATAATGCGGGCGCTGGTAAGAGACCTATTGGGGCAAGAGAACGATGCCTGGGATGACGCACGGAGAGCTTATGAGGAAGACCCAACCAACCCCCTCGTCCTTCGGCAATGCGCCATGATTAGCGAAGAGCGAGGAAGGAGAGATTTCGCGATCGACTTGCTCCGCAAATTGGTTCAAATCGAGAAGGGGAACGAGAATAGCTACTTACTGGCCTTGGCCCTCCGCCATCGGGCTGGTTCGGGTGATGCCGAGGAAGCAATCCGGATCTTTCGCCGCATCGCCTGCGAAGTTCAACCTCAGGCTATTGGTCTCAGAGAAAACGTCATTCAGCACGTGATCGACCTTCTGAGCAAGGAAGAGCGGTCAGGAGAAATTGAGAGTTTCCTCCAAGAGGTGCCTGACGGATCGATTTCGGAGGTCGCGACGGCTACCTTGAGGGGCTTTGCTGGGCGGTTGGGTAAGGACCAGCAAAGTGCAATGAAGTGGGCGGAAGTCGCACTTTCGAACCTCTCAGAAAGCTCGAGCCCGCACGACCGTCGAAGACTTGCTAGGCTGTTCTCATCTTGTGGCCGTCATATGGAGGCCTTACCTTTGTGGCACGACCTCGCAGAGGCGACCAAACTGACCGACGACACCCGTCACCTGATCGAATGTGCTCTGAACCTGGGGAAACACGACATCGTCTTGACCGCCTGCAGGAAACTAAGACAAGCGGGTGTGGGTGATGGTCGCTTGCTCGATCTAGAGCTCTCGCTCCTCGAGAAATATGACGTGGAGGCTGCCATCAAGTTGCTTCAGGCCCACCTTACTGACCATTCCGACGACCGACCGAGGCGGCTAAGCTTGTCAGTACTGGGGCTCCGCCTGAATCGGAAAGAGCTTGTTCCTAGAGACCCGCGGATGTTGCCAACGCCTGATGAGATTCTTCCTGAAAACTGGCCAGCGCTCATTACCGTGATCCGCGAGGGTGGGCACATCAACGAAGCTTTGCTGTGCGCTTATGACCTGCTCCGCAAGCACTTCGGTGACGTGAATGCGCATCGGGCATTTTTTCTTGCTCTCGGCCCAATGGGGCTGCGACCTGACGTCCCTGAATTTGCGACTGTTGGGCCAGGAGCGGCAGTATGTTACGTTGAGGAAGCAACGACTCAAGAGCGGTGGGTCATTTTGGAGGATCTACCTGACCCTGATCCAGGTCGTAATGAGCTCAGCTCAACTTCCCCAATTGCCCAGAATCTGATCGGTAAGAAGAAGGGTGACAGGTTCCTCGTGGCCTCTGCTACTGCCGGTAACCGCTACGGTGTGGTTAAGGGAATCCTCAGCAAGTTCGTTTACCGTTACCAAGATTGTCTGAACGAATGGCAAGTGAGGTTTCCGGAGGTGCCGGTAATTGAAATCATGCGTGTACAGAAGCAAAATCTGGCGCCGGGGAATGAGGAAATCGATATAAGTTCAATCCTTAGTCTCATTGACCGCCGTGAGAAACAGCAGGAAGAAATTGACCAGCTTTATCAATCGCGGCCTGTACCAATCCATATAATTGGCGTCCCTTTCAATCGGAATTCTTTCCAAAGCGTTTGCTGCCTGGCGACCGCGCCCCGGCTTTCGATTAATTGTTGCCCTAGTTCACTGAGCGAGCACCGCGAGGCAATCGAGAATCTGGGTACGTGTAGCGCCGTCGTCATCGACCTCACTGCTATAGGCACCCTTTATCTGCTTGATAGGGTCATCCTCCTAAGAAGTTGGCCGGTACCGGTGGTCGTGTCGCAAACGACAATGACGGAGCTTATTCAGCTCGCGACAGAGGAGGCTGAGCCTCGTGCCGAGGGCGGCGTCTTCGCCAAAGTTGACGGTGCATACGCGCTCATTGAGGATACTCAAGCGGCGCGGGCGCTGAGAGCCCAGCGACTCAATAGCCTAGTCGACCTGGTGTCTTCGTCATCCAAAGTCCTTGGCTGCCAAGAACTGGCAGCAGTTGACCCGCAGAAACGCGGCGTTCTAATCGAGGCATTCGGAAACTGCGGCGCAGAAAGCATGGTCCTTGCATCAAAGCCCGGACATGTCCTGTGGACCGATGACTTCACGATGGCGAGGTTTGCCCATCAAGAATTCGGGGTTCGCAATGTATGGACGTAGGTGGCGTTGCAGGCTCGAACAGAGGCGGGCACGCTTGATCCAGAAATCTTCCTCGACGCGAGTGCAAAACTCTTGGGGTGGAGTTATTCCGTTACAACGTGGAATGTTCCAACACTCCTGAGAGCGGGCATGCTGGCTTCGTGGGACCCGAACGCCTGGCTATTAGGCCCTCGATCGTTTCTCCGACGAATATAATGCACTCTCAGATTTGCTTGGTGTGGCGGCTCTTTTCATGATGCGCTATTACAGGGAGATTGTGCTGCCAGAGCTAAGAAAGGCGGTGACTGGCCGAATTCTGGAGCAGTTGGCCAAAAGGAAGGAAGGATTGGCTTGCGTACAGACTCTGCTTCAGGTTCTGAAACGAGGGTTGCACCCGCGACACGCCTTTCACCTTGATCGACTCCGAGACTTAATAGCGGACATCAAGGTTTGGTTGAGCGAGAGAGAGCGTGGACTGTCAAGCCTTTGATCCCCTACCCTTACTGTCCGCACCCCCCTGGACCCACGTCTCGATTCCCGGCGGCACGGGAATGACGACCCTTGCGGAATGGCCGCCCAGAGAGCAGTCACCCCCCGCAGGCGGGGGGCCACCTCGTCGCGTCTGGAATCCCGTCGGCGCCTACCCCGCTGTCTGAATGGGAACCAGTCCAAATGAATCAGAAGATATGCAGCTTGATGGTCAAATACTTTTTCGGGTTCTTGCGGAACTCCGTCAAGAACTCCTTGAGTGACTGGGAACTTTCGGTCAAGTTGTTGAAGAGGGTGGGGTCGGTGGAGAGTTTCCCCAGCGTCCCCTGGCCCTGCTCGATGCGCGTGGTGATGATGTTCAGGCGATCGAAGGTCTCGTTCAGGCGGTTGTAGAGTTGCTCGTCCTTGGCCAGCTTGCCGAGTGAGCCGTGGCCCTGATTGACGTTATCGACCAGGGTGTTGGCATCCTTCACCAGCTTATTTAGATTGTTGTAAACAGAGGGATCGGAGATAAGCTTGGCCAGGCTGCCGTTGCCGTGCTGGACGTCATCGACGACCTGGTTCAGGCGGTCGAGGGTGGCCACGGTGCGGTTATAGAGCGTCTCGTCGGACATGAGTTTACCCAGCGTGCCTTCGCCGTGCTGCACGCGGTTCATCAGGTCCTGCATACTGCCCGTGGTGGCATTCATCTTGTTGTAAAGCGCCTGGTCGTAAATCAGCCTGCCCATGGACCCCTTGCCGGTCTGTATTTGTGCGGTGATTTCATTGAGCTTGGCGGAAAGAACACGGAGGTTCGAGATGACGTCGTTGGCGTTCTGCACGACGGCTTTGATGTCGGCTTCTTCGGAGGTCTTGACCGTGCCGCCGTCCGCGACTACGTCATGGTCAGGTGTGCCGCGGGTAATGTCGACGTAGCTTTCGCCGAGCAGGCCGACCGTCTCCACCGTGGCCACGGAATCGGCGCGGATCTCGTTCTGATACCGGCGCGCAATCTTCAGGTTAAGCTCCACGGCCCGTTGCGGATCGGTGTAGGGAGAGATCTGCATCTTTGACACGTTGCCAACGGCAATGCCGGCCAGGCGCACCTGCGCCCCCTCGCGCAGACCGCTGGCGCCGGAAAAGTAAGCCTTGATGGTATAGCGGCTGGTGAGGAATCCCACTTGGCCGCTGATGAAGAAAACGGCAACGGCAAAAAGGACCAGACTGACAATCACCATGATACCGACCCGGAGTTGAGCCCACTTGACGCGCTCGCGTTGTGGCATGGTTGGTCTCCTTTACGAAGTTCAGGACCCTATTGTAGTTCATCCCTGGCGAGGGTGCGAAGGCCCAATGGAAATCTTGAGGATGAGGATTGGGTGTAAATGGGCCAAGTTCTGCATCCCGGGCAGGGCACGGAACGGGGCTTCGATGATTCTCATGCGAGGAACCTGCGTAAGTACAGATCCGGGGAGCGGGTCAGCGCCTGCTCGCTGCCCTGGAAATAGACTCCGCCGTCGCGCAGCACCAGGAAGCGGGTGGGAGCGATGGCATTACGAGGGCGGATCGGTTCGAGCGGCACCAAGGTTTGTTTTTCGGTGGAAAAGAAATAGTTGGCGAGCACAAAAGCGTCCTGCAAGCGCTGCGTGACCACCACCGAGGTGACGTGTTGCACGTCGCGCAATTTGGCAATGAGCACGTTGATGGTGTGGCCGGTGACGGGATCGAGTCCGCCGGTGGGTGAGTCGTAAAGCATGATGGACGGGTCGCTGGCGATGGTGCGCGCCACCGAAACGCGGCGTCGCATGCCCCCCGAGAGCTCCGAGGGCATTTTCTCGATGGCCGGCTCCATTTCGACGAAGCGCAACAGTTCGCGCACCCGCCGCTCGATGACGGCTTCGTCCTCCAGGTGCTCTTCGCGCAGCCGATAGGCGACATTCTCGAAGACCGAAAGGGAATCGAAGAGCGCGCCTTCCTGAAAGACAATGCCCATGCGCTTGCGAATGGGTTGCAGGCTGGTTTCCGGAAGGGGAACGAGATCATGACCTTCGATCAGCACCTGCCCATTGTCGGGCTTGAGGAGACCCAGGATCAGCTTGAGGAGGACAGATTTTCCCGAACCCGTGACGCCGAGCAGAATCAGGGTTTCGCCGGCTCCCAGAGCAAAGGAGATATCGGAGAGAACACGTTTGCTCTCGAAGGAGAGGGAGACGTTGCGAAGCTCAATGGCCGGAGTTGCGCTCATACGGTACGGGGCAAGGCGGACCGGGATCGGGCCCGATGAATTGGAATCTCACGTCAACCAGGCAGCTCCGAGGTCCGTTCGCGCTGGCCCGCTCGGAAGACAAGGCTCAGAAGCCAATCCCGACCAGGAACTTGGTGATGAAAAAATCGACCACTACGATCAGCACCGAGGCCACCACCATGGCCTGCGTCGTGGCGCGGCCCACACCTTCTGTGCCGCCCGTCGTGTGCAGCCCCTGGTAGCAGCCCACCAAGGAAATCAGGATGGCAAAGAAAAAGGGCTTGACGAGCCCCTGGGTGACATCCTGATACGTCAACGCCTGATAGGCCGAGGTCCAGTACTCTTCGGTGGTCAAGCGCACCGTGTAAAAGCTGATGAGGTAACCTCCCAGCAGGCCGCAGAAATCGGCCAGAATGGTCAGCAGCGGCAGCGTAAAGAGTGCGGCAAAAAGCCTGGGGATCACGAGCTTGCGCAGGGGGTCCGTGCCCAGAGCGCGCATGGCATCAATCTGCTCGCTGACCAGCATGGAGCCGATTTCGGAAGCGATGCCGGTGCTGCTGCGGCCCGCTACCATCAGCGCGGTGAGCACAGGACCGAGCTCCAGGACAATGGAAAGGGCCACCACCTTGCCCATCAGCCCCACTTCGCCAAAGGTGCTCAGGGTGCGGTAGGTTTGCAGCGCGAGCACGCCGCCCGTGAAAAACCCAATCAGCAGGACAATTGGCAACGAGCCGAAACCAATCACGTCCATCTGGATGAGTGTGTCGACAATGTATCGGGGCGGTGTGAAGGCGTGCCGCAGAGAGTCCGCCAAGAGGAAGCTGAATTCCTGGATTGCCAGCACTCTGCGCTTCACAGCACCTGCAATCAAGGTACTGATCATCGGGTTCGGTCAGTCTTCATTCCGAAGCAATTATTACGACTGACTTGCCACTGTAGCCAGCGGGGCCAGCGAAGTCAAGCCCCCGTCGCAGTTTGCGGGAGAGGGAAGTTGGCGACCCGGGTCAGGCTTCTGAAAGGGACGCGGGGGACGCGCGCGAACGGATTCGGCGAACTGGTCGACCGGTGGCTGGTGCCGGGGGGTGCGGTGGCTGGGGAAAAAGCTGGGTGTGTTTAACGCCCAAAATAAAATGAGGGGGAAGCTCTCTCCCCCCTCCAAGCGTCGGGTCTTGGGTCTAAACTCCGAGCCGTCGATGGCTACCCTCTAGGATTGTCCAACGTCGACTCGCTCCAGAGTAGAGCACGCTGAATTCCAATTGGCGCTGAATTCCCCTCGACACCCCCGCACCGCTAAACCCTTAAGAATCAGTGCGTCTGGGATGTCGGCACGGAACGGGAAGCAAAGAGGGCAGGCGAACCACTCTAGATTTCTATATTTGGTAATCCTGAATACAGAATTCTGCAAAGGCTTTACCGCTGCCATGTACCAGATAGTCGGCTACCACATGGTTAAACTTTCTGGCCAGGGCGTCGGTGGGCGTGTTATCCTAAGACATTGCGTACGGCCAAATGGTCCACATGCTGAGATGCCAGATTGGATGCGCAAGGCAGTTGATATATTATCATCCTGCCGCGGTGCACCTGGCGGATCGTACGGGTGAATAAGTTGCGGCAGTTGTGGCCTCCGGATGGTGAGGCAGTTTCAGCAGAGGGGAGCGTGGCGACACGATCCGCGTTCCTGAACCATTGTCATGATTGACATTCACTGTCATCCCTTGCCTGGAGTCGACGACGGGGCGCATTCGTTTGAGGAGGCGGTCACGATGTGCCAGGTCGCGGCTGCCGACGGTATAACCCATCTGGTGGCCACGCCGCACTACAATTATAGTTACACGTTCGATCCACAGCTCAACCGGCAATTGCTTGCGCGGCTTCAGAAAACCGTGGGTGAGAAACCTCGACTCCTGCTGGGCTGCGACTTCCATCTTTCCTACGACAACATCCAACAGTGCGTGCAAGGCTCCAGGGATTTCACTATCAACCGATCCTCGTACCTGTTGGTGGAGCTTCCGAACCAGTTCATCCCCGACCACCTGAGCCGCGTGTATTACGACATCCAGGTTGGCGGACTCACCCCGATTATCACCCATCCGGAGCGTAACCCACTCATCCACCGCAAGCCGGAACTGCTGCTTGACTGGATCTCGAACGGATGCCTGGTGCAGGTCACGGCACAGTCGTACACGGGTGGGTTCGGCTCCCGGGCACGCAAGTTTTCCGAGCGGCTGCTCGACGAGGGTCTGGTGCACTTCTTCGCCACCGATGCCCACGACGTGAAACGGCGCCCGCCGATCCTTTCCCACTGCTATCGCAAGGTCGCAGAAGCTAAAGGCCAGGAAATCGCGGATCTGCTGATGCAACAGAACCCCGAGGCGGTCATTAACGGACGTCCTTTGCCGCCGCAGCCGGATTGGCCCAAAGTTCGGGGTGGAGGGGGAAAGCGAAGCTGGTTTTCCTTCTTGTGGCGCCGATGAGACCGTTACTGCCCGGCTGGGCCCGACCTCAACCCATCCGCAGCTTTTAGGCCTTGCCCGACAATTCCCAGCGCCTGCGGTCGGCTGCAGGGTTCACCCTATTCAGCCTGAAGCATCCTCCTGAGCCGCTCGCGCTCAGCGCCGAACCCATTGAGAATCGCAAATCTGTCTGTGATATTTCGCCGCAACCGTCTGGACGCCGGGAAGTTGCTTCATCCTTCGGGTCTTGCTGCAACCTGGGATGGTGACCGAGCCGGCGGATCCGCTTGCGCCCGGGCCGACGCCCACTTCTTCAGAAAGGCACTGAGCTTCTTGAGACTATAGGTCCGGCCGTGCTGGAACACGACGGTGTCTTGCGAATGCAGGAGTGCGCCCTTTGAGTCCATGACAAAGAAGTGGGGGTAGTCTGCGATGCGGGGATAGTGTGAGAGGAATCCTTCGTTGGGGTTGTCCTTGCCGTAGTTGATCTTCACGCGCACGTAATGGCTTTCGCGCAACTCTTTCAGGTTGGGATGATCCTGGAAGAGGTTGTCCATGATGTGGCACCAGATGCACCAGTCGCCGCCGACCTCCAACAAAATGCGCTTCTGGGTTCGCGTGGCCTCGACGATGGCATCCTGAAGATCCTTCCCGGGGCTTCGCGCCGGATCGTAGACGGTCACCGGCGTGTAATTTGAGGGCGCCGGAGGTGGGACTTTTTTATGCCGCCCAAAACTCGCCGAGACTACCACGCACAGGCACACGGCAAGCGCCCCACCGCGTTTCAACGCTCTCCTTGGTTCTGACACTCTCAACCCTCCTCTGGCACAGGGTAACTGGTCCCTCCGCCCCTCTCGCGCGCATCCTACCGCTCCCGCGCCGCGCAAAGCAACAATTTTGCGAAGAGCATCGAACTCGCACACGGCGAGTCTATCGCCCCCCAGCCGCCCCGGAGAGAAGAACAAAACCAAGAAACTACCCTGGAACTCGCCTTATGATTGGTACACAAAACGGGGGCAGGTCATGACAACCTGCTTGACCCTCACTCGGCAGGGGAAGTCTTCATCTTTCCAGATGGGGCTTTGGTCTCTAAAGGCGGGTGACGTGACTTCCAGAATCCCAATGAAGCGCGAGATGCCTGTCAGGTAGCATAGCAGATAATCGCCCGGCTTCATTTTCTGGACCGTCTTCCATCGGCTGTCGCGAAATCCCGACACCATCCCGCCAGCGTCGAGGAATTCCTTCCACGTTGTCCCTGTGAAAAGATCAAGCCAATAGCTGCGGGTACTCATGACATATACCTTGCGAGGGAAAAGGCGAGCGTCTTGATGTTTACCACAAAGGGGCGGGGGAGGGCAAGGGTCATCTTTGGAATTCGGCAACAGCATCGAAAAGATGGGTGCGTAATTGCCACCCAGCATTGAAGCGCGCGGAGAGGAGAGTTCGGGCAGCTAGACACCCTCCCTGAAAGATTTTTCCTACCGGTAGGAAAAATCATATTAACCCCCGTTGACATACCCCCGGTGCGCGGAGCGGGATGACACGAGGTTCGCCCCTACAACAAACGCTAGGGTGCCCTCACGCCGTAGCAGGCAATGTGGACCCCCGCTTCCGCGGGGGTGACGAGGTGAGTCACACACGCGGGCATGACCGCCGACTGGGCTGGTGTCCTGCTGCATTGTGTCATTCCCGCGAAAGCGGGAATCCAGGTGGACCCCCGCCTGCGCGGGGGTGACAACGCAAGGCCCGGCCGCTTTTCAATTGTTGCTCGCCGCGCGGAGCCACAATTTTACGGAAGGGGTGGTGAACGCCTGCCGCCATTCGTGATAGACTTCGCCTGTCTCGGATGGCCTGGGGACATCTCATCATATCCTGGCACACTCCTAAGGAGGAGAATCCATGAAGAAGACGCTAGTGCTTGTTGCGTTCTTAGCTTTCCTGCTGGCGGCCTGGCCGAACACGGCTCTCGCGCAGGGTGAGTTCGAAAAGGTTACCGGCGAGGCCTTCACCAAGGCCGTACCCAATGATTTTTACCTGGAAGGAAACCGCATTCCCGTGGAGAAGCGAAACGCCGTTCTGCTAAAGACCCCCAAAGGCGCCCGGGTGGTTCTGGCGCTGATCGATACGACGGGCTACAGCTCGCGAATCAAGCAGAAGTACACCGGCATGTTGATTTCGGAAGGCAAGATTTCCGTGTGCAGCATTTCCATCGACGTGGGCAGCTACGGCTTCGGGTTGGATACTCCCAAACCCCCAAGCAACGAGGGCGCCAAGTTTATGCTTTATAACCAGGCCGGCGACGAAGTGGGCGGGTGCACCGCGAAGAAAGATGACAGCATAAAGGTACCCCGGCCGCTGGCTGTGAGCATCGCCAAGGGTGTACCGGCAAAACTCGATCTGGGCAAGTACACCCTGGAAATCAAGTAGCGTCTTCGCAGTTTGCTGAAAAACGTTGCAGGGATGTCGTCCCTGCTTGGCGCAGGCAGGCTGGACCCTGCGGATTGTAGGGGCGAGCCCTTCGTCCCGCAAGACGGGATGAGAGCGACAGTCCTGGCGAATCTTTCAGCAGAGTGTCACGCGTGACTCTGCGTCGGGGGGCGTGCTGCGCGCTCCCCCCCGGCAGACTGCCGCGGAGGAGTGTTGATCAGGGGGCCATCTCGAGGGCGGTGGAATCTCGTCCTGGCGTGCGCACTGATTTTTCTGCTCGCTTGGGGAGCGCATCGCGCCACCTCCCAGAGCGCGTACGATCTCGTCATCATTAACGGCTTGATTGTGGATGGCACGGGACGTCCCGGCTTCCGGGCTGACCTCGGGATCCGCAACGGGCACATCGAGAAGATCGGCTCGCTGGGCGCAGCGCCGGCGCGCGCGAAGATGGATGCCCAGGGCCAGGTGATTTCACCGGGCTTCATTGACGTTCACGTTCACATCGAAGATCAGATCGAGCGCTCCACCCACCGCTTCGTTGCCGACAACTTCCTGTTGCAGGGCGTCACCACCGTCATCACGGGGAACTGCGGCCGCTCGGCGCGGGACATGGCCGCATTCTTCCGCAAGCTGGCGCGGCTGAAGCTGGCGATCAACGTCGCCACGTTAGTGGGTCACAACACCCTCCGCCAGCAGGTGTGCGGCGCGCGCCGGAAGCCCACGCCGGAGCAGATGGCGCGCCTGGAAGCGCTGGTCAGGGCGGGGATTGGGGCGGGTGCCCTGGGTTTTTCCACGGGGCTCGGGTACAAGCCCGGGCTCTTCGCGAGTGAAGAAGAAGTGGTGGCGCTGGTTCGCGTCACGGCGCAGGCGGGAGCGATCTACGCCACGCACCTCCGCGACGAAGCCGCGGAGGGCAAGGCAGCGCTCGACGAGGCCGTGCGCACGGCGCAGCGTGCGGGCGCACCCGAGCTGCACATTTCGCACTTGAAGGCCGCGGGGCACTCGCAATGGGGGACGGCGCGCGCCCGGCTAGACGGCGCCCGGCAGGCCGCCGGAAAGCAGACTCGCCTGACGGCGGATATGTATCCCTACACAGCCGTCAGCAGCACGCTCGAGTATCTGATTCCCCCGGAGGCCTTCCCGCTGCTGGGCGGCCCCGTGGCGGCTCGGGCCAAAAACTTCGCGCGTGCCATCGATCTTACCCTTGAAAAGTCGCGCCGCGACGGCTGGCCCGATTACTCCAACGTGCGCGTCGCCTTCAGCGAGAAACACAAGGAATGGATTGGGCGGACTATTCCCGACATCGTGAGGAGGCAGCCAGGCGGCGCGGCGTCGGTGCGTGACCAGGCTGCGTGGATTCTGCAAAACCAAGCGCGCGGCGACATCCAGATCATCGCCGAAGAGATGAGCGAGCAGGACGTGCGGCAGCTCATCACCGCGCCAGACATGGTTTTCGGATCTGACAGCTCGGTCCACTATCGCGGCCTGGGGCAGCCCCATCCGCGCGGGGCTGGCACCTTCCCGCGCATCTTCGCGGAGTACGTGCGCCATCAGAAGCTGCTGACCCTCGAGGATGCGGTCCGGCGCGCCACGGGGTTGGCGGCGGAAATCTTTGCGCTGCCCGACCGCGGATTCATCCGCGAAGGCTATTGCGCCGATATCGTCATTTTCGACCCCGCGCGCCTCGAGGACCGTGCTACGTTCGAAGATCCTTGGAAACCGCCGGAGGGGATCGCCTGTGTGATCGTCAACGGAGTGGTCGCGGTGCGCGGGAGCAAGTTGACCGGGGCGCTGGCCGGGAGGCCGGTGCTTCGCGTGGCGAGTGGGCGGCGCTAGTCCCGTGCCCGCCTGGTTAGGGTCTTTTCGGACGGGTTCGCAGTCGACCGAAGCGCCGTGTGGGCAGAGCGGGTTCGGGACTTCTATAAGCGGTCACGGGACTAGGCGGTTGCACGGTGAGCCGGGCGCAGAAGGACAGGAGGCCGTCTTGTTGTTGAAGTTCGGCGAGGCCCGCCAAATCTCGCGCCTCATTCCGAGAAGCCCCATCGCGCAGGTTTTGACCGCGTTTCTCCTGCTTGGCACAACTGCTCTCTTGCCTTACGCCTCCGAAAATCCCCGGCACAAGGGAACGAAGCTGGAAGGTTACACTACCGCCGTTCAGCCCGACAGCATCACGGTGTTCGACAAGAAGGGCCAAGAGCTCAAGATCCTGACCGACAAGGACTACACCTCCATCGTCGGCTTGGCCGCGGAGGTGACGGTCTGGTACACGAACCAAGGCGGCGTGTACCGCCTGGAAGATGTCGAATGCCCTAACGAAAGTTTCTTCCTGCCTGCTGACCAGATCCGAACCAACATCAAGCGGATCATCATTCTGCCCAAGTCGGAGGGCGTGGAAAACACCGAAGGCTTGTTCCCGGCCATTTCCAAGTATCTTCAGGATAACGCCGGGTGGTTCGTGGCGCCGCCCGAACTGGCGGAAGAGATCGCAAATCAGGCCAAACCCTCGCCTTCATCCTTGGACGCGATCGACCCCAAAACCGGCCAGGTGGATATGCAACGGTTCCTCGAAGCACAGGGTTCCTTAGTCATGAAGATCGCGGCGGAAACGCGGGCCGATGCGGTGCTGGAAGTCAAGGTCGAGAAAGTGAAGGCCGATGTCCACGGGTCAGTGGCTTCCTGGGACGACGTTACGGAGGTTGTGGGCGGTAAGGGAACCCGGGCTCTCTCCAAGCTCACGCTAATAGGGGGCAAAGGTTGGGTGTACGCCGCCACGGTGGATATGAATCTGTGGAGCCGCAGCGGCAAGTTGCTCTGGAAAAAGCGGCGAGGGTTTGCCGCGCTGGGTTTCCAAGTGGGTATGGGTTCCACATACCGCGAACGTCCCCTGACGGAAGTCTACGCAGGCGGGGAAACTATGGAGAAGTGGCTGGTCGCGACCCTGGGCGCATTGGTGGCACCTGTGATGCCACCGCAGGTTTCTCCCGAGCTGAGGAAGCAGCTAGAGAAAGCCAAAAAGGCGGGGGAAGAGAAGTAGCATCAAGAAGCGAGTTTTGCGTTTTTCGGAAGAATTGACGATTGTCATGTATCGGCTTGCGTTCCATCCCCCATTAGGTCTAAAATAATCAACCGTAGGGCTCAAGAAAGCGTAGATTTGGGTCGGTAACGAGGCGGGTGCCTTAGTGCCGACGTTTACCCGAGGGCGGGCAAGGAGGCGGCCGGGTTCGCGGGTCACAAGCGTGCCCTCGGAGGCAATGAGCTTAAATCAGCCTAAGAGGAGGAGTTGAGATGACAAAGAAGATCCTGCTCGTGGTTTTTTCTCTCTTGGTTTTCGGGTGCCTGGCGTGGGCAGCAGACCAGTCCTGGACCGGCACGGTCAGTGACTCGCATTGCGGGGTGAACCATTCGACGCCCAGCGCCGAGGCGGCAAAATGCGTCGAGAAATGCGTTGCCGGCGGAGCCAAGTACGTCTTGGTTTCTGATGGAAAGGTCTACCAGCTTGATTCCCAAGACAAGTTCCAGGGTATGGGCGGAAAACAAGTGAAGGTAACAGGCACTCTGAGCGATGGCACCATCACGGTTTCAGACGTGACTGAGGCCGCGGAACAATCCAAGTAGCAGGGCTAGTTCCACGAGGAGCACGTGATTAGCATTCGAAGGCCGCTCGCGACCTGCGCGCGGCCTTCTTTTTTTAGGGGGCACACAGGCGGAAACCCGCAGGGCATTGGGGCGGCGGAGCGTCGGAACCAAGACGCACGGCGCCGGGAGCGCGAATCGTATGGTAAACCACGCTTCTTCGTATTAGTATAATGGGGAACAAACATCACAAATCCGCAGCGTTTTGCGGAGAGCGAGGTGAAAAGCGATGAAGAAAGTCCTATTTCTGCTGGTGGCAACTCTCATGCTGACTTATGTCGGGATCTCATCGGCGCTTGCCCAAGAGGCGGCCCCCGCCGCCGAAAAACCCAAGGCAGCAGCCGTGAAGCCCGAGACACTCTCGGGCACGCTGCAGATCGTCGTGGTTGACAAGAAACTGGTCGTGGTCGCGGGCTCGAACGGGATTCCCTACAGTTTCAAACTGACCAGCGCCACCAAGATTAAAGTGGGCGGCAGCAAGGCCAAGCTGGCAGATCTTTCCGGCGCCACGGGGAAGTCCGTCACCGTAAAGTTCTTATCGGAAAAGCGCGCTGGAAACCTTGCGCAGAGCATCGAAGTCCAGTAGCTTCGCCGGCATTTGAGGGTATCGAGGGGGAGGCCCCGTGCCATGCAGCAGGGCTTCCCTTTTCCCGGTTGTCGAGAAGCCCGCGGCGACAGCTCCCGCCTGAGTGGGTCGCGGCGCGGGCTTCTCGTTGTCTTGCACCCCAGTAACCTGCGATTATCCTGAACATCTAAACTTTAGGTCACGATGTGACGTGCCGGATGGGATGCGTCACGGGGAGGCTGAGAAGCCTGGCGCAGAATCTGGAAAATCGAGCTCTAAGGAGGTTGGAATGAAGAGATTTGCTTACCTAGGCCTGGGGTTATTGTTGGCCGCGGGCTTGAGCCTCGCGGCGCCTGCGAAAGGCGGCGCGAGCACCTTTGTGGGGAGCATCAGCGACTCCATGTGTGGGGCCAAGCACATGATGCCGGGCGAGAGCGACAAAGATTGCACGCTGGAGTGCGTCAAGGGCGGAGCGAAGTACATTCTCGTTGATCCCACGGGGAAGATTTACCAACTCAGCGACCAAAAGAGCCCGGAGCCGTTCGCAGGCAGTAAAGTGCAGGTCACGGGCACGCTGAAGGGCGACACCATCGTGGTCAGTTCCATCGAAGCGGCAAAGTGATGCGCCGCAAGAACCAAACGAAGTCAGGACCGAGCGAGCTGGCGGGGCCGCTCGGGCCGACTCACCTGAAAGGATCAGCGGGACAATGAAATATCCGCTATAATGTCCGGGATCGGGGTCGATCTACGAGGATCGGAAAAGGTATATGGAAACAAGTCATAACACACCCTCGGGCCAGGAGTGGAAAGTTCGCCGGGTGGGAACGGTGACTTTCGCAATCTCGAAGCCGAAGAGAAGTCGTCGGAAGCTGCGTCAGATGCGCTTGAAGAATCGCCGGCGAGCGCGCTGAGGACCGGGCCAAAAAGCACTTCACGCTTTAGGGTGTAACTGATGTCGGTGCGTTCGCGGAGCATGTTGCTGAGTAATGCGCGCTCGCCCTTGGGTGCTGGCCCCGCACCTCCGCCAGCGAACTCTCCTCGCCCAGTCTGATGGGTGGGAGGAGGTACGGGGCTGGCCAGAGGTTAATTGTTAGAGTTTCGGAACTCTGGTCTACCCCCGGCCCGTTCCCGGCGAGCGATGCGAGGGCAACTCGCGCAGCGGCGGGAAGAGCCGGGGCGGACGCGCTACATTCCTTTTGGGCCGGCCCTGAGCGGCGATTGCCAACGGAACCTGCAGCCATCGCATCCAGACCACTTGGAGCGCGCGGAGCGGAAGGCGACGTGCCTTGCGTTGAGGGAAGAGTGTCACGGGCATTTGCCGCCTGCTTTCCACGCTCGACGCCGGGGACTGTAGGGCGTGTTCGCTGGTATCGCGATGGGCATTTCCGATCCCATACGGGCGAATCGATGGTCCACATCCTCCGCCAATACGGATACACCTTCGTTTTCCTGGTAGTCATTGCTGAAAGCGTGGGACTGCCGGTGCCCAGCGTCGGCTCTGACTTCCGTTACGCCGGCCAGTTCTTCGGCCTGGAAGCTGGCCATACAACTTTTGCCACCCGGGAAGCCTCTATTCATAGAGATACTTTCGTGGGTCAGGAAACGCAACCGATGACGAGAACCCCGCAATGAAATCAACCTCGAACGTGACGAAGAAAGTCGTGCTGGGAATCGCCCTGGTGATGCTCGCCGGCTTGTTGGGCTTGGGCACGGCGCTGGCGGACCAACCGTTGTCGAAGGAGGACATCACGCTGCTTCTGCTCGGGAACTCCCAGAGCGACACGATTATCCAGATGGTTGAGCAGCGCGGTATTGATTTCCAGATGAACCCGGACCTGGCAAAGAAGTTTCACGACCTGGGCGCGAGCGAAGGTTTGATTGACGCTCTACAAAAGGCCGGGAACAGAGTGGCTGCGGCGTCTACAGCGAACGCTCCCGCCGTTTCACCCGCAGAGTCCTCCTCTGAGCCTACGTTGCACGTTCGGAAGTCGGCCGCCGAGAGCCAGCCGGAGGCTCCGGCCGCCCCGGCCCAGGCTAGACCCACCACGCCGGCTAATCCGACCACGGCAAGCGCTCCGGGCCTGAAAGATCCCAGCCGGGAGGAGATCCAGCACATCATCCAGGAGTTTGCTGCCAAGGAAAAAATCTTCCGGGAGGCGCGCAACAACTACACTTACCACCAGGTCAACAAGGTGCACGAGCTGGGACCCGACAACGAAGTGGTGGGGACTTTCGAGCAGGAGTGGGACATCCTCTATGACGACAGCGGCAAGCGCATCGAGCGCGTCACTTACGCTCCCACGCCAAGCCTTAAGAATCTTATTGTAACCCAGGAAGATATTGAATCGTTTCGCAGCATTCAACCGTTTGTACTCAGCACTGACGAGCTGCCGGAATACGACGTCAAGTATCTGGGCCACGTGAAAGTGGATGAAATCACGGCCTATGTTTTTTCGATCCGCCCCAAAGAACTCCAGAAGGGACGCGTGTACTTCCAAGGTGTCGCCTGGGTCGATGACCGGGACTTGCAGATCGTGAAAACCGAAGGCAAGACAGTGCCCGAACTCAAGACTAAACACGGCCAAGCGAACGTATTCCCGCGCTTCACTACTTTGCGCGAGCAGATCGACGGCAAGTTCTGGTTCCCCACTTACACCATGGCGGACGACACGCTCTATTTCCCCCAGGGTCCGTCGGTGCACATCAAGGAAATTGTCCGTTACACCGACTACAAACAGTTCAAGTCAGGCGTCCGGATCCTGACGGTGGAGTCGATCGACAAGCAGAAAGAACCCACGACTCCGCCGCCCGCTGCGCCGAATAAGTGAGCGCTGGCTTCTGACCAAATATGGCAGGTGGTGAGGGATTCGCTAGCCCGGATTTCTCACCACAGGATGCCTTTTTCCCGGGGGTCGGGAGGGCGGGGTTTTAACCCCGCCGACAGAACGGCCTGCAATCCTCTGTACGTCTCGCGCCCCGCGCAGGTCGCTCCCGCAAGCTGCGCGGGGCGCGAGACGAAGGGACATTTACGAGCATCGCGCAACGGCGGGGCTGAAGCCCCGCCCTCCCTCGTCCATGGTGAAGAATTCGGGCCAGCCCTTCACCCGCCAGGGGTCCTTCCTGCTACAATCCTTCCCCATGAAGCCCCCCAAAGTGAATTGGCGCGTAGTGCTGGTACGCCCGCGGAACCCCTTGAATATCGGCGCGGCGGCGCGGGCGCTGGCGAATTTCGGTTTGCGTGAACTGGTGGTCGTCGCGCCTTACGAGCCTGTCTGGCAGGAAGCGCGCTCGGCGGCGGTGGGCGCGGAGCAGGTGATAGAGTCGGCGCGCGCCGTACCCTCCCTGCTCGACGCCATCGGCGACACGGCGCTCGTGGCGGGCACCACGACCGGCTCGCGCCGCAACCTTGACCGCGACCTCCTGCCCCTGCCGGAGTTTGCCGCCTGGCTGCGGCGCCGCAAGGTGGGTGGGCGAGCCGCGCTGCTTTTCGGCTCGGAAAAAACCGGCCTTTCCAACGAGCACCTGAGTTTGTGCCACGCCCTGGTGCGCATTCCCACCACGGCGGACTGCCCTTCGATGAACCTAGGCCAGGCCGTAGCGGTCTGCGCGTATGAACTGGCGCGTGCGGGCGTGGTGGCAACGCGCTTGCCGCGCCTCACGGTGCACCGCTCCGAGGCCGCCAACCTGCAGTCGCTTGAGCGCCTTTTCGCGCGCGCCGCACACGTGCTCGATGCATCAGGGTATCTCAAACCTAGAAGCCGCGCGGCCATGCTGATCAAGCTGCGCCGCCTGCTGCTGGATCTGGAACTCACCAACCATGACGCGCGCATCTTGGGCGGCGTGCTAGCCCAGGTGGAGTGGAAGCTGAAGCAAATTATGAATTATGAATGCTGAAGGATGAAACGCGGCACTGCCTGTTAAGTCCTGCGTAACAGGGCGACGCGTCGAGCCCCTCACCCGTCGCGCTCCGGCTGGTGAAAGCGCCGGCAGCGCGACACCCTCTCCCCCGGGGAGAGGGTTAAGAAACAAAGACAAACACTCCGTGTCGATGATCGTTGCCCTCTCCCAGGGGAGTCCGATTTCTGGACCCCGATAGAGTCTGTGTAAAAACCTCCATCTGTAGCGGCGGTCTATGACCGCCGGTTTGTAGAATCGATGATTTCGGCGCTCATAGAGCGCCGCTACAGCGCGCGAAGGCACGTTTTCACACAGACTCCGATAGGGTCCATCGGACCCCAGAAATCGGGGAGGGTGCCGATCCCGCAGCCGCGGGAGAGGCGGGTGAGGGGTTACTTGGTCATTCCGCCCTGAGCGGCTTGAGCGCGGCAGAGCAAAAGCGCCGGTGCGGCCTTACCGTCCACCACGTGAGGATGACTTCGGATCGGAGAACGCGAACTTGACCAATGGCCGCCATTCGGCATCGTGAAGCACGCGAGCCGCGGACCTCAAAGACAGAGGTCCGCGCTAGTTGCTTTTCGCTTCAGTGTTCACAGAATTAGAGTATGATCTTACCACAGAGACACTAATGGCTGAAAATGATAGGGCAAACGGGAACATCACTGAAAGTATAACTGGACCTTCTAAGAAAACCACCAGACGCAAAGGCAAGACTGGGAAGAACAAGGCTGCACACGCCACTGCTGCCGCAAGCGGTCGAGGCAAACGCGGCTCGCCGATTGCCTTTCCGAAGCACTCAATTTCGAAGTGCCTCAGAATCCCGCAAGCCATTCTTGAGCAGAACGCAGGAAAGGAATGCACTGACAGCGAGGCTGCAAAATTCGCAGGCATCGGCTGGAGTGGACCAATCGGGGTAGAAATCAGTTCTGCTTTGAAGTTTGGTTTGCTTGAACGTCCAGCACCCAGAACAGTAGGGCCAACAGACCTCACCCGGCGTATTGTTCGACCGCAGGAGCCAAACGACCGACGCGACGCGTTGCGAGAGGCTGTCCTGAAAGCTCCGATCATCTCCGACGTGTACAAGCACTACCGGGGCGAAAACCTTCCCGATGATTTAACTTTCTTGGGCAACACCGCAAGGGACAATTTCAATGTGCCTGCCGACAGAATCGAGGACTTCATTGGGGTTTTCATTGAGACGTTGACAAGCGCGGAGTTGCTGGAAGATGTCGGCGGAAAAAAGCGAGTCCTCGATATTACGCACATGCCCTCAGAGGTTGAGGGTGCGCCGCTCGTCACCACTGATGAGCATCTTAAGAAGGTCAGCAAGGGTATATCCGTCGATTCGTCTGAATCGTGCTTCGTTATGATGCCTTTCATAGAGCCACTCGGTGGTTACTACACGACGATCTATCAACCGGCGATTAAGAAAGCCGGACTGACTGCCGTAAGAGCGGACACCGACATTTTTGGAACAGGCAAGATCATCGATCAAATTTGGAACGGAATTAACCACGCTAAGGTTCTAGTTGCTGAACTGACCGGAAGAAACCCGAACGTACTGTATGAACTTGGTCTTGCGCACGCGCTGCGGAAACCAGTGGTGCTTGTCTCTTCTAACGAGGCTGACGTACCCTTCGATGTCCGGCACGTTCGCGTCATTTACTATCAAATGGCAGACCCATTCTGGGGCGAGAAGCTCATCGCTAAGGTAGCAGAAAACATCGTGTCGGCAATAAAGAATCCACAGGAAGCCACATTGTTCGAGAAGCCAGCGACCTAGCAAGCAAGGGCGGGCCTCCGCCCTTGAGGTTCGGGGCTCTTACCCGGTGAGACCGTCCCCGAGTTTATATTCTAGCGCCGTGCCGCGGCTTACAGAAGCGGGGGCGGAAGTCAAAATGAACAACTGCGCACTCCTCGCCGACGGCGTGTCACAGGTGCTTCTCAATCCAGCGACGGATATGCGGAATCGAGTTGTAGGGAAATTTGTGCGCGGAATCGTAGAAGCGGAAATCGAGCGTCGCGGCGCGCTGCGCCAACTGGCGGCGAAACTCCAGGTTCTTCTCGCGTGAGTACCACTCATCCTGCGAGGCGGCAATGTGCAGCACGTGGGTCCGCGCGACCTGGTAGTGCGGATTCTCCGCCCAATCGCCGGGGACGCCTCCGCACACGGCAATGGCGCCTCGAATCGCGCGCGGATGCGTGAACACATAGCGGTAGTTGTACGAACACGCCTGCGAAAAGGCGAGCAGAAACACCCGCTCGCGGTCGGCATGATGTTTCCGGGTGGCGAGCTGGATCACTGCTTCCAGGTCCCGGTGGTGGAGTTCGATGGATTCTTCCATCTTGTACGTTGTGCCCCAGCCAAAACCCACCCGGAAGTTCTTGGGGTCGTCGCCGTCGCGGCGAAAGAATTGGTAAGGGCCCTGAAGGGAAATCACCGCCAGCTTATCGTCCGCGATGCGCTGCGCCACGCGCATCATGGAATCTTTATTCCCCTCGTAACCGTGCAGGGCGATCAGCAGTGGCCAGCGTTTCCGGCGAGCCTGTTTGCGGGGCAGCTCGATTTCGTAGTAGCGACGAAGGGGACTGCGAAAGAATTGTTCCATGGCTGAGGGACAGATTTCAGGATACAGGATTTGGGGTCGCGGAGCCAGGGTCCTGGCAGGGACGTACTGTCCTAAATCTGTCTTGGTTGGCGTAGGGTTTGCCTAAAAGGTAGCTGCCTGATTGCATGTGATTGGCTCTTTCGACCAAACGTCGAAGACGAGGGGATGTGCAGGTCCAAAGGGAGGCTGTGCGGAGGCGTAGCTGAAAAGGAAGACATTTGGGTGATCTCGCAGAATCCCTTCGCGTACCATGAATGCGACCATACTCGTGTCGGAGGTTACTGCCACCAAATCCTTATTACACTGAACAAGCAGTTTTACGCTTAGGATCTCCGTCGTCGTCTGTACAACCACCTCCGTTTCATATTCGGCGTCCGCCCTGCTGGATACTTTCGGGCTCTGGCTTATTGTCAGCGTGGCGGTAGCTGGCAGAGTCGTAGGTGGCGGTGTTTGCGGTTTCACTTGTGGCGCTTTGGCTGGAATTTTAGAGGTGGGAGGTGACAGATCTAGTCTTGTTTCCAGCAATGCATAGAGGGTGTCAAGCTTATGATTGGTGATCGTCTGTAAGTCAGTTAGCTTCCGTCCCATGAGCATTACGGCATCGCTTGACTCTCGCGAACTTATTCCTTGTCTGTATGTGGCAAGCCCGACTAGCACAATGGTAATGAGAGCTGCTGCTATGAACCCGGCCTCATAGACTCGACGCAGTCCGCGATTCTGGGGATCTGGGGGGTGGACTGTCACGCGCCACCCCAGCCACGCACCAAAGGCCTGAGTGAGAGCCACCGCGACAGCAATGAGAACTGTCCACCACATGAGGTTCCACCATCTATTGACAGAGGATGTACCACTCTTTGAATTCTGAAGCAACACGCATTTGGGACAGCACCGGCAGGGATGCCACGCCCGTACTATCGTGGCCTGTTGGTGATAACCATCTACTGCTCGCGAGCACACTGCCAGCCGCACTCCTGCCTCGGCCTTCCGCAGTTCCCAAAACCTGCCCGAGAACACTTCTACCAACCGGGCGTTACACGACCGGCGCCAGGTAGTGGTTCAGTTTGATGCTGTAGCGGCGAGTTTACCTCGCCAATTGGCGGCGTAAAGCCGCCTCTACATCAAACTGTACCACTACACGCCGCCAGCGGTTCTTGACGGCCCAGCGGGGATAATGGCAAGCTAAACTACAGCGGCTATCCCCTGGGATGCCTCGCATGAGCCGTTCGACACCCGTCCCGGCCGCCGCGCCGGAGCGCCCAGCCGATCAATCTGGGCTGCGCGCCGTGCAGGGGGAAGTCAACATGCCCATTTTCAGCAATGCGCGCGCGGCCCTCGCCAATTTGCGAGGAAAGCTCCGGCAGAAAGCTGGCTTGTGGGTTCCGCTTCGCGAAGCCTTTTGGATGGCGCTTCAGGAACTCCGCAACCACAAGCTGCGCTCGTTCCTCACCCTACTCGGGATCGTCATCGCCACCACCACGCTGATCGTTGTGATGTCGGTGGTGAACGGCATGAACGTCTATATCGCCACGAAAATCGCTAACCTCGGCACCAACACCTTCGTGCTCCATCAGTTCAAGTGGGCACAGGGGTACGACGAGTTCCTGAAAGCGCTGCGGCGTAACAAGCCCATCCGTCTCGAGGACTACGAGTTCCTCCAGGACAGGCTGGTCGGTTACGAGGCCCTCAGCGCCATCGCGCAACTGCAGCCTGGGCCTGAGGCGCGGCACGGTGGTCACTCGATCGATGAAGTGAATCTTATAGGAGTTACTGCCAGCCACGCGTACATCGGCCGGGAGAAAGTCCAGTCGGGGCGCTACCTCAGCGACCAGGACTATCGCCACAATGCGCGGGTTTGCTTCATTGGCCAGGACATTGTCGACAAGCTCTTTCCCTCGGTCGATCCGATTGGCAAGGAGTTAGCAGTGGGGGGCCAAACCTTTAGCATCGTCGGCGTGGCGGAGAGGGTCGGCTCGGCTTTCGGCGTGAGCCAGGACAACTTCGTGTTTGTTCCGCTCGGCGCATTCCGGAACCTTTTCATGCCGCACCTGGAGCTCTTTGTTTTTGTCAAGGCGCCGGATTCTCAACATCTGATGGAGCTGGAAGACGAAGTCCGGGTCCTCATGCGGGCGCGCCGCCACGTGCCTTACCACGAGGACGACACCTTCGGGATTAACGCCTCCGAAACGCTGATGAGCGCCTGGCAGAACCTGACCGGCAGTATCTTTGCGGTCACCATCGGCGTGGTGGCGGTGTTTATGGTGGTGGGCGGCATTGTGATCATGAACATCATGCTGGCCACGGTCACCGAGCGCACCCACGAGATCGGGATTCGCAAGTCGGTGGGCGCGCGCCGCAGCGACATCCTGTGGCAATTCTTAATCGAAGCCGCAACGCTGGCCGCCCTCGGGGGCGTGATGGGAGTGCTCCTCTCCTATGGAATCGCGTGGCTGGTGGCCGTGGTCTTCACCGCCGAAGTGTCCCTGAGCGCGGTTATCATGGGGGTTACGCTCTCGACTCTGGTCGGGCTCTTCTTTGGTATCTACCCGGCGAGGAGGGCAGCCGCTCTGGATCCTATCCAGGCATTACGAGCAGAGAAATAGCATGACGACTTACTGGCACGCGGTCGGCGAAAACCTGGGGTTGGCGCTCGACACCGTGCGCACGCACAAGTTCCGGTCGTTTCTCACCGTGTTGGGCGTTCTCATCGGCACCACCACGGTGATCGCGGTGGCTTCGATCATTGCCGGTCTCGATACGCAGTTGGTACAGACGGCCGAGCAGTATGGCACGAGAGTAGTGTGGGTCTACAAGCTGCAAATGGGTGCGCCGCACCGCCTGACCCGCGAAGAGCGGCTGCGTAAACCTCTCAGCTACGAGGACGCCATGGCCGTCAAGGAACAATGCCCGGCCGTCGACGAGGTGTCAGCGGCTCTGTTCAGAGAGATGGGCGAGTTTGGCTTGCCACCCTCCACGGTGCGCTACAAGGCCCACACGATGTCGGGTGCACAGTTCATGGGTGTGGATGCCAACTATTTGGCTCTTGCGAACTCGTCGCTCGCCGACGGTCGTTTCTTCACCCAGGGGGACGACCTTCACCGCCGCGATGTCACGGTGATCGGCGCCAGCGTGGTGGAACAGCTATTCCAGCACGAGGACCCCGTGGGCAAGACCATCGTCGTGGATGGACACCCCTTCGAAGTCGTCGGCACTCTCAACAAGTTCAAGGGATTCTTGGGCGACAATCCCGATGACCGTGACATCTTTATCCCCCTTTGGACATACAAGAAGCTTTATCCTGCGGCGAAAGATTATTTCCTCAGCGCCCAGGTTTCCCCTGGAAGGATGGACGAAGCGCAGGACGAAATCCGGGGCGTCCTCCGTCGCCGCCGTCACGTGAAGCCCAGCGAGCCTGACAACTTCGGGATGGCAACGGCGGAGTCCCTCATCAACGAGTTTCGCCAGATTATCGGCACGGTGGCGCTGGTGATGGTGGTGATCTCCTCGATTGGCCTGCTGGTCGGAGGCATCGGTGTGATGAACATTATGCTGGTCTCGGTTACGGAGCGCACCCGGGAAATTGGCGTGCGCAAGGCAGTAGGCGCTCGCCAGCGGGACATCGCGTGGCAGTTCCTGCTCGAGGCCGTTGTGCTCACGGGCTCGGGCGGGCTAGCCGGAATCGCCGTGGGCTGGTTGCTGAGCTTCCTCGTCCGAGTTCTTGTGCCGAGCCTGCCTTCCACCGTCCCCCTCTGGTCCGTGGTGGCGGGCTTCGTCGTCGCGACAAGTGTCGGTCTGTTTTTCGGCCTCTGGCCGGCCTTGAAGGCTGCGCGACTCGATCCCATCACGGCCCTGCGGTATGAGTAGCGCCCTTGTGATCGCCGGTCTTAGCCCCGTGTGCTGAATTCGCGAGGTGTGGCGGGGAAGCATGCCTGCCTGGCGTAGCCAAGCACTCTTCCCTCGATTTCATGGTGACAGGGCTTTCCGACTAAAATCTGCCTCCCGGATTTCGCAGCAATCCACGCCGGAAGTTGCGGTGGGCATTTGGAGTTCGGCGAAGTCTCGCCTAAAATGATGCCATTCCTGGTGCACCATGCTGGCTTTGTTGAAAACCTCTCTCATTATCGGCTTGCTGGCGCTTAACGCCTTTTTCGTCGCGGCGGAATATGCCTTGCTGAGCGTGCGCCGCACGCGAATGGAGCAACTTGCCAATGAGGGCAATCCTCGGGCGCACCTGGTGCTGGACCTGCTCTCCGACATGGTCGCTCTGTTCTCCGGGACTCAGCTCGGCATCACGGTCGTCAGCTTGCTGATGGGCTGGATCGGTGAGGCCATCATGGCGGACGCGATCAAACACTCATTGGAGGGATACCTCGGCCGAGTCGCGCGCGCCGCCGTCGCGCACTCCATATCCGTGGGCATCGCTTTTCTGCTGATCACGATGTTGCTGATGGTGCTGGGAGAACTGGTTCCCAAGGCACTGGCTTATGAGGGTGCGGAACGGTTCTCGTTGCTGGTGGCGCGGCCCCTGCGCGTTTTCCTGCAACTGAGCCGTTATCCCGTCTGGCTGCTGGACGCACTGGCCAACGGTGTGCTGCGCCCGCTGCACCGGTCTCCCGCCCGGAGTCACGGCACGCTCCACACCGCGGAAGAAGTGAAGCTCATCGTGTCCAGCATTCGCAAGCGCGGGCTGCTTGACGAGGAACAAGAGGAAATGATCAGCAGCGTCTTCGACCTGGACCGCGTCCGCGTGCGCGAAATCATGGTGCCGTGGAATCGCATCACTTGTTTGCCTGCCACGCCTGACCTCCAGGCGCTCCTCGACCGCGTGGTGAAGGATCAGCACTCCCGGATACCCATCTACGATGGCCTGCCCGACCAGATCGTCGGCGTCCTGTACACCAAGGATCTGCTCGCCGTGCTGCTGGAAAGGGCGCACGCGGGCACGCCGGTGGACGCGGGCTTCGATCTGCGTGCGATTCTTCACCAGCCCATGATTGTTCCGGAAGCGATGTCGTTAACGCAAATGTTGAAGGAGGCGCGCCGCCGCCATTCGCAGATGGCGCTCGTGGTGGATGAGTTCGGTACCCTCGTGGGTCTGGTCACGATCGAAGACGTCCTGGAACAAATCGTGGGCGAGATCCAGGATGAATACGACCACGAGGAAACGGCGATTCGCAAGGTCGGGGAGAACGTGCTGGTGGTGGATGCCTCGGTGAGCCTGCGCGACCTGGCGGATGAGCGTGATATTGTGCTGCCTCGCAGCGCGGGGTGCGAGACACTGGCGGGATTTGTGCTGGCCCGGCTCGGGATTATCCCGCAAGGCGGGGAGAGTTTCGTTTTTGAATCCCGCCGCTATACTGTCGTCGAGATGGAAGGGCGCAGGGTTTCGAAGGTTCGCATCGAGACACTGTCCTTCGCCGCGGCCCCGGCGGAACCTGCCACGCAGCCACCCGGCCACTAGTGCCGTTCCAACTTTCTGGAGCAAGATACCAGACCAACCATCCCAAGGAAGCTTGTCTCTGCCTTCGGAAGGCATCTTGGCCCAGCAAGTTGGAACCGCAGCAGGTTTTGAGGATGCGGGGCGCGAAGCTGGAAGGGTCAGGTGGACTCGGGGACTACTGGGGAGGGGCTCCCCAGCATCACGCCAACTTCCACGCCGCGATTCACATTCAGGGTTTTCGCGGCCGATCCCCGGTTGGTACAGATTTCGATATAGCCGGAACTCCCCACGATCGCGAAGATTTCCGAGGGCTTGCCCATCGAATACGCCAGGTTCAGCCGAGTGATCTCCTGCTGGTTGATGATGATCTTGAAGGGCGGCGGATTTTCCGAAAACAACTGAGGAAGGTCTTCTGGCGTGAGATTAGTGATAATGTTTCCGAATTTGTCGACCTTCAGGATGACACCTTTGATCAGGTTGTCGCTAACGCGCTTGGGTTTGGGCGACGTGAACTTGGTGTAGTCGGTGACGAGGTCGCCGAATTTATCCACTTCCACCCACTTGCTCAGCCAGCCGGCGACGGGAGCGAAGATGTCGCGTCCCTGAAAAGTATTGCTGACCGGATTCAGGAAGTAATGGTCGGAGGTGATATGGCGGACCTCCACGTTCTCTTCGCGTTCGTAAATCAACGAGAGCACGCCGTTATCGGGAGCGACGAACTTGTGGGCCATGGTGCGCGCCAGCAAGGGGCGGCGCGCGGTGCCCACGCCCGGGTCAACGACCACCAGGTGAATCGTCTCGGGTGGGAAGAAACGATAGCTCTGGGCCAGCGTGAATGCCGCGTCGAAGATATCGTAGGAGGCGACCTCGTGGCAGATGTCCACGATCTCGACGTCGGGGTTGATGTTCAAGATGACACCCTTCATCGTTCCGACGAAATGGTCGGCAGTGTCAAAATCCGTGATCAGCGTAACGATGGGCTGCCGGGGCAAATTGCCCTCCTGCTCTCGGATTCTTTCGGCGTGAGACCAAGGCAAACTTACGGGAACCCGAGGGCCTTGTCAAGTTGGCTTGCGGGGTCCGGAGGACCACGCGTCCTTCACGCCCCGCGCTGAATGCGACCGAAATGGGTGAAGCCATAGTTTGAGTCTAATTCGAGGGCGCGCAGCCAGGCGCGGACGGCGTTATCCAATTCCCCGAGTTCGAGGAAGCTGAAACCCAGGGCGTGGTGGACGAAGGCGTCCGCAGGGCGGTACGTCAAGGCTTCTTCGTAAGCTGCCTGGGCGCCGAGCCAGTTTCTGAACCGGATGCACTGGAAGCCGCGCTCGGAGGCGGCGGCCCAAGGTTCGAGCTCGGGTGTGACCTCCGTCGGGATCGGCCACTCCTGCAGCAGGTTCAGCAGCCGTCGCGAGCATTCCAGCAGATTGTCGCGCGCGGGGGAATTCGCAAAGATCGCCACGGACTCGACGAGTTCCCGAATCGCGCGGTTCAAGTCCTGCGCCGACGGGTTCTGGGAATAGAGCAGGTTCAATCCGGCGCGGTAGTGCTCCCGGCTCTCGAGCAGTGACTCCGCCCTCATCAGAAATTCTTCCGCCTTCGCGTGGCGTGGGTCAATCTCCAGCGCCCGCCGGTAGCAGGCCGCTGCCCGGTCCAACTGCCCTACGGTCCCGCAAGCATTGCCCAAGAGATAATGTGCGTTGGCGTCCGCCGGCGCGGCCTGCACGGCTCGGGAAAGGGCCTCCACAGCGTCCGCGGGGCGTTGGGTTTCGAGGTAGCACACCCCGAGCTGGCTCCAGGCGTCCGCGTTGTCGGAGTCCTCGGCGGCCACCTCTTCCAGGAGGCTTATCGCCGCAGGGAAATCCGCCTGGGCGAGCGCCTGCATGGCGCGTGCAAGCTTGTCTCCTGGCGCAAAGTCCGTCACGACGGTTTCTGTTCACCCTGCGGGATCTGCCGCCTCGCGTCGGGCGCACCGGGCACTCCAAAACTCACTTGCTGAACATGGCGCGAAACTGCTCCAGGTTGAGTGGGGGCGTCTGCGCTGTACCGAGATTCTCGGTGACGTGATCTCGATGGCTCATACCCACCAGCGCGCAGGTGATGCCTGGGGTGGAGCGGACGAACTGAATGGCCCGCTGCGCGTCGGTGTGCAGTCCAGGGAACCGGTTGCGAAGGTCCTCCGGCAGGCCCTCCGTCAGTTTCCGCTGCAGAAGAGTGGCGCTGGCGAAAACCAGCATTCCGTTCGCCCGCGCCACCTGCAGGACGGGCACTGCCTTGCCGTCCCAGCGCTGCGTGCTGGCTGCCAGGGCTTCCGGCATGGCGAGGTTGAAGGGAAGTTGAATGGCGCGAAAATGGTGGTCCTTGCCACCCACTTCCTCAGCGGTTCGCAAAAGGTCCGCGAGCGACAGAGCCTCGCCCGACTCCAGCCCGGCGCGATAGGCGTTCCAGGTGGCGGTTCCGTACGCGCGAATTTTGCCGTCGCCGATGGCTTTCTCCAGAGCCGCGAAAGCCGCCCGTATCCGCCGGTCAAATTCCTCGCGCGAAACGTGGGGAATTTGCGTTTCGGGATTATGTAAGTAATAAATATCCAGTGTCTCGAGACCGAGATTGCGCCGGCTCACCTCGATCTGGTTCTCGAGATACTTCGGGGACATCACGTGGCACCCGGCGACGACTTCTTCCAGCCGCACCAGGCCGGGCTCGATCAGAGTCTTCTGAAAATACGCGGAGGGGTCGTCGGGTTCGCTGTTGTCGAACGTCAGGAAGCCACCTTTGCTGGCGACGATCACCTCGTCGCGGCGAACTGTTCCCGCGGAAATCGCCCCGGCAAGAGCTTGGGCGATGGCGCGCTCGCTTCGCTGGTGGCGGTAGTTCACGGCCGTGTCAATGACGTTGATCCCGCACTCCAGGGCGTGCGCCACCGCCTCGCGATAGAGCGCATCGTGAGCAGCGGTGGGCTCACCCAGGTAGGTCCCGATTCCGATCGAGGATACCCAGAGACCTTGGACTTCACGGAAGTTTCCCGGGAGCTGAGATTCGAAGCGACGCCGATAACCGGCTGTCCCTTCGGGCGTGGCATGGCCTGGCACCAGCATGTATGCAGATTCTCCTGAAACTCAGAATTCCTTTTAACCTGAGTTCCCCGCTAGAGCAAGGGTATAGGGTCAGTTCATCTCAGCCTTGACCAAAAAAAGTGGAATGGTGCTTTCATGCCGTACTCTCGTGATGGTGGTGCCGTGGACCAAATCGGAGATCAACCGGTGCCCGTGGGTGGCCATGGCGATCAAATCGCAATGCTCAGCCTGCGCAGTTTTCAGGATGGCGCGCGCAGGCTCGCCGCTTTCGTGGTGCACCGTGACCTGAAAATTCTCCCTGCGGAGTTCGCCGCTGACTCTTTCCAGAAAGTCCCGGTCTTCTTTGATTTCTTGGGAATCGGAGAGATTCAGGTTCTCCTGCCATTGTGCCGCCCAACCAGTAGAAACGTGTAGCAAAAGAATCTCCGCGCCGGTCAAGCGCGCCAGCTCCTTGACGCGCGGCAGCAGGAAAGTGTCGGCCTTGCTGTGGTCGAGAGCGACGAGAATCTTTTTGAACATCGCCAGCCTCGTTAATGGATCCAGTCCCGAACGGTCTGAACCAGAAGATAAGCATTCAGTGCAGCGATGGTCGCCGCAACGGTCCATGAAAGCAGTTGCAGCCAACGCGGATTTGCGAATTCTCCCATTTTGCGCCGGTCGCCCGTAAAACGCACCAAGGGAATGACGGCAAAGGAGAGCTGCAGGCTCAAGATCACCTGGCTGAGGATCAGGAGCTTCGCGGTGCCCGCTTGGCCGAAGAAGATGACCGTGATCACAGCTGGGATGATGGCCAGAAGACGTGTGATCAACCGGCGAAGCCAAGGAGTGAGACGCAGGTTGAGGAATCCTTCCATCACAATCTGACCCGCCAGGGTTCCGGTCAGGGTGGAGTTCTGCCCGGAACAGAGGAGGGCCACCGCAAACAGGACGGCGGCCACTTGCGATCCCAGCAAGGGAGTCAGGGTGTGGTACGCCTCTTGGATTTCCGCCACCTGTTTGTACCCGGCCTGATAAAACGTCCCTGCTGCCATAATCAGAATGGCGGCATTAATCAGAAAGGCAAGATTGAGAGCGAGGCAGGAATCCAGAAAGTTGTAACGCACCGCCGTCTTGATGCCTTCTCGTGTGCGGTCGATGGCCCGCGTCTGCACTAATGAGGAATGGAGGTATAGATTATGCGGCATGACGGTGGCGCCCAAGATGCCGATGGCGATGTAGAGCATCTCGTGGTTAGTGAGGATTTCCGGGGTAGGAATGAAGCCCTTCGCAATTTCCACGACGTTTGGCCGCACCAGGAGGAGTTCGATGAGGTAGCACCCTCCGATGATCGCGATCAGCGAGACCACGACGGCTTCCAGGTAGCGGAAACCTTTGTGTTGCAGGTACAGGATGGCCAGCACATCCAGCGCTGTCAAGCAGACTCCGAGTAGCAGGGGAATGTGAAAGAGCAGGTTGAGGGCAATGGCGGAGCCGATTACCTCCGCCAGGTCGCACGCTGCGATCGCAATCTCGCAGAGAACCCACAGGACGATGCTGGTCCCTCTTGAATAATTGGCCCGGCAGGCTTGTGCAAGGTCAAGTTGCGTGACAATGCCCAGCCGGGCGGCAAGCGCCTGGACCAGGATCGCCATCAGGTTCGACATCATCAGAACGAAGATCAACGTGTAAGCGAAGCGCGAGCCCCCGGCGATGTCCGTGGCCCAGTTGCCGGGATCCATGTATCCGACCGCCACCAGAAAGCCCGGCCCGGAGAAGGCCAGCAGCTTTCGCCAGAAGCCGGCCCCTGCGGGGACAATCACACTCCTGTGCACTTCCGGCAGGGAAGGGGAGGCGGGCGCGTTGTTGTGCGATGTCATCGGAGTCGGACTCATAGGACGATCAATATCAGTGCCCTTCCTCTGGCCGTCCCGGTTTTCAGGCGTCGGGGCCAACGTAAACCGTGTCGTGATTCACTGTTCCAGCGGTCCGAATGCGGCGCTTCCGCGAGTTAAGCGGTCTCGAGCGCCTGGAGCCGCGCTGCAACGTCCCGCAGCCACCCTTCATCTCGGACGCTCGGAAGATTCGCGCGCACGTTCTCGATGCCACCGCGCCGCGCTGTCTCCGCGAGGCTAGCGGCCACGCGGAGGTCCGAAGTGGCTTGTGAAATGGTGATTCCTGAAAGGCTTTCGATCTCGCGCGCGACAGCCACTGCCATCTCCGCCGTCTCCAAAGGTACGGCGGCAGCCGTCTTGCTAGCTGCCTCAATGGCCTGGATGCGAGTAGCTTGTTCCGCGTCTGTGGATTTCGGCAACTTGAAACCGTGCAGGACGGCTTCATAACTCTGCGCGTCGCGATCGACGTTTTCCATCAGCCGCTCGCGCAACGCCGTCAACCGCGCGCGGGCGGCTGCGACCGCCGCGTGGTGCTGATCGAGAGATGTTCGTTTGAGCGACACACCGCAAACCATTTCGCCCAAGCCCGCAGCCAGTGCCCCGGCGAGCGCCGCGACGCTGCCGCCGCCGGGCGTCGGCGTGGGTGCAGCCACCGCACCGACGAACTCCTGGGCGAGTGCCCGCAGCGGAGCCTCGGCAGGACGGGGTTGCGCCGCCTGCTCGCTCAGGACTTGCTCCAGCCGGTTTTCGACAATCAATTCCGGCCGGAAGTTTTCGATTCGCAAGTAATGCACCGCGGCGTCTTCGAGCGCGCGGCGGGGAACCAAGCCTACGATCTCGCTGCCAACGACTTGGACACCCTGGGCCGCTGCTTCCTGCACGACCGCGTCGAAAACCGTTCCGATGGAGGCCGTCTCGAAATCTGTCAGGTTGATCGACACCTGAGCGAGGTTTCGGGCCTGCAATTCCACGCCCATAGCCTTGACGCACGCAAAGCCGCCGCTCGAAGCGCGAATTTTCTTGGCGATGGCTTTGGCCAGCGTGACGTCCGGCGTGTTCAGGTTGATGTTGTAGGCAATCAGGAATTTGCGTGCTCCCACGACTGTGGCGCCGGCCGTCGGATGGAGCGCCGGCTCGCCGAAGTCCGGGCGCCGTGCGGGGTTGGTCAGGACCTCCTCGCGCACTCCTTCAAACTGGCCGCGCCGGATGTTCTCCAAATTCTTCCTCTCCGGCTTGCGTGCCGCCGCCTCGTAAAGATAAGTGGGAATTTTGAAGCGCCGCCAGCTTTCCTCCGCAACCCATTCGGCGATGCGCACGCAGTCCTTGAGTGTGACGCCCGCGATGGGGACGAAGGGAACCACGTCGGTCGCTCCCAGGCGCGGGTGCGCTCCTTGGTGATGGTTCAGGTCGATCAGCTCGGCCGCTTCGCTGATGCCGCGCAGCGCAGCTTTGCCCACACTTTCCCGAGTTCCGACGATGGTGATCACCGAGCGGTTATGGTCAGCATCCATCTCCTTGTCCAGCAGGTAAACGTCCGGCCCGGCAAGGAGAGCCCGAATGATTGCTTCCACGACGGCGGAATCGCGCCCTTCGCTGAAGTTGGGAACACATTCAACAAGAGTCTGCATGGTGGAAATGTATCACGAGATTGCAGAACCGGCCGTGGTCATTGGTCCGCTTAAAGCGGTCAGCGCTCAGCGATCAACGAGTAAGCATGGCCGGGTTTTTCTGACAACTGACGACGGACAACGAACTATGCACGCGAGTAGATAATCCGCCCTCGCTTCACGGTCATTAGGCAATGATTCACCGCGAAGTAATAAGGAATTTCGCGATAGTCATCTACGTCCAGCACGATCAAGTCGGCCTGCCTGCCGGCTTCGAGTGATCCAACCCGATCCGCGCGGCGTAAGGCGAAGGCGCCATTGACGGTGGCGGCGGCAATGGCCTCTGCAGGCGTCATGCGCATCTGCGCACAGGCTAAAGAAATAATGAATTGCATATTCAAAGTCGGGCTGGTGCCCGGATTGAAGTCGGTGGCCAGCGCCACGGCGGCCCCGGCGGCGATGAGTTTTCGTGCGGGAGGATACGACTTCAGTCCCAGATGGAAATTTGCCCCCGGCAAAAGCGTTGCGACCACGTTCGACCGCGCCAGGGCGCGGATATCCGCAGCCGTGAGCTTGTCGAGATGGTCGGCCGAGGCCGCGCCTAACTCGATGCCAAGGCGCGCGGCCCCGGTGTGGGTGAGTTGTTCGGCATGAATCCGTGGCACGAGGCCCCACTGCCTGCCTGCATCCAGCACGCGACGGCAGTCTTCCACGCTGAACGCGCCGCAGTCGCAGAAGCAGTCGATGAACTCCGCAAGCTTTCTGCGCGCGACCGAAGGAACCAGTCGCTCGACGACGGTCTCCACATATTGGGCGCGGCGCCCTCGAAAGCTCGCGGGGAGCGCGTGCAGGGCTAGCAGCGTGGGCGCCAAGTCAAGACCGGACTCCCTTTGCAGCAACTGAATGACGCGCAGGATCTTCAACTCCTGTGCGAGGTCCAGCCCGTAGCCGGTTTTCACTTCTACGGTGGTGGTGCCGTGCGCGGCGAATTCGTTCAGAAACTCCCGCGCCTGTTGAGCCAGGGAATGAACGCTCGCTTTGCGTACCTTCTGCGCGGAAGACTGAATGCCGCCTCCGGCGCGCGCGATCTCCTCGTAAGTCTTGCCGCGCAGGCGCAGGTCGTAGTCGTTCACGCGGCTGCCCGCGAAAACCAGGTGCGTGTGCGAATCGACGAAGCCGGGCATGATGACGCGCCCGCGGCAGTCGAACGCTTCGGCGTGCAGGCGCAACGCCTCGCGCTCGAGGGAGCGAGTTCGGCCGACGCGGAAAATCTTATCGCCTTGAGTCAGCACACTGCCTTGGGGCAGGATTCCCATTTCGCCGAGCGCCGGGCCGCGCCGTGGTACGGGCGGGCCCGCCAGGGTTAGAAGCTGCGCGGCGTTCCGGAAAAACAGTGGCGGTGGAGAAGTGCGTGGCATAGGATGAGGTCAGGCTTTTTGCTAGAATAGCTCCGACCGCAGTCAGGAGGTTTACATCGATGCCCACCTACGAGTATGGCTGCAAAGCTTGCAAGAAACCCTTCACCCTGACGATGACCATAGGAAAACACGAAAAAGCGCGCGTCGCTTGCCCCAAGTGCAAGAGCAAGAAGGTCGAGCAACGGTTTGCCGCGTTCTTCGCGGTTACCTCCAAGAAAAGCTGAGCAGGCGTCTGCAATTCGGTGTCCGTCGTTCCAGCCTCGCGCCGACAACAGACGGACCTACTCTCCAGCCATGGGGATTTTCACACCCGCCTTTTTGGCGAAGTTGATGGCTTCTTCGTAGCCCGCGTCCGCGTGGCGCGCCACACCGATGCCAGGGTCGTTGGTGAGCACGCGCGCAAGGCGCTTGGCCATTTCAGGCGTGCCATCCGCGACGATGACTTGTCCGGCGTGCAGCGAATAGCCGATTCCCACACCGCCGCCGTGATGGAATGACACCCAGCTCGCGCCGGAGGCCGTGTTGAGCAGCGCGTTCAGCACCGGCCAATCGGCGATGGCGTCGCTCCCGTCCTTCATGCTCTCGGTTTCCCGGAACGGTGACGCGACGGAGCCGCAGTCGAGGTGATCGCGTCCGATGACGATGGGCGCCTTCAACTCGCCTTTCGCCACCAGATCGTTCATGCGCTCTCCGAACAGCGCGCGCTCGCCGTAACCCAGCCAGCAAATGCGCGCGGGGAGTCCTTGAAACTTCACGTGCTTCCGCGCCAGCCGAATCCAGCGATTCAGAATCGCGTTGTCGGAGAAAAGTTCCAGCACCAACTCGTCCGTGCGATAGATATCCGCGGGTTCGCCGGAAAGCGCCACCCAGCGGAATGGCCCACGGCCCTCGCAAAACAGCGGCCGAATGTAGGCAGGAACGAAACCGGGGAAGTCGTAGGCGTCTTTTACGCCGCCGTGCTCGAAAGCCATGGTGCGGATATTGTTTCCGTAGTCGAAGGTTGCCGCGCCGAGCTTTTGCAGTTCCAGCATTCCGGTCACGTGCCGCGCGATGGATTCGTACGACCGCTTCAGGTAATCCTCCGGATTCTTGCGGCGGAGTTCGGCGGCTGCTTCCAGACTCAGCCCGGAAGGGATGTAACCATTCAGCGGATCGTGAGCGCTGGTCTGGTCGGTGAGCAGGTCGGGGACAATGCCGCGCCGCGCCAACTCCGGGATGACGTCGGCGCAGTTGCCGACCAGCCCCACCGACAACGCTTGCTTTTGGCGCACCGCGTTCTTGAGGATGCGGATCGCCTCATCCAGCGAGTTGACGCAGATATCGCAGTAGCCTGTCCGGATGCGGCGCTTGATGCGCTCGGCGTCAACCTCGATGCCGAGAAACGCCGCGCCGTTCAGGGTGGCGGCCAGCGGCTGCGCTCCGCCCATGCCGCCCATTCCGCCCGTGACCGCGAGCTTGCCGGCGAGGTCGCTCGCAAAGTGCTTCTGCGCCGCCGCCGCGAAAGTCTCAAAAGTGCCTTGCAGGATCCCTTGCGTGCCGATGTAAATCCAGCTCCCAGCCGTCATCTGGCCGTACATGATCAGGCCCAGGCGCTCGAGGTCGCGGAACTTTTCCCAGGTGGCCCAGTGGCCCACCAGGTTGGCGTTGGCGATCAGGACACGCGGAGCCGCTTCGTGAGTCTGGAAAACCCCGACGGGTTTCCCGGATTGCACCAGTAGCGTCTCATCGTTCCCGAGGCCTTTCAGCGCTTCGACTATGGCGTGATAGCACGCCCAATTGCGTGCGGCCTTGCCGGTGCCGCCATAAATGATCAAATCCTGCGGACGCTCGGCGACCTCCTCGTCCAGGTTATTCATGAGCATCCGCAAGGCGGCTTCCTGCTGCCATCCCTTGCAGGTGAGAGTCCTGCCACGCGGTGCGCGAACGGGTTGGTAGGATACGCTGGAAGGAAGTGTACTCTCAATCGCACCCGGCTGTGTCATGTTGGTTCTCCCCCCGGAAATCTTAGCCCATCGTTACAGGAAGTGAAAGGGTGGGTTTTCGAGCGCTGCGCCGGCCTTGCCGCGCCCGACCGGCGCGAAATGAATATGTTAAGATGGCGGTGGAGTTCTGCAGGCAAAGCGATAGGATCTCACGACTCGATGGGCTCGAGCGAATTCAGAACGCTCAACGAATTGTTCCTGAAGGCGGTCGCAACGCACGCCAAGCCGGACTGTTTCCTGTCCAAAAGCGGCGGGCGGTATCAAGGCCTTTCTTCGCAGGACGCGCTGCGCAAGGTGGCGGCGCTGGCCTCGGTGCTCAATCGCCTGCAAGTGCAGCGTGGCGACCGCGTGGCCATCCTCTCCGACAATCGCGTGGAGTGGGCGCTGACGGATTACGCGCTACTGGGCTTGGGCGCCATCCCGGTGCCGATTTATACAACTTTGCTCGAACCCGACATCGAATACATCCTGCGCGATTCCGGAGCGAAGGGAATTGTGGTCGCGACGGAATTGCAGCTTCAGAAGATCGTGAACGTTCGTCCCCACCTGCCGAATTTGAAATTCGTTCTGGCGATGGACTGCGCCAAGCTGCAAGGCACCGGCGCGGAATGCTGGGAGGGCAGCGTCGCGCTCGAACTCGGCTGGCCGGGCAACGTGGTGGAGTCGTTCACGGCTAAGGCGCTGGCCGCGCAAGCGGAGGACATCGCCACGATTCTTTACACCTCCGGCACGATGGGCCGGCCCAAGGGCGTCATCCTGACGCACGCCAACATTGTCTCGAATATCCAAACCTGCCAAGAGCTTTTCCCGCTGACTCGCAATGATGTGTGCATGTCGCTGCTGCCGCTCTGCCACATCTTCGAACGGATGCTCGATTTCCTTTGCTTCTGGATGGGAGTGTCGATCGCTTACGCAGAGAGCCTGGATGCGCTGCCGCTGAATCTGCGCGAAGTCCGGCCAACGATAATGGGCGTTGTCCCGCGCGTGCTCGAGAAAATTCATGACCGCGTCATGGAAGTTGTTCGCAGTGCGCCACCTTCAAAACAGAAACTCTTCCATTGGGCGGTGGGATTGGGGAAGCAAGCCTTGCCCGATCAACTCAAGGGGAAGCGTCTGCTACTGGGTATGCGGATAAAGCATGCGATCGCGGACGCGCTGATTTTCTCCAAGGTGCGGGAGCAACTGGGCGGCCGCATTGCGATCCTGGTCTCCGGCGCCGCTCCCCTGGCGCGGGAACTGGCAGAATTCTTCTTCGCGATGGGGCTGCCGGTGTACGAGGGCTACGGGCTGACGGAAACCTCGCCGGTGATTGCCGTGAATTATCCCGGTCACACGAAGCTGGGAACCGTGGGCCCAGTGATCAAAGGAGTCGAAATCCAGTTCGGCGAAGAGAGCCGCGATCCCGACGCTGGAGCGGGCCGGGAAATCCTGGTGGGGGGTGCGAACGTTTCACCCGGTTACTACCACCTGGAGGAAGAAAATCGCGAGGCGTTCGCGGACGGCTGGTTTCACACAGGCGACCTGGGGGCGATGGACGAGGAGGGAAACCTGCGCATTACCGGCCGCAAGAAAAACCTGTTCAAGACTTCGGGGGGGAAATACGTATCGCCCGAGAAGCTGGAAAACCTCTTCCAGAGTCATCCCTATGTGCACCAGATCGTGGTGCTGGGTGACGCACGCAAGTTCGTCGGCGCGCTGGTGGTGCCGAACTTCCCGCGGCTGGAAGAGCACGCGCGCGCGCACGGCCTGACCCTTAAGAGCCGCGAAGAGCTGGTCGCACACCCGGAAATCCGCGCTTTCATGCAGCAGCTCGTGGACGAAACCCTGCGCTGGCTGCCGCCGCACGAGAAGATTCGCCAGATTGTCCTCTTACCGCGCGAACTGACGATGACGGCCGGCGAAGTTTCTCCGACCTTGAAGGTGAAGCGGCACGTGGTGGAAGAGAAATATCACGACCTGATTGATGAGATGTTCTCGCGACATGCGCCGCAGGGACAGACCACGCTCGAGGCGGCTCAGCGGCGGTCGGTGTAGGCGTCATCACCAACTAACCACTTCGCATTTGATCAGGACCCCTCGCTCCCTGCCCCTCTGTCCCGCTCTGCGGGACCGAGGGAAGGCCCAGCCGAATTTCCTGCCCTCGCCCCCTTGGGGGAGAGGGTGCCCGTGGTACGAGGGCGGGTGAGGGGGTCGCCTACTAGCCGGAGGGCAGGTTACTTCGTAACACCGCCCTCAGCTCTTGCGCTTCGCCTGGTCGGCGACAGCCTGGGCGGCGCGCGCCACGGCTTCAGGATCGCCCAGGTAGTAGTGCCGCAGCGGCTTCAGATTGTCGTCCAGCTCGTAGACCAGCGGAATGCCCGTGGGAATATTCAATCCAACGATATCTGATTCTAAAACGTTATCGAGATACTTCACCAGCCCGCGCAAGCTGTTGCCGTGTGCGGCAACGATGACGCGCTTGCCGGAGCGCACTACCGGCGCGATGGTTTCGTGCCAGTAGGGCAGGGTGCGCGCCACGGTGTCTTTCAGGCACTCGGTGAGCGGTAATTCCTGGCGGGACAATCCCGCATAGCGGGGGTCCTTGCCGGGATAGCGGTCGTCGTCGGGCGTAAGCGCAGGCGGCTGGATGTCGTAACTGCGCCGCCAGATTTTCACTTGCGCCTCGCCATATTTCTCGGCGGTCTGCGCCTTGTTCAGTCCCTGCAGCGCGCCGTAGTGGCGTTCGTTTAGGCGCCAGGTGTTGTAAACAGGGATCCACATCTGATCCATTTCTTCCAGCGCCACCCACAGGGTTTTGATGGCGCGCTTCAACACCGAGGTGAACGCCACGTCGAACACAAAGCCATCTTTGCGGAGCTGGCGGCCCCCTTCCACAGCTTCCTGCAGGCCCTTCTCGCTCAGCCCCACATCCGTCCAGCCGGTAAAGAGATTCTCCTTGTTCCAGATGCTTTCTCCGTGCCGCAAGAGCACCAACTTGTACATGAATGCGTCTCCTTCCAGAGAACAGTGGCCAGTGGTTAGTTACTAGTGGCTAGCCACTGAGCACTAGCTACTGCTTTAGTCGTGCTCGGCAAAAATTGAGCCCGTTATTATATGCGGAATCGCGACTCGATGGTGAGTGGTGAAGAGCGAGGACAGTGGTACTGTTCGGATTTTCTCGTGTTGGGTCAGTTTGAGGCCGTAGCGGTGAGTTTACCTCGCCAAATGGCGGCGTAAAGCCGCCGCTACAGGCTGAACCATTTCCAGCGCCGGAACTGTCTGAGCCGCCGTAAGTTGCAGCGAGACGAGCGACATGATTCCTCCAAGACAAACCGGAAAGTAACTTCCGAGTGGGCGACCATACGGACAGAATTCATTTCCGACATGTGTCTTTTGCCGATAGGCTGCGAGCGGCATGGAACGGGAATCACAATTTTGGTGGAGTTTCGGAGAATCTGGCAAGAACTTTAGAGAAATAGGCAAAGGCCCGAAGTGTAAGCAGACTATACTTCACCTTTGGGGCTAGCCGGAATTTCGCAGCCTCATCTGCGGCGCCCGGAGGAGCGGCAGCGACGCGATTTTGAGGCTGACCAAAACGGTTGGTTCATCAACTGCGAATATACCTCGAAGGAGAAGCAATGCAGAAGCGCAAACTTGGAAAAAGCAATCTGGAAGTCTCGGCTCTCGGGCTCGGCTGCATGGGAATGAGCTTTGGCTACGGTCCGGCTGCGGACAAGAAGGAGATGATCTCACTGATTCGGACGGCCGTCGAACGCGGCGTCACATTCTTCGACACCGCCGAAGTCTACGGTCCGTTCACGAACGAACAACTCGTGGGCGAAGCTCTCTCTCCCGTCCGTGGGCAGGTGGTCATAGCCACCAAGTTCGGGTTCAAACTCGATCCCAACGGAGGACCGCAGTGGGTTGGCCTGGACAGTCGGCCGGAGCACATCAAGGAGGTCGCAGAAGGCTCGCTCAAGCGACTCAAGGTCGATGCCATCGATCTGTTCTATCAACACCGAGTTGATCCGGACGTGCCGATCGAAGACGTGGCAGGAGCGGTGAAGGACCTGATTCAAGAAGGCAAGGTTAAGCACTTCGGCCTTTCTGAGGCTGGAGCAAAGACGATCCGTCGCGCACACGCGGTTCAGCCGGTCACCGCTGTCCAAAGTGAATACTCGCTTTGGACCAGAGGCCCTGAGAAGGAAGTGTTGCCGACCCTGGAGGAACTCGGAATCGGCTTCGTTCCATACAGCCCTCTGGGTAAGGGCTTCCTCACGGGAAAGATCAACGAAAATACTGCGTTCGACAGGTCCGATTTCCGCACCATCCTCCCTCGCTTTACGCCGGAGGCTCGGAAAGCTAATCAGGCCTTGATCGATCTGCTTGGCAGGATCGCAGAACGGAAGAAGGCGACACCTGCTCAGATAGCGCTCGCCTGGCTGCTTGCTCAGAAGCCATGGATTGTTCCGATCCCAGGCACAACCAAGCCGGGGCGCCTCGAAGAAAACCTCCGAGCAGCTGAAGTCGAACTTACATCCGACGATCTCCGTGAAATCGATAGCGCCTCCTCGAAGATCAAGGTGGAAGGGGCTCGGTACCCGGAAAGGCTGGAGCAAATGACCGGTCGCTAAGCGGCAAAGGACACGGAGCGCCAGGGAGAGCAGCATGCGAATTGGCATTTTGGGTTCCGGATTGATGGGCGGGAAGCTCGGAACGATCTTCGCGCGAGCTGGGCATGAAGTCGTATTCAGCTACGCACGGACCAGTGAGAAACTCAAGAAGCTGGCGCGGGACGCCCAAGGCAATGCACGCGCCGGTACGCCGGGCGAAGCCGCAAAGGAAGCGGACGCGGTATTGCTGGCCGTGCATTGGTCCCGAATCGACGATGTGCTGAAGCAGGCAGGAGATTTGTCGGGTAAGGTGATCGTGACTTGTTCACTTCCGATGGATAGCGGCAACACGAAACTTATCGTTGCCAACAGCTCGTCGGGCGCGGAAGAGCTTGCAAAGAGAGTTCTTCAGGCTCATGTCGTCTCGGCTTTCAACACCGTGCCCAGCGAAGTGCTTTTCGGCGTGTACGAAGCTAAGCGCAAGGCCACCCGACCGAGCCTGGTGTACTGCGGCAACGACGAGAGTGCCAAAAGTGTCACGGCCGGGCTAATCCGCGACGTGGGTTTCGATCCGGTCGACGCTGGACCCCTACGGATGGCACGGTACACGGAACCATTCGCTCTGCTCGTCGCCCAACTCGCCTACAAGGGCGAAGGAGGGCCGGAGTTGGCGTATCGTTTCGAGCGGTTGGGGGAGTAGGCTGTCCTAGCCATCAAATTTCGAAGGAGTAATAAGCATGAGTAGAGAGCCTTCAGCAGCCGAGAAGATGATCGGTGACTTCGCGCCCAAGCTGGTCGATCTAACTGACCGCGTGCTTTTTGGCGAGGTATGGGAACGCCAAGAGCTTTCAAAGCGTGACCGTAGTCTCGTAACGGTGGCAGCGCTGATTGCTTTGAATCGTCCGGAACAGCTGCGGTTTCACCTCGATAAGGCGCTGGAAAATGGGCTTAAGAAGGAGGAATTGATTGAGGTAATCACACACCTGGCGTTTTATTCAGGTTGGCCCAACGCAATGAGCGCTATCATGATTGCAAAGGAGGTATTCTCGAAGGCTTGAAGATCAACGGCGAAACTGCGTCTCCGCGGCGGGCAGACAAGGTTGCGGGATCAAACGAACCAGACACGGCTAAGTTAGCCCGATGCATTGCTGCGTATGCCCCTCACGACGGTAGTTTTGAGCTGCGCATCCCTGGTTTGCACGCTAGTCGCTTTTCACGAACCAATACGGAATGTGCGCATGCCCTCCGGTTGCCATCCTTGTGCATCGTCGCACAAGGAGCGAAAACCGTCATTGTGGGACAGGAGGTCTACGAGTACGACCCGTCGCGTATGCTCGTGTTCTCCGTTGCCCTACCAATTGCTGCCCAGATCACGCAGGCTAGCCATTCCGAGCCTTACCTGGCTCTAAGACTGGACCTCTACCCGCACAAGGTTGCCGAGCTCGTCTTGAAGGTGTATCCGCACGGCTTGTCTCCAGTTCAAGAGAGAAGCGCCGTGTATGTCACTCCGGTCGACGTGAGCATCGTCAATGCCGCCACGAGGTTAGTCGAGTGTCTAGCGCAGCCCGGGGACACTGAGCTACTCGCCCCACTTGTGGTCGATGAGATTCTGATCCGTCTGCTACGCGGCCCCATTGGTGTTCGCGTGGCTCAAATGGGCTTTGCAGAATCCAGCGTGTACAGAGTTGCGAAGGCGATTTCTTGGCTAGGCGCCAACTTCTCCCAACCCATGAAGGTCGAGGACTTGGCTGGGCTGGTGCACATGAGTGTTTCCTCTTTCCACGAGCACTTTAAGTCAGTCACTTCGATGAGCCCGCTGCATTACCAGAAGGTACTGCGCCTTCAAGAGGCGAGGCGTCTCATGTTGTCCACGATGATGGATGCGGGTACTGCGGGTCAGCGCGTGGGGTATCTAAGCGCTTCCCAGTTCAGCAGAGAATACAGCCGCTTCTTCGGGAATGCGCCGACCAAGGACATCGCCAGATTGCGTCAAGAAACTCGACCCTGGATTTGACCCGGTATCCTTGCCTTGCGCAAAGGCGACAGAAGACGAGGTGACGGCATGACAGCACTCGTCGGATGGGAGAACTTCTTCGTAATCGTCGGGTCGTCTGCCGGTGCCCTGATCGGTTTGCAGTTTGTTGTCATAAGCCTCATTGCCGATATGCCGATCGCACGAGGTCAAGCGCAGGCCGGCGACGCGTTTGCTACGCCGACAGTCGTTCATTTCGGAGCCGTGCTGCTGCTGTCAGCAATCCTAAGCGCTCCGTGGCATGGGTTCGCCACCGCCGCAGTTCTTTGGGGCTTAGTGGGCCTCAGTGGGATCGTGTACGAGATCATCGTGGCTCGGCGTATGCGAATGCAAATCGTATACACGCCTGAGTTTGAGGACTGGTTGTTTCATGTTCTGCTGCCCTTCGCCGCATATGCAACGCTGGCTATATATCGGCATTCGCGGCTCGCCACCATTTGCGCGACGCCCTGTTTGGCGTTGCAGCGGCGGCGCTGCTGCTGCTCTTCGTCGGCATTCATAACGCCTGGGATGCCGTCACGTACCATGTCTTTGTCAAGAAAGGGGGACAACAGGAGGCCGAGCGCCGCCCCAGTGAGTAGGTCATCGACAATCGCAAGCAGTAGCCGCGCCGCACTGCCGCGATCAATGAGATCCACGGATTCCTACTCGAGCGCGGCATTACGTTCGCCGCCAAGCCCGTCCACTTGCGCAACAACGTGCCGACACGATGCGGAGCGTCCTCATAATCTCCTCAGACAAGGGATTACAGCAGCGGCCGTGCGCACCTCTCAATGAATGGAGAGAACAGCCCCTCTCGACCCTATTCGGAAACACGACTCTTCGCGAAGCGAATTGTGTCCGAATGACGGCGCACTCGGAAACTATGATGAGTGGGTACTTCGCCGGGTTGGGAATGAAAAACGCCCGTACTGACATTGGGCAAACTGACCCGCTACCAAAGTGAGTTTGGCGTTGTGAATCATGAAATCCGGCCGACTGCCACCCTCGGGGCCGATGGCTCCTCCGGACCTAGCCAAGCCGGCCCAGGGGTCATGACGCGTCGAAGCCGCGCTGCAACCATTCAGCCTTCATGCGTTCGCATCCCCGGCTGATCTTCGGTCAGGGTGCGCGCGACTTCGAGGAAGCCCTGCGCGGCGGCGGAGAGGGCGGAATGGCGGCGATAGATCAGCCGGAGTTTGCGCTGGATGCGCAGCTCGCGGACGGGCACGGCGACGAACTCGTGCCGCGCCAGCTCTTCCTGGACGCACATGCGCGGAACGAAGGCGACGCCCATACCCATGCCGACGAATTTCTTGATGGTCTCGACCGTGGGCAGCTCGGCGGCGATCAGGAGGGGCGTATGGTAGCGGGCGAAGGTTTCGATGACGCGCTGCCGGTAAGGCGAAGAAATGTTATGCGCGATGAACTGCTCTTGCCCGAGCTCGCGAATGCTGACCCCACCGGAGCGGGCCAGACGATGGCTGCGCGGCACAATCAGGCAGAGTTCATCCACGCTCACCACGGCCGATTCCAGGTCCGGGTTCTGCGGGTTGAAGGACAGGACGCCCAGGTCGATTTCGTAGCGGAGCAGGGCGCTGGGAATCTCGCGCGAAAGGCTGCGCTTGACGGCCACCAGCACGCGCGGATGGCGCTCGCGGAAACGCTTGAGTACAGGGAGCAGGTAAAGCGCCGTGCTCTCATTGGCGCCGATGGTGACCTTGCCGCGCTCGAGCGCTCGCAATTCCGCCAGGGCCGAGCGGGCTTCCTGGCGGAGGTTCAGGACCTTCTTGGCATAGTCGTAGAAGAGACGGCCGGAGGCGGTGAGCACGCCGCTCTTGGTCGAGCGGTCGAGGAGCGGCTCACCGGCCCACTCCTCCAGGCGGCGGACCGCTTGGCTGACGGCTGGCTGGGTGCGCAGCAAGCGGGCGGCGGCGCGCGAGAAGCTCCTCTCCTCGACTACGGCGACGAAAGCCTCGATCTGGGTAATTTCCACGGAGACCTCTCAATGGGGGTCGAAAGTTGAAAGTCGAAAGCAAGTGGGATTTCCTTCAACTTTTGACTTTTGACCTTCGACCTGCTTCCTCAGGATTTGTCGCTCCGAACAGGCGTGGGGTAACTTTCCCCCCAAGCAATCATAAGGATAGCTTATGATATCAGAAAAATTATAAACTTGACTCGACCATCCGACCGGTCGGACAATGAGCCCATCGAATCCTCGGGTGATCGGGCCGGAGGGCCAAGGCGCGAGGGAAAGCGATCCCGGTCCCCGGCACGAGCGCGCGTGACCCAAACGATCACCTGGTGGCCGCTGGACATTCGCATGACCGACTGGAGGCGAAGATGCCTGACAAGCTCGTAGTTTTTGACACCACGCTGCGTGACGGCGAACAGTCTCCGGGCTGCAGCATGAACCTGGAGGAAAAGCTCGAGATGGCGCGGCAGCTCGAGCGTCTGGGTGTGGACATCCTGGAAGCGGGCTTCCCCATTGCGTCCCAGGGCGATTTTGAGGCGGTGAAGGCTATCGCGGCAGAGATCCGGCGGCCGATCGTCGCCGCCCTGGCGCGGGCCAATCAGCTTGATATCGACCGTGCCTGGGAAGCGCTCGATGGCGCCCAGCGGCCGCGCATCCACACGTTTCTTGCCACCTCGGACATCCACCTTCAGCACAAACTGCACAAGACACGCGAGGAAGTGCTGAAGATGATCAGTTGGGCCGTGGGCCACGCGAAATCCAAATGTCAGGATGTGGAGTTTTCTCCCGAAGACGCGGGGCGCACGGACCGTAGCTACCTGATCGAGTGCTGCCACGCCGCGGTGGAGGCCGGCGCCACCGTCCTGAACCTGCCCGACACGGTCGGCTATTGCATGGAGCCGGAATACGAACAGATGTTTCGCGACGTGCAGACGCGCGTGCCGGGTATGGACCACGTCATCCTGAGCACGCACACGCACGACGACCTGGGCATGGCGGTGGCGAACACCCTGGCGGGCATCCGCGGCGGCGCGCGCCAGGTGGAGTGCACCATTAATGGCATTGGCGAGCGCGCCGGCAATGCCGCGCTGGAAGAAATCGTGATGGCGGTTTACGTGCGCCGCGACGTGCTGCCCGTGTATACGGACATCCGCACTGAGGAGCTTTTCGCTTCCAGCCGGTTGCTTACCCGGCTGACGGGCGTGGCCGTACAGCGCAACAAGGCCATCGTGGGCCGCAATGCTTTCGCGCATGAGGCGGGGATTCACCAGGATGGCGTTCTCAAGAAAGCCATCACGTATGAGATTATTACTCCCCAGACTATAGGCATGCCGTCGAACTCCATCGTGCTGGGGAAACACTCCGGAAGGCACGCGCTGGCCAAGCGTTACGAGGAACTGGGCTATCAACTGGCAAAGCCCGAGCTCGAACGCGCCTACCAGCTCTTCTCGCAACTCGCGGACCGCAAGAAGAACATTTACGACGAAGACCTGATCGCCATCGTCGACGAGGGATTCCAGCACATTCCCGAGATGTTCTCGCTGAAGCTTTTCCAGAGCGTTTCCTCGAACGAAGGGCGTTCGACGGCGACCGTGGAGCTCGAAAAGGACGGGGAAGTGTTCCACGATTCGGCCACCGGAGACGGGCCGTGCGATGCCGCCTTCCGCGCTATCGACCGTATCACCGGCGTGCCGGGGACCATTGCGGACTTCTCCGTGCACACCGTGGGCCCGGGCACCGACGGCGTGGCGGAAGTCACCATTCGCGCGCGCTTCGAAGGGCGCGAGTTCACGGGAAAGTCCAGTAGCCACAGCGTGGTGGAAGCTGCGGCGCGCTCTTACTTGCAGGCTGCGAACAAGGCCGCGTATGAGTTGAAGCGGGCGGAAGAAGGAACGGCCGTAGGTTCCGGTTCCGTGCACGAGAACGAAGCCGTCGACCGGTTTTTCCCGGGAGGCTACTGAGTTCGACAGCGACGCTGTAGGAACGATGCGGGGTGCGAGATCGGCAGGAGAGGACCAAGTTTTCAGGGGGATGCATACTGCGGGCGGTTTGTCGCGGATCGCGTTACGGATACTTTGTCACCCTCCTTTCTTAGTCCTCTTGATTTAACCATCAGAAAATAAAGGACTTCTCCTTGGCCCCTCAAAGAATTGCACCTTAATTCTTCGTGTGCTGCTAACCTCAATAAAATCTTGTAATTTCCGGTCTCGGTCGTGTAAGATGTAGATAATTAAAGGTATGCAAAGCCTTAATCGGATTGCTGTACTTGCCGGCGATGGGATTGGGCCTGAGGTCACGGCCGAAGCCGTTAAAGTCCTTAAGGCGGTTGAGGAAATAGTCGGCCCCAGCTTCCGGTTCCAGAGTGGATTGATAGGCGGCTGCGCGCTCGACCAAACTGCATCTCCGCTTCCCGCCGAAACGATTTCCATCTGCAACAACTCTCACGCGGTGCTGTTGGGAGCGGTGGGTGGGCCGCAATGGGATTCGAAGCGTCCCGAGTTGCGTCCTGAGCAGGGCCTGCTGCAATTGCGCCAGCGCCTGGGGCTTTACGTGAACTTGCGGCCCGTGAGGGTGATCGACTCGCTGGCGGGCATTTCCGCGCTGAAAGCGGACCGCGTACGGGGAACGGACTTGGTGATCGTGCGCGAGTTGATGGGTGGTATCTATTTTGGCAATCCGCGCGGCATCTTTGCCAAGAACGGCGAGCGCCTGGGCGTGAACACGGAAATCTATCGCGAGCACGAAGTGGAGCGCGTGGCGCACCGCGCCTTCCAACTGGCACGCCTCCGCCGGCGCAAGGTGACGTCGGTGGACAAAGCCAACGTGCTGGAATCGTCACGGCTCTGGCGGGAAGTGGTGACGCGCATCGCCCGGTCGTATCCCGACGTCGAACTCCGACACCTTTACGTCGACAACTGCGCGATGCAGTTGATTGACAAGCCCACCAGCTTCGACGTGGTCCTGACCAACAACATGTTCGGCGACATCCTGAGTGATGAAGCGGCCATGCTGACCGGCTCGATCGGCCTGCTGCCTTCCGCGAGTCTGGGCGAGCACTCGGCGCTCTATGAGCCGATCCACGGCTCGGCGCCCGACATTGCGGGTCGCAATCGCGCCAATCCCATCGCGTCGATCGCCTCGGCGGCGCTGATGCTGCGCTACTCGCTGCGCATGGAAACGGCCGCCGCGGCCATCGAGGAGGCCATCGAGAAGGTCTTGAAGCGCGGTGTGCGCACCGCGGAGCTCCCCGGGAAAAAGCGCTCGGTCACGACCACGCGCATGGGCGACCTGATCGCCGAGACCACGCAGAAAACCCTGAAATCGGCTCACTCCCGCAAGCGGTAACGCCCGCCACCGGCTGCGCGGTCACGATTCCCCACCAGATCCCCCGCTGGAGTTCTGGGGCTGTCTTGCCCTTTCAATGGCTCAATCACCTGATCTTCAATTGTGGATTGCCTTCGCGAACTGATTCCGGAATAATGCCGGGCGGAGGATTGGCTTGTCCTTACGGACTGGAATCGTCATTTTCGTTGTGGGGTTGTTCATGACATCGCCAACGAACGGCGAGGGAATCCCTCCCTCGGCCGGGCCATCATCGGAGCGGAAACAAGAGGTTCTGCGCGGCGCAGACTTGGTTTTAATGCACGGCAAGATCTGGACGGGCGAGCCCGCGTCGCCGTCGGGAACGAAGCCCGTGAAATTCGCCGAGGCTGTGGCGATGGCGAATGGCCGCCCTGCCTGCGCAGGCAGGATCCTGGCGGTGGGCAGCGACGCGCAGATTCAGGGTTACGTCGGCCCGGGCACGAAAGTGGTAGACCTCCAGGGTCGGCTCGCAGTGCCGGGGCTGATTGACAGCCACGCACACTTTGTCGGCGGGGGCTTTCAGCTCCTGGAGATCGACCTGAAGAATGCACGCAGCGAGGAAGAATTCACCCGCCGCATCGGTGAGCAGGCGAAGACGCTCGCGCCGGGTCGTTGGCTGCTCGGCGGCGATTGGGACGAGCAGGCGTGGGCGTCGGCAAAGCTGCCGACACGTGGGATGATCGATGCCGTCACCGAGAAGAACCCGGTCTTTCTCAGCCGTTATGATGGGCATGCCGCGTTGGCGAATTCCTTGGCTCTGAAGTTGGCCGGAGTGACCCGGGCGACGCCGGACCCGGTGGGCGGGGTCATCGTGCGTAATGCGAAGACGGGCGAGCCCACGGGAATCTTCAAGGATGCCGCGCAAGATTTAGTCACCAAGGTTATTCCCCCTCCCACCGAAGCCGAGATGACGGAAGCCTTGCACGCGGCGCTCAAGGAAGCGGCGCGGGTGGGATTGACCTCGGTCCAGGACATCACCGTCGATGAAGATTCCTGGAACGGCAGCTTCACCGGTGAGATTCAGCTCTTGCGGCACGCGGAGTTGGAAGGCTGGCTTACCTGCCGCTTTTACGAAATCATTCCCATTGGGCGGTGGGAGAGGCTGCGCGACGCGGGCCTGTCGCGCGACATGGGCGACGACTACATCAAGCTGCGCGCGGTGAAGGCCTTTGCGGATGGCTCGCTCGGCTCGGCAACCGCCTGGATGTTCGAGCCCTTCTCCGACGATCCCACCAACCGCGGCATTCCGCTGCCCCTCATGAATCCGCCCGCCAAGATGGAGGCGCTCGCGGGCGGCGCCGACCAGGCGCAAATCCAACTCTGCATTCACGCCATCGGCGATCGCGCGATTGCGGAAATCCTCGACCTTTACGCGCGGCTGGGCGACGGCAACGCGCCCGCGCATCGCTTCCGCATCGAGCACGCTCAGCACCTGCGCGCGCAGGACTTCGCGCGCTTCGGCAAGCTGGGCGTCGTCGCCAGCATGCAGCCCTACCACGCCATTGACGACGGCCGCTGGGCCGAAAAGCGCCTGGGCCACGAGCGCGCGCGCTGGAGTTACGCGTGGCGATCGATGCTCGACGCCGGAGCGCCGCTGGCCTTTGGCTCGGATTGGCCCGTGGCGCCGCTCGACCCGATCCTGGGCATTTACGCCGCGGTCACGCGCGCGACGTTGGACGGCAAACACCCGGAGGGCTGGTTTCCCGAGCAGCGACTCACCGTGGAAGAGGCTTTGCGCGCCTATACGCAGGGTTCCGCCTACGCGGCCTTCGAGGAAAACGAGAAGGGAAGCATCGCGCCGGGGAAACTGGGCGACATGGTGGTGATTTCGGACGACCTTTTCACCATGCCGCCCGCCAAAATCAAGGACGCGCGCGTGGTCATGACCATCGTGGGCGGCAAGATCATTTACGAATTGAAGTAGTCCGTGTGGACTGTTGAGACGCGTGGCGAGTTGGATCTCATCCGACCAGTTCGCGCAAAGGGACGGAGAAGCCGGGCAGCAACGGTGTAGTCAGTGAATCGGATGACTCGAGACTCGCTACCCGCTCGAAGCCTCGGGTCTCGCGGCGATAGATTTCAGCGCTGCACGCTTCCGGATCGATCAACCAATACTCCTGCACGCCGTGACGAGCATAGAGCTTCAGCTTGGTGGTGCGATCGATTTCTGCAGTGGTTTCGGAAAGAACTTCCACAACCAGATCGGGAGCACCCTGGACGTTCTTCTCGGTAACGACCGAGGCGCGTTCCTTGGAGACGTAAAGGATATCCGGCTCGACGACGTCGTGTAGGGAGAAGACAACGGCGAAAGGAGCGACATACACTGTGCCTCGCCGTTCCCTCCTTACAAATTCGACCAGATGATACGAAAGCTGAGTCACCACGTTTTGGTGTGCCCTTCGAGGTGATGGGGTCACGAATAACTCTCCCTCGACAATTTCGTAACGCTTGCCGTTGTTAGGCAGAAGGCAGTAATCGTCGTAGGTCAGGCGAGTGTCCACTGGCACGGCCGAATTATACCACCCCCACGAACTCAAGTCCCTTAGCGACTCCACCTGTACAGCGGGTTCCATTGCCGTGGGGGAACGGGCTTCTTCATGAAATTGTGGTAACCCGTGCTTCGCGAGGGTTCTGTGTGGGGCGGGATATCGCGCCGCGCGCGGGGTAAGTCGTGCCCGTGCATATATTATCCACAGTGTTACCCATTCCCGAAGGAGTCCACGCCGCCCTTGAAAGATGAGGCATTGAACTCTGCACACAGCCAAGGTAAGATGTGAGCCCATGAAGGACCGTCGGCACAAGTAAGCGTATCTGGCATCGACCGGCAACTTCATCCTAAATCCGTTATGTGGTGGGAAAAGAAAACTCGGCCGGTGGCGCAGCCCCCAAGGTTCATTCCTGAAGAGGCACCGCCGGCGCCTGCTGAAGTGGAAACTCCTATGATTGAATCGACACCGAAAGTGATGCATCCACCGGCGCCAGGAAGCTCGCACACGCTCCTCGGCCGCACCGTGGTGGCGCAAGGGCAGTTGTCGGCAAACGAGGATTTGCTGATCGAAGGGCAATTCCAAGGGAACATCACTCTCGAGGATCATTGCTTGACGGTTGGCACCGAGGGTCATCTCAAGGCGGAAATCCATGCCCGGCAAGTCGTGGTCCTGGGTTCGGTGACCGGCAACGTCACGGCTCGCGAGAAGGTCGAGATTCGTCGCACGGGACGCGTGATGGGTGATCTGGTTGCCGCGACGGTGGCCATTGAAGAGGGCGCCTACTTCAAGGGCAGCATTGACATCTCGCGGGAAGGGAAGCCCGAGGAATCGCAGGATGTGACGGCCCTCCCACGCCCTGAAGACCGTGAGTTGTGATGGCGCGTTCGGCCGGGGACGCGCGCAAGTCCGAGAGGGCACAAGCGACCCCAACGTCCTTTCCCCGTGCCTGGCGCCAGCCTCCATGGGAGCAGGCCTGGTCGGAACTTGCGGCTTGACATGGCTCAAACCCAAAGGCAGGAAGATACCCGTCGCATGCCCTTTGCCGCGCCGGCGCTCAGCCGTGCCCTGCAATTGCTCTGGCAACATCTTTCGCCGGTCCGCCACCCCCACTTCCTCGAGTGTGGTCCCGTCTCGCAAGCCACCCTGGACGTCTTGTTGTTGCGAGGGGCCAGGCTCTACGTCGCGGACCTGATTACTCCCGCGCGGCAAAACACGGCGGCCTTCTGGTCGCGCCGGGGCAAGACGGCTGTTTTCCTGGCCGACGATTTCCTGGCCCAGATTCCCGCTATTCCTCCGGAGTCGATTTCGGCCATATGCTGCTGGAGTCTGCTGGACTTGCTTCCGCGCGAGGCGCTCCCGGCGTTGGTCGAGCGTCTTTACTCCCTTCTGCAGCCGGGTGGCGTGCTGTTCTGTATTCTCCGCGAACCTTACCTCGCGGCGGGCGCCGACGCGCGCTGGTGGTTCGAAACCCTGACGGTTCTCGGGAGCAACACCGGCAATCAGAAGCCCTTTCCGTATCCGGCGCTGACGAACCGCGAAATGGAACGACTCTTCCCCGGCGGCAACGTCAAGACCTTCCTGACGCGCTCCGGACGACGCGAAGTCTTAGGGACCAAGTAGCGAATCTCTCCCTCCCCCAGTCTTCTCACGAAATCCGCTGCACCCGGAACGGGGCGCTCCGTGCTGATCTGTTCCCCATGCATAACTTTCTGAATCCAGGCCTGTTATCGTTGATCATGATAAGTCTTTATCCGTCAGCAACATCGCCGGATCGACCTGCCAAGGGTTTTCTCAATCGTTTGTTTTCATAGATATAGCCGGATCGACCATCATCTTTAACATCTTTTCTTTCGCGCCACCCCGGGCGCTGTGCAGGCTTGGCAACTGCTTTGATTTCAATGGCTTGATTTTCGGCGCAGGCCATGGGAATTCCCGCTCTTGCTCCCTAAGTCCTCTTGTGTTCATCAACATAGCCGGATAGCAGTTCATCCCGAGGAAGTACGCCCGCGATTTGGCGCTGCGGTCCCACCCACGCAACCCATGTCACCCCCGCGCGCAACCGGCCTGCGCTTGCTCTGCCTGCGGCAGGCAGGCGGGGTGATTGGCGATTTTGGGACCCAGCACGTCGGTTCATCTTCCCACCCAAATCTGCCGATAACGCATGTGGGGAAGTCTGTCACGGGGCATCAGCTCATCGGTCCATCGTGCCATCGGCTCATCGGTTCATCGCGCCATCGAATCATCCGGTCAATGACTCAAGTCGGATCACCCGATCTCCTGATCACCCTACCCGTCTCGCTCCTGCCCTCCCCTTTTCCCTGACACCTGGCACCTGCAACCTGACACCTGTTTTTTCCGCCCCTAGTCCACAGCCCCTAACACCTAGCCCCTGCTCTATGGTAGCAATAAGTGCCGGTGTAATGTCAAGACTGTGAAACACGATTTTGGCTACCGGCAGGAAGAAAAGTGAAACGGTAGACGGTAGATGGGGCAGGGCGCTTTTAGGCTAGCGGCAGGCCGAGGGGCGAAGGCAGTAGGCAGTAGACAGTAGGTAGCGGGCAGAAAAGCACGTAGCGGCGATCCCGCAAGGCGGGACCACAAGGTTCCTGCCTCAGCCCCACAGGGGCGCAACATCAATAGCCGGGGGCAGCGTCCCCGGAAACCACGCCCACCCCCTCACCCCCTTCCCCTCTCCCCGCTCGCGGGGAGAGGGGTGTCCCGACAGAGGAGGGGCGGGGTGTGGAGGTACTTTTTTACGTGGGTTTCATCCCGCAGCGCAGGACTACTGACGTGGTCCCGATCTATCGGGACGCTCGACGGTCAAACCTTTTTGGGTCTCACTGCCAGAACCAGTGGCTGGCCTCATTTGAGTGAGAGCAGTAGGTGGCAGGTGGGATGTGGCATCTTTGGTTGCGCCTCTTGCGGGCTGTCATCCTCAGGCCCATTCGCTGCGCTCAGGGTAAACTCCGCGAAGGATCGTTGTCATTTCGCGCAGGGTAAACCCCACAGAGAATCCCGGCCATGGATCGAAAGGACTCTTTTCCACTGGACGCGCGCACTGCAGAGATCCTTCTCCCGCAAGGTGGGATCAGGATGACAGCGTGGGCGGTTCCAGACGCGGAGGGCCGAAATACGGTAGACCAGGCGCCAAGCGGTTGCGCCTGTCTTCAGCGTTTGGCCCGGTGCCGTTGTAAAGGAGGCGAGTGCCTGTTTGACCTCATTAGCTAAGAATATCTCGGCATCGAAATCGCCGCCAATCCATTCCGGCATTCCTCGGGTGCGGGGTTGGTTTGTTGTAGGGTGATCCCCTCAAGGGGGTCGCCTGGTGCCGAGGGAAAGCCGCCCTTATATCAAACCGACCGAGGGTGCAGAAAGGGCTTGACAAGGGCAATCTATATATGTAGACTTTGTGCATGAAGACTCCCCGCATATCTCCTGAGACTCGCCTGGTGCTGGAAAAGTTCGTTGAGCGTCCAACCGACTGGCGCTACGGTTACGAGCTCAGCCGGGTAACCGGGCTGAAGTCCGGGACTCTCTACCCCATTCTCATGCGCCTGGAAAACTACACCTTGCTGGAAGCTCGCTGGGTGGCGACGGAAGACGGTGTGCCGCCGCGGCACACGTACCGGTTGACGCCGAATGGATTGGAATATGCTAGGACCCATTTGGCCGAAGCGCGCCCGCCCTTCATGGTGCGGCAACCCGCCTTCTGCAGTGGGTGAGACAGATGCTGGAAACGCATCTCCGCCAAGCTGCGACCGTGCTCCTGGAATCCGCGATTCGCATTGCGCCGCCCGACACGCGCGACTGGGGCCGGGCGATGCGGGGCGAGATCAACCACGTGGAAGGCCCTTGGGCGGCGATAATGTGGGCAATCGGCGGTGCCAGTGTTCTCGCCAAGCACGCCCTTGCATCCCTCTTCATCCCGGGGCGCGGCGGCCAGGGTATTACACCGGACGCAGGGCTCTTCGCCAAGAGTATCTCCCTGCGCAAGGCGGCATTAGTCACCGGCGGCGCGTGCGTGCTGGCGGCACTACTGTTTTTCGCTGCCCCGCCGTTCCGGCAGGCGTTCCGAGTTGCGCTGAAGCCCTATCAGATAGCGTCCGGAAACATTCAGCCGGGCTTTGAGGCCCTCGCCAAGCGGGCGGAGATCCGCCACGATCCGGAGGGGCTGGCCTTGTGTGCCGTACGGCTCCAAAGTCCCCGCGAGAGCGCACGCTTGGCGGAGGAAGCCGTCCGTCTCGACCCGAACCTCCTTTGGGTCTACGCCGTCGTCGGCATGCGCAACCCTGGACTTTCAGAAATCGGCCAGTGGGTCGAGAAGCTCGAGCGATGGGATCCCCAGAATGCCCTTTTTCACTTGATCACGGCGGAGTCAATTGAGCAGGCGCATTTTCGCCGGGGTGTATGGTCGCCGCCGACTAAAGAACAAGAGCGAGCGTGGCAGAGCGCCATGCTGGGAGCGTTCCAGTCTCCGAGATTCGATGATTATCTTAACCGGGTCGCGGAACTCAATCGCCGGGTCGTGCCCCGTTACGGCTTCTACGACCCGTTTGAGGTGCAGTCCCGAGAGCAGATCGACCTGCCTGTCTCTGCTTTCGAGAATTCCGAGCGGTTTGCCAAATTGCGTCTTCACTCCGGGGCAGACCTCGAAGCAAGAGGTGATCGGAAGGGCGGGCGCGACGAATACTGGACCGTGGCGCGCTTTGGCCAGCTGATCGATTCCCAGGGACGCGCCGATTTCGAACACTGGGCGGGCACAACCCTCCAAGCCATGGCCTACAGGCAACTCCAGGCGTCTTCCCAGAAAGGAGGTAATCACGCGGAAGCCGCGCTCTTCGGTTATCTCGCGGCAAAGTTCGATCCCGTCAAGGGAGAGCACGCAGGGTTCCCCGGGGAATCGGCCTTTGGGCTGGATACTTCCAGACGGAACGCCGCGGTGGTAGAGATCTCGGGGCTTATGATCCTCCTATTCTTCGGGCTCGTGGTGGTTGCCACATCGATCCTGATCGCCGGCAGTCGCCGCGGCGCACGGCCCGCCGCTCGGAGCGCCAAGCCCGTGGCGACGATGGTCGTCCTGACCAGCGCGGTGGGTTTGTTGTTCTCCTCCGTCACGCTCTACCTGACCTATCGCCCCTACTGGTACATTTTCCGAACCGCCGTCCTTAATGGGGGTAGGAGCCAGACTCGCGACCTGGGCTTTTTCCTGAATGACACAAAGACGTTGCCCGGCGTTTCGCCCCGCGTCTACCTGTGGCTGGACTCGCTGCTTTATTCCGGTTCGCCGACCTTTCTGTTTTATTTCTGGACGGGCGTGACCCTGCTCGGCCTAATCGGTCTGGTCCTCATACTCCTGCGCCACTTCCTGGGCCATCCGCCGTCCGGCGGAGTTCAGCGTAGTCCTCGGGTGCCCTGAACTTTAGCGAGTAGCCAAAGTTGCGGCTACGACGATCGGGGAGAAGTGTGCGCCAAAACATATTACGAAGTGTGGCAAGAGAGAACCACAAGGCGGAGGTGAAGCATGAAGAAGCTGCTCGCAGCCACAGTTTTGTTGCTCCTGGCCACGGCTTGGGCACGAGCGCAGAACGCGGACAGACCGTCTCGTGGACAGGGGTACGCGTTTATTGGCCCGATTGTGTCCAACACGCAGTACGTCTTTAATCCGGCCTATGCAGGCGTGGTGTTCCAACCGGGGGAGCCGCCGCCTGCTGACTTGTTTTTCCGTAAGAGGGGCGGCGCAAACGCCGGTTTTGGCGGAGAAGTGTTCGTTTACAGGCGACTAGGCGTGGGCGCCGAGTTTGCATGGGCCGGCCCGAATTGGACTTTCGGCAGCGAGGGCCTGGGAGTAGGCTCCCTCGACGCGTCCTATCACTTTTTCCGCCACGGACGCCTCGAACCATTTGTGATCGGAGGCTACAGCCTTTACTTCGGCGATCGCACCGCGACGCAGAGTGGGTTCAATGCAGGGGGTGGCGTAAATCTGTGGATGGCCAAACACCTCGCCCTGCGTCTTGATCTCCGGGACCAAGGCAACATCAATTACTTCCACAGTCCATTCACAAATATCATAGCCTTTCGCTTCGGTCTCGCGTTCAGGTAAAAGCGGGTCGACCGGGGCAGTTTCGCGACGCAGCAAGGCCACGCGGGCCTTTTCGCCAAGCCAGCGTGCTTCCTGATTTCGCTGCCGTCGGCGGAATTCGGCTACCGCTGAACCTGGATGGCAAATTCTAAACACTCAGCGGCGAACCATGAAGAAGCTCATTGTAGGCACAGCATTGTTGCTCATCATGCCGGTCTGGGCGCTGGCGCAAGGCACTGACCACCACTATCGTGGGCAGGGAAACGCGGTTTTTAGTTTGGGCACCGCGAGGGATCGTTTGTCCGCTGTAAGGTGCGTAGGCGGCGGGGAGGTAGTTTCCTCTGGCGGCATCGGCTTAGGCGGTGAATATGTCAAGGCCGCATCGCCTTTCGGAGAGCAAATGATCTCAGCCAATCTTTTTTATCACTCCGGGGCTAGCAAAAAGGGTCGCCGGTTCAAACCGTTTGTAACGGGAGGCTTCAACCGCCTTTGGACCACCTATCCCGCTTTCGGCGGCAACTTCGGGTGTGGGCTCAACATATGGGCGACGAAGCACGTGGCCGTACGCCTGGAGCTTCGGGACACCATCGGCGGCCGAAATATCAGCATAGAGTATGAACCTTACGGCAATTTCTATACAGCGTCTCAAAATGTCGTTAGCTTCCGCATTGGCATGACGTTCAGGTAGGACCAGGGGCCGGCGCTACTCGGCCTGGACGAGGCCTCTCCTCACGGCGTAAAGGACCAGTTCGGCGGTGCGGTGCAAGCCGAGAGTTTCCATGAGCCGGGCGCGATGCACGGCCACGGTATTCACGCTGATGTTGAGGAGTACGGCAATTTCCTTGTTGGATTTGCCCTGGGCAATGAGTTGCAGGACTTCCTTCTCTCGGAGGGTGAGGCGTTCGTAGGGGTCTTGCGCGGAATCACGGAACGATCCCGTCTTCATGCTTTCCAGAACGATGTGGGAGATGGCCGGGCTGAAATAGGCTTCGCCCTCAGCCAGCGCCTTCACGGCGCGGTTCAGGTCCAGCTCGATGGCATTCTTCAGCATGTATCCCTTGGCGCCGAGCTCGAAGGCCTTGCGGATGTAGGCTTCGTTCGAGTACATGCTGAGGATGAGGATTTTGACCTGCGGATCGGCCTTGAGGATTTCCGCCGTGGCCTCCAGGCCGCCGAGGTCGGGCATGGAGAGGTCCATGATGACGACTTCCGGTTTCAGCGTTTTGCACTGCTCGATGGCTTCCAGCCCGGTGCGCGCCTCTCCGACCACGGTGACCTTGGGATCGTCTTCCAGAATGCGGCGGAAGCCCTGCCGGACCAGGGTATGGTCCTCGGCGAGCAAAACTCGAATCTTTTTTTCACTTTCGATCGCAGCCACGGTTCAACTCCGATCCCGAAGTTGGGACCGCGCAAGCCGGTCCGAACCTCTTATAATTCGTTAGTTACGTTGTGAACATCCGATCTCGCCGAAGTTGAAATTGTTCTGTGCGACATGCTCAGATTTTCCTAGAAACGCTAGCGTAGTGTCACTCAAGTTCGTTGAATAAATCGTCGGGAGCGCCGACCGTTCCACAGCCCCGTCAGGGGCGCAAGATCGTAGCCCAGGGCGCAAGCCCTGGGGGACGGAGCCGTCACCCCGCCTTCGGCACCCCTCTCCCGCGCGGGCGGGAGAGGGGACGGGGGTGAGGGAGGGCTCCCTTACCCACGGCTCGCGCCGTGGGCTACCTTCTTTCGCCCCGATGCATCGGGGCTGACTTCATCAACGAACTTCTATCAAATGGCACCAGGCTTAAGGCCCCAATCCGGGTTCCTGCTTCGGGATCGGGTTCAACTCGCTTCTTCTGAGATGGAGTGCAGAGAAGGCCGGGGGAGCGGAACGCGCACGCTCACCGTCGTCCCCTTTTGGGGCGCGGAGCGAACGGAGAACGATCCATTCAGGTGTTCGGCGCGCTCGCGCATTCCCATCAGCCCAATGCCTTGACCTGCCGCCCTTCTGACTTCCTCACCGACTACGAAGCCGGCGCCCTTATCGTGGACTTCCAAGTTTAGCTGGTTTTCTTTCTCTTCCATCGTGACCCAAGCTTCCCGCGCGCCCGAATGACGCGCCACGTTATTCAACGCCTCCTGCACGATGCGATAGACGTGGATGGCCGCCTCGGGAGCGAGGAAACCGTCGGAGAGCTTTCCTTGGTAATGCACTTGCACGCCGGTCTGCCGCGCGAATTGTTCCGCGAACCATTCGAGCGTCTGTTGCAGGCCGAAATCATCCAGGATGGCGGGCCGAAAGATCTGGGACTCGTCCCGGACGCTCTGCAAGGTGTCTTCCACAATCTTCTTGACGGCTTGCACATCCTGGACGAAGACGGGGTCCTTGTCCAGAGCTTTTTGCCCTGCCCGCCCCAGCATGACGCCAATCGCGGTAAGGATCTGCCCGAAATGGTCGTGCAAATCCCGCGCCACGTGGCGGAGCGTTTGCTCTTGGACTTCGATCAACTTCCAGGAGAGCATGCGCAGTTGCTCCGATTGCGATTGCAGTTTCTCCGCCAAGTGGTGCAGGCGCTCGAAAGTCTTCCGGTTGGCTTGCAGGGTGTAGAGCCCGGTTCCCAGCGCGACGAGGAAGAGCACACCAATGAGCAGCAGAATGTCCTTCGAGACTTGTCCATACACCGAGCTGACGCGCTGGCCGGCTTCCTGCTGCGCCTGGTCGTTCAAGCTCAGCAAGCGTGAGACGACTCGGGAAATCGTCTCTCGCTGCTCTTCGAGCTGCGACCGGATGAGGTAGCGGGCGGAATCCTCGTGGCCCTGGTCGGCCAGATCAAACCCTTCGTCGGCGAGCAGCCAGAAATTGTCGAGGATGTCGCGGAGTTGCCGCCGCAGTTGATCGCCGGCAGGAGTGTTGGCGGCGTATTGGGCCTCGAGAGCCAGCGCGTTGTTCATGTCATCGCGCAGCCGCGAGAATTCGCCCTTCCAGTAGAAGATCGGGTAGCGGCTTTCCGGAAGGGTCATGTCGCGAAGCGAGACGGCAAGCTGGTACGTGTCGTCTTGCAGCCGCAAAAGCTGGAGGGAGGCTTTCCGGTTCTTCTGCACCACGTTGACCTGGAAGTCCTGGAGCCAACGGATTTCGTGGATGGTGTAGGAGGCAAAGATGACGAAGATGGCGAGGGTCACGCACAGGCCGAGCCAGAGACGTCGGGAAGGGGAGGGAATCTTGCTCAAGAGGTCGTGTGCGGCCTCACCAGAGCGCGGCTCTTTGCCCGGGTTCCTGGCCGGGGAGACTCTCGCCGATTCCGTGGTTTCTTCCCGCATAAGTGTGGGCGCTGTCCGGCCCATGCCTGAATAGGATTCCGTCGTCCCTTAGATTACATCTAATCCGGATTTCTCACCACGCTCTACCGTTTCTCGTCGGGCGGTCGGAAGGGCGGGGCTTTAGCCCCGCCCTTCCTCGTCGTGGTGAGAAATTCGGGCTAAATTATCGCAAGGCGTGAATTGCAGCAAGCGGGAAGCGTAAGTTCAATGGGGGCCGGGCACAGCAAGCGTGACGCAGGGGCGCATCCCGATAGATCGGGACCGGTCGGCCTTGCGCCCCTACGAAAGCGAGCGGGGGCGTGGAGGCCGGATCTCAGGAGCGGGGAGCGGCGGCGCGCTTCAGATGAGATCTGACGTACTGCTGAAAAGCCGCTTCCAGCGCGCGGGTGATTTTCCCCGGAGTTGCATAGCTCCAGTTCGGATGGATGCTTCCCACGGCAGCGACCTCGCGAGTCGTCGAGCTGATGAAGACCTCTTCTGCCGAACTCAGATCGTCCGGGGTCAGATCCCGTTCGAGAAGTTCGTGGCCCGCGCCCGGAATGACCTCTTCGAGCACCTCCCGAGTTATTCCCGGCAAGCAGCCCGAAGTGAGAGTCGGCGTCAGAACGCGGCCGTTGCGCACCAGAAAGACATTGGCCGACGTGCATTCCGCCAGATGACTCCGCTCGTTCAAGAGCAGCGCATCGTCGAATCCCTCCGCGTGAGCTCTCTCGAGTGTCCCGGCGTTCTGCACCCAGGAGAGCATCTTCGCGCCTGCTAATCTTCCACTGGAAAAGATCGCGTTGGAGACGAGCTTGAGCCTGTGGGCAGCCGGCCAGGCCACGAGTTCGCGCGTAAAGATCAGCAGGTCCGTGGCCGGGTGGTCGGGAGCGTCCGCCCAAAGGCCCCCGTGATTCTTGATAAAAGAAAGGCGGGCCGTGCCTTCCGGCCGGTGATTGGCGGCCGCCAGCTTCACAATCGCTTCCCACACAGCTTCCTGATGGCAATCGAGCGTGACGCCCAAGCGTTCCGCGTCCCGGGCCATCCGCACCCAGTGCCGCTCAAAGGCGAAAGGGAACCCTTCGTAGATTCGCAGCGTGGTGAAGACGCCCCAGCCCATCAGCAGACCCATCTGGCCAGGCGACAGGCGCGCTTCCGAGAGGGGAATAATCCGGTCGTTATGATAGATGAGGGAATCCATGTTGATGAGTTGTTGTCGGGGTGGTGGACAGGGTAGGTCGTGCCTGCCGGGGCTGCAGCGCTCCCAGGGCGTCAAACAGCGGTTGAGCTTTGAGCATCACTTCTTCGTACTCCGAGAGAGGGTTCGAATCGCAGACAATTCCCCCACCCACATTGAACAAGGCTATTCCTTTCTCGATGACCGTGGTTCGGATCGACACATTAAAGTCCATTTTACAGCGGTCCGAGCCTGGATCACCGCGAATTATTCCAATGGCGCCCATGGAAACGCCGCGTGGCGCCCGCTCGATTTCCGAGAGGATCTCCATCGCGCGGATTTTGGGCGCGCCGGTGATGGATCCGCAAGGGAAAAGCGCACGGAGAATTTCGAGAATGCCGGCCTCAGGACGTAACGTTCCCGCGACGTGCGAAACCAGGTGAAAAAGCTGGGGAAGCGTTTCGATTTCCCACAAGCGCGCCCGGATGCTCTCATAACGGCAAATGCGGCCGAGGTCGTTTCGCAGCAAGTCCACGATCATGACATTCTCGGCGCGATCTTTGTGGCTGGAGAGAAGTCGAGCCTTGGACCCATCGGAATCGTGCGAATTGCGCGCGATCGTGCCCTTGATGGGACTGGTAAGAATGTGATTTCCGGAAACTCGGAAAAACCGTTCCGGGGAATTGCTGAGGATGGTGCGGCCCGGGGTCTTGAGGAAGGCGCGGAAGGGGGCGCCACTCCTCCTGACGCGGTGGTAGATGGATTCCGGCACCTCGTTTCCCAGGTCGGCGCGGAACTGGATGGTAAGGTTCGCTTGGTAGATGTCTCCCGCCGCGATGTACTTGCGAACGCGCTCGACCGCTTTGCAGTAGTTCTCGAAATCAAAATTGGAGTGAATGGGAATGGCGCGCCCGGCGCTTGGTTGGGCCGTTTTCCTTACCACGAGGCGCTGGACGCGAGGGTAATAGGCAAATGAAAAGTCGGGCAGGGAACTGTGAGGGGTAAGCCGCAGAGACTCAAAGTGTCGGGAGAGCTCATAAGACAAAAACCCGACGGCGGCGCCGTCCGGGTATTTTCTGGAATGCCAGTCGAGCCATGCAGGAAGCTCGGGGAGCGCCTCGCCAGAGCCTTCCAGGATGCTGGCCGGATCCTTTGCTGCCCAGCATGGGTCGCCCGGTTCACCGAGCCACCGGCCTTCCAGCAGAACAGGTCGCGTCTCGGGGGCCTGGCACAAAAGTTCAGAGAGATTGTCGGTCGGCATGCCTTTTTCGTCGCGGCGGACGATCACCGGCACCCGGCTTCGCAGTCTGCCGGATTCGGTTGCCCGTCCTGTGATGCGGAGTACGGCCCAACGGATGGAGCAGTCGCCTGCCGGGCGCTTACCAGGGGATGCGAACAGTGAGCGGATAATTCAATCGCAGGCGGCAATGAGTGTCCGGCGGTACGTTGACTTCGCGGCCGCGGCGCCAGAAGGCTTCGTAGCCGATGAGGGCGGCTCCGCCCAGGGGAAGCACCAAGGAAACGCCGCTCGAGCCGACGGCAGCCATCTTCAAAGCGCCATAGGTTCCCAGCGCCGCGAATCCGCCGAAGACTCCCTTCACGGAGATCGCGCGGTTGCCCGTCAAGTGGCCTTCCGCATCGAGATGAAAATCGAGTGCCGCAGGGTTCTCCAGGGCGGCCAGCACGGCCGCGATCGGTTTTTCCTGACCGTCCGGGAGGGTGATCCGGTCAAATCGCAGACCGAGCTCGGCGGGACGGTGCATGTGGCCGGAATTGCGGATCATCGTAATCCGCCCATCCAGCAGACTTCCGGTGGGCAGAGCAATCCTTCCTTTGACGGAAACGGGCGCGAGGACTTTGGCGATGACGGGGTCGTTGACACGGTTGATCTGCGTATGAATCCCTGACAGCACTTCGACGTTGACCTCCGTCTCGGCAGGGACGGTGACCGTCAGGGGCTTGGGCTGGCTCGTGAGATCTGCCAGAAAGGTTCCGCGGTGGGACAAGGGCGCCGTCGGGGCGGCTTCCTGTGCCACGGCAGAGAATGCGAACAGCGCCATGAGGGCGGCGGCTCGGGTCAACTTCGTCATCACAACTCCCTCCCAAGGGTACACGGCTGACAGTTAGACGTCAGCTTTGCGGCATTGGGGAGCGCCACACTGCTCCCTCTAGCCCGACTATAAGGTTGCCCCTGCTTTCTGAACCTGGCTATTGTCTCGCTTTGCCGCCTGAAAATCAAGAGCAGAGAAGGCAATAGGGAAAGCTTGAAGATGGGAGGAAGGGAAGCATCGCCGCAGAGCGCTATAGACAAAAAGGCCCAACCCCAAAGGTTGGGCCAGGAAATGCTGAAGCAGATGCCGGTTACGCGACCTTTGTGACTTTGTCGGCCTGAGGTCCTTTTTGCCCCTGGACGATCTCGAACTCCACCGTGTCGCCTTCTTGCAAGGTCTTGAAGCCTTCACCCTGGATGGCCGAGTAATGAACGAAGACATCAGCTCCGCCGTCCTGGCCGATAAAACCATACCCCTTACTGTTGTTGAACCACTTGACTTTCCCTTGAAGTCTTGCCACTTGCGCCCTCCTTGATTGTTCTTGGGGTTGTCGGTCTCGGGAAGTGCCAAAAAAGCAAAAGCCGAAGATCTTTCGATCCCCGGCCCCTTAACTCTATGAACACTTCCCTAACGAGAACACTTTCCCAACTCCCTCAAGAATACGAATAGCGCCTTTGGGCGCGATTTGTCAAGGGAAATGTTCCAAGCGTGAGTTTCGAACACGCCGGAGATCAAACCGACGGTCTCTTGCCCGCGACAAGCCACAGGATTCCCACCAGTGTTTTCGCATCCTGAATCTCGTGGCTTCTCGCCATGCCTATCAAGTCTTTAATGGTGAAGAGTCCGAGCTCAATGCGCTCGTCCGCATCCGGCTGGGCCTTGGAAAGCGTCAGGTCGCGGGCTTCGATGAGATGCATCTTCTCGCTCAAGATCCCCGGGCTCGGGTAGAACTCCAGGAGGGGTTTGAGGGTGCGGGCACGGTATCCGGTTTCTTCCCGCAACTCGCGCTGGGCGCTCTGGCGAGGGGTTTCCCCCGGTTCAATGCCACCGGCAACAAGTTCCCAGAGGCTCTCTTTTACTGCATGCCTGTACTGGCGCACCAGAAGCACCCGGCCGTCGGGAAGGCGGGGAATGACCACCACGGAACCGGGATGACAGACGACTTCCCGTGTGGTCCGGATGCCGCCGGGCTCGACCACTTGTTCTACCTTCAACTGGATCACTCTTCCGCGGAAGAGGGTTTTGCTTTTCAAAACCCGGGCGGGCCTTGGCATGTTCACCTCACAAAGTGACAGCGCCGCCATCAAGCAGGCGCAGGCAGTATAGCACCTCGCTCCGGCCATCGAGTGGCTGGTTTTCGACGCGTGGAGTCAGTCGTCTCAAATCGGAACCGTTTGTCACTGTTGATTCATCAAATTGCTGCTGATCTGCGGTGGCTCATGCGTTTCTGGCGCTTTCGCCCTTGGCGGGACCGGCCTGCGGGCTTAAGCCGCAGGCGGCTTCGCCGATGCCAGTCATAGGAGGTCAAACCTGCCGGCTGAGTTGGTGATAGCGTTTTTCCGCTTCGCCTTCGCCACCATGCCGGTCCCGAAAGCAGTTGCCGAGGCTACAAAAAAGGGCTAGAATAAAAGCAACCCCTTGACGGCAAGCGCCAGCGGCGCCTGAACAGGCCGTCAGACCTTCTTCCGCACGATGGAGCAGTCGAGGGTGACACCCATGCGATCCATTTCATTCCGCAGCATCAGAACGGCAACCGAGGGGGCAGGGGCGCGCAGCCGTCATCCGCGCCGGTATGCCTGGGGGCGCGCGCTTGTGATGCTACTCGTTCTAGGGCTGGGGAGTACTCCTTGGCTTCGCGCCCAGAAGAGCATGGTCGCCACAACCATGCTGATGGTGCATGTTGTTCCAGAGGAGAGAATCGAAGTTCAGGCTTATGCCGTCTCGCTTAGGATCAGGCTGGCCGCGGGCACGACAGCTCGACTCTGGGCCGACACAAGCTGCGGCGCAGCGCCGCTGCAATCGGGAATCATCACTAGCTCAGGTGCGTACAGCATACTGCTCGAAGCGCTGGGCGTCACTTACAGCCCGAGGGCGAGTGAGGGCGTTTCCATTTGTCTGCTTTCATCGGATGGCTTGCTGCGCGACTCGGTGGCGATCAGGGGGGCCGTACTCACGACCCTACCACCGTCCCTGGGGACGGAAGCCTCCAGCCTGACAGTGCAGCAGCTTCAAGGAAGCGGTCTGCTGACGACGAGATCGGCGGGAGTCATCACGGCTTCCAGACCGTAGGGGTCTGGGTTTTTCCGAAGCGTCCTGGCGCAGGGAGTCTTCGTGAGGCAAGCGGAGACTCCGGTTCCCCTCACGCTCAGTAGCTTGCGGCGCCCGCGCCTCCCCGCGCCGCCCCACTGGCTGCCCCGCCACGACTTCCGCGACCAGTCCCACTGCGGTTCCCCTTGGAGCTCCCTGGCCCGGCCTTCCCGGAATGACCTGGTTGACCCGTCCCGCCTTGCCCACCCACGTGAATCTCTTGTTGCAGGATCTCCCGCACGGGCTTCACGGCTTCCGGCTTCTGCTTCAGCTCGAACACCACGGGCGGGGCCACATGTAGGCCTCGGGCTGACACGTGTGCCGTGGCGGGCGAGGCCAGCAGGAAGCCTTCGGGCAGCGTTTGCGTATCAATCGCGACTTCATAGTCACCCTCGCGCAGGTTATAGAAAAAGAAGCCCCCGTCCTGGTAAGGGGTGGTATAGCGATTCGTTCCGGTCAGACGAATGACAACGTTCTCGACCGGCGCGCCCGACGGCGCCACAATCTTTCCGAAGAGCGCGGTCAACCGAATCACGTTGAAGTCCGCCCGCGCGATGGCTCGCGGCTCGACGTCCAGGCGTGCTTTGGCTAACGCCCCCGGCTCGTAATCGGTGGGGAGCTGCTCCATGTCGAGCCCCACCTCGTGAGTTCCCTCGGGAACATTCCCAAAATAGTAATGGCCGGTCACATCCGTGATGGCGCTGCGATAGTGATCGAGACTGACCGCGACGTTCAGCGCAGGCCGCGTCCCCGATACCGACTGCTCCAGCACCAGCCCCCAGACGCTTCCTATCAGAGGAGCATGCTCCGCCGTATACTGCTCGAAAGTGCTTCCACCCGGCAATTCTTTCCCCCAGTGGATTTGCTTGCTGATGCGGAAGAAGACGCTCCATTGATTGAAAGCAGCGAGTTGCGTCTTCAGCCCCAGGCCGCTGTTGCCAAAAAGGAAAATGTTCTCGGGATTTAGGTCCGTAAGGAGCTTGTTGCGGAAGGCCTCAAGTTGCAGCGACCAGCCGCGCAGGAGAGGCGTGCTCAGCCCGGCCATACTACTGGAATAGGCGTTGGTGCTAAAAATGCTTTTGTTCACCAAGTCGTTGCCTTTCTCGAAGTAACCATAGGCAGAGACGCGCTTGAAGTTGGCCGCGAGTGACCCGCGGTAAAAGAGCGTATTGGTGTTTTCCGTCGCCTTCGAGTTCTGTTCCCGGACGGCCCCGCCAATGACCAGCCGCTTCCACACATAGGTGTCTTCGAGTTCCGTGAATCGCTGCACCTGCGGCGCGGTGTTCGAGTTCAGGTTCATGTCAATGTAGGAGAGCCGCAAGCTGTGGCGTCGCAGGGGGCGGGTGAGGTTGAGGTTCAACTGGCGGTTGTTCGAGATGGACTCGCCGGGCAGGGCAGGATCGCGCACCGTGAAGCGGAGCGTGGAAAGCGAGATGTTGGCGTCAAACTTCCAGGGTAGTATGAATGAGGCTCCGGAGGTTTCCCCCGAGCTGTGGTAAGTGGGCAGTTGGGGATTGTGCTCGAGGTTGTTCGAGTACACGTTGGCAGACCCATAGAGATCCACCCGCTTGACCGGCCGGTAATGCCCCTCAACGTAGGGTCCCTTCCGATCACCCACGAACGTACCCAGCATGGGGAGATAAGTGGTGCTTTGCAGGGCGTAATTGGCGCGGAAACTGAACTTGTCCGAATCCCAGGCCGGGCCCAGCAGCAGCGAAACCGGTTCTTGACCCACCGGTGAGGGCGTGAAGCTGGAAGCCGTGCTGGCGTTGGCTTCCGTGTAGAACTTCAAATGTCCCGTGGCGTGGTAAATAGACTGAAACGTAAGACCATTCCAATTACGATAGTCGTGGCCAGGGAAGAAGTACGTTGAATCGGTCGTCAGGACGCTGGAATCAGTCCCCAGGTTCAAGTAGCGCACCCCAAATTCCCAGCGCTCGCCCACCTTCTGCCACAGGGAGGCGCCCAGCACGCGCTGCGGCAACATCACGCGGTAAGGGGCGCGGGGGCCACCGAGCAGAGTTTCTTCGCCCCCGAAAAACTGGAAACTACGGTTCTTGCGTCTGACGACGATTCGCACCCCGCGCCCGGAAATCTCGGGGGTATAGATGTTCAGGAAGGGGTTTTCCACCATGTTCGAGATGAAATGAAAGTCACCGCCCAGGAAGTCCCATTTCCAGCCCCAGATGGGTGCTTGCTCAAGGCCCACAAAGTTCGTCCCGGTGTGGAAACCGCTGCCGCCGTAACCTTCGAGGTTGCCATCCAAAAGGCCGGTCCCGGGAATGAATTCTTTGAAGCTTAACGCCATCCCGGAGGTATCGATCAGTGGTTGCCCGCTCCCAGCCTGATAGTAGCCCTGCAGAGCTACCTCGGCCGCGCCGGAAGTCTGGGCAAACAGGTTGGGCACCGATGCCAGAAGGCCCAGTGTGGCCACCAGCGCTAGGACCGAATTGACGAGCAGCCGAAGACGCACGAGAGGTCTTTGTGGAAGAGCTTCAATGCTTCGGATTTTGCCCAGCCGGCTCCGGATTGACCGGCGCAGCCGGTGCGGGCGGTTCCACGCTCACATCTGCCACGCCTTCCTGGATTTCACCCGTGCCAATATCAACACGCGCGCGGAGCTTGTAGTGCCCCGTTTCGAGATGAGTCTTCAGCGGGAAGAGGAAACGCTGGTCGCGCTCGCGCAAGGCGGGCAGCGGCGCAAAGTCTTCCGTCTCGACCACCTTGCCCTGGTCATCCAGAATTTCCAGCTTACCCGCGGGCCGGAAATACATCCGCCCCTGATTCTGCAAAACCACGATGGCCTGCCACCCCCCCTGCTTGGAGTCCTTGCCCGCGGGGAGAGCCTCGAGCTTGATTTCCTTCAGCATGCCGCGAATGGGCGGCGAGCCCACCACCACGTAAATCGCGGCAACGATTCGAACTGCCATGCGCATGCCGATCCCCGCGGTCGCCTGCTCGGCGGCGGGGAGCGTCGTGAAGCCGGCCGCGCAGTTGTAGCTGCCTTCGGTAATGTCCGTCGGCAACCGCAGCGTGTAACGCGCGTTCAGGAACCCGCCCTTCTCGATTTCAATCTCCATCGGGTTCAAGCTCAGCCATTCCTTGCAGGAGTACGCAGCCTCCTGGGGAAGATCGCGTTCAAACTGTGGCGTGGCCTTGTCGTCGATATCGAAATCCAGAACCTCGGCCCGGATGCGTGTCTTCGCGCCTGATTCGTTACTCAGCTTCAGTGAGCCCGAATACTGCTGCCCGGGCGTCATGTGGAGCTCCACCCGCATGGGCACCAGCCCCAAGCCCAGTTGCGCACGCGCGGGGACCGCTGTCCCGAGTGTCAATAGGGCCAGGAGAATGACTACGGTTCGGTATAGAGGTAACTTACTGTTAGTTGACATGATGAACCTACGCTGTAGTTCCACGCGTCCTGGAACGTATAAGTCGCGTGAAAGCTGGCCGGATTGTGATTCCTACTTCCGGTTGCCACCGTCGTACCGTTCCCCGTGTTGCTCAACGGAGCGGAAGCGGCACAGGTGACGCCGGTAGGAGTTCCGCAAGCCACCGTCACGGAGCTCGCCGGAGGGGTGTTGCAGCCTGTAAAATTCGCGGCGCTAGCCCTAGCATAGACGTGGAAGCTCGCGGGGTTGCCCGTGACCCTGAAGCTGACCAATGTCGCCGAGTTAATCTGTGTGCTGTCGGGTGTGGACGAGGTGAAGGTGATCGAGGCTGGGGTCACACTTATAGGGGTGCTGACCGTCAAGGGAACCACGACTTGCGGCGCTTGTGCTGACCGCATGACCGGGGTGGGTCGGCGTGGAGCGGTCAGTTTTTGCGCCCACGCCAACCCTGCGAAAAGTATGGTCAGCCCCGCTAGCACCAACATTATGAATCTGCGCATCCCGGCCTCCTTTCTTGCAGCTTGCTACGCAGCGCTGATGGTGAAGGTCGCGGTGGCTGTATAGGTGCCGGTCGGATAGGACGGCAAGTTAGCTAACGTCCAGCTCAGCGTGTTACCAGTGGTGCCAGTGTTAGCGGAATGGGCGCCGGCTCCAAAGGACGCCACTGCAGTGCCCGTCGTCGTGCTCGGAGTGACACTGGAAGCGCAGCCAGTGCCGCTGGCAGGGGCAACATCCGCGCAGGTGTACCCAAGGTTGCTCATGGCAATAGTGTCGGTGCCACTGGTGAGGACTTGGTTTAATGATAGCGTGATCGAGCCCGTGCCCCCCGTTGTCGTGGTTCTGATCTTGTAATCGAAAGTTGTGGTGCCTGTGTAGTTACCGAAGGCGTTGCCCGTCACGTTCGTGAGGCTGGTTGTGCTGGTATCGACTTGGATAGAGGCTTCATTGGCGACCACCACACTGAGCGTCGTCGCCGCGGTGGGCCCATACTGCGCAAACGCCGTAGACGCCGCGAGCAGCAGGACCGCCACAAGAGTTATAGTTTTCTTCATAGCGAGATCTCCTTTTTCGATTTGTTCAAATTGCACTCGTGTTCAGGTTCTTGAGCCGCACTGATCGTAAACGTTACAGTTGCCGAATAGGTTCCCGTCTTGTACACGGGGTCGTTGGTCAAGGTCCAAGAGGTCGTCACCGTGGACCCTGAGGCGCTGGTTGTATGAGCGTCGGCGCCAAAGGTCGCTACAGGTGTAGTCGTGCTGGTGGAAGGCGTCTGGCTGCCGCTGCAAGCTGTCGCCGGGGCGGCGCCGCTGCACGTGTATTTGAGCGCGTCGCCAGCCGTGGGCGGGGTTGTTACGGAGGGGCCGCCGGTAGCCGGGCTGAAGTCGCTCGTGACCTTCAAGGTGATGCTGCCGGTTCCGCCCGACTGCGTTGTCCGAATGAGATAAGTCACCGTCGTGGTACCGGTGTAGTTGTTGAAGACGGTGCCGGTCGTCGCCAGAGCCGTGGGTGAAGTAACGGTCAGTGACGCCTCGGGACCGACCGTCACGCTGACACTTGTCGGCCCTGTGGCGGAGCCCTGCGCGTGCCCCACAGACGCCGTGAACAACAAGATCAGCGCCAGCAGGGGTAGGGTCTTTAAGAGGTTTTTCATGTTCTCAGACTCCTTTCCCACGTTCTCAAGTTGCACTGATGGTCCAGGTTAGAGTTGCCGAATAGTTCCCTGTCTTGTACTTTGGGTCGTCGGTAAGTGTGAAACCGACATTTACTGTGTTCGGGCTGGCGTTATTACAAGGGGTACCTGCGCCCGTGCAGGCCGCGGCCGGGATGGTGATGACATTCGTGGACGCCGTCGTGCTCACCGTCTGAGTGCCGGAGCAATTCGTACCTAATGTAGCCCCGCTGCAGGTGTATTTGAGCGCATCGCCCGCGGTGGGCGGGGTAGCGATGCACGGCCCTCCGGACGCGCAAGGAAAATCCGTAGTCGCCCTGACGGTGATCGTTCCGCTGCCACTTGAAGAGGTCCGTGCTCGGTATTGGAGAGTGACAGTGCCAGTGAAGGCGTTGAAGGTGGCACCCGTGTGGGTGAGAGTTACCGAACCGGGAACATTATAAAGTAGTCCCGCAGCTTGCAGAGTGAGGCTTAAGGTCTGGGTCCCTAGGATCGTCTGTGCCTGCGCGGAAACCGGCACGAGTGGAAGCGCCAGCGCAACGCTCAAGCTGTGGGCGAAAGTCAGCTTCAGAATGCGAACGAGAGTGCGCATGAATGCGACGGCACACTGGAGGGAGAATTGCCGTGTCTGGGCTGCCGTGAGCCGAGTTCTAGCGGCCGCACAAGCAACACTAAGGGCGTGCTCCCGATGAACGCGCTGACTGTTGCAGTATGGCGGTTCTTCGCGCGCCGCAATCTCAGTACTGCGTCCTTTACGCTGGCGCTGATTCCTGGCTGAACCCAGGCTGATGCTTTCTTTCCGTCCACCTCGTGTGGCCTGTGATGGCAGGCTGGGTGTTCGTCCCTGCACTCCGCGCGCACTAGCGATCCCCCGATCGTGACGGGGCGCAAGGAGCGGCTTAGCCGCGTACGAAGAATTTATAGGTGTTCCTTCATTTTGGGAAGTACTGACCGCGCCAATACCCATATCACAATCCTCAAAAGAATAGACAATGTTTCGGTGGTGGATTATACGTATTGTACGTGTACCTTGTAACAACATATCTCCCCAGGCCAGGACTCATCTCATTGGAGATCGTTCAGACTCCAAACTGCATCCGGCGCGGGATTATAAGAAACTTCTAACCTTCCGCAATAGTACGAACGTACTGGGATTCTCAACCATCGATTTAGCCCCACAAGGAATCGCCTGAGCGGGAGGAAGGTTCAGTCCCCTGCGGGCAACGCCCGGTTCCCGTCGGCAGGCCGAGGTCGAGACACATCGCACCAGTTTCGGACCATCCGTTACTCTTGGTGCCGTTCCAACTTGTCTTGCCTAACCTTTCTACGAAAAGCCATCTTTGGGGCCGCGCAAAATGAAGGCGTCCGAGATTGGGGAGATTAGGTTGGAAGGGCCCCAGCTCAGCAGGCGCCGCGGATTTCAGGTGGCTCTTGGTGCTCGACACGAGTTCTCGGTAGCTCGAACGTCGGCTATAATGTCGGCGAGAGGCAGATGGTCGCAGAAAGGGTGGCCCGCGTATCCGGCCATGGGGGGAATGTCTTCCGCATGAAAATCACGGCACTTATCGTTGACGATGAACAGCCGGCGCGTGACGAGCTGGCGTTCCTGCTCAAGGGCCTTCCCGACCTCGAAATCGTCGGCCAGGGCAAGAACGGGGTCGAGGCCGTGAACCTGGTGCGTGAGCTCAACCCGCACCTGGTCTTCCTCGACGTGCAAATGCCCGGCGTGGACGGCTTCGGCGTGATCAAGCGCCTACTCGAAAAAAAGGTTCGCCTGCCGTTCTTCATCTTCGCGACGGCTTACGATCAGTACGCCGTGCAGGCCTTCGAAGTGAACGCCATCGATTACCTTATGAAGCCGATCGCCAAGCCGCGCCTCGAGAAGGCGATCCTGCGCGTGCGGCGCATGCTCGAGACCTCAGAATCCGCGAGCCATAAGCTCGACCGCCTGGTGCAGATGATGGAGGAGCGTCCGTCGCTGCACAAGGGTAAGCTCGTGGTGAAGAGCGGCAATCGTCTTTTCCTGGTGGATTCTGACGACATCATCTACGCCAGCATCGAAGACGGCGTCATCAGCATCGTCACGCGCGACCTGGAAGGCCAGTCCAACTTCCGCACCGTCGAGGAGTTGCAGTCCAACCTCGACCCCAAGACCTTCTGGCGCGTGCATCGTTCCTACTTGGTGAACGTGAACCACATCAAGGAAGTCGTGCCGTGGTTCAAGAGCTCCTACCAGCTTAAGATGCAGGACCGCAAGCAAACCGAAATCCCCGTCAGCCGTGCCCAGACCCGCAAGCTGCGCGAGTTGCTGAACCTTTAGCGGATGCCTATTGCCTTCTCTCTAATGTGAAATCCCCGACATGCCCCAAAAGTCGCGTTCGAGGAAGCAACCGCGCCTTTGCTCTCTGCCGGGCGGTTGCACGGTTGCGCGGGTTTTCAGGTGACCTGCCCTCCGAAAACTGTACCAACGTAAAAGAGAGTTCTCCCAGGGTATATAGGCGCCCAAGTTTTATCCTGAATTAAGGTGGCGGTCCATCAGGTCAATGCTTACGGAGGGAGAATATTAAGCGTGATTCGGTACGCTCGGGCGAAGGGAACGTCGGCTTGGTGTGAGGTTATGGCTCAGCCCTTCGTCATCGACGAAAGGAAAAAGGCATCGGCATCCGGCGTCGCACGGAGTGCCGTCGCTCAGTCGCGCGTCGCGGGCGGGCGCCCGAACCAGCGCTGGAGCCGGCTGGATCCGAAATGGGCCTTCTCTGCGACGAGCGCCTCGGATGGCTCCTGGAAGGTGCCCGTGGGTTTGGGGCCGCTCAGAAAGTCCACGTCAACGCGGCCGACCTGGTCGTGGCCGAACTCCACATAGCAAGAGCCAGCCCCCTTGTAAGCCTCGGGTGACGGCCCTCCGCGGAGCTGTGCGATGATCGCGGCCGCGACGACGCGCGCCGCCCCTTCCGCGAAGACACCCGCCTTGGGCGTGCCCACCCCGTTCACGTCGCCCACCGCGTAGACACCGGGAAAATTCGTTTCCAGGGTCTTTTTGTTCACCGGCACCCAGCCAAAGGCATCGAGGGCAAGCCCGGACTCGACGACGACCGCCGGCACGCGATGCACCGGCACGCCGAGAAACAGCTCGTAGGGCATCTCGGTCCCGTCACTCAGCACGGCCACCTTCCGGCCCGGGTCGAGCGCCCGTACTAGGCTGTCCTTCACGAATCTGATGCCGCGCTCCGCGAAGGCGGCGAGAATCGCCCGCGAGGTGTCGGGTGAAGGGGGAATAGGCGTGCCGAAGGGCATCACCACCGAGATTTCGGTCGCCTCACGCCGCCCGCGGGCGGCGAGGTAATCGTGCAGCAGCAGCGCCGTCTCGCTGGGAGCGGGAGGGCACTTGAATGACTTCCCGGTCACGCCGATGATAGCCGCTCCCCGCTCCAACCGAGGGAGCACGTCGCGCAGTGCGAAGGCTGCCGCAACCGAGTAGAACTCGTTGCCGCCTTCCACCAGCCCCGGGGTGGCCGCCGGATCAAGGTCGGCGCCGAGCGCCACCACCAGGACGTCCGCCTGGAACGTTCCATCGTCAGTCACCGCGCGCCGGGCGGCCGGGTCGATGGATCGTACCGTCGACTGCAGAAATCGCACGCCCGGTTTGACAATGTCGCGGTAGGGATGACGCACGTCGGCCGGCATCCGCCGTCCGAACATCACGTCGAGTTTCGAGAAGCCGAAGACAAACGCCTCGCTCCGGTCGATGAGCACGATGTCGATTGCATCGCCGAAGGCGTCCGAAAGAATCGTCGTCAGCTCGAGGCCCCCGAAGCCGGCGCCGAGCACTACCACGCGCGATCGCACAAGCATACAGATTGCCCTCCTTGCTAAAGTTACTTATCCTCTGCCTGACGAGAGGCATTCCTGATCAGGAGCGCGACCGCCTGCATCAGACACCCTGGAGGACCGCCTTGATCTTCGCCAGATGGTGCCAGCTGTGTCTGAGCGCATGGTCCTCGATCAGGAATTGCGCCGTGAGCGGAGCGTCCGCGTTCAGCGAGACGGGCGCCGCGCGATCGAGCTGTTCGTCCGTGAATGCGCGCACAGCCTCTGCGGCGGAATAGCTATTGCGGCGCAGGAGCTCAATGGTGTCTTGCCTGCCGACCGCCGCATGTTCGTGCGCGTGTTTCGCGTTCATCTCAGCCACGACGCCCCATGTCACCCCCGCAATGGGGTTCCCTGAGGCGATCTCTGTGGCCAGGTGGATCTCGATCGGGTAAACGCTCGCCACGTGGTGAATGATCACGCCGACCTGACGACCGTCGGGCGGCACCACCGTGTGCCACTGGGCATCTGACAGCCCCTGTGCAAATGCCGCAAGCGCGTGGGCGCCTTGCTCGATCCGCTGTGCAAGTAGTGCTGCTCGTGTGCTCATCGTGTCTCTCCTCCTCCTAAGCCTGTCGAGTCACTCCGTCTTCGGAAACCCGAACACATGATCCGAAGCCAACCGATACGACCGTCCACGACGCCGAAATACGCCTGTTGTTCAACAACAAACGATCCCGTCGAATTGGTGAGGCGAAGTCTGTACCCCACGCGGTGGCAATCGGCAATCGTGCTGGTCCCGACAACTTCACTCGCCTCAATGAGATCCGTGACTGTAAACCACTTCCCGAAAATGATGTCGTGTACGACGGCCGCCGCAGACGTCGCTTCCCAGAATCGCCGCGGCGTCATCGCCCGAAAATCGATGTCAGGCGTCAGCAACGCCTCGAGCGCACGAGCATCCTTGTCTGCAACGGCTTGCGCGAAGCGTTCGCCAATTCTGTTTGGCATCATCCCTTCCCCACAAGCACAGTCAGTCACTGTGCATTCGATCTCTTCCTCAAGACTCCTGAATAAAGCTAAGATTTCCTTTTTAATACCCTGAACGAGGGCAGTATACACCCCGCCGGCCCTTCCCAACCTCAATTTTGCAGTCCAGACACCAGCGAGCTATCCGGTAGCGGGCGGCACGCCTCCCGGATGCAGCCGATCCGCACTTCGACCCGTATCCCCCGCGATTGCTCGCACACCTTGCCATCTCCCTGCTTGTTCCCCCCAGGTTTTCTCCTGACCGTAGTGGATTCTACCCTGGCGGCAAGGGCAGCATCTCGATCCGCCGTACCATGGCCCCGAAGAGTCGCCGCGTCAAATGGCTCTCCGCCAGCAGCAGCCAGTGGTAACGGGCGTGCTTCACCAGCCGTCCGCCTGTCTTCACCAGCCGTTGCTGCAAGCTAGTCAAGGACCAGCCATCGATCTTCTTCGGCAGTACCAGCCGCCGCCACAGGTTCCCCAACTTATAGGCGATCACGCTTAGCCACAGGCGCACCTCGTTGGACCGGAACCGGTAGCAGCTCAGCCGCGTCATCTTGACCGCCTGCTTGCCTTCCTTAATCCACTGTTCCGCTGTTCCCCGCTTGTTGTAGAACCGCACCACAGCCCGGCTGCCCGTCTCCAGGTTGGTCACGATGGACCCCACGCGAGGGAACAGTTCCCCAAAGTGGAACTCCACCTTCGCCACGACCCGCCGCGCCGTTTTCCAACTGGCTGCCTGATAGAGAAAGTTCTTGTGCCAGACCACCGGCTTGCGACTCGGCCTTCCTACGGGTCGGGTCAGCAACTCCGCGATGTCCCGCTCCAGGCTGTCGTTCGCCGGTATGCGAATGGCATACTTCACGCCCCGTTCCTCCAGGGCCTCGTAGAGCTCCGGCTTGGCAAGGGCAGCATTGGCGCGGAAGACCACTTCCTTGCCCAATTTCTGCTGGCGCTCGATCTCCGGGAGCAGCAGTTCTTCCCAACCTTCGGCGCTGTGCACGTTGCCCCGCCTCAGCTTGACCGCCAGGCAGTCGCCCTCGCGATTGAACAACAGCAGGGGGTGGTAGCAGGTGGACTCGAAGTGGCCGTTGTAACCACTCTGTTCCTGCTGACCGTAGACCGGAATCTCCGTGCTATCCATGTCCAGCACCACGCGCTGGGGGGAATTGAGGGCTTCGGCTTTGGCGATCAACTCCCGATTGATCGCGGCCAGTCCCGCGAAGTTCTCCTCTTCGGCCAGCATCCCCGTCTCGAAACTCCGTAATCGGGAGGTCAGAGCCGCGCCCCGATCCCAGACCTTTTCCGAGCCGAGCAGCCGGAAGGTCGGATCTTGCGAGAGCCGCTCGGCATCGTTCACGTCCTCGTAACCCGCCAAGCGGCTATACACCGACTGCCGCAGCAGGTTGGGGAGAGGCAACCGCGTGTTCGTCCCTCGCGGGTCCGTCAAGTGCTGGGAGATGAGTTCGCCGAGGCCCAAACGCTCGTCCAGCTCACGCACCAGGATCAGGCCGCCGTCGGAAGTGACGCGGGATTCCTGGAAATAGACCTTGAGGGATGCGTCGAAGGAGAGCTGAAAGGGCTGATTTTGTCTTTCACCCATTGGGTACTGACCTCCGGAGCGTCTTCATCGCGTTCCTACCCGCATGAATATTGATGACGGCGACGATCCGAAGTTTCGGAAATATGGTTCAAATTGGAAATGTGGGCTAATGGCCTTTGGAGAAGTATTCCTGGAGCGCCTTTGCCAGTCCCGCCATCGTGGACTCGTGTGCTTCGAGGGTGACGGTGAGGCCGAGCTTGCGGAGGGTTTCGGAGGTGACCGGACCGATGGAGGCGATCACCACGCCGTGCAGCGTTTGCCCGAGGCGGTCTTCGCCCACGAGTTTTGCGAAGTTCGTGGCTGTTGACGAACTGGTGAACGTGATGACATCGGGAGGCGGTGTGAGCAGGCGCGCGAGCTCTTCCGCGGAAATGTCCGGCGCAACGGTCTGGTAGGCTTCCACCACTTCCACGCGAGCACCACGCTCCTTGAGGACGCGGGGCACGAGGTCGCGTGCCGCCCGCGCGCGGGGAATCAGGAACGCTTTGCCACGCAGGTCGCAGTCCCCGAGCGCTGCGAGCAATCCCTCGGCCACGTACTCGCTCGGCAGCAAGTCCACTTTGACGCCCGCGCCCGCCAATTCCGCTGCCGTGACGGGGCCGATGGCGCCGATTGTGAGTCTCTTCAAATCGCGCACGTCGCGTCCGCACGCTGCCAGGCGCGCGAGAAAATTCCGCACACCATTCGCAGAGGTCGCCAGCAGGTAGTCGAACTTTTCCAGCCGGCGTATTGCCGCGTCGAGCGGCTCCCACGAATCCGGCGGGCGAATCTCAATCGTGGGAATCTCGATCACCTCCGCGCCCAGCGCCGCCAGTTTCTCGCGCAGCACGCCGGCCTGCTCGCGCGCGCGAGTGATGGCGACGCGCTTGCCGGACAGCGGCAGGCGCTCAGACGAATTCCGGTGCTTGGGCATGTGCGTCGCTTCCTGTGCTCCTCAAATTAGTCCGGGGATCTGACTACGTGCTCGAGCCGACTGAGCACTGAAAGCCGACAACTGACGACTGACAACAGTGTCCCTCGTAGCACGTTCTTGCAACTACGCCCTGCCCAGCGAGTCGAGAATCTCCTGCGCGCCCTTTCGGAGCAGGTCTTCGGCCACCGCGGCGCCTAGCGCTTCGGGATCGGAGGCGGAACCTACGGCCTGTGCGCGGATCACCTGGGTCGCATCCAAGTTCGCGACCAGCCCGCGCAAGCGCAGTTGACCTTCGTCCAACAGGGCGTGCGCGGCGATGGGCGCCTGGCAGCCACCGCCCAGGCGGCGCAGCAGCGCGCGCTCCGCGCGCACCGCCTGATGTGTGGCCGGGTGATCGAGCGGCGCCACGGCTTCGCGAACGCGCCCATCGTCGGCGCGAATCTCCATGCCCAGCGCACCCTGGCCCACGGCCGGGCACATCTGATCGAAGCTGAAATACGCGGTAATGCGCTCGCCCAGGCCCAGCCGGTGCACGCCCGCGGCAGCCAGCACCAAGGCCTCACATTCGCCGCGCTCGAGTTTGCGCAGGCGCGTATCGAGATTGCCTCGCATCGCGACATAGGCGAGGTCGGGCCGCAGCGAACGCAATTGCGTCTGCCGGCGCAGACTGCTGGTGGCAACGCGCACCCCGTCCGGCAAGCTGGCGAGCGGTTTGCCGTCCCGGGCAATGAACACATCGCGCGCGTCCTCTCGCTGGGGCACCGCGCCGAGCACGAGACCAGCGGGTTGTTCGGCCGGCAGGTCCTTCAAGCTGTGGACCGCAACATCTATTTCACGCGCGAGCAAGGCTTCTTCAATTTCCTTGATGAACAGGCCTTTGCTGCCCACCTCCGCGATGGTCTGCGCGATGGGCGCCGGCGGAGGCTCCTGCGGTGCGACAGCCTGCAGCTTATCGCCCGTGGTCTTGATGATGCGAATGGCAATTTCGTGGCCCGCGGCGGCAAGCCGGTCGCGAACCCAATGCGCCTGCCACAGGGCCAGCTTCGAACCGCGTGAGCCGATGACGTATCTCATAGGACAACAGTGACGAGTGACAAGTGACAAGTGACGAGCAAGAGCGGGTGAAAGCTAAAGGTCGAAGAGTTGAAGGTTAAACAGTTGAATGTCCAAGGGCAAACGGCGAAATTCGCTTGGTTCGCTCTGCAACTCTCAACTTTCGACTCGCGACTGCTTCCGCTCGTCACTAGTCACTGTGTTTTCACTCCCCCAGCCCAAATATCTTGTGGATCAGTCGCACCAGCGCCACGTGTTCCGGCTCGCCGACCCCGTCCTTGAGTTCCGTGATGGGCCCGTGCAGGATTTTGTTCATGATGCCCCGCGTTAGCGCCTCCACGGCCTGGCGCTGCTCGGGGGTCAGACTCCCCAGGCGGCCCTGGTAGCGTTCCATTTCGCTGGCGCGGATGCGGTTCAGGCGCTCTTCCAGCGCCACGATGGTCGGCACGACGTCGTGCGACGCCAGACGCTTCATGGTCTTGTGCACTTCGGTCTGAATGATCTCCTCGGCCCGCACCGCCTCGTGTTCACGCTGTTTCTTGTTGGCCTCCACGACGTGCTGGAGGTCATCGATATCATAAACAAAGGCATTATCTAATTCATTGACCGCCGGATCGACATCACGCGGCACGGCGATGTCCACGAAAAACACGGGGTGGTTCCTGCGTGCGGCCAGGATCTTCTCCACCTGATTCTTGCCGATGATGGTGTGCGGCGCGCCCGTCGAGCTGATGACGATGTCAGCCTGATCGAGGTGGTCGAAGAGCTCTTCGAAGGGCACCGGCGTGCCTTGGAACGCTGCGGCCAGTTCCACGGCGCGTTCGTAGGTGCGGTTGCTGACCAGGATGCTGCTCGCGCCGCTGCGCAGGAGGTGCTTGGCGGCCAGTTCGCTCATCTTGCCGGCACCCACCACGAAAATGGTCTTGCCGTTGAGGTTGCCGAAGATCTTCTTCGCCAGTTCCACCGCCGCGTAGGAGACCGATACCGCCGCCGAGCCCAACGCCGTTTCGCGCCTCACCCGCCGCGCCACGGCCAGCGCCTGGTTTACCACTTCGTTCAGCGTGCCGTTCAGCCCACCCGCCAAGCGCGCCGCGGCGGACGCCTGCTTCATCTGTCCCAGGATTTGCGGCTCGCCGAGGATCATCGAATCCAGACTCGACGCCACGCGAAACAGGTGCCGCACCACGTCTTGCTGCCGCAGGCGATAAAAGAAGTGCGCGAACTGCGTTAAGTCGCAATGGTGGTGGTCCGCAAGGAAGCGGCGGATGATCGGCTCGGCGTCCACTTCGTCGTCGGCGGAGGTCGCCACCTCCACGCGATTGCAGGTGGAGAGAATCATCCCCTCGCGGATGCCCGCGCGGTGCACCAGGTCGGAGACGGCTTCGGCCAGGCGCGCTTCCGGGATGTTCATCTTCTCCCGGACTTCCACCGGTGCGGTGCGATGATTGATGCCCAACAGGGTTAGATTCATATTTGCAGCCCGGAACCAGCCTCCGGAAATCGGGTTTCGGGATTCGGGGTTAGGGGTTCGGGCTCACAATCCTGCCTTGCGAGATTTCAACGCTCCGATTAGTCGGTTGAGCATTTTCCCGATGCCTTCGATCTGTTTTGAAACCGCACCCAACGCATCTGGGCTTAGCAGGTGTAAATTGCATGCGACGATAAGGTGTGTTTCCAGCTCCATCAATGATCCCCGCGCGACCGTCAAGAACTGAATATACTCTCTTGTTGACCCCCTTCCCCATCCTTCAGCGATATTGGCGGCGATCGAGGTCGTCGCTCTTCGGATCTGGGAAGTCAGGCCGTATCGCTCTGTGTCAGGGAATCGAGAAGTTAATTTGTAGAGTTCGGTTGTAAGGGCAACAGACTTCTTCCAGACATCCAACTCTTTGTAATTCTGGACCACGAATCCCGCCCCCCAATCCCGAATCCCTAACCCCTAACCCCTAACCCCGAAACTAAGGCATTTCTCCCAGCTTTGGGAAGTACCCGTGCTGCCCGCTGAGCAGGCTGATGCCCATGAACGTTACCAGAATTGCGGCGAACCCGAAGATGGCGATGTAAGCGGCGCGCCGCCCGCGCCAGCCGCCACTCACCCGCGTCGAAAAAAGCACCAGGTAAATGAGCCACGTTACCAGCGAGGCCAGAATCTTCGGGTCGAGCTCCCACGGACCTTTCCACGTCCGGCTGGCCCAGACGAACCCGGTGAGGATGCCAAGGCTCAACAAGGGAAGCCCCAGCAGCAGCGAGCGGTAATGGATTTCGTCGCAGACCTCGAGCGAAGGTAACCGGTAATAAAATCCCCGCGGCTGCTTTGACTTCAGCTCGTGCTCCTGAATCAGGTACATGAGGGCGGCGACAAAGGTCAGGAATAGGGCCGTGTAACCGAGGAAGATCGAGCTGATATGCACCAGCAGCCAGCCGCCGCGAAAGGCCGAGGAATCAAACGAACCTCCGGGATGCAGCGTGGAGATCAGGGTCAGCAGGAAGACCAGCGGCAGCATGAAGAGACCCAGGGAAACAATCCGGTAGCGCAGGTAAACAAAGAAAAAGGCGAGGGTCACCAGAAAGGCGTAGAACGACAGCGCGCTGCGGACGTCCGTGACCGGCAGGCGATGGATGCGCACGGCTTCAGCCGCCAGCGCATCGGCGTGCGCCAGCAAGCCGAGTCCCAGCGCCCCCAGGGAAGCGGGCGATAGCGATGGCCGCCGCCGTTTGACCGAAGGAATGATCGACAGAATTCCCAGGCCGTAAAGAGCGAGCGCCGTCCACAAGCAGGCATCGTGCATAGGAACTCCAAAGCTGTAGCGGCAGACTCCTAACAGTTTGTTGAAAAACTCGCTCAGTCTGTCATTCTGAGGAACCGCAGGCGACGGAAGAATCTCGTAAGTCCTTCAGAACAACAAAAGCAGATTCTTCGCTTCGCTCAGAATGACAGCGTCGAAGCGTTTTTCAACAAACTGGTAAATTATAACACCCCTGCTACGTCGGCTCAGCCCAAACCCCGTCAGCTTGATGGCTCGCCTTGGATAACCCTTTGGTTCGAGTAGTGCAACCCGGAGAGTCGTGCTGGTCGACACCCCTGTTCTTTGCGGCCGCAGCTTCAGCCGCGTGGTGACCGCGTGGCGATCATCAAGAGGAAACCCACCAGCGCGGCGACCATCAGCGTGAGCATAGTGCGGTCAGGCGCGTAGTGAGCGAGGGCGCCAGCTACCGCGCCGCCCACAAAGCTGCCCAGAAACTGCAGCGTATTGTACAGGCCCAGCGCCGTCCCGTAGGCGTTCCCCGGTGAAGCCTTGCTGACGAGGCTAGGGAGGATCGGCTCAAGCCCCGTAAAGCCGATATAGAAGAGCGTGCCCGCCACCAGCACCGTTGCCAGGCGACTCGGGTTGAAGCCGGCGTGGGCGGGTTCAAAGAGCAACAGGGAACTGGGAATGAAAAGCAAATAGGCGAGCGCTGCCAGCGGCCGCGCCCAGCCGTGGTCCGCGCCCTGCGAGAATCCAAACATGGTGATGGCGCTGATCACCATCATGGGTAGCAGCAGAAGGTAATACTGGGTCATTTTCAGGTGATGCTGGCCCGTGACGATGAGCGGGAAATAGAAGAAGAAAGTCGCCATGAAGAAGTTCATCAGGAAGCCCCCAGCGGCGTAAGCGAGCAGGGAGGGATGCGTGAGGACCCCCGACATCGGCGCCGGCGCGGTGGTCTGTGGAGGCTCGTCCTTCAGGTAGCGCACCACCAGAAAATCCGTGGAGAGGCCCAGGAATCCCGTGAGCCAAAACAGAAAGGCCGTGCCGAAGATTCCGGCCAGGAGGGGCCCGCCGACAACACCAATTGCAAACGCCGCGCCGATGGGGATCCCCAGCACCGCCATAGCGGTCGACCGACGCTCGGACTCGATGTAATCGGCCACGGTGGCGAAAGCGACGGAGACAATTGCGCCGCCGCCCTGCACCAGCCGTCCAAGAATCAGTACCCAGATCTGCCAGGAATGGGGGAACAGGTGGGGCAGGGCGCAGAGAAACGATCCCAGGGCGAAGAGGGTCATGCCCAGCACCAGCACTTTGCGGCGGCCAATCCGGTCCGAAAGCCTGCCGAGCGGAATCTGCAGGGTGGCCATGGTCAGGCCGTAGGCGCCGAAGGCGAAGCCCACCAGGAATCGCGAGGACGTGAATTGCAGTCCGTAGAGTGTGAAGACCGGCAGGACGAGGAACAAGCCCAGCATGCGCAGTCCCACCACGCTGGCAAGCGCCAACAGTACTTTCTTTTGCGTGGAAGTGAAGGCGAGGCGACGGCTGAGGGTGGTGGCCATTCTAAGGGCAGTGACCAGTGACAAGTGACGCGCAAGCCAATCGGCTCAGCGAACCAGGGAAGAGCGCGGTCTGCGATCACTCAATGACTCGATCGCTCGATCACCCGGTCACCCGATTCTTCTTGCTCGTCACTCGTCAACTAGTTCTTAATGCCTGCGCGGCACGCACGAGAGCCTGCATTTTGGCGATGGCCTCATCTACGGTGCGGGTTTTGAGGCCGCAATCGGGATCGACCCAGATAGCTTCCTTGGACAAAGTCTCGAGTGCCTGCCGCAGTCGTTGCTCGACCACCGGCTGGGTCTCGACCAGGTGCGTGTGGACGTCCACCACGCCGAAGCTGATGTCCTTCGTGTAGCGCTGCTTCTTGAACAGCGCCAGCATATCCAGGCCGCTGTTTGACATCTCGAGATCGAAGTTGTCGACCGGCAGGTCGAGCATGTCCGGATAAATATGCTCGAACGCGCCGTAACAGATATGCGTGATGAAGTACGCCGGCAAGCCGTCCGTCACCACGTGCATGGCCTCGATCGCCACGGCCAACTCCTCCGGCCGCACGGAGACGGCGGGTTCATCAATCTGGATGATCTTGGCGCCGGCTTGGATGAGCGCTTCCACTTCCTTGCGGATTTCGCGCGCCAGCGCCAGGGTGGCCGAACGGCGGTCGGGATACGATTCGATGAACGACCAATCCATCACCGTGTAGGGCCCGGTGAGCATGCCCTTCACGGGTTTCCGCGTCAGGCTCTGCGCGTACTTCCACCAGTCCACCGTGATCGGCCCCTTCCAGCGCACCTCGCCGGTGATGATGGGCTTGTGGTAATAGCGGTTGCCGTAGGAGCGCACCAGCCCGCCGATCTCGAAACCTTCCAGGTTCTCGGCGAAGTAGACGACCATGTCGCCGCGGTACATCTCGCCGTCCACAAGCACGTCCACACCCAGTTCTTCCTGCTTGCGAATCCAGAATTCCGTCGCCTGGCGCTCAGCCTTTTCCAGCTCGGCGCGGCCGATCAATTTCTTGGCGAATTCGCCGCGCGCTTTCATGAGGAAGTCGGGCTTGGGAAAGCTTCCCACCGAGGTGGTTGGGAACAGGGGCAAGTCGATGCCCAATCGTTGCAGCTTGGCTCGGCTCATGCAGCCCTCCCGAGGAAAATCCTCTGGATCGCCGCCAGGTGGCGCAGTTTCAGTTGGGCGCGATCGCGCGGCAGGTACTCCAGGCCGCAAGAAGGATTCAGGTAGGCGCGGCCGGGATTCCGCGCCTTGGCGATCTTCTCTAGTTGCCGCGCCACGCCCGAAGCGTCTTCCAGGCGAGTATTGCGGCCATCCAGCAAGCCCAGACCCAGCGTCTTTGCCGTGCCGCGCGTGGCCACGGTTTCCACCAGGCTCGGGCTATATGTGAAGTCGAGCACCAGCAGGTCCACCGGCAGCGTCTGCAGCTTGTCGTAAAGAGGCGCCGGGTCACCAAAGTAAACGGCGAGCGCCAACTGCGCTGAACCTTTGCGCGCAGCAAGCGCTGCCAGGTGTTGCTCGCCCACGGGGAAATCCTCCGGCTGCTTGAGCAGCGAGGGTTCTTCCACCTGGATCAGGCCGGCCCCGGCAGCGGCCAGCGCTGCGACTTCTTCCGCGAGCGCCGCAGTGTAAGCCTCCAGCACTTTCGCGAACCCACCTGCGCCGCCTTTTTCTTCCACGGTGTGGCGAGCTAGTGTGTACGGCCCAGTCATCACGGCTTTCACCGGCCGCGACGACTTGGCTTTGGCAAAAGTGAATTCTTCCACCAGCAGGGCCCCCCCCCGCTGGGGCTTTGCGTGCACGACCGGCTGGCGGAAATAGCAATTGGTGTCGAAGAATCGCAGGAGTCCGTTGATGCGCACGCCCGCGAGTTTCCTTGCCAAATGCGAGATGGGATCGTACCAGCGAATCAGGCCGTCGGTGACGACCTGGAGCCCGGCGGCAGACTGTTCCGCGAGCGCCAGTTCGGTCAGGTGTTCTTCGGCGGCGCGGACGTCCGCATCGTTTTTTTCGCCCTTGTCACGCTGGGTGATGGTGCGGCGCAGGAGTTGCTGGTCGGCGTCGTCTCCGATGCGCGGGTAGCTGCTGTGATTGGCGAGGAGCAGTTCCATGGAAGATTAGGTTCTCCTGTAGAGCCGAGTCACGAGGGTCACGCTTAGCGTATCCCCTTAGTTGTCAGTCGCCCGTGGTCCGCTGTCCGTTGCTGACGGAGGTCGTCGTGCCTGCCTAGTGATCCAAAGAAGAAAAACGCAGCCGGGACTACGGATAACTGAGGACTGACAACTGCCTACTGCCTACTGCCTACTGCCTACTGACACCTTCTTCACCACTCCACAAATTCCGCTTGGACGTGCTGCGGCAGCAACCCCTTTTCGAAGCCGCGATCGAGGAGCGCCTGCACTGCTTGGCGGCCGCGCTCGCCGTAATCAAGCGTCCAGTCGTTTACGTACATGGCCACGAAGCGGTCGGCCGTGCGCATATCGAGCCCGCGCGCGAACTGCAATGCATAGTCCAGGGCTTTCTCGCGATGGTCGAGCGAATACTGAATGCTTTCTTTCAGCAATCTCGCCACCGCGCGCAACGTGCCCCGGTCGAGCGACCGGCGAATGGCATTCCCACCCAGCGGCAACGGCAAGGAGGTCTCCTGGTACCACCACTCACCCAGATCCACAATCTTCGTCAGGCCGGATTCCGCGTAGGTCAACTGGCCTTCGTGGATGACCACGCCCGCGTCCACCCCGCCCCGGGTGACGGCCTCAAGCACCCGATCGAAGGGGGTAAAAACGGGCTCGAAATCGCGCTCGTAGAGCTGCAGCACCAGGTGCGCGGTGGTCATCTTCCCCGGCACCGCCACGCGCTTGCCCCGCAGGCCTTCCGCTCCCAGCGCGGCGCGCGCCACCACGATGGGCCCATAGTGCTCGCCGAAGCTGGCGCCCGAGGGGAGCAGTACATACCGGTCGGCGAGATACGGGTAAGCGTGAAACGATATCGCCGTGATGTCGTAGACGCCCTCCAGGGCTTTCTCGTTCAGGGTTTCGATGTCCTCGAGAATGTGTCCGAAGACCAGGTTGTCGGTCCGCAGCTTCTGGGTTGCCAGCCCGTAGAACATGAAGGCATCGTCGGAGTCGGGGCTATGGGCCAGCTTGAGCTCGACCCTGTGCGGCTTGGGTGCTCCGGCCTTTTGAGCTGATGACGACGACATGGTTTCTCTCCGTCCACCATTCCCCCAGGAGCCCAGAATAGTAATGCTAGCACAGGAGTCGCATGGTCACAACGGCCCCAAGCAGTCACCTTCTACATAGACATATTATTCGATTTAGCCAGTCTAGTAGTTGTAAATGCACCTGAGCATCGACATGAGGCCGCGCGGGACACCTCGACCTGAAACTCGCCGGCTCACAGGGCAGGTTCTTCAGGACTTCGGAGGCGGCGTCTCCGCTTCCAACCGCGCCCGGATGGCGCGCTTGGCACGCAGGGCCTGCGCCGCCACGTCGCTGTCGGGATCGTGCGAGAGCCGGTCGAGCGGCTCCAGGCTGCTTTGATCACCGCTGTACATCAAGATCGTGCACAGGCGTTTCCTCACACCCGCGTCCTGATTTTGCAGGTAGGGGTAAAGCCTGGGAAGGAAGGCGGGATCCCGGGCTAGCTCGGTCAGATACGCCCGCGCCACGTCGCCGCGAGTTTTCGAGCCCAACTCACTCACCAGGGAGCTTAAGTAGTCCTGCTTGCCGAGCGCGGTGATGGCGAATTCGATGGCCAGTTTCACCTCGGCGTCTTTTTCCACGCTGACGGCTTTTTCCAGTTCGCCCAGGCTCTGGGGATCGGCGGCACGCGCCATTCCTTCTGCCGCGGCTTGGCGCAGGTTCTTGTCCTCGCTCCAGAGCGCCTTGGTGAATAGGGGCACGGAAACCTTCTCGCCCAGGTAAGCCAGTCCCTGCATGGCTGCGACCCTGTCTTTTTGATCGGGCGAGCTCTCGAAAATCGACTGCAATTTGGGCAGGGCTTCATTGGTCCGCAGGATGCCGATGGTAACGCACGCGTCGCGTTTCACATCCTTGTTCGGCGAGTCCAGCAAATCGACCAGTTGCGGGCCTGCCGACAGATCCTTGATCTTGGCGAGAGCGTTCAGTGCCTCGCGCGCCAGGTCCGTGTCGGAGGAGTGCGCGGTGGTCACCAGATCCGGCACCGCCGATTTCGCCACCAGGGTACCCAGCCCCCTGGCCGCTTCCCGCGAAGCCTGCATCGAACGCGTGTCCTTGAGCGTGGCGATCAGTGCCGTGATGACCTGCGGGTCCACGGCGACGCCTGGATCGATTTTGGTGTCGTCAGCTTCGAAATGACCCTTGACGCGTTGCACGTTCTTCTTCACAAACCCCGTCAGGCCCGCACTTGGCGTGACACCGGAGTAGTAGCCCGCCAGCGACTGCACGCCCAGCACCCGCACATCACCGTCCAGATCCTTCGTGGCCTGGATCAGCGGCGGCAGAACCTCCGCCTGGTGGAACTGAGCCAGCGCCGACACCACTTCGCGCCGCACTTTGGCGCTGGGGTCGCTGAGCGCCCCGACCAGGGCGGGGATGGTGGCCGGGTTGCCTTCCTTGCCTAAGTCGCGCGCCGCCTTGGCGCGCACGCCGTCGCTGTGTCCTTGCCTGAGGAGCATGACTGTAGGGTTGTTGTCGATGGAGGAGGGCGTGGGCGGAGCAGTGGCAGGCTTCGCCGCCTGTCCCCGCAACGCCGAGACGCTCGACAAGGTCAGGGAAAGAATGATTAAAGCCATGAACCAAGAAGAGTGCTTCATGTTTTCCCTCATGATCTTCGGAGCCAACCAGGCGTCAAGTGCATGGGCGCAGGACTTCTGCGGACGAGCACCGGCTTGGGAGGCACTGGCCGCCCCCCGGCGGGTTGATATCGGCCCGGGAGATCTTGCCGCCGAGGCTGGGGTCTTGCTATTTTCCGATGCGGGTAATCGTGAACTTGGTTTTCCCGGACGCATCGTCGTGGGCGACGGTAATGCTGATCAGACCATTTGATCCCGCCACCTGAACCAGCGCTTTGCCTTCACTCTGCTGCACAACTGCCTTGGATCCCAGCTTGTCCTTGTAGAAGCCCACGACTTTGTCTACCGAGTCGTCGGTCAGGTACTGCTGGACCTTGAAGGCTCCTGCGCCCAACGACATCTCACCACCGCCTGCGGCGGGTGTCGCGTCAGGATAAATGGGAACCTCCAGGTTTACGGCCGGGGTGGTTTCGCGGTCTTGCTTTTGGGCTTCCGGCTCGGAGCGAACTTCCTGCGTCCCCGCCGATGTGGGGAACGTGATCCGGGCCTCATTCCTGAGCTCGTTCACCTTTTGCCTGGCCCGATAAAAGACATAGACGCATGCCCCAACGCCCAGCAGGCTGAAGAAGATCAAGACGGCGACCACCACGAGGATGATCTTGAGGATGGGGCTGCCGGACTTTCCGGCGGGGGCCGCGGCCGCAGGAGCTGCGCCTGTTGGGGCCGGTCCCGCGGGAGCCGCGCTGGGGGGCGGAGCAGTGGCCGCCGCAGCGGGCGGAGCCGCGACCGGCGCTCCACAGCTTATACAGAAGCTCATCCCTTCTGCCATAGGGGTACCGCACTTGGTACAGAATTGAGCCATTTGGATGTTCCTCCTCGTCGGATTCGCGCTCCGTGGAAGCCCCAGGCGAACCACTGCTGCCCGGCGCGAGCAGTGTCAGGCGGAGTTCCGAAATGCTTCCCGGGTAATGCGCGGAGCATAGCACTTTTCACCGTCTGAGTCGAGGTGCAGGGGGCTTCTCGGAGGGACCATCGCGAGCATTTCGGGGCAAAAGGGGCAGAGCTGGACCGGAACCTCTTATCTGCACCTCCACGGCTTCACAGGGCGGGCCAAAGGAGGCCCCGGCGTCTTTGCGTGAGGCTGGGTCGATTCGGCAGAGCACGGCTTAACTACTTGCGTTGCGACATTTTCGCGCTTACCTTTTAGCCCTGGGGGCGTCTAAGCCCGGTGAGAGGTTCGAACCTAACTTGTGATGGATGGCCTCTGCTTGGAGCTAGCCGGCAAAGCTTCTGAACAACCTTCGCGGGTGAGCGAGGTCGATGAGCTCACACTGATCCGCCGCGCGCAAGAAGGCGACCGTTCCGCCTTCGAAGCCCTCGTCCGCCTCTACGATCAGAACGTCTTGCGCCTGGCTCTGCAAGTGGTCGGCTCGCCCGAAGAAGCTCGCGATTTATATCAGGAGGCGTTCTTGAAAGTGTACCGCTCGCTGCGCCATTTCCGCCTGGAGGCTCGTTTCTCCACTTGGCTCTACCGGGTGGTGATGAATGTTTGCCTCGACCACTTGCGCCGCCAGAACACTCGTAAAGAAGTTCCGGTTCCCCAAGCCGACGACGGCGAGCCCGAGTATTTCCAGACCGTGCCCGACGACCGGCCCACGCTCAACCCCGAGCGGGCCACCCACTCCAAGGAGATTGCCCGTCGCATCCAGGCGGCGCTCAACCGGCTGAACCCGCGCGAGCGCATGGTCTTCGAGCTCAAGCATTACCAGGGACTGAAACTGCGGGTGATCGGCGAGATGTGCAAAACCAGCGAGCAGACCGTAAAGAATTGCCTGTTTCGCGCCACGCAGAAACTACGCACGGAGCTAGGTGACCTGGTTTAGGAGGTTTGCAGTGAGGGAAGTGCCTATGAATTGCCTGGAGTTCGAAGAAAACCTGCCGCAGTTTCTTGATGAGGAGCTTTCCGCGGAGGAGCGGGCGGCTTGCGAAGGGCACCTCGCGGATTGCGCCAGGTGCCGGGCGACGCGCGAGAAGACCGAGCAGCTCCATCGAGTTCTGGCTGGCCGGCCGCGTCGGGAACCAACTGCAGCGCTGCTGGCGGAATCGCGCCACGGGCTCGAGGAGGCCCTCGACGGTGAGCAGCACGGCTGGCGCGCCCTGTTTCAGAATCGGTTGCCAGTTCTTCGCCTGCAACCCGCGTCCAGCTTTGCTCTGGGGGTGACGCTGGTGCTCGGAGGGTTTGGCCTGGGTTGGGCGTTGCGGCCGCACGCCGGGCTGCTCACCTCGAGTTCGGCGGGCGTCAACACAGCCACCGTGACCAACCCCGACCTCGAGAACATGCGGATCAGCGGCATCAGCCGCGTCGCCTCTGATCCCGAGACCGGCGGCGTGCGTATCACCATGGACGCGGAGCGGCGAGTGACGCTGGAAGGCTCCCTCAACGACCCGCAGATTCAGCAGGTGCTGGTCTATGCCGTGAAGAGTTATGACAATCCGGGCATCCGCCGCGACACGCTCGACGCCCTGCGGTCGCACCTGAACAACCCCAACATCCGGCAAGCGCTGCTCTACGCCGTGCGGCACGATCCCAACGCGGGCGTCCGGTTGGAGGCATTGGAAGCCGTGCGCGGGATGGAGTCCGGCGACGACGTGAATCGCGCCCTCCTCGACGCGCTCGAGCACGATGCCAATCCGGGCGTGCGGGTGGCGGCGGTGGACGCGCTGATCGATCACGAAGAGAAAGAGGGCCGCGATACCGCTATTCAGCACGCCCTTGAGCAGTTGGCCACCACGGACCGGAATCCCTACGTCCGTTTGAAGTGCGCCAACGCCATGATGAGATTAGGAAAGTGAAGGTCCAAGACGAACCATGGGAACGAAGCGGGTATACAGTCTCGCGCTGCTGGTCTTTCTGATCGCCCTGCCCCTTGGGGCGCTCGACGTGGCACCGTTCAAGCGCGGCACGCCGGTGCGGCGCGAGCGCGGCTGGGAGCAGCGGTGGGAGTTTGAAACGCCGGCTAAGGAAGGGGCGCGGCTGCTCCTCCGGGCGGACGGGGGCGCAGTGGACATCCGTCCCGAGCCCGGCAACCGGGTCAGGTGCGTTGTGGTCTTGCGCGTTTACACATCCGACGAGGCCGCGGCGCGCCGCTTGTTCGATCGCGTCGAACTGAGCGCACGCTCGCTCGAAGCCGGCGGCGTCTACATCACCAGCCAAACTTCGGGGCGGGCGCGACACGGCACCAATTTCGGAATCCGATTTCAGCTCAGCGTGCCCCAGCGGTACAACCTGGACGTGGAGACGCAGGGTGGCGACGTCACGGTGCAGGCTCCCCTGCAAGGGGAAGCCCGGCTCACCACGGCGGGCGGCGACGTGCGCGCCACGGACCTGTCGGGTCCGGTGCGGGTTGAGACCGCCGGCGGCAGCATCACCCTCGGGAAGATCGGTAGCCGGCTGGAGGCGCGCACGGCGGGGGGCTCGATCCACGTAGACGACATCAAGGGTGACGCCAACCTCGAGACCAGCGGAGGTGAAATCGCCACCGGTCAGGTCGCGGGCACACTGCGCGCGGAGACGGCCGGCGGGGACGTAGTGATTGGCGGCGCGGCTGGGGAGGTAGTGGCCCAGACCGCCGGCGGGCAGATCCAGATCGGCCCGGCAGGCGGCGGCGTCCGCGCGGAGACCGCGGGCGGCAGCATCCGCCTGCAGGGCGCGCGCGGCCGCGTGGTGGTGGAAACGGCCGGCGGCAGCATTGACCTGTTGCAGGTCGAAAGCGCCGTCAGGGCTTCCACGGCGGCAGGGCGCATCCTGGCGCAGTTCAATGGCACCCAAAAAGCTTTCGCCTCTTCGCAGCTCGAGACCTCCATGGGAGATATTTACGTCTATCTGCCCATTAATCTGCCGCTCACCATCGATGCGGCCATCGACGCGGCGGCCGGCCACAAGATCGTCTCCGACTTTCCCCTGACTATCCAGGGAGAGAAGGAAGAGTTTGTTCCCACCACTATCCGCGGCCATGGAAGCTTGAACGGAGGCGGAGAGGTGCTGAAGATTCGGACCGTGGCGGGCAATATCGAAATCCGGAAACTCAACGAGCAGTCTCTCGTGGATCTTCAACGGCGCGAAGCGAGCACTTGGAAAGGTTGGGAAGAGCGTCGCACGGAGAAGGAGCGTCGCCGCCGCGAGCGTGATCAGGAACGGCAACAACACCAACGGGACAGGAACGAGGACGACGATGACGAGTAGCTGCCCTGTAGTCCACCCCGGGCTGAAGCTTGCCATGGCCCTGGCCATGCTGGTCGGCATGGCAGGTGTGCCCCGGCCCTCCTATGGCGTGGAGCGTGTCTGGGCGAAACGTTTCCCGCTTCCGCCGGGAGGCCGCGTCTCGGTCGAGAACGTACACGGCAGCGTCCTGGTGGAAGGCTGGGACCACGCGGAAGTGGAAGCCATCGTCGCCATGCGCAGCCAGGGTCCCAGCGATCGCCTCGACGATGTGGAGGTGGCCGTGGAAGTTCGTGCCGGCAGCTTGGCGTTCCACACGCTTTATCCTGCGGATCTGGATGAGCCGGTGCGCGTGGACTACCGGTTGCGTGTGCCTCGCCAAGTGCGCCTGGAGCAGCTCAGCACGCTGGAGGGGAACATTGTGGTGCGCGACGTGGAAGGCGCCGTGAAGGCCCGCAGCCTGCATGGGGATATTGAGGAGGTCAACGTGGCGGGCTCCGTGGTGGGACGCGCACTAACGGGGAATATTCTCGTTTCTTTGCGCAGGCTGCCCGATCGCCAGTTCCCGGTCAAGCTCGAAACCCTCAATGGCAACGTGGACCTGCTGATGCCCGCGCAAGCGAACGCCGACCTGGAGCTCACCACCGTGGCGGGAAAGATCCTGGGAAACTACGCCTTTGAAGTGAGTTCGGTGCCCGGCGATTCCACACGCCGCGCGCGCTTGGGCGAGGGCGGCGTGCGCGTCGAGCTTCGAACGGTTCGCGGGAATATTCGGGTCGGCCAGCGCGACGAAGACTTGTGATTTTTGATTCACCGCAAATGGGGTTTTTCATGCCGTCCCATCAACGCTCCATCGCCGGCGCTTTGGAAAATCGTGATGACCGAAGCGAGAGTGCTGCGTCCAATGGAAGAGCGAGCCGTCAGGCCGCCCGGTGAAGACGGGTACTCGAGGCAATTCCGGAATGTTCCGGAGAACGACTCGAACGCGGAGGACAACCATGAACCGCAAGATTCTCTTAGGAATGGCGCTCGCGGTCGCACTATTGCTTGCCGGCGCGGGAGTTTTTCGCAGCCAGGACCTGCCGGAGCCGCCCGAGCCACCCGATCCACCTGACTCGTCGCAGATCTTTTTCGTCAACCACGGGTCCGCGCACTTGGGTGTCACTCTTGGTGAGGTGACGCCGGAAAAGGCTCAGGAATTGAAGCTGCCTGCCGTCGCCGGCGCCATCGTTACCGGCGTCGAAAAGGACAGCGCGGCCGCCAAGGCCGGTCTCGAGAAGGGCGACGTCATTGTGGAATTCGACGGAGCGCGGGTGCGCAGCAGCGCGGAGTTGCGCCGCCTGGTGCGCGAGACGCCGGCGGGGCGTACCGTGGCGATCAAGGTGATGCGCGAGGGGCAGGCTCGCACCCTGAGTGCAAAACTGGAGGCTCCCGGCAATCAACACTTCGACATCGCCGTGCCGGAGATTCACATTCCGTCGATGAACTTTCCGGACTTCAACTTCTCTTTTGGTCCGACGCGCGCCAGCCTGGGGATTTCCGGTGACGACCTCACCTCGCAGCTCGCGCAATACTTCGGTGTGAAGCAGGGGAAAGGCGTGTTGGTGCGCGAAGTGATGGTCGGCAGCGCGGCGGAAAAGGGCGGGCTGAAGGCCGGTGACGTGATTGTGCAGGTGGACGGCAAAGCGGTAGGTGGCGTAAACGAACTCCGCGGGGCACTGAACGACAACTTCGCCGACGACACGCGCAAGGTGAACCTGACCATCGTCCGGGACCGCCATGAGCAGACCGTGACCGTGGAACTGACGCGCTCCACGCCGGGTGCGCGGCACGTGGCCGAAGCAGCACGGCGGGGCCTATACCCGGCGGATCTCCCGCAAGTGCGGGAGCAGGCCGAGCAGATGCGTGGGGCGGCCGATCAGGTGCGGCGCGAGCTGGAGGAGCAGAAGCAGCTCATGCAGGGCGAAGGGCAGCGCCAACTGCACGAACAGATGCGCGAGCTCAGGGAGCAGTTGAAGAACCTGAATAACCTTCGCACTGTACGGCAGGAGAGCGTGGAGATTTGAGGCTTTTCCGCGGCCCTCCGCCTTGCAGGCGAACCTCCCAGTGCAATCACCGTTGCGGCGGCAATCTTCGGGTTGCCGCCTTTTTTTGTCCCCGGCTGGCGCGGATCCGAGATGGAAGGTCTCGGCCAGCCTCAGAGTTTTCCAGTAAACTGCTGGCGCGGCGGGATGACCGGCACGAGGGGTTCCCAAATCATTGTACGGTGGTGTCGGCGTCTGGCGGCGCTCCTACCAGGGGTGTGGTGTGACGATGCACGATGAGCCAGCGGCCGTCGTGGCGTTCGAAAATGTTGGTGGCCTCGACAAGAGCCGTGACGAAGTTGTTCTGGGAGGTGGTGGTCACATTCTCAAGGCAGGAAACCCAGGCGGCCTCTCCCGCCACGTGCACCAGAGGCCGGCTGATGGAAACCATCATCTGTTCGGTCGAATGGAAAATTTCCTCCCAGCTTCCCCGGACTTCGTCCCATCCCATCAGGAGTTCCCATCCCGGGTGCAGGCATTTGACCCAATCCTCGTGCAGCCAGACCTCTTCCATCAGGGGCAGGTCGAGGGCGTGCAGGGCTGCATAAAACGTGCGGTTGGCGATCAGAACCTCGTCTTCATCAGTCTGGAGTTGACGCGGTGCGGGCATCGCAGGCTCGCTTTCCTGAGGGGCAAGTCGGAACGCTGGAGTTCCGTGACGTGTCTGAATTCTGTCCGCGGCCGCAACCCGCGCCAGGTAGCGCTGCTGGTCCCGTGACCGCCTGACGTAGTCCTGAGCCCGTTCTGCCCACCCGGTACTTTGGTTGACTGCGAACGCTTCCGTAACGCACCCAACCAAGCGGGCACAGGACTAGCTGGAGTTGGGCCGAGCCGGCAGATCGTTCTTGTGTGCCTTGGACCGTCGCAGCACGCGTGGCAGGGACAATCCCACCAGCACGATCTTGAGCACATCCGTGACCACGAAGGGATAAAAGCCCAGGAGCCACGCCTGCGAATAGGGTACGTGAAACAAAAGCTGCAACCAGGTGGAACCAACGCTGAGACTCAGCGTGTCCGCGACGACCAGCGCTCCCGCCAATTTCCAGGTGGAGCGCGCGGCACCTTGTTCCACCAACCACCCCAGAAGCGCTGCGGCCAGCGGAAAGCTCCACAAATAACCGCCCGATGGGCCGACCAGGTGCAGGGCTGTGCCCGTAGCGTCCGCGAAGACGGGCAAGCCGGCGGCGCCCTCGGCCAGGTACACGAGCTGGCTTAGGAAGCCACGGCGGCATCCCAGGACGGCGCCGCTCAGGAGCACGGCGAAGGTCTGGCCCGTGACCGGCACGGGCGTGAACGGAAGGTGAACGCTCAACTGTGCGCAGCCGGCCGTCACCAAGCTGAAGGCGACGATCCAGATCGCGTCGGTGGCAAGGCTGCGGCCTCCGGGAACCCGGTCGATTAGGATGTCGGTTGAGGCACGAGTCATCGCACTCCTTGAAACGTCGTCATTGCTAACCCTTGAGCTTACGCTGGCGAAACTCCACGGGATTATAACCGAGCTGCGGCAATTTTGGATTCGGGATTTTGGATTGGCGCAGCGGGGGTTACCCCGGGTGACGGTCTCATCCGCCGCGACGGGCGTTATTGGGCTCATTTTTCTGCGCAAACCGCGCGGGTCGCTCCGTGAAGCGCTCCGCAAGCCCCAGCCCGGCGACGGGCTCCGGCAAAGCGCACGAGGTTGAGCAGAAGACCCTGTCACGCTGGCGTTCACAACGGCGAAAGCACAGTAAGGATCGGAGCTGAGGGAGTTCGGGACGCGGATCGCCACGTCCCCGGAATCCGCCAAATCAGCTATTTGCTAATCACACCACAGGCAATACGCGATCCGGCATTACCGGCGGGGTCCGTTTTCATATCGTCGGGATCGGCGTGAATGACGATAGCCGAGCCCTGGGGATGAAAGAGCGAGTTTGCTCCTTCACCCAGCGTGACGCCCGTGACCACGACTTTCACTTTGGTTTTGCCCTGGGCATCCACGGTCAGGTTCTGAAGGTCGCCGGCGTGGTGGCCTTCCGGGTTCTCCAGGCCGTGTTTCTTGCCTTCGGGATTGAAGTGGCCGCCTGCGCTCTTGAAGTCCGGGGGTTCGCACTTGCCCACCGCGTGCAGGTGGAAGCCGTGCGCGCCGGGGGGAAGGTTTGACACCTGGAGGGTCAAGCTCACCCCTTGGGGAGTTTCCTTGAGCTTTGCCGTTCCGACCGGTTCGCCCTTGCTGTTGATGAGGTCTGCCTTGGCGGTCGCCGCAGTTTTGGCGGAGGCCAGGCCCGCGAGCAGCAATGCCAGGCCGAAAGCTAGGATGATCCTTTTCATGGTTGCTGTCCTCCTCGAGATTTGCGCTTTATCGCGATGCGCCGAAGTTTCGCAGTTTGCTTGCGAGAGCTGATGCCCGTTCTTGCGGGCTTGCGCGCGGCAGCCTTCCGTCGTCGCTCCGGTTCTCCGCATCGTGATGATCAACTCTTCGATAGAAACGATGGTACCATTGGTTCGACCGAAGCGGAGCGGGAATCGTGCGGAGAGACTCGATGAAGGCGGCGTATCTGACTGGTTTGAGGCAAATAGAAATCCGCGAGGCGCCGGCGCCCCGGCCGGTAGGGCAGCGCGAGGTGTTGCTGCGGATTAACACGGTGGGCGTGTGCGGCTCCGACATGCATTACTACACGCGGGGGCGAATCGGCGCGCAGGTGGTGCAATACCCCTTCATCGTGGGACACGAGTGTGCTGCGACGGTCGTCGAAGCGGGCGGCGAGGTGCGGGGTTTGCGCGCGGGGCAGCGGGTGACGGTCGATCCGCTGGTTGCCTGCGGCCAGTGCGACCAGTGCCGCGGCGGGCGCCGTCACACCTGCAGAAATCAGAAATTCCTGGGATGCCCGGGGCAGATCGCGGGCGCGCTGGCGGAATACCTGGTGTTGCCCGCTGATTGCTGCACTCCGGTGCCGGATTCGCTCGACGACGATCAAGCCACGGTGGTCGAGCCACTTTCCATTGGGGTTTACGCCGCACAGATGGCCCAACTTGCGCCCGGCGCGCGGGTCGGAATTGTGGGGTCAGGCCCGATAGGTTTATGCACCCTGCTGGCGAGTCGCGCCCAAGTGCAGGCCGCGGTCTATGTCACCGACTTGCTTGATGAACGCTTGGCGGTGGCACGCGCCTGCGGGGCCGATTGGACGGGCAATCCCCGGCGCGAGGACGTGGTGGCGGCCATCCGGCGGCTGGCGCCACTCGGCCTCGACGTGGTGTTCGAATGCGCGGGTGAGCAGGAGGCGCTCGACCAGGGCGTCGAACTCTTGAAGCCTGGCGGCACCCTCCTGGTGGTCGGAATTCCCGAAGTTAACCGCGTGAGCTTTGACATCAACCTGCTGCGCCGGCACGAGCTGCGCATTTTGAACGTGCGCCGCCAGAACGAATGCGTGGCGCCGGCCATTGACCTCGTTGCGAGCGGCCGCGCTGACGTCCGCCCGCTGGTTACCCACCATTTTCGGCTGGAGGAAACTCCTCAGGCCTTCGAACTCGTCTCCGCACGGCGCGACGGCGTATTGAAGGCCATCATCAGCATTTCGCCGGAAGAACAAGTCCGAGGTCCGGAGTCCGAAGTCCGGGGTCAAAAGGCAAAGGAGTCTTGAAGAAGTCGAGAGTCGAAGGTCGAAAGTCGAAGGCTCTTAGTTTCAACGGGAGGAGCTGAGTGCTGGAAGTCTAGAGCTGCACACTCGACGCCCCTGACCATACATAAACAACGGACAACTGACAACTGACACAGGAGGTCTCAATGGAGAGCCTAAAGATGAGTCGTCGGGATTTCCATAAATCGGCCGCGTTGGGCGTCGCCAGTCTGGCGATGTCGGCAGGGCCGGCGGTCCGCAACGTTCTGGGCGCGAACGAGCGCCTCAGCATTGGGTTGATCGGCGCGGGAGGAATGGGCCAGGCGGACCTGCGCGATTTCCTGCACACGGGTCAAGTGGATTGCCTGGCCGTTGCGGATCCCTACGAACCGAACCTGGACGCCGCCGTGGTGCTCACGAACGGCGCGGCCAAGCGCTACAAGGACTTTCGCGAGATCCTGGATCGCAAAGACATCGATGCCGTGGTTATTGCCACGCCTGACCACTGGCACGCCATTCCCATGATTATGGCGTGCGATGCGGGCAAAGATGTTTACGTGGAGAAGCCTCTCTCCCACACGCTCGCGGAGGGTCGCCGCATGGTGGAAGCAGCGACGCGTTCCAAGAGCGTGGTGCAGGTGGGAACCCAACAGCGCTCCGGCGAGCACTTTCAGAAAGCTGTGGAGCTGGTGCGCAGCGGCAAAATCGGCAAGGTGACGCTGGCCGAGACGTGGATCCACGGCAACCAGTACCCGGAAGGTATCGACAACCCGCCGGACACGGATGCTCCGCCCTGGTTTGACTACAACCTGTGGCTGGGGCCAGCGCCCTATCGCCCTTACAACCGCAATCGCACGCTTTATAACTTCCGCTGGTTCTGGGATTATTCCGGCGGAATCTTGACGGATTGGGGCACGCATCTACTCGACATCGTGCACTGGGCGATGGGGGTGGAGGCGCCGCGCACAATCCAAGCCACGGGCGGGAAGTTCCTGCTCGATGATAATCGCGAGACGCCCGACACGCTGGAAGTCATATACGAGTATCCCGCCTCGCCGGCCAGCGGGAAGGAATTCTTGGTGCGCTTCTCGAATCGTGTTACCAATGGCCACGGGCCCGACGGCCACACTTACGGGATCCATTTCTACGGGATGGATGGCACCCTGTTCATCGATCGTGGCGGATACACACTATGGCCGGAGCCCGCGCGTGTGGGTCCGGAGCGTGTGGCAACCTCCAGCGTGACCAAGGGCGAAGGCTCGGCACAGCACTATCCCCATGTGCTCAACTTTCTCGACTGCGTGCGCTCCCGGGAGAAGACGAATTCCGAGGTGGAAACCACGCATCGCTCGACGAGTGCGGGCCTGCTAGGGGTTATCTCCTACAAGCTGGGACGGAAGCTTACCTGGGACGCCGAGCGCGAGCAGTTCCCGGGCGACGCGGAAGCGAACAAATTGCTCAGCAAGGAATACCGCAAGCCTTGGAGGCTGACGTAGTCGCGCGACGAGGTCGGGTAAGACAATATGGTCCAGCCATGGTCAGGATTGTTCTTGTGAGAAAGCGGGAATCACGAGTTGCTGTCTTGTCAGGATCCAGGCTGCGTTGAGGCAAATGGCGCGGTTTTTTCCTTAGACCGATGCCGACATTTCCGACAGAAGGGGGTAGGGGTCAACTGCCGCAGGAAAGAAAGGCCGACCTCAAGAGTTTGCAGGTTTACCAGGTGGGTATGATGGAATGAATCGCCGAGCAGTCAGTTAATAGGATAAGCCCGTGCGGTGTCTTTGTTATTAGAACGGCAACAGGCCTAAGACCCCTCTAATGTTCGGGGGAGAGGACATGGGGGACTCGGAGACGCACTTGTAACAGTTTGATACATAATGACTTACAGTCTACCCAAGGAAGAGGATGACAAGCCTGGGAGCGGGTCGCGTCTTTCTTGAAAAATTAGATTCGTCTCAAAATAACCCTTGACAAGCCGTCTTACCCAAATATAATCTAGCTGCGAAAACGAAAGACCATGTGAGGATTGTACCTTGGGCTGTGGGAGTCGCATCGGCGGCCGGCCCAAAAAGGAGTATCAGCGATGTTAACCAAGAATGTGACTCTGCGAATTATCCTATTTACACTCCTTCTAGGGGTGGTAGCGTCCGTGCCGGTCCTGGCCGGTTCAGCCGTGATCGGTTCAGTGGCCGGTAGCATGAATGCAACCGTGGGCGGCCAGTCGCTTCTGCCCAATACTACGATCTTCAGTGGCGACAGCTTGCAGGTAAGAGATGGTGTAGCGGTAGTCGCCATTGGCAACGCCAGCCGCATGGTGTTTGGCCGTGACACTGTGGCTTCCTTCTTGAGGGATGCTAACGAAATCACTGTCCTGCTCAGCCAAGGCAATGTCTCCGTGTTCCACCCCACTGATGGGACCTCGGTGCGTGTGAAGGCAGGGGATGTTTCCATTGCACCGGCTGCGGGCTTCAAGACGCTCGGCGAAGTTGCCATGCTGAATGGCTCCGTGGTCGTGACCGCCAAGGAAGGCGCGCTGCAGGTTGATGATCACGGCACGGCCAAGAGCGTCGCCAAGGGGCAGACCATTGTCATCGCCCCCAAGACCGCACAAAAGAAGGGTGGCGCTGGCTGGGGCGGCGGCGGGAGCACGGCTCTTGAAGTCGCGGCCGTGGGCGCGGGTGGCGCTGCCGCGGTCCTGGCGGGCCTGGGGATGAGCCGAGCGAGCGATGCAAAGGATGCAGCGGACGCGGCAACCGCGGAGGCGACCACTGCGAACACGAACGCCGCAGCTGCGGCTGCGGCTGCTGCGGCTGCTGCGGCCGCCGCTGCTAACGCGGAGTTCTATGCGGGCTGCGCTTATAACTTGGCTACGACGGGACTGCCCGACAGCCCGTATGTTCCGCCTGTGGGTCAGCCCTGCCCGGATTTTCCTCCTCCTATCACGTAGTTGACAGGTTTAGGGTTCGGGACTTAGTCAGTTAGGCTTGAACGGCGAGCGGCATCCGATGAACAATGCGGATGCCGCTCGTGCCTTTTTGGGGCATCCTCGAATCTTCCCTATTTGCCGTTCGCTGATTCCCCTTCAACGCCGAGCCCTCAGAGTTGAAACCCACAGCTTCGTGGGCTGCAGGTGAGGCAGACTAGAAAGCATGGGGAACGAGTTCTGCAGCGCTACGCCTGTGGGCGTCCCTGAAGCCATCGGACGAATCTTCGAATCCCATCCTCGAAGCTGATCTTAGGCGCGTAGCCGAGGACCTGGCGTGCTTTGGTGAGGTCGGCGTGAGTCAGAGGCATCTCGCCGGGTGGGGCGGGAAGGAGTTTTCGCCGAACCGGCTTACCGAGCGCTTGCGCCAAGGTTTCCACCATGTAATCCAAGTGGACCGGATGTGAACTCCCCAGGTTAAAGATGTCGAAGGGGCCGGGGGCATCGAGGGCCCTCACGATCCCGTCCACGGTGTCGTCAACATAGGTGAAGTCTCGCTCGAGGCGGCCCTCGCCGTAGAGAGGGACTTCCGCGCCTTGCAGGATCAGGCCGGCGAATTTGCGGATGGCAAGGTCCGGCCGTTGGCGTGGCCCGAACACGGTAAAAAGGCGCAGGCAAATCACGGAGAGCGGGTAGGTCTGAGCATAGGTGAAAGCCAAGGCTTCTCCGGAAACCTTGGTGGCGGCGTAGATGGAAAGGGGATGAGTCGTGCAGGCGTCTTCCGTGAACGGGGCGCGGTTCGACTGTCCGTAGACGGAGCTGGAAGAACCAAAAACAAAGCGCCGGACGCCGCTTTGCCGGCTGATCTCCAGCAGCCGGGCGGTGCCGAGGACGTTGACGGAGACATACGCGTCCGGCTCGAGGAACGACGGGCGGACTCCCGGGCGCGCCGCCAAATGCACCACCACCTCCGGCTGGAAGCTCTCAAACACTTCGCGCAGCTTGGCGGCGTCGCGAATGTCCACCGCAAAGAATTCGCACGGCCCGCACGCCCTGACTTCGTTCAGATTCGCGCGTTTCAGTTCCGGGTCGTAGTAATCATCCAGGTTGTCAACGATGGCGAGGCGCTTTCCTTCCCGGAGCAGGCGCTCCGCGAGGTGTGACCCGATGAACCCGGCGCCGCCGGTGACCAGAATGTTGTCCATGGCTTATTTCTTCCGGACGGCCTGAAACTGCCCCTCCGGCACGGAGACCACCTGGAGATGGGCTTGATCGTCGACCCAGAGGTCAACGTGGGCCAGCTCCGTGGTGAGGATGAGATGCCGCAGGCTCAGGGTTGTCCCTTCGACGGAGACCGGCTCCATGCCTGTTTGTTCCACGGTGATCACCCCCGGCAGAGCTTCCTGTGGAATGAAGGCGTGGAAAGTTTGCTTCCCGCCCGTCGTCTGATCGTAGCGGGCAACGACCAACTGGTAGTGATGAAGGACGTTGTCGTCCAGCACCACGACCTCCTTGGTTAGTTTGAAGTCGCGCCGATCTTCTTCCCCGCTGACGGTCTTGTAGCGCGTGCGGACGGGCGTGGCACGAAAGTCAATGCGGAGCTCGGAGGACTGCGAGCCTTTCTGGCTCCACGTGTAGGAAAGGGGATGGAGTTGCGGGTCGAGCACCAGGTTCGGCGAGGTTCTAACCTCCATGGTCTTGCCGTCCTGTTCTACCCGCAGGTGAATCTCGCCCTGGGCTTCAACCTGCTCCGACCGGACGTGAATATCGAACCTTTCGGTTCCAATGCTCTTGCCCGCGGCGTAGATTTCAAAAGTGCCATGGTCGTTCAGGTCAGGGTGCGCGGCACTCGGGGTCTGCGCCGCGAGAGGATCGGCGGCCAGAGCGCCGGCCACGAGGATTGCCATCAGCAGTACACAGTATTTTGTCGAGGTCAGTTCAGGCTCCTTTCCGGTGAGAACCTCCGCGTGATTCCCCTCCCGCCGCGGGAGGGGAGCGTTGCTCTATTCGCAGCAGGTCAGAAGACCCGCAGACGCAGGATTTGCTCGACCACTTCTTCGGGCTTGCGCCCCTCGGTGGAGACGCGGAAGTCGGCCAGACGATAGTAAGGCAGCCGGTCCACCAGGAGCCGGTTGAACGACTCGGCGTCGCGGAAGAGCGGACGATTGTCCATCCCTTCGCAACGCGCGCGCAGAACTTCCGGCGCGCAATCGAGCCAAACCGTGGCGCCACCCGTTTCACGAATGAAGTCCACGTTGGGCGCTTGGGCGAACGTTCCGCCGCCCAGGGCAATCACCGCGGGCTCGGTTTTGGAAGCCTCCGTCAGCGCCGCGCGCTCGATCTGGCGAAAGAAAGGTTCGCCGGAATGATCGAAGATTTCGCGGATCGTCAATCCCTGCCCGGCTTCGATCACCGTGTCGAGATCGATGAAAGGCCAGCCCAGCTCCGTCGCCAGCAGCTCGCCCACCGTGGACTTCCCGCTTCCCATGAAGCCCAGAATGTAGATCAGTTTTCGACGTTGGCGACTCATCCCTTGCCGCGTTCTCGCCTCAGTAGGCAGACGAAAAAGTCCCGAACATGTCATCCTGAGGAGTCCCGCTTTGCGGGGCGACGAAGGATCTCTGTAGTTGCTCGATTCTGAACTGCCGAGATTCTTCTCCCGCAAGGCGGGATCAGAATGACAGCGTAGCAGGCTTCTTCATTAGCCTGCTGGAAATGTCCCGCGGAGATTATAGTGGTGGGCTTGTCGGTTACGCAACTTCTAAGCGGAGGCGATGGGGGAAGCGACAACCTCCGCCCCGTTCGTGGCGCCGGGCTAAGCGGCCGCTGGTTGTGGAGCGTACGAGCGACAAATTGCGGTTCACTGACGCGTTGATTGGTTCTTCTTTCGGCGGAGGGTACACGTGTGCTTGGGGCGGCCATGTCGATCTGAACTTGACGCGAGAGGGCGGCAGGCGTATGGTTTTCGCGTAGAGATAAAGTTGAAATCGGAAATTCCGGATGAAAACGGAAATCCCGGACAAAAGGAGATACGACCATGCCTACGTACATTACATTGGCACGGTGGACCCAACAAGGCATCGAGAAAGTCAAGGAAAGTCCCGCCCGGCTCGATGCATTCAAGAAACTCGTTAAATCTGCGGGCGGAGAAGTGAAGGGGTTCTACATGGTGACGGGGCGGTACGACATCGTGACCGTTACCGAGGCGCCGAACGATGATGTAGTGGCCAGAATAGCTCTCGCGACGGGCTCAAAAGGGAGTCTCAAGACGGAGACCCTCCGTGCGTTTACAGAAGACGAATACCGGAAGATCATCGCGGCTCTGCCGTGAGGAGTTCAGGCTTCTGACGAGCCGAGTTGCTGCACATAAGCGTACAAGCTCATCCCCAAGTTCAAACTCAAGCGACGAAGAGGGCGGCTGAGTGCCGCTCTCTTTCTTGCTGCCAGGTGCTCACATGGCCTAGCGGATAGCGCAGAGTGTGTGTCTTTCACACTCTGCGGTCCTTAAGATGATAAACGTCCACTGCATCATTAACATGCCGGTTCAATGCTGACGCGCGAATCGGGTTTTTCCTCTTAAACGTTATTGGTTGAAGCAGACCGTCAATCGGAGATCAACACGAGCAGGCCGATTACTCCCAACACGATTGCAGCCGCCACCTGCATTTGTTCTTTCCCCAGCTTGAGACGCGATAGATAATCGTTCAGCATCGAGATTGCTTGCAGGAGGTTCCGCCTGTCCAGTTCAATGTATTCCTTGTCGATCTCGAAGCCCTTGACCGGGACTCCTCGCTCTACGACAAGGATTCGTGTCTTCCCATCGTGCTGACCTGAAGGTCAGCGCTACGGCTGCTTGGAAACCTGTCTCCGGTGGTAAGCCACGTAGGGCCGAACGGCGCTCGGCCTGCACAGGGGGGGAGAGTGGCTTCTCGACCGAACATCGCACACCCCGAAGCATCGGGGTATGCGCCACGCGCCCCATTGTGATATGCATCATGACAGAGGTCTAAGGTTGGTGCGGGGGCGCAGGTGAGCAAAGCTCGCTTACCGCATGTGTGACGGTTCCAACACGAATTCGCATCTGGCATCGCAGGTACCTGCATACGCAGCCGTTTCTAGCCTGTTTTGCCCTTTCTTTCGCTATGGCGTTGGCAAGAGCCTTTATCTTTGGGTCAAAGAAATCCGGATCCTCAGCTACTATGTAGCGTATTGTTGTCACATTTGCCGTCGCGATGTACACGATATCCTTAGAGCTCTTGGGAAGTCCACACCGGATGGTGATATGTTTTTTGTCGCACTGATTGATGCTCGCATCCACGTAGCAGATTTTCCCGTCGTGCATGAGCTTTAGGAACCACTCCCCAAACACAGGGCCGGAGCAGGTGGAGAGCCATTCGGTTTGGATTCTTCCCCCACGGTCTATCACAAAACCGTAGGTCGTCTCGATATCCGCGATTAATCTGCTAGCCTCGTTCTGCATACCCTTAACACATGCCCGATTGAACTCACTCATCACGGTAGCGTCGACTGTTACTCCGTCACTCAACGTGTCATTTCACCTAGGAGCTGGCTCGCGCAAGTTGCGTTACTTCTTCCAACCTGTCCTCGAAGAAGCCACGCGGCCACTTGTCAACGAAAAGGCCATCTTTGCCTACCCTGAGCCTTACGACTTCTTTTTTCTCACGCGGCGAATGGACGAAATAGACGACAAAATGGTCGGGGCTCACTCGTCCGGTTGCCACATGCTTCTGTAAACGTACGATCAGGTGCTCGCTGTGTGTTTCCAGGATGCACTGCACACGTTTCTCGTAGAGGGTTACGAAAAAATCTCCGAGCTCGGCCTGTGCTCTCGGATGCAAATGCAGCTCCGGCTGCTCGACTAGGAATGTGCTCCCCTCCCACAAGTTAAAGCCACCTGCAAGCACTGGCAAGACTTGAGACGTCCCGTACCCGACGTCGGCCAGGTTTTCATATTCGCCCGTCCTGTAATGCTGGACAAGCATCTCAAAGTGTCGGTCACTTAACGCCCGCACCTTTACATCTCCGGCGATCTCGGCTGCCTTGAGCCAAGGAACGATCTGGTTTAGCAGCCACCTCTTCTTGCGACCTCGCTGGAGATAGTCGGCTGCTAGGAGGTGGACAGCGCGAGCGCCGTCCATGCCGACACCGGATGGACGCTCTCCCGAGAACTGCGGGGTTCGGTCCGGGCTCACGCGGAATGGGCCGAGATACTCCACCTCCTGGAAAGCCCGCATGAATGCGTGAAACGCCTCCCTTCCAAGCGCGGCTTCACGCATCAACAGCGAAGGCGGCCCTGTGCGATTTCTCGCCGGGAGGCCTTCGTATTCCAAGCGCCAATATGGCACAAGGAAATGGATGGGCCGAAGGAGCCGTGGCTTGACCCGTTTCTCTACAGACCGCGCGTCCGCAGGAAATATCTCTGCAATATGTTTTTCGCTGGACGGTGAATATTTCGTGGCGATTATTTTCCTTCCGGCCCCGTCGTAAAGTGCTGAATCCTGGAGTATGACCTCGCGTCTTTGAGCGCGATATGCAAAGTTGAGTTCGAGCCTAGTCTCCCGCACAGCGCCCTTTCCACGACGGGAGACTCCCACTGTCAACCCGACAGTGCGCCTCCGGGAGTTCTGATAGACCAAATCCTTGTATGTCCCAAAGTCGCCGAGAGGGCCTTTCAACAGCAAAGGTGCGCGGGGGTCTTCGCTTCGCGCGGTCTGGGACAGTATGCGCAGACCACTTAGGATAGAGGATTTCCCAGCGTTGTTGGGTCCCACGATTATCGTAATTGGGGCAAGGTCAATCTCGACCTTCTCGAACGCCCGAAAATTCCGTAAACCTAGGAAGGTGAACATTGTTCCTCAGAGAGATTCTGAATACCGGCTTGCTTTCGACAACGTAATACACTACGCGCATTTCGAACGGGATTCAAACCGAGCGGGTAGCGAAGAGTGTGGCCTCCACGAACTCTGCACTGGCTGCGCATTTCATTGTCCCTTGACCGGGAGGCCCACCAGGGGATAGGCCCAGCGGGAAGCAATGATGTCCGGCTTTACCCCCTCCCAGCCCTCCCCTAAGACAGGAGGGGAATTAGTTCACGACGCCGGGTCTCTGGGAAATCCTCAAGCCGGCGCGGGGGATGGCCTAATTAGACCGCCGCGTAACTTGCGAGTCAAGTGCTTGCGGCGCGGGCGGCAGAGGGAAGAGCTGGTAGCCGCGACGAGTGTTCTTCTCGCCCTGGGCCCTTTGGAGTGGAAAGGGCTTCGGTCTTGAAGCACGGTCGACCTCGACGGACCCACGGCAATTCACGGAACAGATTTTCCGTGGGCTACTAAGTTTCGATTTTTCGCTTACGCCAATATCGATGTACGCGCCACCCGCGTTCTGTTCCAGCAGGTCCACTGCGCCAAGGCGTCCGTGGCCTCCGATCAAAATCCCCACCACCACTCCGAGCGATAGACACTCCCGACGCCAAATTGCTCGCCAGCGCTCCAATTTCGGGGTTCCCACATTAGCCTTTTAGGCTGACCGCCGAACTTGCTGGTGTCTAACATGACGTCGAAGACGGCTTTCGTTATATACGTCGAGTAGCCTGCTTCCCTGATCGCGCTTAACTTGGCCGCAACATTTGGCGCGCGGCCCACCCACACCAGATCATTGTTATTCCTTATTCCACTCCGGATAATCATAACCTTGCTTGTATCGATGCCGACGGTTTGTTCAAGGGGAAGACCTTGGGGAAATGCCGCCTTATAGAAATCGTTGAACGCCGGCTTGAGTATCCGTGAGAAAAAGTAATTGATCTTGAGCCCGGCCTCAGTGGCGCGCGTGTTCTTCGGGCCTTCAATAAACACCCCCAAAACCCGGTCACCGTCGAAGCTCCTGATTTCACCGCCAAGCGACCGAATAACGCGGGTTGTGCCCATTAGGTATGCTTTAAACACCTCCGCAGCGACCGGCTGGTGGTTCACAGCCAGAGTTGTTGAGTCGTGTAAATCCGCGTAAAGAAATGTGGCCTCTAAGTCGACTGCCTCATTTCCGAGTCCTAGGTCTTCCGTTTCAGGGACAACATTCCCGTCCCGCCGTTGCCATGTACCATGTACGATTTTCTTCGTTTCATCAGTGAGGTCGTCGACGAGAGGCATGATTATTATCGAAGCAGAGTGGGTCTTGCCGGTTTACCGTTTGCTGCAAACAAGGCAAGCGAAGCCAGCCACGGAATAATTCCGGCCGCCAGCAGCCCGAACGCGAGCTTTAGTGAATCAAACTTCATCTTAAGGATCACCGAATTTCGCCAGGCCTGCCCCAACAGATCGTTAGTGTGCTGTTCCTCGCTCTGATTCTTGAAGTCTTCGATAAATCGGTGCTCGGTTCGACTCGCGATCTCCCGAAAGTACACCAATGAGGCTTCACCACCTTTGAGGTTGGGAAACGCTCCACGATAGAGGAAGACAATACTCAAACCAATCAGCAATAGCGTCAGGGCAGCAGCGACGATCATGGACCAGGACAAATCCTTAATCGGCGGAGCGTCTGCAACGAGCACTGCCAGTACGCCCGTGTCAATTGCGAACAAGAACGAAAGCTTGGATTCTACGCGCGAGAAAAAGCCGAGCACTAGGCTTAGCTGATCCTTCGCAGCAATGTATTGGGTCTCAGGTCGCATAGGCGTGTCGTCCAGCGAGTTCTTGGAACTGGTCAAGTCATCTGGTAATTGGCTTGATTGTACCCGCTGAATTGTCTTTCGTCAACCTTGCTGATGTCAGATAGGTTTTCAGTAATTGCAATGCTGGCTTAGAATGTATACACTAGCCCGGTAGCCTCTCGGAGCGGTCTTCCCATCGTGGGCTTTTTGTATTTTCTCCCGCAGGTCAGGAGTTCAGCGATTGCGCGTTGCGGATCGTATCGCGCCCCGGCAGGGGCGCGAGAAGCCGGCCCAGCACCGAGGCCTTCCGCTTTTCGAAGGTCCGCCGATCTTGCTGGGGGGCGTTTCGTAGTTCCAAGCGTGTATAGGCTTATGCTAGAATTTCCCTAGGAGAGTGCTATGCCCACGCTATACGTCCAAAACATTCCCGACGAGCTCTATGAAGCGCTGCGCGGGCGGGCGCGGCAACATCGGAACTCCATCGCGGCGGAGGTGCTCTCCCTGCTGGCGGAGAACATTCCCACGGCTCGCGAGCTCAAGTCGCGGCAGGAGTTCCTGCGTCGTATACGGCGACGCCAATCCCAGAGGTCACGGTCCGCCGGCCCTTTCCCTTCGAGCGAAGAAATGCAACGTGAGGAACGCCGCCGGTGAGCCTTCTGGTGATTGACGCCAGCGTGGCAGCGAAGTGGTTTCTTCCCGCCCGGGGCGAGACGCTCACCGATGAGGCCCTGGAGCTGCTTGACCGCTATGCGAAGGGTGAGGTGCGATTTGTTGTCCCCGATTTGTCTTGGGCCGAGTTCGGGAACATCCTCTGGAAGGCAACGCGCCTGGGGCGGTTGACGGAAGCGGCGGCGGAGGCAGCGATTGGGGCCATGAGGGATCGCGGGTTGCCCACGGTATCCAGTAAGAGCCTCCTCGCGCAGGCGTTCACTCTGGCCACGGCGTTTGACCGCACCGTGTACGACAGTATCTACGTTGCCCTGGCGGTTGAGGGAAAAGCTCAACTCGTCACCGCCGACGAGAAACTGGCGAATGCCGTGGCGGCGCACCTGCCGGTGAAGTGGCTGGGAGCGCTCTAGCGGGTTGCGGAAAAATTCCCGATGACTGTCGTCCTGAGGAGTCCCGCCTTGCGGGACGACGAAGGATCCCCGCATTTACTAGGGACCCAGAACTGCCGGGATTCTTCGCGGAGTTTACCCTGAGCGAAATGAGAAAGATCCTTCTCCCGCAAGGCGGGATCAGGACGACAGGTTCCGACTGTCACCCTGAGCCTGTTCTGTGGGCGAAGGGTCTCTGCAGTTCTGTGGCGAAATGCGGGGATTCTTCGCTCGCTGCGCTCGCTCAGAATGACAGACTGGGCGGGTTTTTCAACAAACTGGCAGGGAAGACCCCAAGGCCGCAGCGAGTGGTGATGGAATCGTGGTGGGGCATGGCACAGAGCAGGCCCCTGCCCTGATGAAGAGAGGCGGGTGGGACAAGTTCCGACCAGCCCTGCTACGCCGCCAAGTCCGATTTCAGGACTCCGGTGGAGTCCATCGGACTCCAGAAACCGGAGATGCCGGCGCTACTCTTGCGGGTGGATGCGGATGGTGCCGCTGAAGGAGGTCAGCTCCACGGTGGCCCGGCCGGTGTTGAGCGTCCCCAGCAGGCTACTGGAGGAGCCTACAGGAGAGGCAGACTGCCGCCGGCGCGTCATGGGCAGGGTATTGATCACCTTCCCTTTTACGGTCTTGGCGCTCAGCTCGTAGGAAGCTGAAGGCGGGCAGACGATTTCCAGGTCACCGCTGTAAGCGGAGAGGATGTAGTCGCCGCGCTCCATGAAATCGCCCTCGTAGAGAATGCGCCCGGAGGTGGTGCTGCCGCGCAGCTTGGTGGTGGCGGGAGACACAAAGTGCAGGTCCCCGGTAATGGAGTAAACTTCCACGTGCCCGGAGGGACGGATGATCTCGATGTTGCCGCCCACCGACCGGACGGAAAGATTTCCGGAGTAATCCGCCACGGCGATGTCGCCTCCCACCGATTCAATCGAGGCATCGGCCTGAATTCCCTGGACGCGGACTTTCCCTTGGGGATTGCGGATTTCCAGGCTGGAGCCGGCGGGAACATCCAGGGTGTAATCCGCTGCTTGTTCGTCTGCGGTGGCCATCGGGTCCAAGACGTGGGTGGTGAAATGGACTTTGTCGGCGGGGCCAGCGTCGGGGAGGATCTCGGTATCGACCTCCACGCGCGGGGAAGCTACAGTGTAGACCACGTGGACTTGGGCTTTGTCCCAGCCACGCACGAGAACGTGACCTTTCAGGTTCGTCACGCTGATGCGGGGTTCACGCGTCGTGTCGAAGGTTTTTTCAAGGCGCCCCTCGCCCGCGGCCCATAACATCGTCGCCGACACGAGGAGTAGCGCTAGAGGTTTTAGAATCTGCTTGACCGCTGGTATCTTGCTGCTAAATGTCCGGTGCTCCAAACCCGTGTACCTTCCTTTAACGCCCTTCGAACTCCAACGCAGAAGAAAGCATTTCAGCCTTTCGTGTGTATGCTGTCAAGAGGTAATCGTGTGCCAGGGTGTTCCTGGGCTCGTGTTGCAGGGAGTCCAGGCATTCCTGAATCGAGCCATCCAAGGAGACCAGGCTCTTTTCGTAAGTGGCCTTTAGGTCTGGGGCGAGGGACGCTTCGTTGGCTCGATAATTGCTTTCCAGTTCGTCGACGAGGCGCGCCAGAGCGCTGTCCTCTTTCGTGGAAACGGCCGGGGCGGTGATCGTCGCCGGGGAAGTCGTGGCCGCTTCCGGGACGTCCCAACGCTGGGTGCTCCTGGGAGGCATGGTCAGGACGGAGCCCAGAATGACTAAGCCGGCCAAGACTCCCATCGGAACGGGGTGGGGAAGAGAACGCCAAGCCAGGAGCTTGCGCCAGCCACTCGCGTGCTGGAGGAAAACGCCTTCGGCATCCAGTCTCGCCCGCACGTTTGCCCAGACGACCGGGGAGGGCTCCTCAAGCGGCATTTCCCGGGCCGTCTGGCGGATCTGCTCCAGGTCGGTCAGTAGGACGTGGCAGAAGGGGCAATCCTGCGCGTGGACAGCAATGAAGGGCCGAGTTTGTCCCTCCAGGTAAGCTTCCAGTTCAGTGTCAAACCGGAAGCATGCTGTGGTTTTTTCGTATCGACCCTCTTCCATGGTTCCTCTTAGACTTCTTCCACCTGTTCGTCAGCGGGAAGCGACTCGGTCGCGGTTCCCAGGTTTCGATCCAGGCGAAGCCGTTCCCGCAGCTTCATGCGGGCCTTGTGAAGCTGCGATTTGGAATTGCCGACGGAGCAGTTCATGATTTCGGCGATCTCGTTGTGCTCATAACCTTCCACGTCGTGCAGCACAAAAACCGTCCGGTACCCCGGGGGCAAATCCGCAATGGCCCGCTGGAGGCCAATGCGGTCGACCGAGCCAATCAGTCGCCGGTCGTTATCTCCATAGTCCCGCTTGATCGGCTCATCCTGGGAAGTATCCACCTCGTCGAGCGAAATCTGCTGCAAGCCTTTCTTGCGCAGGTGCATCAGTACTACGTTCACGGCCAGCCTGTGGAGCCAAGTCGAGAAGGCTGATTCCCCACGGAACGTGGAGATCTTGCGGAAGAGCTGAAGAAAAGCCTCCTGCGCCAGATCTTCCGCTTCCGCAGTGTTGCCCGTCATGCGCAAGCAGAGCGAGTACACCCGACGCTTGTGGGTTTCGAAAAGTGCGGTGAACGCCTCTTCTTCACCCCGCTGTGCGCGCGCAATTAATTGAGTCTCTGACGCAGCCTTAGGTGCTGGTGTCTTCTGTGGGCTCAAGAAGTTTCACTATCGGCCGCACCTCAACTCGCTCTGTGAGATGCGGAGCAAGAATTTAGCGTTGTATTCTACCTATGACGTTTCGCCCGACCAAGCGGTTACCGGTAGGCTTCCACCTCTTGGGGCACCCGGGTCCCTTGGCGAGCCTGGCCTCCCGCGGCGGGGATGCGGATCACCGCCTTTCCCACGCCCGGGTTACCCGCCGTGTCATAGGCCCGCAATGCGAGGATGTGCTCTCCGGCGTCCAAATGGCTGAGCTTAACGGTGAACGTCTCCTTGCGAGAATCCACAATCCCGTCATCGGAAAGCACATCCTGCCAACCCTTTCCATCCAGAGAGGTTTCAGCGCTGCGCAGGGGGGACGTGCTGTCTTCCACGACAAACTGTACCTCCGCGGTGGAGCCCGTAACTGTTAGCTTTAGGAGTTGAACCTCCGGAGGCGTATTGTCAATCCAGAACGGGGCACTCTGCAATTCGGACGTACGGGCCGAGTTGGGCGGATTGGATTCCTCATCGGAGGCCACCAAGCGGGCCACGTACTTGCCGTCCGGCAGGGCACTAGGTTCAATCGTGTAGCTGGCTTGGTGGAGTTTGCCCTTGAGAAGATGCCACTCCTGCTCGTCAGTGGCCTTCACATAAAGAGCGTAAATCAACTGATCCCCGTTCGGGTCGTCGGCCTGCCAAGTCAGGGTGACGGGTGCCTTCCCGATGGGGCTTGGCGTGGGAGGAAGGCCACCAAAACTCACCGTGGGCGCGGCCGTGACTGTGAGCCCGGCTCCCATGGACAAATTGACCGGCTGACCGGGCCCGGCCGCCCCCGTTCGCTCCCCGGAGGTACTAACGTTCAGCGAGCGAATCTGCGGCGGAAGGTTCTGGTTCAGATAGGAAATGGTGGCCTCGTCAAGTGTGGGTGACGCGCCGCCGGCGGCCCGAAAGATGGCCTTCCATTGGATATACCGGGCCGGTGGACTTGTCACCGGATCGCCACTGGGATCGTTGTAAGGTCCCGCCCAGTCACTCCAGGTGTGATCGGGACGATCGGAATTCCCCGAGCGTGTGTAAAATTGCAGCGTACAGCCGGACGGGACATCTCCTCTCCAGGCCAGGACACCCCAACGCGAAACGAATTTCGTATCCTTCACCGGCGCCTCAAAGGTTCCCTCGCGCGTGGGTGAATCTTCGATGCGGAACAGCTTGGCGGCATTGCTCGTTGCGGCGTAGAGGTCCGAGTCCCCCAGCAGCAGGCGGGTCGTGAGTGACTCATGCGTTTCCGCCAGCAGCGTCAACTTCTCACCATCCCGCCTGGGATCCAGGTCGAAGATCCGCCCGTTGGTGTCGGTGGAGAAGAGCACATGGGCGTTCCGAACGGCAAGTCCGAAAATGCTCTCGTTATTGGAACTCCAGATGGTCTCTGCCGTGGAGTCCGGGAAGATTTCAACGAGTGCCCCCCGCCCCTGCGGCAGTTGCAGCGGTAGCAAGGGAACGGCAAAAGGCGCCGGTCGATTGAAGCTGGGAGTGGTGGGTCCCGCCGGCGGGTTTTGGGCCTTGGCCCGCGCTTGCTCAGGCTCTGCGGAAGCCGTGACGGTGACGGTAGTGACGCCTCCGCTGGGAATGCCGGCAGGGGGAGATAGCAGCAGTTCCGGCGATCCCTTGCCGCCCGCCCCACCCAGGGTGGCTGCAAAGATGTGGCCTTGCGAGTCGAGCGCCAAATCATGAACCTCCGGCAGGCTGGCCTGATAAAGGACAAAAGCCTTTCCTTGCGGGGTGATGCGATAGATCAGCCCGTTCGGCACGCTGCCCGCAAGGAGGTTGCCCTGCGGATCAAGTTCCAGGCACATGATGTGGGTCTGCTTGCTGTCAAAAAAGACCTCGCCTTTTCCCGTCGGGTCCACGCGCAGGATCTGCCCCTTGTCGCCCGTGGCGACGTAAAGCCGCCCTTGCGCGTCAAACAGCAGCGCCCAGATGTATTTCGTCCTGGGATCGTAGAACACGCTGGATTTGCCGTCGGCCGTGACCCTGTAGACTTTGCCTTCCGGAGAGCTGCCGACGTAAAGGGCGCCGTCAGGACCCGCGGTCATGGCGAAGATATCCGGCTCGTGAGTCGTGAAGAAGAGGTTGGCTTTCTGGTCGGGGCCCACCCGGAAAACCTTCCCTTGGTGACCTGTGCCCACATAGAGACTGCCGCTGCGATCGCGCGCCAGGGCCAGGGCCAAGGCTTCTTCGGGACTGAAGACCACCTGAGCTTCAGGGGCGAGGGTCAGTTCGCCTTCTTTGCTTAGGGAGACTCCCGTGAGGGCGCCCTGGAGGAATTCATCGAAGGAGCCCATCTGCCAGAAGGCGGTGTCGACTCCTCGCACAGGCACAGCCACAGCTAAGACCAGGAACAGCATGCAAAGGTATCTGCCGAATCTCATGCCCCAACCTTTCTCAGCAATCTTGCTGGAACCCGTCTGCGGCGCGCGGCTACGTCCCGGGACCGGCCACCTTGAGGATCAGCATCTTCTGCCCCCGGATCGTATAAGGAGAAGGCTTGGTCTCAAAATCGCCGACCACGGACGTGCCGCTGAAAACCACGCTGGATGACACGGCGGGGTCCGCCAGAAAAGTCTGCAGCAGGGAAGGCGGAGGTGACGGATACTCGTCTCCCTGCATCACGAAGGAGCGCTGTGGCGCCATTACCAGGGCGTAGACCCGATCGTTCCGGCGCATCCGATTCAAGGCGCGCACCAATTGTTGCAGGTCGCGCGGCGTGGCCCCGAGCGGCGTGATGCGAAACTGTAGAGCATTGATGCTTGAGCCATCGCCCACCACCACCGACAGCATCTTGTCTGTGACACTGTCGGGGATGTCCACCGGTATCTTCTGCGTCAGTGTCTCACCCCAGGGCAGCCGCAGGAGGGCGGTTAACTCCAGGTGGTCTCCGGGCCGCACCTCCGACTTCGTGCTCCACACCTGCTCGATCGTGGCTGTCCGTTTTTCGTTCAGCGAAACGATGTTCAGGTCGATGTCTTGAATCTGCAAGTCGGGAAATCCGCTGGACATCAAGAACGTCAGCGGCATCGCCACCGTCGCCGCCACCATGTTCGCTGTCCCGATGTCGCCGGAAAGAACGTCTTCCAGGTCCACGGACTGCCCGCCGGCCAGTTGAATCTTGCCCTTCAGCTCCAGAGTGGAGGCCCCCACGGCGCGTTCCGTGACCGTCAGCGCCGAAGTCACGGCGAGATTCAGGAGCAGCGGGGAGAGGAAAGGCTCCTGAACCATCTCGAAGCTGTAATCGGTCTTTCTGTTGAGCGTTGAATCCACGTGGAGATGGATCGGGATCATCGGCGGGATCTTCCCGCCGATCAAGCCATAGATAGCGCTAAAGCGGTCCTGTTGGATGGTGCCCGCGACCGGGCCGGGTGCATCCAGCTTGAACGATGAGGCAAGACTCGGCACCGTGGCGATCACGCGCGAGGGCGCGAAGGGAAACTGCGCGGGACCTGCGGACAGCACGCGGTGACCACACGCATAGAGGTTGTTGCCTTGCCGGTAAGTCACGGTGCAGTCGACGTTCAGGTTCAGGTCGCCGCGCACCAGCAGCAGGCTGATCATGGAGCCCGGCTCGAGGTCAGTCTTGCTCGGCGTGGCGTTCTGTTCGCTGCCCGATAGCACACCGCCTTGCATGGGCTCGAATCCTAGCCGGCGAAGCTGTGGCGTAAAGAGGTCGATCGCTTCGGTCGAGAAGCCTCCAAAGCGCAGGGGGAGGAGAAGGCTGGCGAGCGAAGTCCCTGCAGGTTCGGGTGTCTGTGGAAGGCCCACCAGGGTTGGGCTGGCGGCCTCATTGGGGACCAACCGGCCGAGGTCCCCCGATTCGCCTGAGGCGCGGGCAATTCGAAAGTTGTCGCTGGGTGACCAGTGCGCCGTCGTGCTGGACTTCTCCGGGACGACCTCCAACATTTCCTCGATCGGTGTGATTCCCGCCAGCGGTTCCTTGGCGAACGGAAACGACAGGGCTACAGCGCCCACCAGCCTGCCGTCCACGTAAATCGGGCTCCCGCTCATGCCGGCAATGACGCCGGTTTTCTCCAGCGGGCCGCCGGACAGCCGCGCCACAATGACGTCGCGTTTGGGAGCTAGGGCGTTTTTCAGCACGCCCAGGATCTCCACCTGGAATTCCTCAATCTTGTCGCCTTCAAAGATCGTCCGCCCCACGCCCTTCAGGCCGGGTCGGATTTCACCTATGGGAAATATCGGTGTGCTGTTTTGGGCCCATAGGCAGGACGCAGAGCAGAAAACCAACACGAGGCTAGCAAGCAGTCGCTTTAATCGCATAATGGCTGGGCCGGACCCCTAAGCTGTGAACAAAATTCTAGTCTAAGGACAATCTGTTGACGCGTCAAGCAAAGCAGCAACCTGGTAGTAGGGCAGTTTGAAATGCACAGGGCTGGAATCCTCGCGGGTGGCGCCGACATCCCGCCTTGCGGGACGGTCAAGAAGCCAGGCCAGGCCATGGATCGGACGCGGCAAAAGAAGAGATATCGCGCGTGTTCGTGGGACGCATACATGAAAGACAATGTATGCGCCACCCGCGGCGCCTAAACCACAGCTAATCGTCACAGCCAGTTTGGACAACAGCGTTCCTTTAGTAGGCCGATGTTCCGATTGCGGACATGCCATCGACCCCATGGAGCTGTAATAAGCCACCCTTGACCTTGCACGCCTTGGTGTCGGATTAGGTCAGGTGTGTCAGATGTGCCGCGCCATGTTCATATCTTCCGGGTACGCCGTCGCTCGGCCAGAACTTCGGATTGCCCCTGCGGATTCGTCGGTAAACCCTAGGCGACTCATGCTTATCCGGTTGTTTCAGCAAGCCCCAATTAGTAGTATATGGGCATGCCGCGCCCAGCGTTTCCGAAAACCTTGCGCGAGTTTCAGTCGATGTTCGCTACCGAAGAGGCTTGCCAGAAGTA